>Ga0214472_10001425_pt1 | contig 26874 bp, 18 predicted proteins | sample RVTome_6_FD_207662 | JGI IMG/M metagenome (GOLD analysis project Ga0214472, IMG submission 207662) | Soil microbial communities from uranium-contaminated site in the Upper Colorado River Basin, Wyoming, United States - RVT140D175 | ecosystem: Environmental > Terrestrial > Soil > Contaminated >...
GCGGTGGTATTCGACCGTCCCAGGGAGGAGACCTTCCGCAGAGAAATCTATCCCGAATACAAGGCCAACCGGGACGCCATGCCCGCGGATCTGGCACCCCAGATTCCGTACATCAAGCAGATTCTGCAGGCCCTCAATATCCCGGCCCTGGAAGCTGCCGGGTTCGAGGCCGACGATGTCATCGCCACCCTGGCCCGCCGTCATGCTGCTGAAGGCATCCAGGTCACGGTCGTCACCGGGGACAAGGACTTGATGCAGATCGTCGGCGACGGGATCTGCCTGCTGGACACCATGAAAGACAAACGCTCGGGGCCGCAAGAGGTCCTCGAGCGCTTCGGCGTTCCCCCGGAACTGGTGCCGGATGTCCTGGGGCTGGCCGGAGACGCCTCCGACAATATTCCCGGAGTTCCCGGGATCGGCGAGAAAACCGCCGCCGAACTGGTCCGGCGGTTCGGTTCACTGGAAGATGTCTACAAATGGAGAAGTCTGGTTAACGGGAAAAAGCGCCGGGAAAACCTGCAATCCCACGAAGAGCAGGCCCGGCTTTCGAAAAACCTGGCGACCGTCCGCTATGACGTCGCCCTGGAGGTTTCCCTGGCCGATCTGCAGCGGCAGGCGCCGAACCTTGCCGATTTGCTGCCCCTGTTGCGTGAGCTGGAATTCGAGGCTTTCGAGATCGCCTTCACCCCGCCGCCGCCGGGCGTGGTCGAGATCTACAGCGATGGTTCGGGAAGCGACTCGGGGCCCGGGGGATATGGCGTGATCCTGCGCTATGGGGAGCACGAAAAGGAGTTGCTCGGCTTTGAGCCCGCGTCCACCTCGCAGCGCATGGAACTGCTGGCGGCGATCAGGGGGTTGGAAGCCCTGAGCAATCCGAGGACGGTGCGGGTATTCAGCGATTCACAATATCTTGTCCGGGGCATGAGCCAGTGGATTCAAGGCTGGATCCGCGACGGGCGCCTGGATACGCCGGAAGCTCTCGCCAACCAGGACCTCTGGCGGCAACTGGAGTCCCTGTCCCGCCAGCATAAGGTCAGCTGGGAATGGGTACGGGGCCATGCGGGGCACCCCTTCAATGAGCGGTGCGACAAGCTGGCGAAGCGGGCAGCCGATGAGGGCATACGGACAGCCGCGGCGGTCAGCCAGACCAAGGAAATTGAAAAGGCCGAGAAGGTCATCCCACCGACCCCGAAACCGGCCAAACAGGCGCCGGCCCCGATCCGGGAGGAGTCAGAATTCGATGCCGACGAGGACGGGCAACTGCGGTTGTGTTAAACACACCCTTTTCCGGTCCCCATATTCTTTTCTTCTTCCCGTCCCCATATTCTTTTCTATTTTGGTATATTTGGAAAGCAACGGGAATATTAGTTCACCCTGATATGATGCTTTCGCAAAAACTTCATAAGATTACTTGATTAGCCCTGATTCTCAGCTGGGATGGAACAATTTGCCCTGAGCTGAGAATTGGACCTAACCAGGTTTGGTTTTCAGCTTTATCCGCGTTCATCCGCGTTCATCCGCGTCCCATTCGGCCTTTGACCTTGATTCAAAAACGAAACCTTGAATTGGACGCGGATCAAATCTGATGCTTCGAATACGCGGATCAATCAAAACCTGAAGGTCATCTGGTTTCTGAATTAACCCAGATTCTCAGCTGGGATGGGATAATTTGCCCTGAACTGAGAATTGGACTAATCAGGTAAGATTATGTGACTTCTTCCAACAGAAAGGAGTCCATGCTGAAAAAGCCGCTGATCATCATCGGAGTCTGTTACGGGGTCCTGTTGCTTATTCTGCTGGGCACCTCGTGGCCGGTTTTTCTCGGAAGCTTCATATCTCTCGAAGACAGAGAGATGGAGCAAAACGTGAAGCGGGCCTTGAGCGGTTTTAACAACAACATCGCCCAGTTGAACATTTCGGCCGGTTACTATTCGGGATGGGATGATAGTTACCAGGTCATCCAGAACGGCAACAGGGATTTCATCACGACCCGCCTGGACGACAAAATCTTCCCCATGCTGCGGATCGACATGCTTCTCTATGTCAACCTTTCGGGGAAAATAGTCTACGAGAAGGGTATCGATCACTTAAGCGGCAAACTGCTCTCGCTTGAAAGCCTCCACCCGTACATCTCCCGGAATAGCCCCCTGGTTCGCCATGAGACAACCCAAAGCGACGTGTCGGGTGTCCTGCTTCTTCCCGAAGGACCCCTGCTCCTTGCTTCCCGCCCGATCCTTACCAGCCAGTTCAAGGGACCGGTCCGCGGGGCTCTTATCATGGGCCGGTTTCTGAACACCGTCGAACTGGACCGCGTCCGCGACATCACCCATCTGCCCATCAAGCTTTTCACTGTAAGCGATCCGCACCTGGCTTCCGATATCCGTACCTTCCTCCAGTCCCCCGAAACGGATAAATCCCTTTGGATTCAACGGCTCGGCACCAAGGAGATTGCCGGCTATAGCCTGATCAGAAGCGTTTTCGGAAAACCTGCCCTGGTTCTCAAAGTAGCGGTTCCGAGGTACGCCTACCGGCAAGGTCTGATCGCCATTCGATACTTCATCGCCTGGGTTGCGGCAATAGGCCTGGCCGCGTCAATTGCCGGCTACCTGCTGTACGCCCGCCTGCTCATTTACCGCAAAAAGGAACTGGAGAGCCAGGCGCGGTATAGCGCGGTCATCAAACAGGCGTCCGAAGGCATCATCCTCGTGGACCCGGCCGACAAAAGCATACTGGAAGTCAACACCGCTTTCCTTGACCTGCTCGGCTTTTCGACAGCCGAACTCGGCGGCATGAGCCTTTACGAACTATTCTCCGGAGATCCCTCCACCGTGGACCTGGATGTGGCCCAGGTAAGGAAGTGTAAACAGCGATTTTTGGGAGAAGGATCTTTCCGGCGCAAAGATGGAGGCATTGTCATCGTCGAAAAAAGCGCCAACATAATTTCAGGGGAAGACAGAGAGATCCTGTGCATGGTCTTGCGTGACATCACCGAACGCAAAAGGGTGGAGCAAGAACTCAAGGAAAAAAGGGAGCAACTGGAATCGCTGAACAGCACGCTGGAACAGAGGGTACGGGAGGAGGTCGCGAATAACCGGGAAAAGGATCTCATATTGATCCAGCAGAACCGCCAGGCCGCCATGGGAGAGTTGATGGACCATATCGCCCATCAATGGAAACAACCTCTGACCACCCTTTCTCTCACTATTCAATTACTGGCCGAAACCTATTTCAGCGGCGGGTTGACGGACCAGCTTGTCAAGGAAGCCGCCGGCAAAATGGAAGCCCTCGTGCAGCACATGTCGCAAACGATCGGGACCTTCAGGGATTTCTACAATCCGGACAAGATAAAAACGGTATTCAATATTAAATATTCCATTGATATGGCCCTGACATTTATCGCATCCGCCCTGAGTCTTGACTCCATAAATGTCGAACTCGATGCGGACCCCGGGGTAGCGGCACTCGGATACCCGAAGGAATACACCCAGGTGCTGCTGAATATCCTGTCCAATGCCAGGGATGCCCTAAATGCGACAAAACCGGAAAAACCGCTGATAAGAATAAAGGAGTTTGCGGAGGGGAACAAAGCAGTCGTGATCATCACGGACAATGCCGGGGGGATCCCCGAGGCGATTGTCAGCAAGATCTTCGAACCCTATTTCTCGACCAAGTGGGCGAGCGGAGGCACTGGGGTCGGCCTCTACATGTCAAAAAATATCATCGAGAAGAATATGGGCGGGAGGATCGCAATACGGATGGTCGACGACGGAGCCGAGTTCCGGATCGAGGTGCCGTGCGCTTTTCCCTCACAGGAATCCCGGGACCTTCAGGATGGCTAAGCCATCAATTCTGAAGTCGAACCAGAGGTGAGACACTCAGGTTCTGATCACCGCAATTCAGCCAGACGGCGCCATCCTGAACCGTGAACTGCAACTGCATGTTGCGCTTCACCAGGCTCGCCAATGCCCTGCTATCCGTTTCGGCAATCTCCATCACACAAAGGTTGGCAAGGCGTTCCAGCTTGTCGGCATTTCGCTGCCACCACTGCTCGGCGCCACGGCCGCCGTAGATATAGAGATAGACCCGGGCGGCACGACTGCAGGCCTTGCGCACCCGACGTTCATCGGGCAGGCCAACATCGATCCACAGTTCGATCTCGCCGGTTAAACTTTTCTGCCAGAGATCCGGTTCGTCATCAGCGCACAATCCCCTGGTAAAACTCAGGTGTTCATCGGCGTGCAGGGCAAAGGCAAGCAGCCGGACCATCATCCGCTCGTCGGTTTCCGAGGGATGGCGCGCCAGAGTCATCTGGTGTTCGCCGTAATACTGGCGATCGATGTCGGAGATCTGCAGGGTAACTTTGAAAATGGTGGCGGTCAGGGCCATCGGGTATCCTTGGATTTCAATTGCTTCTGCACAGCTTTTCCCAGAATCTCGCCGGGCAGCTCGGCACAAATTCTCCCAAGGAACTCCCGAACAACCCGGACATCACCGAGGGCCCGGTGGCGGTTTGCTCTGTTGAGGCCGTGTCGCTCGATGAGGGAATCCAGGCTGTGTTTGGCGTGCTGGGGGAAAAGCGCCCGGGATAGTTTGACGGTGCAGAGGGTTTGTTCCTGAAAGGTAATGGCCAGGCGATGGAATTCACTCTTCAAAAAGCCGTAATCGAAGCGGGCATTGTGAGCGACAAGCACCTTGCCGACGAGTTTTTCGTGCAGCTCCTCGGCGATTTCGGCAAAAGTCGGGGCGTCGGCCACCATGGCGGGCGTGATGCCGGTGAGCTTTTCGATAAAAGGGGAAAAAGACCTCCCCGGATTGACCAGGGTCGTCCATTCCTCCAACACTTCGCCGTTGACTACCTCGCAGAGGCCGATTTCGATGATCCGGTCATGCAGGGGATTGATTCCGGTGGTTTCGAGATCAAGGAAGACGAGCCGCGCTGGAAGCATATACTAAAAGACTTTAAAGGTGTTGAAAAAGCAGGCCCGAAGATAGGGACAGCATAAGGGGGATTCACTGCCCAAGTCAACCCGCGCCATGGATGGTCGGGGCCAATCCACGCTGAAACCTGGTCCGGCCCTGGGAAATCCGCAGCGGCAATTGATAAAAAGGGGCGATCACTATGTGGCCGCCCCATTTTTATCAACAAACATCGGATATTATGACCGCCCGATCAGCGACGCCGACCGAGAACCCGCAGCAGGAGAAGAAATAGATTGACGAAATCGAGGTAGAGGCGCAGGGCGCCGAGGATGGCCGCCTTGTGCCGGTCTTCCCTGCTGGCAAATCCGCCCATGGCCAGAGCCTTGAGTTTCTGGGTGTCGTAGGCGGTCAGACCGACAAAGATCAGAATGCCGCAGTAGGTGCTAACCCAATAGATCAATGCGCTTTGCAGGAAGATGTTGACCACCGACGCCAGCACAAAACCGATCAGGCCCATGAACAGAAAGCTGCCCCAGGAGGTCAGGTCCCGCCGGGTGACATGGCCGTATACGCTCATGGCGCCAAAAGTTCCGGCCGTCACAAAAAAGGAGCTGGCAATGGAGCTCTGGGTGTAGAGGGCAAAGATGGCTGCCAGCGTCACCCCGCTGAGAGCGGCATACACGAGAAAACAGCCGGTTGCGGCGACCGCACTGAGGCGCTGAATGGCCCCCGAAAGGGTCACGACCAGCAGCAGTTCGGCGATGATCAACCCGAAGAATACCATCCGGTTGCCGAACACCAACTGCATCATGGCCGGACTAGAGACGGTCAGCAACGCAACCAGGGCCGAAACACCCAGCCCTACCGTCATCCAGTTGTAAACCTTGGGGAAAAAAACGTCCGCCTGCACAATGCCGACAGACTCTCCGGGGTGAACCGTCCGATCTTCCAACATGACTCCCTCCTTGCCGATGAATTTTATACAATTTTTGATTCGGGCGATGGTAGCAAATCCGGTCAGATATCACAACTTCGGGGACGTCTTCGTTGACGATTTTGAGTTTGGGTAATGCTCTAATGCTCGGGTCGGGCCAGGCCAAATATTTGTTTTAACGGAAAGACGCTTGTTCTGCTTTTCCCAAGGCCTTAAGGGGGCCTTGCTGTTTTAGTGATTTAAAAACTCTCTGGCTGCCTGCTCTGCTAAGTCAATAAGTAAGCTACGTCCCCTCATACTCCCTTTGAGGACGGGATCACTATTGGCGGCAAGGCTCTGCGGGACCACTACGAGGCGGTGGGCCACGCCGAGGCCTTTGATCTGCTCTACCCGAAGGGAAATCACCGAGCCCGAAATTTTGGAGCTTCACCGGCTTTTCTTCTACCGTATAGATCCAAAGCGCGCCGGCCGTTACCGCAAGGAGCCAGCCATTATCACCGGGGCCACTATTGAGCTAACACCCCCCAGCCGGATCAAAGCGGAAATTGAGGAATTAGTCGCAGGCCTTCCACAGCAGCGGGCCAATGAACACCCGGTTGTGTTTGCCGCCCTACTGCCTTTGTGATTGGTCACCATTCATCCCTTTGATGATGGAAACGGCCGAACCTCTAGATTGCTGATGAATCTGGTCCTGATACAGGACGGCTATCCGGTCACCATCATCCCCCCGGTAATTAGGCCTACCTATATCAATGCGCTCAAAGCCTCCAATGACGGCAACAACCAGCCCTTCATCAACCTGGTGTCAAACATGGTTTATGAGGCACAGAAAGATTCTCTTCGGCTGTTCCGATCACTGACCGCTATCTAAAAATCTGAAAAATTTTTTGGCGAACGCAGATAAGGGCGGATGCACGCAGATGAAAACCTAAACCAAGTTCAAAAATCTTCGTTTCTGTCTGGTTTTTGACTTTATCCGCCTTTATCCGAAGTTATCTGCGTCAACAAAAAGAATTTGACTTGGGTGTCTGGGGACGTCCACATTCAACGCGAAGTAGAAAGCCGCTTCGGAGCGAACCGTGGGGCACTGTAAATCACGTATAACCTTGCGCAAAAAAAAACGCATAAGAATGTTGCTATTCAACAAATTCCATTTTTGCTCCAACTCTGCTTGCCTCTGCTTGAAGCGTTTCAATGTATTGATCTGACATTGAAACCAGGCACAACGCCACGCCCTCCAATGCGTTGTCTTCATATTTAGAAAAAGCATTGATTAGAATCGCGGAAAGTTTTTGATTGCTTTGGCTATAGAGCGTAAAGTTTTTATTGTCATGTTGTATCAATGTTGAAAAATCTTGACAAAACCCATCATCAGTGCCTGTTGCCTTTATTTTGCTGATCATGAGAGCGTCTGAAATAGGTCCATAAGATACCATTGTCATCACTATGCTGTTGCCTTTACATGAACATTGTGCTGATTTTGCGATAACATCTCCTTGGGATAAATTGGTCGTTGAAACACATCCTTGAAGGAATACGCATAAAATTAATATAAACATTTTTAAATTAAACATGTGCTTCACGGTATGTACTTGTTCGGTATCACCACTTTGGAAACCAACATTTCCAATCATAAACCCACCCCTACTTTCATCATTTGGATATTGAACTGACAATATGCAAAGAACGATACAGCAGTGACATAGTGAGTTTCTATAGTTTTTCGATACTTTTAACTATCCCATTAGCCAGCGAATTGATAAATTTCACTTCATGTTCCTTGCTTCTCAAGGTGGCACCTATTATCTGTAGATTCATCACCATACCTCCCTGAAATGACAAACCATTCTTTTCAACATTTCTCAATATGCTGGAATCATTTGAAACTTCAATCTTGTAACCAAATTCTGGATATCTCAAAGAGTCAGTGGAGGCCGGGCTTCCATCGCCAACATATGTTCTCATATAATCTGCGTGAATTTTGACCACATTCATGCTTTCATCGTCAGAGAGGAGATTTTTCTCTTTGAGTAGCTCTGTGATTTTATCGGACAGAAGTTTTTTCATTTCTTCTTCGGTGTGATAAACAATTTTTGAAACTCGTGTTTGTTGTAAATTAAAGGTAATGTCATTCAACCTGAACTGCTTACTGAGCTTAATTTTCTGAGCACCTTGATTTTTTGAACCGCTGCATCCAGCAAGTAAAAATATTGTTAGAACAACAAGAGAAAGGTGCATAAATAGCTTTTTCATTTTAGTCCTTTCAAATAAGTTGACTATCTCATCGAACTTTGATGCTGATTAAAGTCACACCATCACCACACGGGAATTTCATATTTTCTGTCATACAACAAGCCCTGCTCTTTCATCATCTGGGTGTTGAACGTCTTGACCTCCAAAGAGTCATACAGCTGCGACATGGTGAATTTATATTCATTTTCCACCATTTCCTGGGTCATTCTGACCTTCTTTTCTTGTCCATTTTCCTCGAAAGTCGCAGCGGAACCGGGGTGATAAAAATAGTGTGAGAGTATATGCAAATCGCGTTTATTTCCTTCCAGATCATAATAGGAGCAAAAGGTTTGATAGTTTTTCGTCACGCCCCCGGGGAGCCATTCGCCCCCGACACTTCTTGAAAAAGCCACGGCTGCACATTTCATGCCGTGAATGTAATCGACCCAGCGCTTTGTATAAAGAACACCGGTTTCCTTATCGTTTTTTATCTGCCACTCGGATGGCGGTTTTTGTAGAGCCACTTCCATTGCATCACTTATTTTTTTATCCAACCGAGGTACAAATTCACTCGAATCTATTGCTATATCAGAAAATTCGATTGAAATACTGGAATTGGATAAATACTGGGTGATAGTTATTTCACTTAGAAAATCAATTGCTTGTGGATGAGAAGGAGCATAAAGGTGTGGCTTTCTTATAGATTCTTTTTGAACAATAGTAGAATCGCGGTAAATGATCCATTCACCATCATTTGGTAACTGTATGGCGATGGCTTGGGTTGCGTTTAAAAGCGTCTCGTTTGGTTTAGACTGCCGATAGTAGCGCTCGCCAAAGATACAGCCACTCAACATCACCATTGCCATGAGAACAAAGAGCGCCCGCTTCATGGCTTATCTCCGCAAATGGGGGTTGCCGGGGACGTAGTTGCGTTGTTGCATTACGCCATTAAAAGCCTTCCACCAAGTCGACCTTCCTTTTAGCCATCACCGCACCGCGCTTTTCGGCCCTGGTCACGCGGACCAGTCCCGACCCACTTGTAGCACCACTTCCGCCCCGGAAATACTCAAATGTGTAAGGGTGTGGCCGCCTCTTGTACGGTTACAATCCCATACGCCAAAAACTCCCAGAATCAGCGCCGGGCAAGTTTCTTCTCTTGCCGAAATATTCGAGCACTTTGTCCACCTGTTGACCGCTCTGTATTCAGTTGCCCAGCTAAACCGCCCTACATCTACTGCGGTTACGCAACAACGCAACTACGTCCCCGGCACCCACAGGAATCATACGGGACTTGACACTTAATATGATGCGTAATCAGGATGCGTAAGATCATTCAACGAAAGTAACGTCCGTACTATTTTCTTCAGGGATATATTTCATGATAACTGATCTTCCGGATGTTTTATCGGGCCGTATGGACTTTTCATCGTTAAAGACCCATACTTCATACCAGACTGTCTTATTGTGACTTACGATTCTCACTTCTTTCAGGTCCGACTTTTTTAATCCACATTTAGTTTCAAAATAATTGAATATAAAATCTCGATATTGCTTGTTCGCCACGGTAGTTCCTGGCTGCCCAGCCCAAACACCATAGTCTAGGTTTCCGATCCCGCCTGGCTGCTTTGTATAGGCCACACGCACAGGTCTCCCTGCCCTTTCCAGATCCTTATTTTGAGTTACAACAACACCATCCATACTATTTCTCAATGTACAACCTGATAGTACACTAAGAAAAACAAGAAAAAGGACTAATTTTTTCATCGAATACTCCTTATGCTTAGAGAAAAAGCGGTGTGAAGCAGCCGAGTCGGATTGGGCCGCGACTACCAATGGGTTCTGTCGAACCTACTGCTTTTTCAGCCTTTTTCCAAAGCGGTGCACCTTGAACTGCCTACCCTCCAAGGTCCTAAATTCAGCTACAGCTTCATCCTCCCATGGCGCTCTTGTGATTTTTTTAATATCATCCCAATAATACCTAAAATCAGCACCATCTTTTAAAGTATCAACATATATCTTCCCATAGACGACCAAAACCGTTGGGCCGTTATATATTTTTTCAAGACGAACCCTCTGTATTTTTATATTGGTACCACTTTTAAGTACGCTTATATCATTGGTTTTTGTATAGCGGTTGGTTTCTATTGATTTCGCAAAACTTTTACTGTTTAGGTCCTCCAGAACACATCGTCTAATTCCATGCTGTTTAATCATTCCAACATCCCTAAGCAAGACATGGTCGGATTCAAAGTAATTCTCGAATAAATCACAATCACTTACATCCATCTCATATTGCCAATTCGTGATAGAGCATCCACAAAGCACCATCGACAAAAACAAAATTAATAGTGATTTTTTAAAAACCCCGGCGCATAAAGGACTAAAAATATCACTTCTCAAGAAAATCATACGTAATCCTCCCATATTCGTTCCCTATCTCAAGGCTATTTGGGTCAAGGTTTTCAGGATTCCCCAATTGTCTGTGCGGGTCGCCAAGAACCGTCCCCCAAAACCCAGTTCTCCCTTCGCCAACATACATATGGTCATTATTTCCTGTCGACCAATATCCCAACGATAAAAGAGTGCCGAGGTCACTCGTTGGCTCCTGCAGGCCAACTGAATACGTTGCTTGCAAAGAATCAATGTTATTATACAAGCCAAAACCTGGACCTTGATCAGCAGCTAATTTCCTTACGCCAATGCCATAGATCGCAGCATAGTTACTCGCCAGGGAAGCTCGTGATACACCACCACTATGCGAATACATTAGCACCGTACTATTTTCAGGAGTGCCGCTAACTACATAATCTGCCATCTCCAGCCCTCTGCTTTTATACCCGAGAAAGAGCGACATTGCGACACGAGTAGCTGAATCCCTGTCATTCGGCGCGTAGTTATAATCAGAGCCACCCCTACCTAAAACATTTTCCGTGTACGTATCACGTTTATTTGAAATTTTTTCAGTTTCTGCATTTATACCGCCTGAGATCCATCTTGTGACTTCGCCATCCATATTCCCTTTAACGCTTGGCACAAAGTTCCCAACCAGCGGCACCTCTTGCCCAAGCATAAGCGAAGAAACCGCCAAATCTGCTTTTCTTGAAAAGCGCCATCTCCTCTCGAATCCTTTAGCCGGTACTTCGATATGCTTTGCTAAATAATCAACCAAAGTTTCAGTATCTTGAAAGACAGCAAGACGTTCAACCACCAATAATGGCAATAATGCTACAGAGAGCGCCATATCCTTTGCCCCACCCACACCTGTGATGGCTACATCAACCGTGCCGTCAAGCATTATTTCCCCTTCCTCCATGGCAATTTCGACCTCCTGGGCGATTTCTCCCCGGCCTTCTTCACTGAGCAACCGATGATCCAGCGTTGCGTCCACGGAAGTGCTGACACTGCCGCTGTAGAGGTTTTTATTCAGGGCCTCGGTGTCACGGTTCAGGCGGTCCAGGTCATCGGAGTGCTCCAGGTCCCCGATTTGCACATCGCCTTTTCCCAGGGTGGCCAATACCTTGGAGCTGGAATACCCCATGCCGTTACCCAGAGAAAGGGTTGACGAATTTACTTTGGAGGTAGTCTCGTTGGTGTCCGGTTTGGGGTCTTTGGCGGCTCCGAACCCGATGTTGGTTCCTACGTTGAAACTGCTGCTTGAGCTGAAGCTGGAGTTCGTACTATTGCCGAAGGTGAGGGTCTCGGTTTTGAAGGCCAAGTTTTCATTATCGATGAAGATTCCCTCTTCGTTTACTTCTCCGGCGGCGAGCAAGGCTCCTTTCAGGTAGGTGTTGCCCCCGGCTTCGACATGGACATTCTCACCGGTCAATGAGGTCAGGACCGTTTGCTTGACCTGGGTTGTCCCGGCGCTGGAGCCAAAGCTGGCGCCGAGACTGCCCAAACCGTCACCCACTCTGGCGCCGACGGCCCGGTTGTTATCGGCGTAGCCCTTATCATTGCCCAGGGAGAAACTGGCTCCCACATTAAACCCTTGCGAGTTGGAGGAGGCACTGTCCCGCAGGGAGATGATGTCCAGATCGTTTCCTACCTCCAGATTGAGGGTGTCGTCTGCTCGTACCGTGGCCCCTTCGAACAAGGCGTCGTTGGCGACGGTGAGGTTGATATTCTTGGCCAGAAGTTCCGAGTTGGTGTGCGAGGTGCTTTCCTGGCTGGCGTGGTTTTCTCCGTAGCCCATGCTTCCGGCTATGCCGCTGCCACCGCCGTACATGGTCATGGAAAGGCTGCCCGAGAGGTCCTTGGTATCCTGTTTGGCCGTGTACATATCCGCGGAGGCCGTAACCCGTAAATCATCGGTGGCGATCTCCAGGGTGTCTCGGGCGGCAAGGGTGGAGCCCTGGATGGCGACTTGGGTGCTCTCCAGGGGGTTGGTGTTGATGGTGATGTCGTTGGCGGTGATGATGGAGGAGAGACTCTGGGTCATGTCCGCGCTGCTTTGGGTTTTAGAGCCTTGCATGTCCAATGCCAGACCCACCGAGAAGCCCCATGTTCCGGAACTGGCCGCAGCGGTGGCTATTTGCGTCGCGATCGCGATTGTTTTAGTCGCAAGATCCGCCGTTGCCGCGACGACGGCGGCGATATAGTATTTTTCGTTGTCCCTGATCTGGTCAATCAACTCGTCAAGGTCTTCGATGTCCTCATAATCAACCCCCGCCTCTTTGTTTTTGTAGGATTGCTTGAGCTTGGCGAGGGTGGACTTGAGGGTGCTTACCTGGTCTTTAAAATCGGAATAATCGTCTTTGACGCGCTTGAGTTGTTCGGCGGATTCCACCACGGCTTTAATGGCGCTGCCTATTTCTGCGTATTCATTCTGCACGGTGAAACTTACCTCTGCGCTGGCATGTTTTTCTTTGCTCTTTTCCGAAAAGGTGTCTATGGACTCCTTGATGGTCACATCGCCGGTCTTGGCGATAAGCACGGCATCTTTTTCCGCTTCAAGGGTCGAGCCTTCAATGAGGAGGTTTTGCTGCGCGACCAGGCGGATATCTCCGTCCAGGCTGGTCAGGCTTGAGCTTTTGTGAGTCAGTGACTGGGTGGAGATGTCGGTATCGTCGAACGTGGCGTTTGCCACGGCGAATTTCACTTTGGTCTCGCCCTCTTTGGGAGTAAGAGCCTCTGATACTTGAAAAATGCTCGCAATACTTACCTCCATGCTTTTGGAAACGCTTTCAGTTTCGCTTTTCTCTTCGGCAGCGAGGATGCGTATGTCGCCTGTGGCGGTGGTGGCGCAGATGTTGTTTTGAGCGGTCAGGGCGGAACCGATGAGGGTGGCGTTGTTGGCCTCAAGGACGATGTTCTTGCCGCTGGTCAGGTTTGAAGATTTGGCTGTGGAGCTGGTAGTGAGGTCTTTGTTGTACGCCATCTCGTAAATGGGACCTGATTCGAGCAGACCCATGGATGAAATAGAGGCCATCATGTTGCCCAGATTGAAACTGCTGCTTTTGCTCCATTGTTCATTCTGACTCATCTCTTGTGCCGCGGCGATGAGGATGTCATTGGCGGCCTGGAGGCGAAGGTCGGACGCGGCATCGACATTGGCGCCGATGATTCGGATATCGTTGCCGGACTTGAGGATGATTTCCAGCGCTTCGGTTCGAAGCTCAGCTTCTTTTACATTCAGCGCCTCGGTTCTGTTCATGGTCGCACTTTGGCTTAGCCCGCCCCAGGAGGATTTGGTGGTGCTGTGCAATTCTCCTTCCCTGTACTGTTTGGCGACAATATTGATGTCTTTTTTGGCATCGAGAAGGATGGTTTCTTCCGCTTTGAGGTCGGCCGACTCAAGAGTGATGCTTTCGGTATCGGCTGTGATGAGAATATTTTTCGCATCGAGGCTGCTTTGTACAACTTTTTCCTGGTGAGTCATGTCCCTTTGGACTTTTTTGCCCATAAGGCCACTGGAAGATTTTATCTGGGTGTCCTGGTGGGTAAGGTCATTGGCGGCAAGGATCGAAACCCCCTGGGTTGCCTGCAAGGCGATGGTTTCCGAGGCGCTGAGAGACGAGGCGGTGATGCCGATCTGGTTGCCGAATATGCCTATATTTCTGCCCTCTATGGAAGAAGACGCATTGGTAAGGGACTCGCCTTTGTTGTAACCGTTTTGAAGGCGAAAGGCGTACTCCTCCTTGATTCCGAGTGCTTTGACCTGGACGTCTCCTTCGTGGGAAGCGAGAAGGACAGTTTCATCGGAACGCACGGCGGTGTTTGATAGCGTGATGTTATCCCGTGCTTCCATGGTGAGGTTCCCACCGGCGATAAATTGGGCCTCGTTGCCCTTGAGGGTGCTTGTTTGAGTACCCCGGTCGTGGTTGTAGGTTTTTTCTTGGGTAAGGGCGCCGCTGGTGATGGAACCGGCAGCGATAAGCATGTCCCCTTCCGAGCGGATGGTTCCGCTGAGGTTTTGCAGCTCGTCGGCAACCGAAAGGTTCATTGCGCCACCTGAAACAAGAGCACCGTTTTTGTTGGTGAGTTTGTCGGCGGTGATGTCGAGATGGCTGCGGGCCATGATGGCCCCGTCGTTCAACAGTGTTTCCCGCACATTGAGGTCGATGGTGTTGGCGGCTATCTGTGGTCCGTATGCGGCGATGTTGTTTGCAGCCAGATAGAGTTGCGGCACGAGCACCCTTTCGCCACCGACGATGCGCTCTTCCATCCAGACAATGTTTCTATCCAACTGCGCAACCTGTTCTTTGGTGAGGGTGATGCCAAAGGCAAGTTGCAGCTTTTCTTGAAGTGCCAAAGCGTTGTCCATGAGCCCTTTGTACTGTTCCAGATCAGACGCATACCCTTCGAGGTAACGATTGCCGCTTTGGGCGATGACGCTGTTGCGGACAAACTGAGTTTCGTACATCCCATCGCCAAGGCGCTTGATGATGTCTTCCGGGCGGTGGTCGAGTCTTTCCAGCATGTAATTTGAACTTAAAAAGGTTTTGTAGTTGGTGAAAAGCGGATTGGCTTCGATAAGATAGGGATGGCCGCTGGCCTTGTTGAGCAGAAAAATCCCGTAATTTCCCTTGGGAAGTGTGAGATTGTCGAGGGTGACATCACTGTTGGACGTGTGATTAATATTCGGAGATTGCGAAAGAGCGTTGTGTGTGTTGGTTTGGTACAAACCTTCACCGCTGGTAATTATCTTGTATTCAACATTTTCTTTCAGATCAAGCGCCTTGTTGATTTTTGCATTCAGACTGTTACCCAGGGTTTCGAATTCATTTTGGATCGTGGTAAATTCCGGTGAGGTTAGCGTAGTGGCATTATCTGTGAGCAAATCGTCTATCGCCGTATTGATATCGAGCAACATTTGTTTTTTTGCGGCGAGGTCGGCGATATCGGTAATAGAGGTACTGATCGTTTCAAAGGTTACCAGGTAAGTTTCGCTTGCGGCGAGATTACCGTTCAATAACGCGATGGTCGATTCTAAAGAGGTCGTATCGGCGCCTTCGAGGCCTTTTATTGAATTCACGATCCCTTCAAGCGTCAATAGCGTTGCCCTTTCCTCCTCAATGGTCTCTCCCAGTTCCGCTTTAAAAGAAGCCAAATCAAGCCTGAAGTCGTTAAGGCCCTCCTCTGTGGTGATGTTGGCGATGAGTGCATCAAGCTCGTTATTGGCGGAAGAGGTTATCTCAAGGGCTGAGTTATTGCTGTTTTGAAGGTCCAGAACGTATTCTTGTAACTCCAAGGCGTTGTTTCTCAGGTCTTCCAGGGATGTTAGCGCGTCAAGCAACGCCTGGTCGTCCAAGGAATCGCCCAATTGATCGCTGATGTTGTTGAGGGTGACGACATTGCCGGTGATGCTGTCCTTGGCCTGAATTCCATAACCGGAAATTGGCACCTTTTTTGTGTCGGTCGAGGTAAAGGTTCCCCTGTAGCCTGCTCTATGTTTATGGTCAACGCAATGGCCCAAAATACGCTTTGCACAATACTTTTCCCGGCGGTATTGTTTGGTCACGGTGGTGGTTGTATCAACCAGGACTTTGCCGACATTATTTGCAACATTGGCGTTTAAAACAATATTGGCATCTGATGCGATAAGCGAATAGTAATTTCCCAGTGTGTCCACGTCGATGTGGATATCGCCAGCAGCCAAAATCAGGGCGGGGTCGGACGGAATTTCTACTATCTGTTTTTTATTGGAAGTTGTGACCACATTATAATCATACTTTCCACCTTTTGAGATCGTTTGCGTACTGGAGGAAGAAAGCTGTTTGATGGTTGGCGCATCGGCGGTGTTGTTTAGTGCTTTCGCCGTAAGGTAGATGGCGCCATCGGACTGGATCAGTCCGTGATTGTTGATGGTATTTATTTTCTCTTTTGCATGGTTGGCGGCGATGGATAAGGCGCCATCACTGTAGATAACACCCTCTTCCTGGTTGGTCAGGGTGTTTTCCACATACAGGTCAATCGTATTATTGCTACGAATCACTCCAGAGTTATCAAGGAACTGAGAGGTGATTGCCAGGTTGTTTTTTGAATAAAGGGCGCCGGTGTTATCGATGTTCGCTGCCTGGATATCAAGATCATACCCGCCGATGAGTCCTTCGTTTGAAATTTGTTGAGTAGCGCTGACGGTGCTGCTGCCTGTTCCTTCAAGGGCGTTTAGTTCGCCTTTGTTGTCAATCGTTTCCGCGGAGATTTGCATGGCGTGGAGTGATGAAACAACCTTGTTTTCCGCCACGGAAATGTTTTTTTGCGCCGTAATGGCGATGTCGTTGGCAGTGATGTCGTTGGTGAGATGAACGTTGGCATTATTGGAAGTAAGACCCAAACAAGTTCCCGCGACGGCTTTAGCGACAACGATGTCTCCATCGGCTGTTAATGTCAGGGAATTTTGCGCAAAGACTTCAGGAGGAAGATGGACTCCGATGCCTTTGTCGGTGCTCTGAAGTGAGATCGCATTGGCGTAGATGCCACCAAGCAATGAAGAGTCGATAGCAACGCCGGTTCCCGCGTGGTTTTTTTCAGCAATGGCACCATCCAGAGCGATGGTGTTTTCTCCCGTGACGACGGTGAGTTTATCCGCGTAAAGCTTGGCATTGAGTTCCAATGCCTTGGCGTAGAGATTAACTTTGGCGATATTGCTGGCATTAAATCCATCACCTTCAATAACAATATTTCCGCCGCCGACATCAAATCCCTGCAACAGGTTCCCGCTCATGATGGGCATGCCCGTGGTGAGGGTAGCGTTAGGGGTGTTGAGAAACCCTCCGCCGTTGACGCTGATGCCGTTGGGGTTGGCAACAATGACATCGGCTGCTTTTCCTGCGACTTCGGTGTAGCCTTGCAAGAGTGTTTTGCTCGTGCCTGTGACTTCGTTTAAAATCAGTCCGGCTTGTTTGGCGGTGAGGTTGGGATTGTGAGCGATGTAGCCGCCCAGCTGGGTATTGGCGATGCTGTTGGCATTATTGAGAATCACCCCTTGTTTTTGAACATTGTACGTATCGAATTTATTGTGGGAAAGCCCTTGCTTGTTTGGGGCCGTGATGTTGATGACAGGGACGCCATTGGGGGCCTGTTCAAGAGTGGGTTGATGGGCTTTTGATGCTGAAGTGTCCACTTCAATGCCTGCGGCGGCGACGGCCTGGCTGGAAATAAAAACCAGGCACAAGGCAAGGGAGATTATTTTTTTCCCCTTCATTTCATTTCTCCTTTATAAAAATAGTCATTGTATTTCAAAACCAGTAATTCGCCATAAAACCAAGGAAGTTTTTGGTGGAACTGACATCTTTTTTGTACAATGGCATAGCATAGTAGACAGTAAGGTCAAATGCGTCTCTTCTTAGTTTAATCCCTACAGTATCGCTCAGTAGGGATCCACCATTTGTATCTTCTTCTTTTTTTATTCGTCCACCATCCAGGGCTATGAAATATGACGGGTCAAAAAATCCGACCAGCCTGCTATCGGGTGTGTAGGAGAGCTCGTTTCGAATATAGTAGCCACTGTTGCCGCTCAATCCTTCTTTCGAGTAACCCCTGACGCTGTAAGGACCGCCGATGCTGATCTGATTGGTGCTAAAAAGGCGGTCCTTGGAGTGCTGATGGTGTGTGCTGAGGGTGTATTGAAAAGCAGCGAATCGTTTTACGAGGGAGATGTCAACCGTGTAGAGAGAATATTTTTCATCAAGGTCGGTGGGGTTGTGCGCGTTGAACCAATCAACGCCCTGGGTGTATTGCAATGAAAGAGATGCGTAAAAACCGGCCGTTTGATAGAGACAATCAACACCTCCGCCTGCCTTTGAAAGGGTATAGCTGGACGTTTCAATGAGGGCGTCGCTTATATAATTACTACTTTCGTACCGAGACACAAAGGAGCCGAGGCTGATGCGGTTATTTTGATCGTGGTAAAGCTTGTAGTCGAGCGCCAAGGTGTAAGTTTCGGTGTCGCCATTGGATTTATAGGTTGAAACACCGCCAGTGACGAGTTGTTTGTAGCTGCTTTTTCTGTAGCTCAGCGTGGTCAATAATCTTCCGACAGGGAAGGAGTACGCATAGGTATCGCCGATGGAATTTTCATCCCCGAAATGCCTGTTGGTGCTGTTGAGATAGATGGAAAACTGGTCGTTTATCCTCAGTGGATTGTCCAGGATCAGGCCTAGAGTTCCCTGGATGTCGCCCGTTTTTTTCGTGCCGAAATTGTTCAATCCCAAAGACCCATGAATGCGACGTGAGGGTTGGTTTTGAATGATGAGGTGAGTGAGTCCGGCCTCTGACCCTGGTGCCAGTTCCATCGTTGCGTGGTTGCTTCGCAGGCGATTGATTGTCTCGATCCCTCTTTCGAGATTTCTGAGGTTTAAAGTGCGGTTTTTCTGCCCCCAAAAAGCACCGTCTGCGTAAAACCCCTCGGGAGTGATACTTTCGATGGTGCCCTCGATGGCATAAAGCGTGACGTCCCCATGAGCGATGTTTTGCGGCTTGAGGTACACCTGCGAGGTGATATAGCCTTTGTCGATATAGAGTGCGGTGAGCTGACGGGTCAGGTTGGTCAAATCGGTGAGCGTGTTGCAGCGCCCGGTATAGGCACGAATCAAGCGTTGCTTTTCTTCATAAGAAAGGAGGGTAATGGAGGTTTCCTGGATGGAACGTGTCTCAAAACAGGCTTCGTCTTTATCCGGCAACAATTCAGGTTTGTCGACATCCAAATAGGGAGTGGTTTCATGGCGATGTTGTTCCAGTCGCTGAAACACCTCTTTTTGTTTTTCAAGCTGCTCTCTTTTTTCAATCGCGTCTAACGCAACGTCCGAAAACGCCACGCTGGGCATAAGCAAAAACAAAAGAAGCGATAAAGCACTCAGCCTTTTTGCCATACCCCCCACCTTACAAATCACCCCATTTTACGGGGTCGATTACATTCCCTGTCCCCTCACCCCGAACACATTTCCTCATTCAGGAAGACTGGCAAGGTTTAATATATTTTTATGTAGGATTCTTACTATTTCTTTTTCGCCATGTCAAACGTTTTAATAGTTGACAATTGGGCTTGTCAGGGGGGGGGGCAGTAAACGGGCCTGGTGCGGCTGGAATCGTGTGGAATGGAGCGGGAGGTCAACGTCGCGGATCAGGTTATGAATTGATTTGATATGCATCGTGGATCAATGATATAGAGGCAGTCTGGTAATGCATTGATTCACTGGGGAGTTTTCGGGTTTTTGACCCTCACCCACCATCCAGACCTCGCAGGTGCCAGGAGCAAAGCGCGGTCTTTTGTCTTTTACCGGAGAGTGGCAATGATTCCCTGGACATTGGTTGATACTGCACAGATACCGGGTACCGACGGCGCACTTCAGCTCCACCAGCGCGATACCGAATTTTCGATCAGCGTCGTTGGCGGTGGCGTGCTGATGAGCACCTGGGCTCATGGGTCCGAGGATGCGCTGGCCGAACTTGGCTGCGGCACCATCGCCGGTCGCTCTCGGCCCCGGGTTCTGATCGGCGGTTTGGGCATGGGCTTTACGCTGGCCGCGGCCCTGGGCCGCCTCGGGGCCGATGCCGAGGTGGAGGTGGCCGAACTGATCCCGGCCGTGGTGACCTGGAACCGGGGCGCTCTCGGGGAACATGCCGGTCATCCGCTGCGGGATGCACGGACCACGGTTCGCGAGGGCGATGTCGCCAAAATTCTCAAGAACGCGCGGCAGGCTTATGATGCGATCCTGCTCGATGTCGATAACGGCCCCGAGGGTTTTACCCGCAAAAAAAATGACTGGCTGTACACGACAGACGGGTTGACCGCGGCATACAAAGCCTTGAGGCCGGAAGGGATGCTCGCAATCTGGTCGGCCGGACCAGACCGCGACTTCACGGCCCGGTTGCAGAAGGTGGGTTTCGAGATGAGACAGCGCCGGGTACATGAGCACGACAACAAAGGCTCACTCCATACGATCTGGCTCGCTGAGCGCGGCCCTTGAAAATCCGGCTCTTCCGCAAAATTTGGGGGTTGCCGGCCGAAGAGGTGTACGTACCGTGAATCTTATCCTCTCGCCATCCGGTCATTTGCTGATGATCGGTCCGTCTCCCCACGAAACGTCCGGTTCTCCACCAGCCAGTGTCTATAACGCGGAAAAAATAGCACAGGCCTTCGCGGATTCGTCCTCGGCGGGAATCATCGCCCTGGCCGGGGGGAAATCCGCCCCGGATTGGCCGCTGCCCTGGATCTTCTGGCGCGATTTCGGGTCACGCTATCTACTGCTGCTTTGTCACAGCCAGCCGAGCGCCGAGCGTCCGTCCCCCCTGCCGCCTCTCGATACCACCACCCTGGCCCAGCTGACCTTGAGCATCCCCCCCATGCCGGGCGCCGAATACTGCACGCCCGAGGTGCTTGCGGCCATCTGGGCCGCTCTCGACAGCTGGGTGCTCGCGGCGATCGCCCGAAACGCCGAGGGACTGGCCGGTTTTCTCCACGAGCAGGCGCCCCTCTGGCGTCAGGTGGGCCGAGTCTGCTTTCATCTGGCCGAAAATAAACAGGATCCCGACTATCCCTTTGCCTTTATGGCAACTTACATACCGCGCCTCGGTAAAAACGCCCGCGCCCAGCATTTGCCCCTCAGCCAGGCGCTTTGCGAGTATGCCGGCGCCAATAACCGCGAAGCACTGCTGCGCCTGCTGGAACCGGTTCAAGCCGCCGCCACGCACTGCCCCTGGGTGAAGGAATTGCTGGAGAGCAGCGATATTTATCACCCCCTGGCCTGGACGCCGGAGGAGGCCTATCCCTTTTTGCAGGATGTGCCGGCCCTGGAGGAGAGCGGGCTGGTAGTACGGCTGCCCGATTGGTGGAAAAAACGCCCCCGTCCCCGGGTGCAGGTGGCTATCGGCTCGAAAACCGGCGAAACCCTTTCGGCGCAGGCCCTGCTCGATTTTCGGGTGCAGTTGACCCTGGACGGCGCCGACCTCTCCCCGGAGGAAATCGCGACGCTGACCTCCAGCGGGGAGGGACTGGCTTTGTTGCGGGGGCAATGGGTCGAGGTGGATGGCGAAAAACTCCGTCAGGCGCTGGAGCAGTGGCAGCGGGTCGCCACCGAGGCCGGAGATGGCCTTTCCTTTACCGAAGGGATGCGCCTGCTGGCCGGCGCCCGCCGTGACCTGGCAGGCGGCGATCCGACCCTCGACGAAATCGGCTGGGCCTTTGTGGAGGCGGGCGAGCACTTGCGGGAACTGCTGGCCGGGTTGCGGGAGCCATCCCGCCTGGCCGCGGTACCGACCGGGGGCCGGTTGCAGGCGACCTTGCGTCCCTATCAGCAGACCGGCCTCAACTGGCTCTGGTTTCTCTCGGAACTCGGCTTGGGCGCCTGCCTGGCCGACGACATGGGGCTGGGGAAGACCATCCAGGTGATCTCCCTGCTGTTGGCGCAACAGGGGCGGGCCGGGAAGTCCGTCCCCAGCCTGCTGGTGCTGCCGGCCTCGCTGCTGGGCAACTGGAAGAGCGAACTAAATCGGTTCGCGCCGTCGCTCACCGTCATCGGTCTCCATCCGTCGGAGCTGGAAAAATCAGAATGGCAACGCATTGCCGCCGATCCCGGCCCAAGCTTGGCCAACGTCGATGTAGTGCTGACCACCTACGGCATGCTGCAGCGCCAGGAATGGCTTCGGCAGCTCGACTGGAATCTGATCGTGCTGGATGAGGCCCAGGCGATTAAAAACCCCGGCACCCAGCAGGCCAAGGCGGTAAAAACCCTCAAAGGCCGGGCGCGCATCGCTCTGACCGGCACCCCGATCGAAAACCGGCTGTCCGATCTCTGGTCGCTGTTCGATTTCATCTGCCCCGGTCTGCTCGGCTCCGCCGCCCGCTTCAAGCAGTTCGTCACTTCGCTGGAAAACCACGAGCCGCCCTCGTATGCGCCGTTGCGCACGCTGGTTCAACCCTATATCCTGCGCCGGCTGAAGAGCGACCGCAGCGTCATCAGCGATCTCCCCGACAAGGTCGAGATGGCCGCCTGGTGCGGGCTCAGCAAAGCCCAGGCCCGCTTGTACGGCCAGGCGGTCAAAGAGTTGGCCGAGGCCCTCAAACAGCAGCAAGGGATGAAACGCCGGGGCCTGATCCTGGCGGCACTGATGCGCTTCAAGCAGATCTGCAACCATCCCGGCCAGGCCCTGGGCGACGGCGACTTCGCCGAGGAGCGCAGCGGCAAATTTGGGCGGCTCCGGGAGCTGGCCGAAGAGATCGCCTCCCGCCAGGAGAAGGTCCTGATCTTCACCCAGTTCCGGGAGATGACCGCGCCGATCGCCACCTTTTTGGCCCCCCTCTTCGGACGCCCCGGTCTGGTGCTGCACGGCGGCACCGCGGTGGCCGAGCGCAAGAAGCTGGTGGATCACTTCCAGCGCGAGGATGGCCCGCCCTTTTTCGTCCTCTCCCTCAAGGCCGGCGGGGCCGGTCTCAATCTGACCGCGGCCAGCCATGTCATCCATTTTGACCGCTGGTGGAACCCGGCAGTGGAGAACCAGGCGACGGACCGCGCTTTTCGCATCGGCCAGAAAAACAGCGTCATGGTCCACAAGTTCGTCTGCAAGGGGACGGTGGAGGAGAAGATCGACGCCCTGATCACCGCCAAATCGGGACTGGCTACCGAACTGCTGGAAGGGGCAGAGCCCCTGTTGACCGAGATGAGCGACGAGGCCCTGTTGCAAATGGTGGCCCTTGATCTGGAAAAGGCCAGCATATGAAAAGGTCGCTGGCGGCAATCGAAGCGGGAGGAATTTTGACATGAGGTATTACGAATGGGCTCCCTATGTGACGGCGGCAGAGCGGCGGGCGGCCGCGGCCAAGGCGATGGCGAAGCTGAAAAAGCATGGACTCGAGGTACAACCGGTTGAAATCGCCGGACGAAAGATCGCCGGCTCCTTCTGGGGCAAGGGGTGGTGCGACCACATGGAGTCCTTTGGCGATTACGCCAACCGTCTCCCCCGGGGGCGCACCTACGTCCGAAACGGCTCGGTCTGTCATCTCGAAATCCACAGCGGTCGGATCAAAGCCATGGTCAGCGGATCGCGGCTGTACAACGTCGACATTACCATCACCCCCCTGGAGAAACAGAAATGGGCGGATGTCAAACGCGCCTGCGCCGGTCGGATCGGCTCGCTGATCGACCTGCTGCGGGGCAAACTGGAGGGTGGCGTCATGGAGGTCGTTTCCGATCGCCAGACAGGGCTCTTTCCCCGCCCCGGTGAGATAAAATTCGCCTGCGACTGTCCGGACTGGGCCGGGATGTGCAAGCATGTGGCGGCGGTACTTTACGGCGTGGGAGCGCGCCTTGACCAGGCTCCGGAGATGCTGTTTCTGTTGCGCGGGGTGAATCACCTGGAGTTGGTGGATGTCTCCGCCGCAGTGACCGATGTGGCCAAAGCCGGAACCTCCCGGCGCAGGATTGCCGCGACCGGGATTGCCGATGTGTTCGGCATCGAGCTGGCCGAACCTGTGGCTCAGGTCCCCGCAAAATCGGCGGCCGGTCCGGCAAAAGCCCCGGCGGCAAAAAAACCCTCCCGCAAGGAACCCTTCCCCGAGCCCCTTACCGGCAGCGCCATCTCCGCCTGGCGGTCAGCCCTTGGCGAGACCCAGGCGACCTTCGCCGCCCGCCTCGGAATCACCGCCGCCAGCATTTCGCAATGGGAGAAAAAAGCCGGTCTCACCATCGGCATGCAGCCGCGCACCCTGGCGGCGCTGCGCAAGGCCTGGACAAGGACCCATTCCGGGCCGACAGGTAAAAAATGATGGCGTCGGTAGATGATTCGATCAGAAGACCTTCTCTTGAGCATCATATTTTTGACGCTTCAGCCCCGCTGCGCCATTCTATTGGCGCAATTCGTCTCAGGCTCAACGGCAATAGCCTTAAGCGGGCAAAAAACAACACCTTTTTTTATATACCGGACCGCAGCCAACCGATAAAATGAAGAAAATCCTGGTCTTAATCACTCCATCGGCTACCCGGTGGCGCCAATTTTTTGGCGCCACCGCACAACAGCCTTCCCCGGTTCTGCCCACCAAATTCTTTTCTGTCTTTCTAACTTATCGAAATTCCGAACAAAAAACCAAGGCACAATTTATTTTCAACCCCACACGCTTTTGGGCATAAATGATGAACTATGATCATTACAGTTAGCAATCAAATCATTCGATCCTAGATGATCATCATACCCTTGGAGGAGAAAAAAATGAGATGCCCTAAATGTAGAGGAAAGATGTATTCGGAAAAATTCTACGACTTCGTTCGCGGCTTCGATGCCTGGAAATGCGTCTCCTGCGGTGAGTTGCTCGACCCGACCATAGTATCCAACCGAGCCCGTAATAATAATCTTCATCTGGGATAAAATTTTATCTACTTGCACTGCCACTTCTCTGCCACAGAATAACCAAAAGCCCCGGCCATTTGACCGGGGCTTTTTTTCTGGCAGGTGGCGATATTCAGTTAAAACAGGATATTGCATATAAGTCATCAATCCGATATTATGACTAAAAACTTACGTCAGTTGACGTAATATTTCCGTCACCAATGGAGGATGGAGTGCTTGAAGCCTTATTCGGAACGGTCAACAGGGAAAGGGTTCTTCTGTACCTCTTCGCCCGGGAAGAGGGTTACCCGAGGGCAGTGGCCAAATTTTTCGACACTGACCTCAGGGCGATTCAAAACCAGTTCGAAAAACTGGAGGTCGGAGGGGTATTGTACAGTCGCCTGATCGGCAACACACGCCTCTATGCATTTAATCCCCGCTACCCTTTTCTCGAGGAACTGAAAGGCCTGCTGGAAAAAGCATTGAGTTTTTATCCCGAAAACGAACGGGAACGTCTGGCCATGGCCAGACGGCGGCCGAGAAGAAAAGGGAAACCGCTGTGAAAGAGATTCGGGTTATGAGTATGGGAGAGTTGGCTGCCTTCGTCTGTTCCCATCTCCAAAGAATGGGAATCGACGTGGTTCTCTCGGGAGGCGGCTGTGTGGCAATCTACACCGAAGGGCAGTATGTTTCCTACGACCTGGACTTTATCGAGAATTTATCATCCGGCCACCGCAGACTGAAAAAAACCCTTGCCGAAATCGGCTTCGACGAGGAGGGCAGGTATTTTACCCATCCGGATACGGAGTATTTTCTCGAGTTCCCTGCCGGACCGCTGGCCGTAGGGGATGAGGCGCCAAAAAGAATCGTCGTACTGAGGTATGAGACGGGAAATTTGACGGCGCTTTCACCAACAGACTGCATCAAGGATCGATTGGCAGCCTATTTCCACTGGAACGATCAGCAGTGCCTGGAGCAAGCTCTACTCGTCGCATGCGCCTCCGACATCGACCTTCCTGAAATCGAGCGATGGTCTCTTAAAGAGGGGCAGGAAAAGAAGTTCCACAATTTCCAAGACCTCTTGCGGAAAAGAGAATGACGCTGACCTGCTCCAGTTAAATCACGAAAAGGGAATTTATTAGAATAAAGACAGAAAAACGGCCGGTTTCCACTTCAGGACGTAAAAACGGAAAGTTGGTTTCTCTCTGGTATGCTGAAAAAACACTGGGAAACGGGACAGGGCGGAATGGTAATCCTGAGAAGCGGCCACTCCTGCTTGTCGGACAACTCTCAACCTTTTTGGAGGCGACATGAAATTCACAGGCGTGAATCATCTGGCCATGGCCACCGGCGATATGGATGCCACCATCCGATTCTGGCGTGATTTATTGGGCATGCGCATGATCGCCGGATTGGGAGAGCCGGGATTCAGGCATTATTTCTTTGAGATCGCAGCCCATGACATGATTGCGTTTTTCGAGTGGCCGGATATCGAAGCGGTGTCTCCCAAGGTGCATGGTTCGCCGGTGAAGGGGCCTTTTATCTTCGATCATGTTTCCTTCGGGGTTGAAAAGAGTGAGGACCTGTGGGCGCTCAAGGACAAGCTCGATGCAGCCGGATTCCCTTGTACGGGGGTGAAGGATCACGGTTTTATCCATTCAATCTACGCGCACGACCCCAATGGCATCCCTATCGAGTTCAGCTGGCCGGTGGCTGGCATCGACGTCCGCAAAAAGCCGATGATGGCCGATTCCGCTCCAGGGGCCCTGGCCAGAGAAGGTGCCGAACCGGTAGCGGGACGCTGGCCGGAGGTGACCGACCCGACCAGGGAGAGCGACAAGGAGATTGTGAAAGCGGCCGGCAGCGAACTGTTTCACTGTCTGCGGTGCGAGAAGCCTTGATGGCGTCGCAAAAAGTCCGCCCTACGGCGTTACGGCGGTTTTTCAGGACCTCGACATACCTGATGTATGCCTTCGACCCTGAAAAACCACCAAGCCTTGCAGGACGAAATTTTTGCTTAGCCATCG
>Ga0214472_10001426_pt1 | contig 26860 bp, 24 predicted proteins | sample RVTome_6_FD_207662 | JGI IMG/M metagenome (GOLD analysis project Ga0214472, IMG submission 207662) | Soil microbial communities from uranium-contaminated site in the Upper Colorado River Basin, Wyoming, United States - RVT140D175 | ecosystem: Environmental > Terrestrial > Soil > Contaminated >...
TGACCTGAGCATCACCTCCCAGGCCGTCGAGTCACGGTCGAGGATGACTTCGGTCATATCAAGCAGACGTCGGTCGTGGTGGAGGAGGATCTGCTTGGCCCGTTCATCGCCATTCTCCATCAGGGTCCCATGGGCCGGGTAGGTCACCTCGATATCCATCGCCAGCAGCCTCTGCAGTGAGACGAGGTAGTCGCCCAACGGGTCACCGAGGCCGTCGTCCCACATGATCACCGGTGAGATGCGGGGCAGGATGTGATCGCCTGAGAACAGGACGCCGGTCCTCGAGTCCCGGAGGCATATGTGCGCCGAGTCGTGACCGGGGGTGTGGATCACCTCGAGCCATCGGCCGTCTCCGATGTCGATCTGCCCCCCATCGCGCACCGTGTGGTCAGGTGGGTCGATCAACGGCATGTAGGAGGGGCGCTCGGCGAGGTCTGCAGAGACGGTGTCGAGAATGGTGTGGGGGACACCGTAGGTGCGACCGATGCGCAGGAGACGCTCGACATAACCCGGTGTGTCGTTGTATCGCTCCACCATCTTCTCGGCGTTCTCGTGCATCACCAATCGACACCCGAGCTCGCGGACTATGCGTGCCGACATCCCGACATGGTCGGGATGGAGGTGAGAGACGGCCAGGGTGTGGACGGCGGCCGATTCCAGTCCAAGTTGTTCGAAACCGTCGCGGATGGCGTCTCGTCCCGGTTCCCAGTCGGTCCCGCAATCGAGCAGCAGGAAGCCTCCATTGGCTTCGATCACATAGGTGTTGACCCAGGCGGGGCTCTTGAAAGGGAGTGGCGCCGGGATGAGATAGATCCCGTTCCCCAGCGACTGGGGTTGGGGAGTGGTCATCCGTGGTCGACTGTTTCCTTGATCCCGAAGGTGATGTCAACGGTCACGGTGAATGAGGTGGGAGCACCCGAATCGTCGACTTTGCCCCCGACCTCGACGATCCTGAAGCTTTGAATGTCCGAGATGGTGGCCGCGGCCCTGGCCAGGACAGTTCGCACTGCATCTTCGATCGAGTCACCGGCCTGACCGGAGAGCCGGATCGTCTTGGTGATTGATGACATTGGGATTCCTCCGCAGCGGAGGGTAGCCCTCTACAAAAGCCGGACGATCGCCGAGGCGACGTGGGTAGCCCCATCTCCCAACATGACCGTGTAGTGGTTGAGATTGCGCAGCTTCTCGACCGTGACATTGGGGTTTCTCGACACCGCTTCGTCCGTGGCTGTATCGGACATGAACCCGCCCGGCTCGTCCATCGTCCCGTGATCGACCACCAGGAGTTGGGTGGGCACGATCAGTTCGTACACCGCTTTGATGGACTGCTCGTCGAAGAGGAAGTCGTTGGCACCGTCGATGATCGACTGGTCGTTGACACGGGTTCGATAAGTCCCCCCCTTCACCTGGTGCACGTCGTAGGCAAAGACGGTGTCGAGGTGTGAGCCCCAACGACCAACCAGGGCGGGGTGACCTCTCCAGAAGTCGAGGTAGGACTCTTCGGACTCGAAGTTCAATCCCAGCCGTTCCAGCGAAGCTCCGAGCACCTCGTCGAGGACGGCGTTGGGCTCCAGGTCGGGGTTGAAGTCGACCCGCAAACCGCCATCGGCCAGGACGATCCCTTTCACCCGTCGGTGACGGGTGCTGCCGTAAACGGTCGCCAGCCACGCTCCCATCGAGTACCCGGCCACGGTCGCCGCTGGAACCTCGAAATGATTGAGGCAAGCCGAGAGGTCGGGTGCCATCGAAGAAAGGTCATAGGGCCCGGGATGCTCCCAGCTCTGCCCGCGACCCCGGAGGTCGGGCGCGATTACACCCACCTCCTCGGGCAGTCGTGAAATGACCGGCGACCACCACCTGGAGGTGCCGGTCAGACCATGAATGAGCAGGACCGTTGGTTTGCCCGGCAACGCCGGTCGGAACCAAACCGATATCCTCCCATGGTCCACAGGCACCGAAATGTCGTGCACCGGCTAAACCTATCGGATTCCCCGACCAAAGGGGCTCGAGCCGAAGCTTGGTTAGGGTCCAAGTGATGCGACGGGTGATCCTGGGCGTTGCGATGGTGCTGTCGGTCGGTTGCTCGCCAGGTGACGTGGTGGTATTGCCCACCGTGGTCACCACGACGGAGCCGCCAACCACGGTGCCCGCGTCGACGACCACGACTCTGGCAACGACCACCACGACCGAAGCGACGACCACTACCACCAATCCGTATGCCAGACCCGACTGGCTGGGCACCAGGCTGTTGCCGTTGCGACCCGACGAGTTCGGTGAAGTGCAACCCACCCCGCCCGAGCTCCAGGACCGGCAACTGGAGACACTCGACCTGCTACCTCCGCCCACCGACGACGAGTTCCACTGGACCATCGACGAGATACCACCCGAGGTGCTGGCTCGCTCCAGCTGGTTGCCGGAGTGCCCGGTCACCCTCGATGAGTTGTCCTATCTGACCATGAGCCATTACGGGTTCGACCGCCGGTTCCACACCGGGGAGATGATCGTCAACGCTTCTGTCGCCGAGGATGTGGTCGAAGTGTTCCGCCGGCTTCACGAGGCGCGCTTTCCCGTCGAGCAGATGAGGGTCATCACAAAGGAGGAGATCGATGCTCATCCCACCGGAGACTGGAACGACACCACATCCTTCGTATGCCGGCCGGCGGTGGGGTCGTCGTCATGGTCACAACATGCCTTTGGCACCGGGATCGACATCAATCCGTTCCACAACCCTTATCTCAAAGACGACCTGGTGTTGCCCGAGCTGGCTTCTGCTTACACCGACCGCGACGACGTCCGGATCGGGATGATCGTGCCGGGCGACGTGGCCACCGAGGCGTTCGCCGAGATCGGGTGGGGCTGGGGTGGCAATTGGAGCTCGCTGAAAGACTGGATGCACTTCTCGCTCAGCGGACGATAGGAACTGGGGCGCCCCCGCCCATTCGGATGTGATGAGGGGACCATCGGCTCTATCGATCCTCACGTCGAGACCCCAAGATGATGTTGAAGAGATTGGAGGTATTGAGTGGTTGTTGCCCACCGCGGCCGGAACCGGCTCCTCCCGGGGACAGGTCTCGGTCGATGGTCCGTGGGTCTGTTCGCTCTGCACCTGGTGTCATTGCTCATCTTCATGGTTATCGCGATGAGGGGTGCAGGGACCTGGGACGAGGGGATCTTTGAGGATCTGGTCCTGGGGATTCCGTTGGTGGCCACCATGCTGAGCGCCCTTTCGACGCTGATCGTCGGCGTCGTCGCCATCCGTCGTAACGAACGGGCACTGGCGGTGGTCTTTGCCACCGTCCTGGCCGGGATGGCGACCATGTTCTTTGTCGGAGAGCTGCTTTCCGTGATCGGGGTATTGCCCTCTCACTGAGGCCGGGAGTCGAGCGAGTCAGTCTGCATCATATCGAACATATGTTCGATATGATGAGGTGGGTGAGCGGGTACGCCGAACTGCACTGCCATACCAATTTCTCCTTTCTCGACGGGGCGTCCCATCCCGAGGACCTGGTGGAGCGAGCCATCGATCTTGGCTACGAAGCCCTGGCGGTCACCGATCACGACGGGTTCTACGGGGTATCCCGGTTCTGGCAGGCGGCGAAGGAGACCGGGTTGCCTGCCATCTACGGAGTGGAGATCGGGCTCGAGGTCGAGCCGGCCGGCCCGGCTGACCCTCTAGCGCGAGCCCAGGAGTGGGACCAGCAGCGTCATGCCCGCAGCAAAGGCGGCCAGGGACGGCTTCGTCGGGGGCGCAGCGTCCGCTCCCACGGGGTCAAACCGACAAAACTGCCTGAGACCGATCATCTGGTATTACTCGCCGGTTCGCCGGATGGGTATCGGAGTCTCTCCCATTTGGTGACAAAGGCTCAGATGCGGGGGGAGAAGGATCACCCGATCTACACCTGGGACGATCTGAGCGGGGCGGCGCAAAACAGAGAGATACACGTCCTGACCGGTTGCCACGCCGGTGCCGTGCCCAAGGCGGCGGCTCGTCATGATCTTGGCGCGACCATCCGGGAGACATCCCGTCTCCGCGAGCTGTTCGGGACCAGGCTTCATCTCGAGATGTGGCATCACGGAATGCCCGAGGACGATCCCCGCAACGACCTCATGTGGGAAGTGGCCCAGAAGCTGTCCTTGCCCACGGTGGCCACCAACCAAACTCACTATCACGACCGTAAGAACGCCTATCTCTCCGAGGCGCTGGCAGCCATAGGCGGACGCCGCACCCTCGCGGCAGCCGACGGGTTCCGCCCGGCAAGCGATGAGCGGTATCTGAAGCACCCGATGGAGATGACCCGTCGCTTCGCTCGCTACCGGGGCGCGGTGGCCAGGGCGGCGGAGCTGGGAAGACGTCTTGCCTTCGATCTTGGCCTGGTGGCGCCTCGTTTGCCCGACTTCCCGATGCCCGGTCACTTCCGAGACGAGATGGAGTTTCTCCGTCATCTCACCTGGGAGGGGGCGCGTGATGTCTACCCGGGGAGCGACGACGGGATCGATCCTCGCGCCCGGCGTCGGCTCGAACACGAGCTGGACATCATCGAGCGACTCGGGTTCCCCGGGTATTTCCTGGTGGTCAAGGACATCGTCGATTTCGCCCGGTCCCAGGACATCTATTGCCAGATCAGGGGATCAGGTGCCGACTCGGCGGTGTGCCGCTGTCTCGGTCTGACCCGGGTCGATCCGATCCGGCTCCATCTTCCCTTCGAGCGGTTCCTCTCCGAGGAGCGGGGTCGTCCCCCAGATATCGACATCGACTTCGAGGCCGACCGGCGCGAGGAGGTGATCCAGTACTGCTATCGCAAATACGGGCGGGAACGGGCGGCGATGGTGGCCAACGTGATCACCTACCGGGCCAAGTCGGTGTTGCGGGACGTGGCCAAGACCTTCGGCTTCACCCAAGCCCAAGTCGACGGGCTCTCCAAGTATGTCGACACCAGGGATCCGGGCCAGATCCGGCTCGATAGCCCGCTCCCAGAGGGGATGACCGCCGAGATGATCTACGACATCTGCTGGCGTCTCGATGGGTACCCGCGTCATCTCGGAATCCACTCCGGAGGAATGGTGATCGCCGACCGCCCCCTGTGGCAGGTGGTGCCATTGGAATGGGGGCGGCTCGAAGGCCGGACCGTTCTCCAATGGGACAAGGACGACTCGGCGGCGGTGGGGATCGTCAAGTTCGACCTGCTCGGTCTTGGCATGCTCAACGCCCTTCACCTGGCCCACGATTTGATCGAGGATCAGCACGGGATCGACGTCGACCTGGCCGCCATTCCCCAGGAGCAAGCCATCTACCGCTCCATCACCCGCTCCGACACTGTGGGTCTGTTCCAGATCGAGTCACGGGCCCAGATGGCGACCCTGCCCAAGATGAAGCCGAAGACCTTCTACGACCTGGCTGTCGAAGTTGCGCTGATTCGGCCCGGTCCGATCCAGGGCCAATCGGTGCATCCTTACCTGAGACGACGGAATGGGGAGGAGTCGATCCGCTATCCCCACCCTTCCGCCGAGCCGATCCTGAAGAAGACACTGGGCGTCCCCATCTTCCAGGAGCAGCTCATGGAACTGGCCCGGATATGCGCCGGGTTCGACGGGGGTCAGGCCGACCGGCTCCGTCAGGCGATGACCCACAAGCGCTCGGAGAAGGCGATGGGAAGACTCCGGGAGGAGGTCTATGCCGGGATGGCGGGCAATGGGATCGTCGGCGCGGCTGCCGACGAGATCTGGGAGAAGTTGCAGGGTTTCGCCAGCTTCGGGTTCCCCGAGAGCCACTCGGTGAGCTTCGCCTACATCGTCTACATGTCTGCCTGGCTCCGGTTCCACTACCCGGCCGAGTACCTGGCCGGTCTGCTCAACGCCCAACCCATGGGTTTCTACAGCCCCAACTCGCTGGTTCAGGACTCGCAACGTCACGGGGTGGTGGTGATGGGGCCGGACGTGAACCTGTCCTGGCACGACTGCACCATCGAGTCGATCGAGGCCGACCCCGACGACGTGGTCTCCTATTTGGAAGAGAGCTGGCGACGGGGGAGGGGCACCTTTGATGACTCCATCCGGCCCCCGGTTGGGGTGCGGATGGGTCTTCGCTATGTGAGGAACCTCGGGGAGAGGGAGGTGACCCGAATCGAGGCGGCGAGGATCCTGGGAGGGGAATTCACCTCACCCGAGGACCTGGCGTCGAGGACAGGGCTCGGAGTGGAGGCCCTGGAAGGTCTGGCCGCCTCCGGCGCCCTGAAGGCGATCGGCTTGGGAAGGAGGGAGGGGATGTGGGCCGCCGGGGCGTTGGCCGAGATCGATCCCGAGCGTCTGGCCTTGTCACCGGGCGTGAAGTCCCCGGCTCTTCCCGGGATGGAAGCCGAGGAGGAGCATCGGGCCGACCTGTGGTCGACCGGAGTCTCCAACCGGCATCCGATGAGCTTTGTCCGGGATCAGCTCGAAGGGTGCCTCACCGCGGCCGAAGCCCTCGACATGCAACGCAACGGGTCACGGATAAAGGTGGCGGGTGTCGTCACCCACCGTCAGCGACCTGGTACCGCCAAGGGTGTCTACTTCCTCAACCTGGAGGACGAGACCGGGTTGTTGAACATCGTGGTGCTGCCCGACGTCTGGGCGACCCACCGACAAGTGGTGCGCAGGAGCCCGGCCCTGGTCATCCATGGACGTCTCGAGTACCACGACGGAGTGACCAACATCGTGGCCCGCTCCTTCGAGCCGATCGGGGTGCAAACCGTGCAGTCACGGGACTTCCGTTGAGGCCACAGCACTCAACCATCACGGCGCGCCGCCCGATGACACTCGAGTGACTCCCGTGTTGGCCTCCTTCGATGGAGGACCCTTCGCCCTATTTCTGGTGATTCTTCTGGTCGTCGTCATCGGTGCCGGAGGGCTGTCGATGTGGCTGGCGATTGTGCGAGGTCGTGCGTACCTGGTTCCTGTGGTTCTTGTGTCGATGTTCCCTACTTTGGTGTGGGGGTTGGAGATGTCGGCCCTGTTGACCCTCCTGGCGGCGATCGCCCTATCTCTCCTACCGGCGAAGCCGGGCTCGCGATGGGAGCGACACAAAGCTCGGGTCGCCTCCGGCGACAGCGACGCGAACTTCTTCTCCCCGCCGATGATCATCCTCGGTATTGCCGCGTTTCCCCTCGTCATCGGCGTTGTCGTCGTCCTGATCAACTAGGTCTTGTTGTCCCCCTGCGGAGCGGGGGGACAAGGGGGCCGGTGGCCGGGCGAGGGGGCAGTCCGCGGGGTGAACCCCCTTCGACCTCGCTTTGCTCGGTCGGTCCCCCTTCGGAAAGGGGGGGCAGCGCGTCTTTGTTGTCCCCCTGCGGAGCGGGGGGACCGTCCGGCCGTAGGCCGGGCGAGGGGGGGTCCGCGGGGTGCGATGGTCAATGTGTCCGTATCGTTTGGCTGATGAGCGAGGATGATCGCGAACATTGGGATGCGCGGTATGCCGAGGGCGGGATGGCACCACCAGGCGATCAAGGGCCTCCGCCGGGTCTGACCGCGGTTGCACACCTGATCCCCACGACCGGGTTGGCGCTCGATATCGCTTGTGGACGAGGCAGAACGGCCGTCTGGTTGGCGCTACGCGGTATGGATGTGTTCGCCGTCGATGTCTCGCCTGTTGCGATCGACCTTGCGAAGGAGCTGGCCAGCCTCAGTGGGGTTGCCGAGCGGTGTCGCTTCGAGGTGTTCGATCTCGACCACGGACTACCCGAGAGCCCTCAGGTGGATCTGGTTCTCTGCCACCTGTTCCGAGATCCACGGCTCGACCAGTTGATGATGGACCGTCTCAAGCCCGGAGGCTCCGTGGCAATCGCCGTTCTGAGCGAAGTCGGTGTGGGTGCCGGCCCTTTTCGGATCCGATCAGGTGAGCTGCGAGAGGCGTTCGCTGCTCTCGAAGTGCTCGCCGAAGGCGAAGCCGAGGGCATCGCGTGGTTCCTCGGTCGCCGCGGCTGAGTGGGTCAGGACCAAGGACTCTATGCGAACCAATACCTGCTGCTGAGACTTGAGGCTAAGGAGGTATCAGATGACCGATACTGGCATCGCGACCATCCCTCGACCGGTCAGTGCCGGTGAGGAAACCGAAGCGCTGAGACGTTTCCATCGGGATGTGACCTGGACCGGTGGCATCGAGGAGGGCGGCATGGGCCCGGGGACACCAGCCCAGATCGCCAACGGAAAGGCGACCCATCACTGGATCCAGGACGGGAGATGGGTGGTCGGCGAGTTCGAACAGGATCAGTTCCTCGAGGACGGCACCTTCGTTCTGAAATGGGAGTTGCATTGGGTGTGTGGCTGGGATCCGGCCAACGCCGAGTACCGCGCCACCGTTGCCGACTGCTACGGGCATACCGAGATCATGCGTGGTCGGATCGATGGCGACCTGATGATCTTCGAGTCGATGAGAGACGAAATGCCCAAGCTCAAGATGACATGGGATGCATCCTCCCCGGAGTTCATCCTGTGGCGAAACGAGATGACGTTCGACGGGACTGACTGGCAGCTCATCGAGGAGTACCGGATGGTGCCGGCCGGCTGACCATCCACGGTCCTAACCGGCACGGGTGGCGATCCACCGACAGCTGCCGAGCGATCCTTGGCGCTACGAGACGCCGGGTCGGTGGCGGTAGGGGCTAACCAATCGTTAGGCGGATCTGGCCGTTCGAGACTTTACTTGTCGTCATCGACGTCGACATCGCTGACCTCTGGACTTGTCCGAACTGCAACAAACGGTTTGTAACCCGGAACATGTGGCATTCCTGTGGGAGCCACACCGTCGCGCAGTTTATGGATGGCAAGAGTGACATAGCGTGGGCTTACTGGCGCAGACTCCAAGACCTGGTGGGCAAGTGCGGTCCATACTCGATCGTCGCCAACAAGACCGGTCTTGCGTTCATGGTCCGAGTCCGATTCGCGGGTATGAGCGCCGTGTCTGACCGTGGCATGAGTTATGCGTTCTGGCTGAAGCAGAGAATCGACAGCCCGCGGTTCCGCAGGATCGATCACTACGGCGGAAACGACTGGGGATACCGCCTGCGGGCGACGTCGCTCGAGGACCTCGATGACGAGGTCCAACACTGGCTGTGCATGGCCTATGAAGTCGGGTGCCAGAGAGCCTGAACTAGCGCAAACACGTTCGACAGGGTCGATTGGCAGCTCATCGAGGAGTACCGGATGGTGCCGGCCGGCTGACCTTCCACGGAAGAAATATCAGCCGTTGCTCCCGTTTCCGGCAAATCTGTCACACCCGGTTTGTACGGTCGGATCATGGAGTGGGGGAAGCTGACAGAGGACCAACTCGACCGGATGCTGGTTCGCTCCGAGCGTGAGATCGCCGCCTTGCGGGCGGTGCAGATTGCAGTTATACGGGAGAAGAAGGGTCGGCAGTCACACAATGCCGACGGTTACCGCTCGATCGTCGACTGGGTGGCGGCGCGAGCCGACATCTCTCATCGCACGTCGAGGAGCATCTTTTGGACCGCGTCCAGGTTGGCAGACTCACCCGAAGTGGAGCAGCACCTCGCCGCCGGTGAGATCACTTTCGATCGCGCCGAACAGGTGGCCCGTCTTCCTCGCGATCAACGTGACCAGCACGAGTGTTACGACATCGCTCAACTACGACGCCTGGTTGCCCACCATCGTCGTCTCACACCACGGAGAGAAAAGGAAAACGCTACAGACGGCTTCCTCAACTTCCAGAGCTCATGGGATGAGACCGTCACCAACTTCTGGGGCGAGCTACCCGGGCTCGACGCCCGGCTGGTGGAGAAAGCCGTCGATCAGCGGGCCGACGAGGTGCTGGGGCCGGAGCCGGGTCTCGGCGTCGCCCGGCGCCGGGCATTGGCGTTGGTCGCCGTCTGCCAGGACTCCCTTTACTCCTCGGGGTCTCCGGAGAATTCACCGGCGACCGAGGTCGTCGTCACCGTGGACGCCCGTCCGGCAGCGCGAGATGGAGGGGAGACCGGGGTCGCCGTCCTCAACGGCCCCCGGATCGGTCGCCGCGCTCTCGAAGAGATCTTCTGCAACGGTGTCGTCGACGTGGTTGGAGTCGCCGAAGACGGCACACCGCTCAGTCTGGGTCGCCGTTCGCGAACCGTGAGCCGGAAGCTCAGACGTCATGTCCTCGCTCGGGACATGGGTTGCACGGTGGACGGCTGCCCCTCGAACTACCGGCTCGAGGTGCATCACTCCGAGCCCTGGTACCGGGGCGGCGCCACGGACGCCGAAAACCTGGTGACACTCTGCTGGTATCACCATCACGTCGCAGTCCATCAAGAAGGTCTTCAGATCGTTCGAATCGGCCAATCGCGCGTCAGGTTGAAACGACCCAGATAGGGGTGGCATCTTCCCCACCACCCCGACTATCTCACTGATCTCAGCCGGCAACCGTCTCCCTCGGGGGCGGCCGTGACATGGCCCCGGGATGAGTAACCTCGGAGCGGATGACGGTTCCGCTATCGAACGAGGACAGGACATGAGCGAGAACGAGCAGACCGTGGGCACGCTGAGCGACGATGACATTCGCACGATCGGCTCCGGAGTCCCCAGCGCCACGACCCGAGACGGTGATAGCGACAGCACCGATCCCGATACCGATGGCGTCGACACGACTGATACTGATGGTGTCGATACGACTGATACCGATGGTGTCGATACCACCGATACCGACTCCCAGGACCACTGACCCAGCTATCTGAGCCCACCTCGACCGTGCAGGTCGGTTTGGACGACCTTTCCCGTTGTGTCGGAAACCCGGATGTGTTTGCCAGTGAGATCTGGGGTGTCCGCCCGCTCCATCGGATCGCTGAGGATGACCATGGGTTCGAGGACCTTCTCTCGCTCGACGACGTAGATCAGATCGTCTCTTCGATGGGTCTGCGGCTTCCGGCCTTCAGGTTGGTGCGGAACGGCACGACTCTCTCTTCAGACAGTTACACCAAGACAACCCGCACCGGGTCACAATCAGCAGCGGGTGTGATGGACGCCAACGCGGTGTTCAGGGAATTCGCCGAGGGAGCGACGATCGTCTTCCAGGGCATGCACCGGTACTGGTTTCCCCTGGCTCGGTTCTGTCGGCATCTGGAGCAGACGCTAGGTCACCCGGTCCAGGCCAACGCCTATGTGACTCCGCCGGGGTCGCAGGGATTGAGCGCCCACGAGGACGAACACGATGTCTTCGTGCTGCAGGCGAATGGGACCAAGGAATGGCGGGTGTACCAGCAACACGATCTGCCGCCGAGCCGCCCGCCTCTGGTCGACGCGGCTGTCGGGCCTGGCGACTCTCTATATATCCCCAGGGGCTTCCCCCATGCCGCCAGCACCCAAGCGCAAGCGTCGGTTCATATCACCGTCGGGATCCTCAGCATCACCTGGGCGTCCGCCCTCCGTGAGGCGGCGAAACTGGCCGAGCGGGATCCGTCGCTGGGGGAGCCCCTTCCTCTCCAGTATGCGCAACGACCGGGAGTCTTTCGCGAGCTCGTCCAGGAGCGCCTGGCCGAGATCGGTGGTCTCGTGGCCAAGGCCGACGCCGCCACCATTGCGGAGCGCCTACGGCGAAGACTGCTCACCACGAGACAGCCCATCCTCAGAGGCCAGATCCACCAGATCCTGGCGCTCGGCGACCTGTCCGACCGGTCGAAGGTTCGTCTGCGGGACGGTGCCATGTGCAGCTTCGGGCCGGTGGGCGGTGAGCTGTCGGTGTTGCTGGCTGACCGGGAGCTGAGGATGCCGGGCTGGTTGGAGCCAACGATCGAGCACATCGTCAGCCGGGAGCGGCTCGGAGTGGATGAGCTCTCCCCTTACCTCGACGAACCCGGCCGCATGGTCCTGGTTCGACGTCTCATCATGGAAGGCTTGCTCGAGGTTGACGAGTGATCCCAGCCGGCCCCGCTGCTCCGTAGAGGCCCTGGCCCGGGAGGAACCCCAATTCGCCACCGCCTCGTTGGTAAAGGCATGGCTCCTGATCGAACAGCCCGGAGCGTGGGGACCCGACGCCCTGCTCGACAGCGGGTTCCCTAACGAGATAGCGCGGCCGCTTCTTCGCTTGGCGGCCCGAGTCGGGGCCCGGATCCTCCTCATACGGCGTAGGCAGAGGGATCAGAGTGACCCTGTTGTCTTCCTGGCCCATTCGGGAGGCAACGGACTCGCCCCGACCATGGTCTCAGGGAGGATCTCCGGTCCGGCCGACTTGATGGATCTCGATCTCGATGGGCTCGCCGAGGGGCGCTTTCCCGAATTCGGCCGACCAGTGGTCGGCCCGGTCTACCTGGTCTGTACCCATGGCCGACACGACCTGTGTTGTGCCGACAAGGGAAGGCCGCTCTACCGCGCCATGTCACAACTCCGTCCCGAACAGACCTGGGAGACGTCCCACATCGGGGGCGATAGGTTCGCCGGGAACCTCGTGGTGCTTCCCCGGGGGGACTACTTCGGGCGTCTCGACCCTGAAGACACCGACAACCTCGTCGCCGCTTACGAGGAGCGAAGACTCGACTTGACCCACTACCGGGGGAGGAGTGTTCAGCCACGACTGGTGCAAGCGGCCGAGCACTATCTGCGGGCTCGCAGAGCTCTATCGGGTTTCGACGAATTGGAGGTCGTCGACTACCGGCGCCCCGAACCGCATCACGGCGAAGTTGTTTTTCGCGACTCATCCCTCCGAACCCATCGTGTGCGTGTGATGGCGCGCACGCTTCCCGATCCGGTTTTCCTCACCTGCCGCGCCGGTGAGCCAGGGCAGCCGGTGGCATATGACCTGCTCTCAATGGAGGAGGGATGACCGGGGGGCGATCGAGTTGTCGACGTCAGCCGCGGCAGGCAAACACGTCCCAACCGCCTTCGTGGTAGACGGCCCACGCCGCCGCCGCGGTCGAGGCCACGGGATCGGTTGGATCTGCGTTCGGGAACCCAGCGTTCTCGGCGCGTTCCTCCCAGTAGCGGGGTAGATGCTGGAACAGACCGACGCCGCCGGTGCGCATGTTGGTCGAGGCCGGATCGAACCTGGACTCGCACCATGCCACCCGCACCGCCTGATTGATGTCTTCGGCCTCGAAGTACTCGGCGACCAATGCGCGCACCTGGACCTGGGACAGCCATCCTGAGGTGGCGATGGTTCCGGTCGATGCCGGGTCTTCAACACTTGGCTCCTCGACCTCGACTGCTGGAGTGGTGTCGTCGGTAGCGGCGAGTGCCTGCACCTCGGCCGAGGCAGGGCTGCCAGCGAGCAGGGCGAAGGTGAGCCCGGCATAGGCACCGGTGTCGTGACCCGTCTTGGCAGCGGGCGCGTCGAAACCAGTGTCGGCCTGCGTACTCCCCGAGGTACCAAACGCCGCGAAACCGGCTACCGCCAGAAGTGCGACTGCCGCCCATCCAGCGATAAACGAAAGGCGTCTCAAACGCATATAAGGTGACTCCACTGTGGGCCCACGGCCCACTGCCCGAATCTGAGATGTTACTGAGTTGTGGATAAGTGGGGCAACTCCGTTTGGGTCATGAGAGCATCGAATGCAGGGCCTCGATGACCGGCGGCCAGTGCTCACGGGTGGGGTCCAACATCTCGAAGTGGCCGAGGCCGGCGACCAGTTCCACGTCGCCATTGCCGCCGAGACGAGCCGAGTGGGTCACCGCAACCAGATCGTCGTCCTGTCCGTGAACCAGGACGGTCCTGGATGCTGCGGCGTCGACTTGTGGCGGGGCACCGCGATCGAGAAGCTGAAGCGCCGATGCGCTGCCCGCGCCATCCGTGTCGGCCAACAGCTCGAGATCGGTCACCGCGGCAAGACCGACCGTCAACTCGACCGATCGGTTGCGCGGTCGACCGGCGGCCCACAGAGCCAGGTACCCGCCCGCCGAATGGCCGATCAACGCCGTCGACATCGATGACAGTTCAGAGTGATGGCTCACCAGGTTGAGAGCCGTGGACACGTCGTGCCCCGACCCGGGCCAACCGCCGCCGGCACCGAGGCGCCGGTATTCGACGTTGAGAGTTGTGAAACCCCGTCCGGCAAGGTCAACGGCCAATGACTCCATGGTGTCCCGCTCCCATTCCCGCAGCCAGAACCCACCGTGGACCAGAATCACCAACCCTCCGGCGCCGTTCGACGCCGGGCGGAGATCGGCGACGTTGTCCGGATGTGACCCATACCTGATGGTCTCATAGGGAGTGGCAGCTCGATTGGCCAGGTGACGGAGGGCATCTCGGTAGCCGGAGAAGCCGCGTCCGTAGATGGTGCGAACCGCCGACTCTGACACCAACGACACGGCTCGCCACGGTTCGCGTGCCTTCACGTTGGAGATGTGTACCTCGACCGCCGGGACCCCCACCGAGCGGATGGCGTCACCGATCGACCGGGAAGTGTGGGTCAAGGCACCGGGGTTGATCACTATGCCGTCGAGACCGGACGCTTCCTGGATGGCGGTGACGATGTCCCCTTCTTGGTTGAACTGCTGGAAGGTGACTACCACGCCGAGTTGCTCGGCCCACCGTGAGATCTTCGCTTCGAGATCGGACAGGGTCGTCCTCCCGTACACCTCGGGCTCTCTGGTGCCGAGCAGGTTGAGGTTGGGCCCGTTCAGGACCAAGACCCGCATCAGGCGACCCGGGGCAGGTGGTCGGGGAGGAGCGATCTCGCCTCGTCGATGACGGCGGTGGGGAGCCGTCCGGTTTCGACGTCGTAGCGCAGTCTGAAGGCGGTGATGATCGCCGTGGCCACCTTTGTATTGTCCAGACCCGGCGACCGGTCGGCGAGGGAACCCGTCGTCCGCGGGTCCCAGTCGATTCCCAGGGCTCGATAGACCGGAATCAACACGTCGCGGATCCGCTCCCCGTCCTCGACGACGAGGACACCTCCCACATGAGCCGCCCCCCTGATCAGACGCTGGCCTACACCCATCACTTTGACTCTCCCCCCCACGTTCACCGACCACTCTCCGGGGCAATACTCGCCTCGCAGCGCACCGATGCGGCCATCGATGCCCAGTGTGTCGAGGGCCGAGACCACGATCTCAGCAATGGCCCTGAACCTCTGGACTATCCCTGCTCTGGGGTCTGCGTCGGGGATCGCCCAAGCGAAAGCAAGGGTCGATTCATGGAACACGGCCGCCCGACCCCCGGACAGCCTCTCCACCGGGGCGAAACCGTGGGCGGAAGCCGCGTGCACGGCATAGGGGTATCCGGGCTGAACCCGATCCGCCCTCCCAAACGCGACCACGGGCCCCGGCACGTGGAGGCGAAACACACCGGGGATGTCGCCACGAGCAACTGCCAACACCGTGGAGTGGCTCACCGCGATGTCCAGCGCCGGATGTTCGGGGAAGGATTCGGTGACGAGGGTGAACGGTTGCACAACCAGGAGGATAAGGAACTCGGTGTTACCGTCAGAGGACCCGCTTCCGACACGGGAACGGTCGGGGCGGGTTCGTTCGTTTGACTAGGGCGGATGAGGGGGCAATCAGACCTTGGAGGGAACGTGCGCCATCGGGCCGGCACGGCAGCACTCGTAGCGACCATCCTGCTGGTCGCTTGTGGGGACGCGCCTCTCGGATCACTGGGCCAACGGAGCTCGGGCTGGATCGGAGAGCCGACCGTGATCACCACGACCACCGTTCCCACCACAGTGCCGGTCGTTATCAGCACCAACCTGCTCAAGTGGTTCAACGACGAGATCACTGAGGAGGTCCCCGAGGATCCGGAGACGGTCAAAGATGCGATCTTTGCGCGGAGGGGTGGCGACCTCTTTGTTCAGGCGAGCCGGGCTGAGATCGCGGTATTGGTGCCCGACATCAAGTTTCCCTCATCCACTCCTTACCTCTCTGAGTATGTGACCTCGCAGATCGTCTTCGACAACGACGGGAACCTCTCTGCTGATCCGGTGGCTGCGTTCGGGATCTGGTCCTCCGAGCCATACACACGGTCGCGATCCGTGGCGCAGCTGATAATCCTGCGGATCTCAGAGGATCCCACAGCAGCTGCCGAGGTGGCCGAGCCCGGCGCCGAGATCTCCTGTGGTCGATTCTCGGAGCGGACCACTGAGGTGTGCGCAGTCACCACGGTGGAAGGGACACCGGTCTGGTCCTTGGTCGCGTCCAATGGAACGACACTGATCTGGTTCGACGGCGATTATCGATACGAGCTGTTTGGACGGACATTTGTCTCCGAGGCCGCCCTGCAGAGGATGGTCGTCGGTCTGGTCCCGCTCGCCGAGCTAGCCGACATCTCCGAATAACCTCTGAGCGCCGACCCGGAGACCGCCCATTTTTCACACCGGTGGCTGGTGGAGCTACCTGCAATACGACGAAGAGCAAGATCGGCCTGACATAGACCGGGCGTTGTTGCGCCGTGTCTGGTCGTACGGCCGGCCCTATCTCGGCGGTCTGATTGGGGTCCTGGTCACCATCGTCATCATTTCCGGTCTGAGTGTGGTGCCCCCGATCCTGATTCGGTTGCTGGTCGACGATGCCCTGCCCAACAAGGACATCTCGCTGCTGACACTGCTCGGGGTGGGGATGATCCTCGTCCCCCTGATGAATGCCCTCATCGGTGTGGCTCAACGCTGGTGGTCGTCCCGGGTCGGGGAGGGGATCATCTTCGATCTGCGTCGCGAGCTGTTCAGTCACCTCCAGCGGATGTCGCTTCGCTTCTTCACGGCAACCAAGACCGGTGAGCTGATGAACCGTCTCAACAGTGATGTGGTTGGCTCGCAGCAGGCGATAACCGGGACACTGGTGACCATCGTGTCCAACGTGGTCTCGGTTACCTTCGTCCTGGTGGTGATGCTCCAGGCCGAATGGAGATTGACCCTCCTCGCCGTTGCCGCTCTCCCGCTGTTCGTGCTGCCGGCCCGTCGTGTCGCCAAGGTCCTGCGCCGGGTGACGCAACAGCAGATGGAGCACGAGTCGAAGATGTCGGGAATCCTGCAGGAGGCGTTCAATGTGAGCGGTGCCCTCTTGGTCCGTCTCTTCGGGCGATGGGATGAGGAGGCTGAGCGATTTGGCGACCAGGCCGTTTTGGTCCGTGACCTTGGAGTGAGACGGTCGATGGTGGGACGGGGCTTTTTCGCCGCCCTCGGCCTGGTCTCGGCCGTCGGAACGGCCGCCGTCTTCTGGGTGGGCGGGCTGATGGTGATCCGTGAAGACATCGAAGTGGGCGTCATAGTCATGTTCGCCGCGCTCCTGACCCAGCTCTACGGTCCACTTTCGGCCATCTCCAACTCACGGGTCGAGTTTGCGTCCTCGCTCGTCTCATTCGAACGGGTCTTCGAGGTGCTCGACCTGGAGACCGACATCCCCGACCCGGAGACCCCCGAGCCCTTGCTGCCCGTCACCGGTCGAGTCGAGTTCAACAACGTGTGGTTTCGCTATCAGAGCGACGGGCCCGAGGGACTGGAAGCAGTGAGACGTTTTGGCCACCGACACGGATCTCAGGACGAGCTGATCACGGCTCCCCAGGCCTCGACGAGGGAGTGGGCTCTCCGTGATGTCGACTTCATCGCCGAGCCCGGCACCTTGACCGCACTGGTTGGTCCCTCGGGGGCTGGCAAGACCACCATCTCCTATCTGGTTCCCCGGCTCTACGACGTGACCCAGGGCGCCGTGCTCATCGACGGCCATGATGTTCGTGATGTGGCCCTGCGCGAGCTGGCCGGATCGGTGGGTGTGGTGACACAGGAGACCTACCTGTTCCACGACACCATCGCCGCCAACCTCCGTTACGCCAAGCCGGAAGCGCCACACGAAGAGCTGGAAGTGGCGGCCCGCGCCGCCAACATCGATGAGATGATCTCGAAGCTGCCCGACGGCTACGAGACCGTGGTCGGTGAGAGGGGATACCGGCTCTCCGGTGGGGAAAAGCAACGCATCGCCATCGCTCGGGTCTTGCTGGAGGATCCGAAGATTCTCATCCTTGACGAGGCCACTTCTCATCTCGACTCTCGTTCCGAAGCCTTGATCCAGGAGGCATTGGAGAAGCTGATGAAGGGAAGGACATCCCTCGTCATCGCCCACCGTCTCTCCACGGTTCGCGCCGCCGATCAGATTCTCGTCATCGACGATGGCGAGATCGTGGAACGGGGCACACATCGCTCTCTGGTTGTGGCCAACGGGCTGTATGCCGCTCTGTACCAGACCCAATTCACCGAGGCGGCTTCCGCCTGATCGGCTCTGGTGCGATCAGGCCTCGCGTGTCAGATTGTCGATCAGTAGCTGGTGATCGGTGGCGAGCAGCAATATCTCGCCGTCATGGGAGAGCCACAACCGGGGACCGACCTCGAGCCAGACACCCTTGGGCAGGGCGCCGAGATGCTTCCGCTTCTTCGCCGAGGGGGCGGCATAGGCGAGAACCGTCGAAGTTGGCCCGCCCAGGGAGTCGAGATGGCCGATCAGGTCATAGCTGCCGAAGAGATAGGCCATGGCCTCGGCATGGTCGACCGGGCCGGAATCGGAGAACCAGTCCACCCGGCCGCAGTCGGCGCATGCCGATACCGCCACTCGTCCTACCCAGGTCGGTTTGTGGTCGCACCATTGAGATGTCTTCATGACCATGAAGCTACGGAGAGGGTGTGACAGGAAATCTCGTCTACAGATCCAGGGTGGGCATCTCCTGGGTGTCCTCCAGTCGGGTCCCAGGCACCAGCAGCACCGGGAGATGCGACTTGTCCATCACGCGGGCCGAAACGCTCCCCCAGGCTTCCTCGGTGAAAAGACGCCGGGTCGCGCCCATCATCACCAATTCGGCGCCTACTTCGTCAGCGGTGTTGATGATCGCCTCCGCCGGGTCGTCGCCTTCGACGAAGCGCACCTCTGCTTCGATGCCCAACGTCTGCAGGACGGCGATGATCGGCTCCACCGCGTTACGCCCCCTCTCCTCGAGGTAGCGGGCTGCCTTGGCCTCGGCGTCGGACGACTCCATCGGAGAGTCGTCGAGGAAAGAGCGGCGGACGTCGTCGTCGAGGGCGTCGAGGAACGAGCGGGGAACCCGAACCACGGTCATCACGGCCACGCTCCCGTGGTCACCTCGGAGCCGGCGACACAGTTCGGCGACTGGAGCGGCTGGAAGGACCCCGGTCGTGGCGATCAGGATGCGCACCGCGCGAGATTAGGGTGTCCCTTCGGCTTTTGTCGGTGGGAGAGACGTGGACCCTGAGCTACTGAACAAGGTCACCTGGAAGATCCCCAACGCCCTTGCTTTGATCGGCTCGGCTTCGGGCGATGAGTGGAATGGCATGACCGCGTCCTGGATCACCCAGCTCTCGATGGAACCGGTGTTGATCGGCGTTGCCGTTGACAACAAGGCGGTGACCCATCGTCTCATCTCTGAAGGAGGCACCTTCAGCGTCAACCTGTGGTCGGCGGAGGACACCCGGGTCTTCGTCAAGTTCTCCAAGCCGGCAGAGCACACCGAGAACGCCCTCAACGACCGGGCGGTTCGGCCCGGAAAGACCGGAGTTCCGGTCTTCGAGGAGGCCGTTGCTTGGATGGAGTGTGAAGTGCGTCAAGCCCTGGATCTGGGGACCCACACACTCTTCGTCGGAGAGGTCGTCGAAGCTGGTGTCAACCACGACGAGCAGAGAGCGGCTGCCATGTCGGACACACGAATGAAATACGGGGGCGTGAAGAGGGGCGGCCAATGACCTCGGTCGCCCGGCTCGAGGAGGATCATGGAAGTCTCGGTTGAGGGAAAGGTGGTGCTGGTCACCGGGGCCAGTCGCGGCATCGGCCAGGCCACAGCCCTGGAGTTTGCCGTGAGCGGGGCCGAAGGGATCACCATCACCTCGCGCAAGCCGGAGAACATCGAGACTGCCCGGGTTGAGCTGGTCGAGGCCGGGGTCGATCCCGATCGCCTGATGGCGATACCGGCGCGAGCCGACTCGGAGGAGTCGGCGGACGACGCCGTGACGAAGACCGTCGAGCGATTCGGCTCATGTGACATCCTGGTGAACAATGCCGGGACCAACCCCTCGGCCGGGACTCTCATGGAGGTCGATCTCGGCGCGCTGGACAAGACGTGGGCGGTGAATCAGAGAGCACCGCTGCTCTGGGTGCGGGCCGCGTATCGAGCTTCCATGGAGAAGCATGGCGGCTCGGTCGTCAACGTCGCCTCCATCGGTGGGCTTCGCCCGAGCCCGATCACTGGCGCCTACAACATCTCGAAGGCAGGTCTGGTGCACATGACACAACAGCTGGCCCTCGAGCTTGCTCCGACTATCCGGGTCAACGCGGTGGCACCGGCGGTGGTCAAGACCCGCCTCTCCGAGATGCTGTGGCAAAACGAAGAGGCCGCGGCCCGGATGCACCCTCTGCATCGGCTGGGGACCCCCGAGGACATCGCCCGAGCCATCGTGTTTCTTGCCTCGGATGCAGCCGATTGGATGACAGGGGTGATTCTTCCCGTTGACGGGGGAATGACCGGCGCCGCTTCATCTGGCATAGCCTGAGATTGGCCGTACAAAGAGATCCCTATTGAGCCATCCCAAACCCGATCCTGAGCTTGCCTTTCGTTACCTGGCGGGTGAAACAGAGGACTCACCTCTCTTTGCCCACGCCCGTGGTCTAAGAGACGAGGGGCGCGGTCGCACTGTGACCTACAGCCGCAAAGTGTTCATCCCCCTCACCACCCTGTGCCAGGATCGATGCAGCTACTGCACCTTTGCCAAGCCGCCGGGCGCGGGTGGCATGTATTTGGAGCCGGAGGAGGTGCTAGCCATTGCCCGATCCGGGGATGAAGCAGGGTGCACCGAGGCGCTGTTCACGTTGGGCGACCGCCCTGAGCTGCGGTGGCCGCAGGCAGCGGAGTTCCTGGCGGGAAAAGGGCACAGCTCGACGATCGAATACCTGGCCGAGATGTCGGCCCTGGTCCGGGCGGAGACAAGGCTGTTCCCCCACGCCAATCCCGGGTTGCTCGACGATGAGGACATGAGATTGCTGCGCCCCAGCAATCCGTCGATGGGGATGATGCTGGAGAACATCTCACCGCGTCTGATGGAACCAGGGATGCCCCATCACGACACCAATACCAAGGATCCGACACGACGAGTGGCGACGATCGAGACGGCCGGAAGGATGAAGGTCCCGTTCACCACCGGCATCCTGGTCGGGATCGGTGAGACCCTGCAGGAGGTGGTCGCGTCGCTATTCGCCTTGCGCGACCTCTCCCGGCGCACCGGGGCGATCCAGGAGGTCATCATCCAGAACTTCAGGGCCAAGGCCAACACGCCGATGCGCCGGTCCGCCGAGCCCGTGCCGAGGTGGTTCGCCCGTGTGGTCGCCGTCGCCCGCTGGATTCTCGGTCCCGAGGCCAACGTGCAGGTCCCACCGAATCTGACGGAGAGTTTCGAGATCTATCTCGATGCAGGGATCAACGACTGGGGCGGTGTCTCACCTCTCACCATCGACTGGGTGAATCCCGAGGCGCCGTGGCCACATCTCGATGAGCTCGGAGCGAGAACCAATACCGCCGGATTCGAGTTGAGGCCCCGCCTTCCCGTCTACCCGGAGTTCATCGACGAGGACTGGATCGACGAAAACCTATATCCACATGTCGTCGCGGCATCCGACCGGGACGGGCTGGCACGAGCTGAAGAGAAAACAGGAGCACGATGACACAGATCACATTCCTCAGGGTGAGACCCGCCGAGCAGCTGGCCGAGCCTTCGGCGACGAGTCGCCGACGCGAGGGGACGACGACGGTCGAGATGGCATCGCCCTCCGCCGAGGAGATCACCGCTGCCCACCGGGCCGGAGTGCTCGTGGCGTCCGAAACCGTGTCCGATGTCGAGCCGGCGGCATGGGTAGTGGGCCCGGAGGCGGCAATGGCCCTTTCCGAGCGCGGGGTGCCCGGCTGGCGGATCACTGTGCTGGGTGATGGCGCTCGGGAGGAGATCCTCGACGCGGTTGCCCGCTCGCATGCGAGATTCGTGCGCTGTGGGCGCTCGGAGGCGAGCGCCATGGCTGCCATCACCGGCTTGCCCGCCATCGAGTCGTCGGTATCGGTGTTCGTCGACGATGTCTCACAGGCGGTCAAGGCCGTCGAGCAGGGTGCGGCCGACCTGCTGTTGCGTGACTGGGATGCCGAGCGAATCGGTGAGCTGCGGGCAGCGATGGGAGCCCGTTTGCTGGTCGAGCGGCCGGTGTTCCCTTTGGGAGTGGAGATCGACGAAGCGCGTCGGGTTCTCCCAGCAGAGACGTTCACCGCGTGGATGGGGCAGGTCGACGGCTCGGGAGCGGCCCGCCCCCGGTATGAATGGGCGCCAGGCAAGGACATGGAGCCCCCCGTTCCCGACGGGCGCCTCTCGGCGGAATGGTCGGACAGGTCCTGGCAAGGTGGCGAACCGGTCGGGTTCCCCGGCTCAGCCCGAGAGCTGCGGCCAATCCTCGAGCGATCGCTCGAGGGGACGACACCCACCAAGGACGAGATCGAGGACCTGTTCCGGGCCCGGGGCGATCAGGTAGATGCCATTGCACACGTCGCCGACGAGCTTCGACGTAGGGCGGTTGGGGACACGGTGACCTACGTGGTGAACCGCAACATCAACTACACCAATCTCTGCTATTTCCGATGCGGGTTCTGTGCCTTCTCGAAAGGCCCGCGCAGTCTGAATCTGAGAGGCGAGCCCTATCTGATGGGTCTCGACGAGATCGTGGCCAACGCGGTGGAAGCATGGGACCGGGGGGCGACCGAGATCACGCTACAGGGCGGGATCCATCCCGATTTCACCGGCAATTTCTATGTGGACGTGGTCAATGCGATCAAGGAACAGCTCCCCGACATCCACATCCACGGTTTCACGCCTCTCGAGGTGTGGCAGGGCGCGGAGACGTTGGGGATGCCGGTCGCTCGCTTCCTCCAGGAGTTGAAGGACGCCGGGCTGGGCACCCTGCCCGGAACCGCGGCGGAGATTCTCGATGACGATGTCCGCACCCATCTCTGCCCGGACAAGATAAGGACATCGCAGTGGGCGGACGTGATGATCACGGCGCACGAGATGGGTCTCCGGGCCACCTCGACCATCATGTTCGGCCACATCGATCACCCGCGCTCGTGGGCCAACCATCTCGAGGTGCTACGTCAGATTCAGCGACGGACTGGGGGGTTCACCGAGATGGTCCCACTCCCGTTCGTGCACATGGGCTCACCGATCTTCCTCCGGGGGAGGTCGCGCCCCGGGCCCACCTGGGATGAGGTGGTCCTAATCCACGCCGTTTCGAGGATCGCCCTCGATGGGCTGGTGCCCAACATCCAGGCTTCATGGGTCAAGCTCGGTCTCGATGGCGGGCGTCGACTGCTCGATGCCGGATGCAACGATCTCGGGGGAACCTTGATGGGCGAGATCATCACCCGGTCCGCCGGAGCCGAGCACGGCCAGGAGGTGTCGCCTCAGCAGTTCCGGGATGCCATAGAGGCGGCAGGGAGAATCCCCGCCGTTCGCTCCACCACATACGACATCCTGGAGTCCCAGCCGCTCTAGTCGCGTTTGCCCCCCGCTGGCGCCGGGGTGTTGTCCCCCCTTTTGAAGGGGGGACAGCCGCTGGCGCAGGGAGGCAAGTCATCCCCTATATGTCAAGCCCTTGGGGGCGGTGGCGAAGCCCCATTCGACCAGGGCGGGGGCCAGTGGTGACTTGGGTGCGGGTCTGCCATTCACCGTGTTGACCGTCGTGCGTCGATGGCGGGAGGCGATGACCGAGAGGCCACGACCGAGACTCTCGAAAGTCGAGGTGTCTTCGGCGAGCACCGTGAGATTGTGCCGTCCCTTGTCGAGATAGCCGATCAGGTCACCACTGCGAAGGAAGACATAGGCACCGGCGTCCCTGGCCAGGCGAGCTCCCTCGACATCGGGCCAGGCAAGAGCGGCGCCGTAGACGTTGGCCGGGTCAGTGGCGGCGAGAACGGTCAGTTCCTGGATCGACTCGGATCGGAGCCGATCCACAGCACCGGGCAGCGCGAACTGGGACCCTCCCAGACCCTCGACGAAGTAGCCGCGTCGCACCCTGCCGGTCTCCTCGAGATGTGAGTACACGGGATAGAGGGCGCTGAACCCGCCGGGGTAGCCCTCACCCTTGACCGCGCCCCGGGTCACCACCCCATACCGGTCGAGCAGGAGTTGCGCCGAGGCGGCGTGACGCTCCGTCTCGGTGACCTCGGCCCGAGTCATGTGTGTAGTCAGAGACCAACGCCCTCCGGCGTGTGCGGGGAACTGCGAGGCCAGGGCACGTCGCCCCGAGGACCTGGCATTGCGGCGTTGGGACAGGGCCCTCACCGGTGCCAGGGTGTCGTTGGTGATCCAACCTGCCCAGACGAGATCCCAGAGGTGCTCCAGGAGGAGGTCGGGATCTCCACCTCCTGCCCCGTTGTAGACATCCCGAAAGAAGCTGGCGCCACGACGCTCCAATAGGTCGACGATCGCCGCGGCTTCGGCCGTGTCCGGCATCTCGCTCGGGCCTCGCCAAAGGACGCCTATCGAAGAGCGAGGATAGAGGGCCAGCTTGCCATCGGAGGGCCCCAGCGAGTCGTGCCCGACCCATACCAGGTCCCCCTCCGAGAGGAGAGTGTCGAGCATCGGCGCGGGGTCCTCGACCCGGGCAGAGAGGATGTCCCGTTCGAGCACCGAGGCCGGGAGGACTGATCCGCTGAGTCTCCCCAGAGCATCGGTCAGGACATGATGGCCGCGCCCCGGCTCCGTCCGAATCCCCTGCCAACCAACAGTGAAGGCAGCCAGCGAAGCCGGGCCCACCGCCTCGATCTCACGACGGAGGACCGCCAGGGATCGGCGCTTCAACCGCCTCAATACCTCTCTGTCGACCCACTCTCTTCCCTGGCCGCCGGGTCGAAAGGCGCCAACATCGATCCTGCCTCGCGACTCGAGCTGGCGGAGCACGGTTTCCACCACTCCAGCCGGGATGAACAGGGCCGCGACCACGTCGTTGACCGTGAACGGGCCGTGGGTCCGGGCATAGCGACCGATGACATCGCCCAGAGGATCCTCCACCGGATCGAGGAACACGTGGGCTACCCCCTGCGGAGGTTGGACTCCCAAGGCGTCTCGGAGACGCGACACGTCCTCGACCGCCGCCCAACGGGTGTCACCGGCGACTACGACCTGCACGACACGCCGCTGTGCCTCCAGGTCACTCAGAACCGTTGGCACCGTGAGCCCCTCGGTCCTCACCTCGATGTCGTCGAGTGTCAGGGGCCCCAGGTCTCTGAGCAGGTCGTGAACGCCGTCGGGACGAGTCACCCGACGTCGGTCGGTCAGGTACTGCAGCTCGAGCTCCACCGCGGCCACCACCTCCGGATCGATCAGGTCGCGCAGTTCCCCCTCGCCGAGTAGCTCGCGGAGAAGGTCGCGGTCGAGGGTCAGGGCCGCCGCCCTCCTCTCGGCGAGTGGCGCATCGGTCTCGTATAGGTAGGCAGCGACGAAAGAGAACAGCAAGGACGAGGCGAAAGGGCTGGGGGAGTCGGTCTCGACCGAAGCGATCCTGATCGTTCGAGACCGGATGTCGGTGAGGACCCCGACCAGACCAGGAAGGTCGAAGTCGTCTTGGAGGATCTCCCGATAGACCTCCAGCATGATGGGGAACGACCCGAACTGCTTGGTCACGCCGAGCAGGTCCGCCGAACGTCGCCGCTGGAGCCAAAGTGGAGTTCGCTCGCCGGGCCGACGACGTGGCAACAGCAAGGAGCGCCCGGCGGCCTCCCTGAAACGAGCGGCGAAGAGGGCGGTGTCTCCAATGTGGTCCAGGAGCAAGGATTCCACTTCTTCGGGGTCGAGAACGAGGTCCTCGGCTTCGGGCGGTGAATCCGAGTCGGGGAATCGAAACGCGATCCCATCGTCGGACCAGATCGCATCCACGTCGCTGCCGTAGCGCTCTCGGAATCGATGACGGAGGGCCATTGCCCACGGAGCATGAATCCGGGCGCCGAGCGGCGACAACAAGACCACCCTCCAGTCGCCGATCTCATCTCGAAAGCGCTCGACGACGACGGTCTTGTCCGAAGGCAGTACTCCCGTCGCCGCCAGCTCCTCACTGAGATAGGCAACGAGATTCCGCGCCGCCAGAGAGTCAAGCCGGAACTGGCTGCGAAGACGATTCTCGGCCTCGTCGGGGTCGAGGGCCCCGATCTCACGGGTGAATTGCCCTACCGCCTTTCCGGTCTCCACCGAGCGGCCCAGGACATCGCCATGCCAGAACGGCATCTTGGCCGCCCCTTCGGCGGGTGCTGGGATCACCTCCACCCGGTCGTGTGTGATCTGGCTGATGCGCCAGGCAGTGCTTCCGAGGAGGAACACATCACCCTCACGGGACTCGTAGACCATCTCCTCGTCGAGCTCGCCAACGCGGCTGCCATCCGGCAGCGTTACCCGATAGAGGCCCCGATCGGGGATGGTCCCTGCATTGGTCACCGCGAGCTGAAGCGCACCTGGTCGCGGCGTTATCTCACCTGTCACCCGGTCCCAGTTGATCCTCGGACGGAGCTCGGCGAAGAGATCGGACGGGTATCTGCCGGCCAGCATGTCGAGGGTTTCGTCGAAGACCGGGCGGCTGAGGTCGGTATATGGAGCAGCTCTGCGGGTGAGCTCGAAGAGTTGGTCTGCCGTGGTAGCACCGGCCACGACCCGAGCAACGAGTTGTTGGGAGAGCACATCGAGAGGGTTGAGCGGGATCCGTGTTGTCTCCACCCGGCGCTCGAGCATCTCTGCGGCGATCACGGTGGAGACCAACAGGTCGCCGCGGTACTTGGGAAAGATCCTGGCTTTGGAGACGCCCCCGACCTGGTGACCGGATCGGCCGACTCGTTGCAGACCGGACGCCACCGAGGTGGGCGACTCGACCTGGAGCACGAGATCCACCGCTCCCATATCGATGCCGA
>Ga0214472_10001427_pt1 | contig 26850 bp, 26 predicted proteins | sample RVTome_6_FD_207662 | JGI IMG/M metagenome (GOLD analysis project Ga0214472, IMG submission 207662) | Soil microbial communities from uranium-contaminated site in the Upper Colorado River Basin, Wyoming, United States - RVT140D175 | ecosystem: Environmental > Terrestrial > Soil > Contaminated >...
CATCGTCACATAGGGTGCCAGGCCCGACGTCCGACTGATCAATGCTGCGGTGCTGTGCCACCCGAGCAGGTATCCCACCTGCGGAGATCCGAACGGAGCCGTGAAGATTTCCCCGAAATCCGTACTCTTCAAGTCGGCGATGCGCTGGACGAGGAAGGCATGGTTCGAGGCATCATGCACGTGAGGTGGAGCCGGGAGATCTCCGAAGGCAACTACGAGCGTTACGGCGATGTACGCCATGGAGGCAACGATGCCCAATTCGTATACTCGATGCCATCGTTGCTCGGTGATCAGCGGCTCCGTCACCCGCTGCATCAACTCGTCGAGAGCGGCCGACCTCCCCAGCAGCCACATGCCCAGGCAACTGAAGATCGTGTGGCCTATGGGTTCGTACGGGAGTGAGAGCCAATTCGTGAGCCGCGCGTAGACGGGCGCGACGAGCATGCCGATTGCGAAAGACAACCCGAGTGACCAGAGTGGTCCTAATTTCGCCGCCCTCTTGTAGATCAAGAAGGAGCCCGGAAGGATCACGATGATCAGCAATCCGGCGAAAAAGCGGAGCCAGCTGATTGGATCCGAGATTGGAGTTGCGGTCATCCATTCGCCCATGACGCCCTCAGACTCGGAGGTTTCGCTGTCGCTACGAGAATTCCGATCCCATCGTCGAACTTGGACCTACGGCGCTCCGTTCGATTCAACGGCAGAGACAGTGGCATACGCGCGCCTGCCTAGTCCGTGGCGTGGAGCAGCCAGACCTCGTTGCTGACACGCGCCGAGTTGGAGTAGGCCATCCAGTGCCCGTCGGGGGAGATGTCGAAGGGAAGGTTGCCGCCCTCGAACTGCACGGCGTCCAATTGCGAGGGGCCCTCTCCATCCAACCCGACGGTCCAGATCTCTTGATCGCCCCGCGCGCCCGCCACGAGATATCCGATCCGCGAGCCATCGGGCCACCAGACGGGCCAGCCGCCGACCTCGGTCAATCGCCGGCGATCCGTTCCATCGGGTCGAATGAGAAAGATTCCGCGGCCATAGCTGCGATCGGGTGCGAAGGCGATCCAGCTGCCGTCGGGCGACCAGGCCGGCACCTCCCCCTCGGTCAGGACAGAGGTCGTGCCGTCCTCGGAGCTCAACAGCATGAGGACCGTATGGTCTGCTTGAGCATGGACGTACACCATCCTGCCGTCGGGGGCGAAGTCCTGATAGGAGCCGTCTCCGGCGCTGGGTGACAGGACGGCGCTGGGCGGACCGCCCTGGCGTGGAACCTTCCAGATCTGGTCGGGTCCATTGCTCCACGTGAAGTACGACACCCAGTTTCCGTCGGGTGTGAACGGGGACCAAAGCTGCGGGATCTCACCGCCGCTCAGTCGTCGTGGGTTGCCTCCCGCGAATGGTACGATCCACACCCCCCATGATCCGTCCACCTCGCCCTGGCTGAATGCGATGTCACGGCCGTCGGGCGAGAACTTCGGTGCCCACAGAAAGTGGGCATGGGTCCACAGCACGCGCTGCACGTGACTCTGCAGATCGACGACGCCCAGCAAATGGCGGTGGCGCGAGTTGAGAAACGCGATGGCGCCAGAGCCAGCGACGCTTGGCGAGCTGTCAGGCCCGGGCCCCGTGGTGAGCTGGATTGGTGGCGTGCCGTCCAGGCGCTGGAGCCAGAGGTTGTTCGCGCCAGAACGGTTGGACGTGTGCACGACCCCGCTGCCGTCTGGAGTGAATACAGGGGCCGAGCTGAAGACCCCTTCGCGGTCTTCGAGCAGAGGCCATGGGGGGCTACCGTCAAGGGGAACGATCCACACCTGCTGGGCGATGCCGCCCCGGCTGCGCACGACGGCGAGTCGACGCTGGTCCGGTGACCAGGTCGGGTCGAAGAGGAACGGATGCTCGGCGTTGGCGGTGAGCACGTCGTGACGCTCGCTTCCGTCCAGACGCTGGATGCTCAGCGATCGCGCGCCGTCTTCGCTCGCCTGGATGAACGCGAGCAGCTGCCCGTCCGCCGACCAGGCCGGATCGTGGGCCGCTGTCACCACCGGTGTGACTTCGCCGCCCAGGACCGGAACGGTGCAGATGTCGGGCACACGCTGCCCGGGCCATTGGCGATGGAAGGCGAGCCATTCTCCGTCCGGGGAGTAAGCGGGACTATCCTCGGTAGCCTCGTCGTTCGTGAGCCGCACGGGATTACCGCCTCGGACCCGTCGCACGAAGAGATCCCGCTGGCCATCGACCGCGGACACGTAGGCCACCATGGTTCCATCGGGTGAGAGCGCCGGCGCCCAGATCGTTTCGGCCGGCGACAGCAGGAGCTCCAGCCTGCCCCTCGCAAGGGGTGTCTCGACTCCGGAGGGCCCCGCCGACCGACGCAATAGATGTACGCCGACGACCACGATCATCGCCATCACGGCCGCTGCCAGCCACACGGCCCACCCCGCTCGTACGCGTCGACGCCTCGCAGGAGCAATTCCGGGGATGCCCGTGTCACTGAGCAGCGCTTCCAGCGCGGCGCGCAGCTCGCCCGCGCGACGATAGCGCTGACCAGGCTCCTTGGAGAGGCAATGGAGGATGACCGACTGCAGAGCCGGCGATACCCGGGACGGAAGCGGCGCGGGCGGCTCACGCAGGATGGCCGTGGTGATGTCGTACGCGGTCTGCCCCTCGAAGGGGCGGGCACGGGTCGCGATCTCGTAGAGCACGACGCCGAGGGCCCAAAGATCGCTGCGATGTGTGGCCGGCGCTCCGCCCAGGAGTTCGGGAGCCAGATAGTGGAGCGTTCCCATGAGCCGGCTGTCGTCGGCGATCTCAGTCTGCGATTGGCTCATGTCTCTCAGTTTGCGATGGGGCAGCTGGCGCGCCAGTCCGAAGTCGAGGACCTTGGCCCGGCCCTCTGGTGTCACCACGACGTTGGCGGACTTGAGATCACGGTGCACGATTCCCGCTCGATGCGCGTGATCCAGAGCGTCGGCTATCTGGATGCCGTAGCGCAGCACCTGCTCGGTCGGAAGCCCGCCCCGGGGAATCATCTGACTGAGTGCGCTGCCCGGGACGTACTCCATCGCGATGAAGTACTGCCCCTCGGCCTCGCCGACTTCGTAGATGGTGCAGATGTTGGGGTGGTTGACGGCGGAGGCCGCGCGCGCCTCCTGCAGCAGCTTGTCCCTCGCCTCGGGATCGTCGGCGAGAGCCCCACCGAGGAGCTTGATGGCGACCGGCCGCTGCAGTTGAGTGTCGAAGGCGCGATAGATCTCACCCATGCCGCCGGCACCGATCTTCTCGATGATCGCGTAGTGAGTGAGCGTCTTGCCGATCACGGGAGGCCCCCGAACACGCTGGAGATGTTCAACTTAGGCACGCCTTCTGGGGCGCGTCAAGGCGCCAGGCGGCGTGGCGCCCCCGAAGCCAAACTGCGCTGAGGAGTTCGCAATCTCACGTTGCTTGGGGAGCCAGATCGATAGGTTTTGAGACGGGCCGGAGCCTTTCGTCGACGGGAACCCCGCCTCAGTACCGAGGGGGGTTTTCCGTACGTGTTGCTTCTTCGAAGATTTCCAAGAGCTTCAGTGTCTGATTGGTGAGCACCATCGCATTTGCAACGAAGCGCTGAATACACGGGAATTCTGCGGTACAATCCACGGGCGCATCCAGTCAGGATGCAGACCCTCCCTTTCGGCCTTGATCGATCGAGAGTGGTCGGGGTCAACCGAAACGCGCCGATTCGAGGATACCGAGATGAAACAGATACGAAACAAGACGTCTCGACCGCTCCGGATATCGCTTCCTCATGGCAAGACTCTCCACTTGGGTCCATCCCAGGTCGCGCAGATCGCCGACAATGCCGCAGAACATCCCGGCATGCAGAAGTTGGTGACGGAGGGCTCGATCGAGATTCTGGCCGAGGGCGAGAGGGTCACCGGAACGAAGGGGCCCGGGGTCACTCATGAGGAGACGCACGGAAGCGCCAAGTCATTTCGCCGCGGTCAGGGCGATCGCTAGTTGCAGGTGCGGCGTGCTCGTCAGCTGATCGAGTTCATTCCGTGGAGGCCGTCGGATCCTCGAGTCCGAGGATGGCGCCGGCCCGCTCGATGGCGGCATCGATGTCGGAGCAGACATTCGCTTCGCCGATGGCCGCGAGCAATCCGGTGCGCTTCAGCGTGCGCCGCGGCTGGGCCTGGAGCCTGGAGACCACCACGGTCGTGCCCTCCCGCTGCGACGTGCGGACGATATCCTCGAGGGCTCGGAGACCGGTCGAGTCCACGGCCGGGACGCTCCGCATCCTCAACACGAGGACTAGGGGTCTGGAGCGGATGACCAAGAGGGCGTCTCGAAACTTCTCGGCGGCGCCGAAGAAGAACGCTCCGACTCTGTATGATCTGGTAGACGAGCACGACGAACGCGCCGGTCGGGCCACCGACTAGATAGCGAGACCCGCCGAGCAAGGAGATCAGCCCGCCAGCGAGCAGATCGCGCGAGAAATCGGTGGTCGAATACCCGTCACGCACCACGTCCATGAGCGCAGGACGGAAACGATTGCGACTCAATCCCGGTTCTTCATTGGTGGTTCGGACAGCGGCCGAAGTGGCGGGGAGCCTAGTCCGACGCCGGCGCTTTGGCAATCCTGCTGCGATGCCCGTCGGGGCCAAGTCCGACCCACTCATGCAACTTCGACGGAAGTAGCGCTGGACACCTTCCGGAGGGTCTACTCCCCGGTGCCGACCCCCGCGGCCGCCATGGCGACCTGCGACGTGAAGTCATCCATCGCGACGTGCGAGTTGCTGCAGACGATCACGACGTCGCCGCCCCGGCTTCCGATGGTGTTGATGAAGCCACGGTCATTCCCGCCTTCGGCCATGAACACGCCGCCGACGCCGTACTTGCGCTGGCCCGCTGCGCCGAAGGCCTTGCCGCTGCTCAGGAATTCCCGCCAGCGATAGAGGTCCCGTGGCGTCGAGACCATGCCGCCGCTGCCCAGGACGAGCCAGGAGGTCTCACCCCAGTGCGCCGGCGAATTGACGATACCCCAGGTGTTACCGCCCAGGCCCACGGCGACCTCTGCTGCGGGGAACCGCTTCGCCAGGGAGTAGTGACCGGTGCGTTCCATGCCGGCGGGGGTGAAGAAGTGCTCGCGCAGGAACACCTCGTAGCTCTGACCGGCCGCGATCTCGACGACCGCGGCCAGCATGCCCCACGCGCAGTGCGAGTGTTGTTCGCTGCTGCCCGGCTCGAACATCAGAGGCGCCGCGAAGACGCGGCGCAGGAATTCGTCGCGATCGATCCAGCTGAGATCGAGATTCTCATCGACGCCCAAGATGCCCGGAAAATCAATCAATCCCGATTGGCCAGTCCGCAGATGTTCGAGTGTGATTCCACGCTTGTCCGCCGGCACGTCGTCGATGTACTTCGCGAGCGGATCGCTGAGCGAGAGTTTGCCAAGTTTCTCGAGTTTCAGGACGGCGCCGTGCGTGAAGTCGATGGGAGTGGAGCCGATGGCGAACAACGTCTCGGGTGTCACTGGGTGCTTGCGCTCGGGATCGGCGTGGCCGAAGCCGCGGTCGAGGACAACCTCTCCCGCGTGCACGGCGAGGACGGATCCGGAGAAGCCCTTCGCCGCGGCTTCTTCAAGAGTCTGCTCGAGTGTGTCCCACGTGACGCGCGGCCCCGTATTCTTTGTATCGCTTGATTCTAGCTCGAGCTTCGTGATGCGCTTCGGGTTCCAGGCGCATGGCGACGACGGACTTGCGCTCGCGGTTGGAAATGTGGAGTTCAATGCCTCCCATGGCGTCAATCATGAGACCCACGCCGCCGACGGGGGCGACCTGCGTGCGGAGTGCGCGGAGGTGGGCCAAGAGCGCTTCTTCGTTCTCGAAGGATTCCCGATAGGCGGGCGCGAGATGTTGTTCGCTGAATTGGCGCAGCGCGTCGTCGCCGTGACTATCGAGCATGTGCTCCGTGGCCATCGTGCGAGTCTGGCGGACGCTGGCTTGTTCGGCAGATGCTCCAGGGACTGGCATAGTGACGAGTGCGAGCAGCGCGAAGCAGAACGGGACATTGAGGCGCATGTGGAGCATCCTTTCGAGAATTTCGACGAAAAGCCAGGCCGTGTGTCTGCGTCGCAGATGGACCAGTTTGGTGTATACGAGCGACAGATCACAAAAGGTGACATCGCTCCAAACAATGATAGGGTAGTTGCCTACCCAAGAGCCGCTTGGCACAATTCCAGCGAGGAAGATGATGGTCAAGGATCGAGCGAACAATGAAGTTCCCGTGAAGATCGCCAGCTGGAGTGAGCTTCCGGATCGAACGCCTCAGTACGCCCTCGTCGAAGGCGTCGATCTGGTCGTCACCCGGTTTGGCGAGGCAGTCTCCGTGCTCTACGGGCGCTGCCTGCACCGGGGGGCCCTGATGGCCGATGGGCACGTCGAGGGCAACAACCTCATCTGTGGAGTCCACGGCTGGGACTACCGCCTGGATACCGGCGTGAGCGAGTACAACAACGCCGAGGCATTGCATCGCTTCGCGGTTTGGCGCGACGGAGATGCGGTCTGTGTTTCGGGCGGCGAGCTGCGAGCGTTCGCTTTGGCTCATCCACAATCCTACAATCGCGACGAGTACCTGGGCCTCTATGCGGACATCCACGGTGCGCCCGAGGAACCCTTCAACACACACATCCAGACGCTGGCGAAGAAGGGGTATGCCGGGGTGGGGCATCATGGTCCGGTGTCAGCGATGGGCGTCCCCCTGACCGAACTCCCCCGCTGGGATGACCTGCAATTGCTCACGGCGCAGCTCGCGCGGAAGCCGCTGCTCGACGAAGTCGATGTGGCGACGGAACTCGTAATCGGTCCGCGGGCGAAGAAACCGCTACGTCTGAAGATTCCACTTTTCGTCAGTGACATGAGCTTTGGTGCACTCTCGGAGGAAGCGAAGATCGCGCTCGCCACCGGAGCCGAGATGGTTGGGACCGGCATCTGTTCCGGCGAGGGAGGGATGCTGCCCGAAGAGCAGCAGGCGAACAGTCGCTACTTTTATGAACTCGCATCAGCCAGATTCGGGTGGAGCCTCGACAAGGCCGCGCTCTGTCAGGCGTTTCATTTCAAGGGTGGACAGGGCGCAAAGACCGGAACGGGCGGGCATCTGCCGGGCGAAAAGGTCGTGGGCAAGATTGCCGCTGTGCGCGGCCTCGAGCCGGGTACGCCTGCGATCAGTCCCGCGCGCTTCCATGACCTGGACTCGCCGGCGGATTTTCGCAGAGTGGCCGACGAAGTGCGAGAGGCCACGGGCGGCGTCCCGATCGGCTTCAAACTCTCTGCCCAACACATCGAAGAGGACATCGACTTCGCTCTCGAGGCGAGCTGCGACTACATCATTCTCGACGGGCGCGGAGGTGGCACGGGCGCCGCGCCGGAGCTGTTCAAGAGCAATATCTCGGTCCCGACGCTCCCCGCCCTGGCTCGTGCTCGGCGGCACTTGGATAAGAAGAATCCGGAGATCACGCTGATCATCACCGGTGGATTGCGCCACGAGGGGGACTTCGTGAAAGCGCTCGCGCTGGGTGCCGATGGAATCGCGCTCGCCAATGCGCCCCTCCAGGCAATCGGGTGTCTGGGGATGCGGGCATGTCACACCAACAACTGTCCCGTGGGAATCGCGACTCAGAAGCCGAAGTTGCGGGCTCGACTCGAGATCGAAAAGTCTGCGCGCCGCCTCGCGAACTTTTTCGAAGCGAGTGTCGGCTTGATGGCCGTCTTGGCCCGAGCCTGCGGCCACGACAACCTCAACCAATTAAATGCGAACGACCTGACGACGTGGAATCGCGATGTCGCAGATCTCACTGGTGTTTCCTACGCCGGCGTCCGCGGATGAGAGCGAAGCCCATCGAATGGCATCGGGTTGCCACGCTCGAGGAACTTCCCGAGGGGCGCGTCAAGACGGTGAGCCTGGATCGTGGAACGAAACAAAAGTCCATCTGCCTGACGCATCACGAGGGCAAGTACGGTGCACTCGACAACCACTGTCCGCACCAGGGCGGGCCGCTCGGCGAGGGGACGATCGAAAACGGCTGACTTCGCTGTCCCTGGCACGGCTGGGACAACTGTCCGCACACGGGGAAGTCGCCGGGAGGATATGGCGACGGGGTTCCCACCTAGCCCGTGGAGGTCCGGAAAGATGAAGTCCGCAACGCAGAACCAGAACGTTGCCCACTTGATCTTCCCCGACGACGTTCAGACAGCGCCGGCAGCGGATGGGGTGTCCGCGGGTTCTCCCAGGGGGCGGATCGGCGCCACCGGAATCGCTCCCGCCGAGGCAGCACTCCAGGCGGCGACCGAACTCCTGCGCGCCGCGAAACGGCCCGTGTTCATCGTGGGTCACGGGGCGCGATTCGACATGGAGGGTATGCTCACGCTCGCGGAGTCTCTGCATGCCCCGGTGCTGACCACGTTCAGGGGCAAGGGGATCATCGGTGACCACCATCCCCTCGCCGGTGGCGTCCTGGGCAGAAGCGGTACGCCGGTGGCCTCGTGGTTGATGAACGAGTCAGATGCGCTGGTCGTGTTGGGTGCGTCGTTCAGCAATCACACCGGAATCACGCCCAAGAAGCCAACCGTGCAGGTCGACCGCGAGCGCACGCAACTCGCGAGATTCCACGCCATCGACGTCCCGGTCTGGGGAGATCTCGCCGTCACCTGCAGGTCGCTTGGGGAACGACTCGCAGGGCACGCCACGGTCGATCAACGTGAGGATGTCGCGGCTCGATGGAGCCTGTGGCGCGAGGAGAAACGCCAACGTCTGACGGATGATCGCGGCAGAGGGATCAGCTCGGTTGCAATCTTCGAGGCCTTGAACCAGAGCGCACCCGAGAACGCCATCATCGCGGTGGATGTAGGGAACAACACCTACAGCTTCGGCCGCTATTTCGAAGCCTCCGGCCGACAATCGGTGCTCATGTCCGGCTACCTCGGGTCGATCGGCTTCGGCTACCCCGCGGCCATGGGAGCGTGGGCCGCGACCCAAGTGCAAGATCGCTGGAATGGACGCTTCTACCGGCGTCCCGTACTGGCGATCACTGGTGACGGAGGCTTCGGGCAATATCCGTGGGAAGTCAACACGGCGGTCAAGTACGGCATGAACATCACACACCTTCTTCTGCACAACGACGAATTGGGCAAGATCTCGAAGGAGCAGCGCGCCGGGGGTTGGGACGTGTGGCAAACACACCTGACCAATCCCAACATCGCCGAGTTTGTCTCGAACTGCGGAGGGCTGGGCATCCGTGTCACGGAGAAGGCAGGGCTTACCGAAGCAATCCAGCGCGCCCTCGCGTTCGACGGCCCCGCAACCGTCGAAGTGATGACCGACGCGGAGCTGGTCTAGCGAATGCGTCGCTCGGGGCTCCCACTCCACCCTGCGTGCCGACTCGAGGCTCGGGGGTCGGTTGCGAGTCGAAAGGAAAAAGTCGCGTGGAAGCAGCGATCCTCGGAATTGCTCTGAGTTATCTCGTTCTCGGCGTTCTGTTCGCCCTGTTCTTTGCGCTCGTGGGAGCGGCGTTGCTGGACCCGGTCGCCAGGGAATCTTCGGTCGGATTTCGACTGCTCACGATTCCCGCGGCGATTGCATTGTGGCCATTGCTGACGATCAAATTGTTGCGACGGTGGAACTCGACCCCATGAGGCGCACGCACAGAAGAATGCACCTGCTGGCATGGCTGATCTTGACTCCGGTGATCGTGCTTGGATTCGTGTTCGGCATCGCGGCGCGCCGTGCTGTCCCCACGCAGACGCCGCCCGTCGTGGAAGATCTACCCCAATCCACCCCACCTGCAACGGAGGTGCGTGACCGATGAGTATTGCCTATCAGGCCGTCCAGTGGAACCGCCACAAGCGAGTCTATGATCTGGCCATCTTCGCCGGCATCGTCCTCTACAATGTCGGTTTCGTTTTCATCACGCAGCTCACGCACCCGTCGCCGCAGGATTTGGGCCCGATGGCCATCCTCATTCTGCGGGCGACGGCGACCTGCGCGTTCATTCTTCTCCACCTGATCCTGCTCATCGGCCCACTTGCACGTTTAAGCCCGAAATTCGCTCCCTTGCTCTACAATAGGAGACATCTCGGAGTCTCGATGTTTGGAGTCGCTCTGATCCACGCCGCGATCGCGACGATCTTCTATCACGGCTTCGGGGACGCAAATCCGCTCTCGAGTCTCTTCACGGCGAATACACGCTATGACTCACTTGCGGGCTTTCCATTCCAGACGCTTGGTTTCGCGGCGCTCTTGGTTTTCTATCTCATGGCGTCCACGAGTCATGACTACTGGCTCAAGAATCTCGGGCCATCGCTGTGGAAGGCGCTGCATATGATGGTGTATGTCGCCTACGCGCTCATCGTGATGCATGTCGTCCTGGGTGCCCTCCAGAGTGAAATGGACCCGGTCTACGTGGTCTTGATGGCGACTGGGATCGTCGTCGTGGCCGCCGCGCATCTGCTCGCGGGAATCCACGAGCTTCGAGTCGACTCTGGTGCGAAAGCGGTCGGCGACTGGCTGAACGTCGGGTCCGTGGATCAGATTCTCCCCAACCGAGGCCTCGTGGTAAGCGTGGATGGCGAGGAGCGAATCGCGGTGTTGCGCCACGACAACTGTATCTCCGCCATCTCCAATGTTTGCGCACACCAAGGTGGCCCCCTGGGGGAGGGCAAGATCATCGATGGATGCCTCACATGCCCATGGCATGGCTATCAGTACTACGTCGACAAGGGACAATCGCCGCCGCCGTTTACCGAGAAGATCCCCACGTATCGGGTGAAGCTGAGTGGCCGTGAAATCTCGGTGGACATCCGGCCGTTGGCCGCGGGTACGCCCGTGGCGCCGGCCGTGTTCGAGTCCCCGGAGGTCGGGCCCGATGAGTAAGTGGAAGGACCCATTCTACGTCGGATACCTGCCGTTGCCGGCGGCCTTTCGACCGTTCGTCAACGCGTTCATCGCGGCGGGAATCGTCGGTTTGATCGTCTTCGCAACGGTCTTGGGGGCCAAGCAAGAAGATCGCGGGCCCGGTCAATGGAACACCAGCCAGACCTTTGCGATCGAGGGGCACCTGATCGCAGAGCCCTATCCGATTCTCTACGTGAGCGACTCCGAGAGCGACGTCGGCGTGAGAGCCGTGTTGCTCGTCTCGAGTCTGAAATTCGGCGCAAACGAACGCGCTGCTGCGTTCAGCGGAAAGTACGTCCGTGCCGAGGGTCATTTCATTGCGCTGGGGGGGCGGGCGATGTTCGAGCTCGTCGATGGTGAACGTGCACTCTCCCTCATCGATGCCGGGACGCCGGCGCCAAGAGTCGAATCGCTCGGCCAGTTCACACTGACGGGCGAGATCATGGACTCCAAGTGCTTCCTGGGGGTCATGAAGCCCGGCTATGGAAAAACCCACCGCTCCTGTGCGGTGCGCTGCATCTCGGGGGGAATCCCTCCGATCTTCGTGACTCGCGATGAAGCCGGCGCCGCGACCATCTATCTCCTGACGGACGCTGACCACCGTGCAGTCAACCAGGCAGTGCTGCCCTATGTCGCTGATTCCGTTGAATTGAGCGGCACGCTCGAACGACACGGCGATCTTCTGGTCTACTCGATCGACCCCAGGAGGATCGCTCGGCGCTGAATGTCGCTCGCTTCACGCCGATTGACCGTCTACCAGTCGAAGGTGGGGTCCTCGCGAACATCCCCATGAACCTCAAACACCTCCTTGATCTCAAAACGGCGGCTCTCTTTCGCGAAGGAATAGTTGCCGTGTGTCGTATAGAAGTACTTGGCAGTTCGGTTCGGAATCGGCGACTTGCTCGGATCCTCCATGATGCCATCGCACCCACCCAGCGCCGAGCAGATGAGAGCCGCGACATCGCTATTCTGCATGAGTACATCTGATGTCTTCAGCGGCCCGGCGCTGCTGAAGTCCTTCACCAGAAGCATGGGGTTCACCGCACGCTTGTACCAATCCTTGTCGTAACGTCCAGCGCCGTGGTCAGCCGCGATGATGATCTTCGTATTGTCGTAGACGCCGTTGTCCTTCATCCATTGGAGCCAGCCCGCCAAAGCGTCGAGAACGCATCGAGTCGCGTTGATTCTTGTTTCATGGGAGTACATGTCCGCGCGACCGCTTCCCAGCGGCTGGCAATCCTCGTCGAGATTCATGGGGGCAATGAGTTCTGAATTCCACAGGAAGTTGAACTGGGAGGAGATGTCGTCGTCGGCGACACTGAGTCTGGGCAGAGCCCGTAGCATCAGATACTCGTAGTATCACTTGTTGACGCTGGTCGCAAGCTGCTGGGATCCCTCCAGGGCGTCCGTCCAGCCCGAGCTTCGGTAGATCAGTGGCTTCAGAGAAAACGGAAGCACCTTGAAGAGCGAAAAGTAACGAATGGCTTTCTCGTCGAACACGGCGCGTGCATCGAATCCGTACTGATCTTCCAGGACGTCTTTGTATCTGTTTGGCAGCGAACAGAACGTAGCGTCCTCGATGGCACTGCATTGGGTAAACTTCGGATTGATGAAAGTGCTCTCGTAATGCTTCTGTTTCAGCGCGCTGGCGAGCCAGTTGTAGGCGTCGCCGATATGGGCGAGGATAGTCTTGTCATTGCGAGCGTTGATCCTGTCGGAGAAATAGCTCTCGCCACCGATCAAGGCGGCGGTGCTCGACAGGGTGTAGGAGCCGACGGAAACAGTATTGGCAAAGTGGACGAAGCCATCGAACTGTGAGGCGCGGTCGTTTTCGGCCATGAGTTCAGGTAACACATACCCTGCCCCAGCATCCGGAATGAAGAGAAGGATGTTCTGCCGGGTCTTGGAAAAACGAAAGATCTCATTCAAATCCAGTTGCGGTTCGTCTGTGCCGATGCTCGTCGGCGACTCTGGCGAGTGGTCGCGCCCCATCGTGAAGATCTCAAAGCCAAGACTCAAGAAAAGGAAGGAAAAGAAGACGGCGAGAATGCCCTTCTTGAGGCTGAACAAGATACGGACCAGAAAGAACAGAACGACGAGAGCGAGCGGTTCGAGAAAATAGGCGAGCTTGGCAGTGCGGAAAATGAGATCCTCATTTCCAAACTTGTTGCCACGAAAGAGTCCGAAGTTGATTTGCGCCACGTAGCTGTGGAGGTACACGGTCGTAGAGAAAAAGCAGACACCGAGCGAGTACCGTCTGCCGAGTTTGCGGTATGGCAATGCGAGTCCGGTGGCCACGGCCGTTGCGATGAGGGAGAGCTGCACGACATAGGCGAGGGGTAAGTCCCCCAATCTCTCCGGATCGGTGAAGTAGATGAAGAGGGGATTGAAGAAGAAGAGACAGAAAGAGAGTAGGGCAGCGGCGATGATCGTGAGGTAGGCCATCTCGTTCGATCCGACATGGGTCCGAGCAATGATTGCCGCCTCCCATTCTGCGCTCACGAAAGCAACGCAGTCGGAGACGGTGAATGCGCAGACGATACGCCAGTCGAAGTTTCGATGTCCAGCGCCAGCCTCTACCCATGCTATGCTGTTGGCTCGCGAGTCCGAGGATGAACGCGATGTCGATTGGCCATGTCGCGACACCAACGGTCGAACTCGTGCGAACCAGCTGAACCGAGAGGTCGGGTGCTGCCGCGTGCGCGACCGTCGAATCCTCTACACTGCTGCCTTTCTGCGTGCCCTTGCGACAGGCATGGTGGGTGTGCTCATCGGCATCTACCTCGCGAAGCTGGGATTCGAGCCCGCCGCGATCGGGACCGTCGTCAGCGCGGGTCTCGCCGGAGCCGCGGTCGCAGCGCTCTTCGTCACGCTGGCCGGCGACCGGGTCGGGCGGCGCAAGCTGCTCATCTGCCTGTCGCTGCTCGGTGTGGCGGGCGGCATCGTGATCGCGACGGCATCAGGGATCAACGTCATTGCGGCGGCGGCATTCGTGGGAATGCTCAACGGCATGGGCCGCGACCGCGGGCCGTCTTTGATCATCGACCAGGCGCTCCTCCCCGCGACTGCGACCGACGCGGAGCGAACGAAGGCGTTCGCGTGGTACAACGTTCTTCAAGATTCCGGCCACGCCTTCGGCGGCCTTCTCGCGGGGATACCTGCCCTCCTCCAGGCCACGATCGGTCTCGAGGAGATTGCCTCACTGCGGTTCGCGCTCGTCGGCTACACGTGCATCTTGCTTGCCACAGCCATTGTCTACGCCACGCTTTCCCAAGCGGTCGTTCCGCCCCGCTCGGGGGTAGACGCCGTTCGTCTCTCGGCGCAAACCCGCCGCATGCTCTGGAAGATCTCTTCGCTGTTTGCGATCGACAGTCTCGCGGGCGGATTTCTGACTTCGGCGATGCTCGCGTTCTTCTTCTACGAGCGCTTCGGTGTCGGCGCTGCCGCAGTCGGTTTGCTCTTCTTCGGTGCCCGCATCGCCAACGCCGGGTCTCATCTTGGAGCCGCCTGGCTTGCGAAGCGGATCGGGCTGGTCAACACGATGGTCTTCACGCACATCCCATCGAGCCTGCTCCTGGTCACCGTGCCCTTTGCGCCGAACTTTCCAGTCGCCGCAGCTCTATTCTTGTTGCGTGAGGGCCTCGTCGAGATGGATGTTCCGACGCGGCAGTCCTATGTGATGGCGGTCGTCCAACCCGAAGAACGCACGATCGCCTCGGGGATCACGCATCTCGTCCGCCTCGGGTCCTGGGCGGTGGCGCCGGCGTTTGCGGGGTTCTTGATGGCGGGGTTTACGCTCGGGACGCCCCTTTTTGTCGGGGCCGGGATGAAGATCAGTTATGACTTGCTCCTCTATGCCGCATTCCGCGGTCACAAACCTCCAGAAGAGAGGGGCGACGGCTCGCGTAGCGTGTAATGTCGATCCATCGGCGGTTCGGCGCTCGAAGACGCCGCCGCTTCAGCTCACCGTACCGAGAGCTCCTGAAATGCAACAGCTCGAAAGCCACTTCCCCGAGTGCCCCTATTGCGGCGAGTCGATCGAGCTTCTCATCGATCTGTCTGCTGGGCCGCAGGAGTATGTCGAGGACTGCCAGGTGTGTTGCAGACCCATGACGGTCTCGGTCGCTTTGGACACGAACGGAGAGGCGAGCCTCGAGCTGCGTTCCGAGGACGAGTAGGTGGCAATTCGGGCCCAGGCTGTGGTAGAAATAGCGCCATGAATCGCGACGACCTCACCGACTTTCTTCTCCACCTGCGGCAGCTCGTGCGAGTGCCTTCGGTCGTCGGCGCCGAGCTGCCGTTCTTCCGCGCTCTCCGCCGTGAACTGGACGCCATGGGAGTCAGTTCGACTGCCTACGAAGGCGTGCTCGTGGCCGAAGGAAGCCGGCCTGAATCGATGTACATCTCCGCCCATGTCGATCGGCACGGTCTGGTCTGCACCGGGCCAGCCGAATACCAATACGCCGCCTTCGTCGCCAAACACCGTGGCGATCAACTCGGCAACTCGGTCTCGGAGCAGACCTTCGGAGTTCTGGCCGAGCGATTCCACCGCGAGACTGTCGAGGCCTACGAGCCCTGGTCCGGGGCCTATCTCGGCCATGGGGTCATTACCGACGCCTATCTGTGCGACCGCCGCAACAACGTAATCTTCACCGTTGAGGGACTGGATAATCTGCTCCCCGGAACGCCGATCGCCTACAGCGATCGAGTGTCGGTCGAGAACGACCTGGTTTCAGCCCAGCTCGACAACGTCATCAGCGTGAGCGCCGTGCTGCACCTGTTTCGCCGTGGCTTCCAGGGAACCGCGTTTTTCACAGCGCAGGAAGAGGCCGGCCGGAGTTGGCGTTTCGTACTGGAATGGTTCCAGCGCACGAATCGCTCGACGCGCGAGCTGCTGGTGCTCGACACCAGTCCCTTCGAGACACGTGAACTCGCCGCCGCCCAACAGGTCGTGCTGCGCCGTCGCGACGCCAATGGAGTCTTCGACGAAGCAAGCGTCACCGTGCTCCAGCGCAAGTGCGAAGAGCTGGGTATCGTCTACAGCTTCAAGGACGCCATGGTCGAGAAGGAGAACGAGAGGCGGATCGCGGCCGGCGGCAAGCCCCGCTCTCTGGGAAGCACAGAGCTGGGCCGCCTCGTGGCGGCGTCCGGCGGCTCAGTTCAGGGAGCCACTTTGCAGATCCCGACGACTGGATACCACACGCCGGCAGAGAGCAGCCAGCTGGGGTCGATCGGGGCCTTCCTCAGCTTGCTCGAAGGCGTCGTGTCAGACCGCTCGTGATCACGGCGGCCAGGCGCTTCGCTCAACGGTATTGGGCCTTGATGGCCCCCCAGCTTTCCGTCGCGGTGTCGACCGGCAACTCCTGGCAGACTCCCGTCAAGAGCCACTGGAACGCCGGCCCGTAAAAACGGCCAGGGCTGCCCGGATTCATGCATGTTTCGTCACACGCCGAGAATCTCTTGGGGTTGCTGCGAGAATAGGAAAAGTCATCGCAGCCATCTCGGAGCACTTCGTACTGGAGGTACACCTGAGTTCCATCGCTGGGCCGATCAATCCAAAGGTCGAACCTGGACCTTTTCGGATTGCACAACACCTGCATCGTCCCCGGTCGTGACACATCCAAGACCCGCGTGATCGTGATGTCGCCGTTGATCTGAACGGGCGTCGGCGGTTTGACGCGCATGCGCCAATCCTCGGAGCGCTTATTTCCGCCACCATAGGTCACGACGATCGGACCCACGCTTACGAGATCCATCGCGACGATTTCGATGTCGACTGTTTGCACCGACGTTGGGTCGGGCAGGACCGCATCCTGTTTGCGTTCGATCACCGTGTCCACGGGTTCCGACGAAGCCTCACCGCAGAACGGAGTCACGTCGAAGGGGTCCCCCGACATGAAGTAGACGGTTCCCACGAATGGTCCGAGCCTGGCCCGAAGAAATCGGCGGGAATCGGATCCAGACTGAAGTCGATATAGGTACCCGAGGGGTCGGTCCGGAAGAGATCAAAACCCGCCGGAACGGTGTCTGCCGTCGCGACGGACGCCAGCGCTGCCAAGAGCGGGATCGGGAGGAAAAATGTGCGGCGCAGCATACCCGACGCTCCTGTTGAAAGGGGGCTCGCCCGAGGGCCTTGATCCCCGGCGAGAATCCATGTTGAGGCTTTGAGTCTACCCTTGATCGCCCTCTTCTGGCTGAAAATTCCGGCTGTTCCGCTGTTTGTTCAATTCTGTTTTCGAGGACACAGCCGGAGCGTTTAGCGCCCGAGCGCCGGAAACGCGGCCGGCGGCACACGATGGTGCGTCGCCTGCTCGTACGCGTAGGCAACCCGGATGAGTCTGGGTTCGTCGAACATCCGGCCGAGGATCTGTAGCCCCGCCGGCCACTTCTCCTGAACGAAACCCATCGGGACTGTGAACGCGGGCTGACCGGTATGGGGGGCGATGATCTGACTGTTGTCGCCCCTGTACGCCGTTCGGAATTCCTCGAGCTTGGCCGGTGGGTGATTCCACGTGGGATAGATGATTGCATCGAGATTCAGACGATCCATCGCCTGTTCGATGGCCTCGCGGAAGGCGATGCGTCGTTCGTCGGTGAACGGATCGCCGCAGGGAATCGTCGATTCCTCGCCTCTGCCTTCGTTGGCCAAAAAATACTCCAGCCCCTCTTTGACGGCCTCGTCGGCGTACACGCTGGTCGCGACGATATCGTCCAGTGTCTGGACGAACGCGTCTCCCACAAACGCCTGCAAATACGACTCGATGTCCTTCTTGAAGTCGGCGCACCACTGGTCCGCGGCGAGCTCCTGGAATCGGGGAACTTCGAAGGGATCGACGATCTCCGCGCCCAGGCGGGCCAGATCGGCGATGGCGTTCTCAAAGAGAGCTGCGATCTCGGGGTCAGGGTCTGCGTCGCTCAACTCGCGAAGCACGCCGATTCTCGCGCCCTGCAGCCCGTCGGCGCGGAGAAACTGAGTGTAGTCGGAAGGCACGCGCTCGCGACCGCGGATCGTGATCGGATCCCGCGGATCGTAGCCTGCGATGACATCGAGCACGCGCGTCGCGTCCTCGACCGTCCTGCACATGGGTCCGCCGACGTCGTTGCGAAGATAGAGCGGAACGATGCCATGGCGGCTGGTCAGTCCCAGGGTCGATCGGAATCCTACGAGCGCACAGTGCGAAGATGGCCCCCGTATGGAATTTCCCGTGTCGGTTCCCAGTCCGACGGCTCCGAAGCTGGCGGCAATGGCGGCGGCCGTGCCCCCGCTCGACCCCGCAGGAACGCGCGACAGGTCATAGGGATTGACGGTCTCTCCCGCCGTCGAGCTGATCGTATGCATCGGTGAGAATGCCCACTCGGCCATGTTCGATTTGGCAAGCACGATCGCGCCGACGTCGATCAGTTTCTGCACCTGATCCGCGTTCTCCTGCGGCTTGAAGTCCTTCAGGCCGGCGAAGCCAGCTGTCGTCTGCAGTCCGCGCGTGTTGTAATTGTCTTTTACGATGACAGGGATGCCATGCAGAGGACGGAGTTTGCCGGTCTTTCGAAATTCAGCATCCAGATCTCGAGCGATTGCCATTGCCTCGGGATTGACCAGCACGATCGCGTTGAGACCGCTCGTCTGATCGTAGGCTTCGATGCGCCTGAGGTAGGCCTCGACCAGTTGCTGGCAGCTGATGTCTCGCTGGCGGATGCCGTCGTGAATCTGCGCGATGGTCCATTCCCAGGGGTCAGGTTCGGCGTTGTCGGCCGCGGCCGGGCGAGTGTGAAACAGCAGGACGAAGACCAGGAGCGCCGAGAAGACTTGAACCATGTTGACGACACCAGAAGGTGAGAGGGGACGATGGTTGATTCTAGACCCAGCAGCCGGCAGTTGATACGGCAAAGCCAAGTCGGCGATGCACGCAACGGGTGAAGCGATCCACGTGCTCGTAGATTCGGGTAGGCGGCGCTATCCTCGCCCGATTCTCCGGCGAGAAGCACGTACAGATTCTGCTGGCCGAAACGCAGCCGGTGATGTGGTACGACGCTCTTCACCGTGAAGTATGCGTCCCTCAAAATTCCAGTGATCTCGGGTGCGCGGAGATCGATGTCGATCTCGTAGGAGATGCGCGGATGCACGGAGCCCGTACTTTGACGCTTGCAGTCGATTCGATGGATGCTTCGGCAAGAGCGGTTCCTGGGCCTGGACGGCTGGGCACCGCGAGACCCACGTGCCGAGAACAGCGACGGCCGCCAGCGACCGGATGAGTCGACTGAGCCTCGTCTCTCCTGTTTCCTGATCACCACATTGAAGTTCTCAAATCCACATGCGCTCATACCTCCATCACTCCATGTGGGGCAACCATCGCGAGTTCGCGGCCCCTGCCCGTTCTGCCGTCACTGCGCGCATGGAGCTGCGGCAGATGGCCGAACAGGCCCCGTGAGAACAAGCGTTGAGGACGCAGATGAGAGGGAAATCAGAGCTCCTCGGGTCACGCAGAAGAGTCGCCTGTGCAGGATTCGACCTCCAGGCGTCCAAACTGGTGACCGGATCGAGCCCCAGAAAACGCATACAACGACAGAACAGCCCATCAGGCACCCAGGTCGGCAGCCGGCGGTTCAATGTGAGCACTGTGGACGGAACGGACGGCCGGGATCCCCATTCGCGGCGAGGGCGAACACTTCTCGTCGGTCTGCTGGTCATTCTGGGGGCCTCGTCGGCCACTGCCCAGATCATCGAGATCCAGCCCGTCGACTTCATGCTCCGCGGGTCGATCGACTCTGCCGGCGGTGGAGCCATCGAGCACGCCCGCATCATCGTGACGCGCACGGACGACGGGACGGTTCTCGTCGATCGCGCGTTCAGCGATGTGGCGGGAGACTTCGTCACCGTTTTCCAGGCCGATGCAGAAGTCGAACTGGGTCTGGGCGATCCCCCCGGCGGCGATCTCGAGCCCGGCCCGCGTTTCGCGGGAAACTGGATGGGCGCCGGCTGGCCCAATCCGATCCAAGCCAATGGAGAACTTCATCTCACCCTGCCGTACTCGGCGCCCGATGGTGCGAAGAATCCTCCGATCCTGGATCTCTTCGACACGCGTGGCCGGCGGATCGAGCCGCGCCAGACGATCGCGAGCGGCGTGTATTTCTAGCGCTCCAGACGATCGTCGTGCGCAACAGCGTCTTCGAGGGGACGACATCGTTCGGCGGTATGGACGTGCGAGATGCTGAGATGTTCGAATCGATCGAAATCATCAACAATACTCTCAGGACTTCGCAAACCGTTCCAGGAACGCCTGCTCAGTATGCGGTTGGATTTTCCACCGATGTGGCGGTGTTCTCCGGGCTGCTGCCGGTACTGTTCGTGAACAATGTGCTGATGGGTAACGGCGGTGACGCTTTCGCCATCCCGATCAACACGACCATCGATTCGGACTACAACCTGATTCATGCCTTCGCGAATAACTACACCGGCGGGAGCTCGTCTACGGGAACCAATGACCTCTTCGGGAATCCTGACTTCATCGATGGCGAGCTGCGCGTGTCGGCAATCAGCCCGGCGGTCGACAGCGGGGCTACGTCGGCGCAAATTGCTGCAGTTCTCGGCGATGACTTCTCCGCCGGACCACGGCCCGTTGGAGTGGGGGTCGATCGAGGGGCTCATGAGCGCTAGCGGGGGTGACGGAGCCGCTAGAGCGTCTGTTCCAGCACCCCGATCAAGCGGTCGACCTCGTCCTCGGTGTTGTAGTGCAGCATGCTGACGCGCACGACGCCGCCCTGTTCGCGCAATCCCAGATCGTCGATGAGCCGGTACGCATAGAAGTCGCCGTAGCGAACCGCCAGTTTCGCGGCGTCGGTGGCCTGGACGATATCCTCGGATTTCCTGCCGTCGACCACGAAGGATACTGTCGAGACTCGCTGCTTCGGGTCCGAACTCGCCGGACCGAAGATCCTGACTCCTGGTTTCTCGCGGAGAAATCCCAGGAGCTTCTCGGCGAGCATCGCCTCCCGCTGCGTGAAGGCCTCGAAGACTCGCTCTAGCATCGCCCGGCGATCGTTTCCGGCCTTCTCATCTCCGAGATGCGCACTCACGGTTTCGATGTAGTCCCACAATCCAAGTAGGCCATAGCTGAGTTCGAAGTTGGCGCCGCCAGGTTGCATCTTGTAGGGAAGATCGTCGTTGGGGATGAAGAAGTGATTCATGCTCGGAAGATCGAGCAAGCGTTCGCGGCGTCCGTAGAGCATGCCGATGTGCGGGCCGAAGACTTTGTAGAGGCTCATCGCATAGAAGTCGATACCCAGGGCGCGCACATCGACGGCCCGGTGCGGAGCGTAGGCGACGCCATCGACGCAGCTGAGCGCGCCGCGTTCCCGCACGAAGTCGGCGAACTCCCGAACGGGATGGATCTGACCGACGACATTCGAGGCATGAGTCCACGCGACGAGCCGCGTGCGATCGCTCATGAGTGTGTCCAGCTCCTCGAGGCGGAGAGCCAGAGTCTCCTCGTCGACTCTCCAAAACCTCACTTCGATGTCGCGCTCCGCCAGCTCGACCCAGACGCCGATGTTCGCCTCGTGATCGCAGTTGGTGACGATGATCTCGTCCCCGGGAGCCAGGGTGCGGCCGACGCTGTGGGCGAGATTGCGAAGGAGTTGAGTCGACGAGGATCCGAAGACGATCTCGCTCGAGTCCGTGGCGTTGATCCACGTTGCCATGCCCATTCTCGCCTCGGCGACGCGTTCGACCGCCCTCTGCGACGTGGCATAGCTGGCGCCGTGCTGAACGTTGCAGTCCTCGAGATACTCGCCGATGCGGCGGATCACTGATCGCAGGATCTGCGAGCCGCCGGCGTTGTCGAAGAGAGCGTGATCGCCGTCCAGCCCGGCGAACTGTCGGCGCAGTAGGTCGGTGTCCATGATTCCCTCGCTGCGTGCAGGAGCCGGGCGCGAGTATAGTCGCGTGTGCGATCGGATGCCAAACTCTGTGATGGCTTGGGCTTGCCTCCGTAGTCTGCCGTCAAGGTGGGCCCTCTGCAACCCTGACCGGGGCTCGCGTGTCCAATCCCAGTAGCTCGCCCTGTTCGCACATTGATTTCGAGACCCGGAGGATCCCCATGGCACGCCGGCAGCGTCGTCTCCGAATCCTGAGTTCCGGCACAGTCCGCTTTCTGGCGCTGATCGCTCTACTGATCGCCCTCCTCTGGGCATCCGCCTCCGACGCTTCAACTCCCGACCAGTGGCGTGAGGATTCCGCCGGCTGGGTAACTGGCGCCCAGCACCCGATGTCGCGCGCGCGGCCGGATCTCGCGGCCCATGGAACTTCCTGAACCCCGAAACGACAAACAAAGACAGAAGGGCGCTGGCTCCTAGTCGGCATTGCTGCCTTTTCGTCACCGCGTGCCCTCCGGCGCCCTCCACCACAGCCCTTGCTTCGGGGCTCCAGATCTGGGGGTCATGCCATGCAGCGGCGCGTCACGACGGTTCTTTCGGCCCTGATCCTGATCGCCACAACTTCGGGCGCTCAGGCTCAGGATCCCTCGTGGATCAGCCTCGACGGGATCTCTGATCCCGGAACGCCAGCCGTTCTGGTTTTGGATGTGGGAGCCTCCGACGACCAGAACACCTTCCTCGAATTGACCATCCCCGGATTCTGGGTCACGCCCACGGTTGGCGCCGATGCACAGACCTACCAAAAGCTCGACTTCCCGGGCCTGGGGATCATCGGTCTCCTGGGAGCGCCTCAATTGCCACAGATCCGATTCGATCTGGCGATTCCCACCGCGGCCTCCGAGCTGCTGCTCGAATCCTTCGAGCCCCTGGATGTTCAGTATCTGGCGGGATTCAACGTGTGGCCGCAGGAGACGCCGGGCCGGGACGACGAAGACCCGATTCCGCCGATATTTCAACGCGACGACATGCTGTACGCGGGCAGTGGCTTTTGGCCGCCCGAGTTGGCACCGGCGACCAGCCCGACGGCCACGAAACTGCTCACGGTTCCGTCGGCCTCGTTCACATTGAACCCTTGTCGTTGGGATCCGGAAACCGCTGAGCTCGAGGTCCTTGCCGCGCTGCGCATCCAGCTCCATCACGGAGGCGCCCCTCAGGGATTCGAGGAGATGACCAAGGATCGCGCTCGAGTGTGTAGCCTTCAGTTCCTCAATTGGCCTTCGGTGAGGGATCACTTTCCCGTGAATCAGCTGAAGCTCGAGGCCAACTATCTCATCATCTGTCCCCAGGCCTACGAGACAACGCTCGGACCCCTCATCAAGCAGAAGAAGGCTCGTGGTTACAACGTGACGATTCAGCATCTCGAGCAGATGGCGGCGACATGCTACAGCATCCACCAGGCGATCGTGCAGTGGAGCAGCACGTCGCCAGCGTCGAACGACTACTATGTGCTTTTGGTCGGCGACACCGATGTCCTTCCCCAGTGCGATTCGCCGGTGATTCAGTCCACAGCCTCGTATCCCAGCGACGATCCCTACGCCGCCGCCCAGTCGAACAATCTCGACGACGAGTTCTGGGTGGGGCGGCTCTCGGTGGATAGCGCCACCGATCTGGCGAATCAGGTGAAGAAGATCCTCTCCTACGAGAACGGCATTCATCCCCAGGGCGGCTACGGCAACGCATGCCTCGTCGCGTCCAAGGCTGCGGGTGGCGTGAACTATTCGAGTGCCTTCGCGACGAGTTCGTGGAGTAGTTTTGCTTCGGCGCCATCCTTCACGGAGCACCGTGGCTCTGCTGGCGCTACCAACGCGATACTGAAGAGTTCGATCGCCAGTGGCGTCGGCTTGTTGGTCTACCGGGGCATCGCTATCGAGCCGTCGTGGCAGTGCTGGAACAGTGGGTGCGAGTACTTCGACTGGCAGGACATCGACGACATCCTCAACATCGATCGCGCGCCCGTCGTGTGGTCCATCGGTCCGCGCATGGGGGATCTTTCCTACAACAGCAACGTCGGCGGCTATGACTGTCTGGGCGAGACTTGGCTCGAAGAGCCCAACGGTGGGGCCGTCGCCCACTATGGTGCCCGGGCGATGCCAAACACGCTCGACAGCAACGTCCTTCTGGATCAGCTCATGAGTTTCGTCTACGACAAGGGTGTCACCAACCACGCCCAGGCCATCGCCTTGGCGGAGCAGAAGATGGCGAAGCTCAAGTCCGCCGACAACGCGTGGCTCTACGGGCTTCTGGGGGATCCCGACATGATGATTCGCCGCCAGACACCCTGGAGCTGGAACATCCAGAGTCCCGCGGTCTTGAGTATCTGCGACATCGCGCCCTGCACATTCCAGCTGCGCGTGACCGATTCGGGGATGCATCCCATCTCTGACCTGTTGGTTTCAGCTTGGAAGCCTGGTGACGGCGAGGCAGCTACGAAACGTGGAACGGCGCTGCTCCAGGGCCCAGACGAAGTCCACGACAATCGCTACACGGACGCAGACGGCTGGGTCAGCATACCCGCAAGCCCGAGCAGCGAGGGCTGGATGCACTTCGTGATCCGCGATGCCGAGGGTAACGCCCATGTCGACTCGGTCGAGATCCGTCATGGAACTGCTGCCCCTGCCACGCGGGAAACCAGCCTCTACCTGCGAGCCCAGCCAAGCGTGATGGAGTCGCGCACAACCTTCCACTTCGGTGGAGTGCTTCCTGTGGCCGCCGAACTGACGATATACGATGTCCGTGGCCGCTCGCTTCGCCAGCTTGCGATCGACGCCGGCCGGAGCGAAGCGACGTGGGACGGCCGGGATCGACGGGGCGTTCAGGTCGCCTCGGGGAACTACATCGCCAGCATGGCAGTGCAGGGGAGGCGCTTCACCACCCGGCTGGTGAAGCTGAACTGAGTTCGATCGTGCCGGGGTAATAGGTCGGCCAAGCCGCAGTCTGTAACCTCAGTCGCCGATTGCACGGGACAGAGCCCGAACGAACTGCGACGCCACATGGCGCCGCCCGCGAGCGTTGAGATGGGATCCGTCGTCCGTGTACTCGGACGCGAGGAGCTCCAGTGGCCGACCCGCGTAGGAGACAGTCCGCGAACTTCCGTCTTCGAGTGTCGCTTCCCACCGCGCGAGATCGATCAAGGGCCGGGCCGTATGGGCGCCCCGTAGTAACTCATTGAATCGCTGCCGCTTGGCGTTGAGTTCGGCATCGGTGGTCTTGCCCAGCGCCTGCTTGATCCAGCGCTTCCAGGCCGGGGCGACGGTCGTTACGGGCATGGTGACGGCCACGGCGCGCACGCCACTTCGGGCAGCGAGATCGAGGGTGTGCTGGTAGCGGCTGAAGAGGGAGTCGGGATCGCTCTCGGCGCGCATGTCGGCGAAACAATACTTATAGAGCGCGACATCTCCGGGATTGAGCTTCGCGACCACTTCCAGAAACGCGCGGTCTTTGCTCCGGGGATCCCCGTTGCTTCCGATCGAAGCCTCGATGAACGCGGGTCCTTCGATGTTGCCGGGCTCGTCAGTTGCCACGACGCGCAGCTCCGGCGCGACTTCGGCGATTCCCGCCAGGAGATCGCGTCCCACCGACTGATGTCCGAAGAAGATTCGCGCCGATTGCACGGTGCTGCGCTCCGCGACTGAGAGACTCTCATCCACCGTCAGTTCAGGCGACGGTGCCTCGCCAGAACTGCAGCCTCCCGCCAGCAGAATGAGCAAAAAACAGAGCTGACGCATGGCCCATTCCAACTGTTGTCAGATCCCGGCGATCGCGTAGACTGCGGCTCATAACGCCGGTCATCCCTTGCCGGCGTCTCGATCCGGCACCCCGCGTGACGCCGAGGCTATCACAGCCCGGTCTTTTGAGAAACCGTTGCTGGCAAGCAATTTGCGGCGACATTCAGGTTCCTGCGGGGGGAGTCGGCCATGTTCGGAAATGATCCGGACAGGGACTGGGAGCGCTTCGGAGCGGAAGATCCCTACTACTCGATCCTCAACACCGAGGCCTATCGTCTCCATCGCCTCGACGACGAAGCGATCCAGAAGATATTTCGATCAGGAGAGTCCTGCGTTGAAGGCTTCCTCCGATTCGCAGAGCGGCGCTTCGGCTCGCTGCCGCGGCACAGCGCGCTCGAATACGGTTGTGGGGTCGGTCGCCTGCAACTCCCGCTGAGTTCGCGCTTCGAGACCGTGACCGGAGTCGATGTCTCACCTTCGATGCTGCGCGAGGCCGAGCACCATTGCCGGCGCATTGGCGCCAACAACGTACGTCTGCTCCTCTCCGACGACGAGCTCTCGAAGGTGGACACGACCTTCGACTTCATCGTCTCCTATCTCGTGCTCCAGCACATCCCCGTGCGGCGGGGCGAGGCGGTTGTCCGGCAACTCCTGGCGCGTCTCAATCTGGGTGGGGTCGCCGCGCTGCATCTCACCGTCGGGCGCAGCTCGTCTCGCGTGCGTCACTGGGTCCACGTAATGCGTCGCAACTTCCGACCGCTGCACTATGTGGCCAATCTCCGATGCGGGATGCACTGGAACGAGCCGCTCATGCAGACGAATCTGTACAGGCTCGAGAGGATCGTGGGCATCGCCACCGCCGAAGACGTCACAGAGATGGCCCTGCATCCGGTGCAGCACGGGGATCATCTCGGTGTCATGCTCTATCTTCATCGAGCCACGACGGGAAATTCCATCCAGGGCTAGGACCGTCCGCGTCTGTATGCCCCGTTGCGCGCCGTACGCGAGACGCGCGATCATGCCAGTGGGTCGAATGACCCGGCCTCTGCACATAACTCGAACCCAGGAAAAGATCGTGCGAAAGTCACTCGCGCTGGGATTGTTGGTGCTTGGGGTTTTCCTCATCGCAGCACCCGCCTTCGCCCAGGAATGTCCCCTCCGAGGTCAGATCTATCTGAGCTTCGATCCAGGCGGCCGCGTGGCCACGCAGGATGTCGCCCCGGGCGAGGTGTTTCAGCTCTGGGTCATCGTCGACATCCCCAGCCTTTCCGCGACACCG
>Ga0214472_10001428_pt1 | contig 26847 bp, 22 predicted proteins | sample RVTome_6_FD_207662 | JGI IMG/M metagenome (GOLD analysis project Ga0214472, IMG submission 207662) | Soil microbial communities from uranium-contaminated site in the Upper Colorado River Basin, Wyoming, United States - RVT140D175 | ecosystem: Environmental > Terrestrial > Soil > Contaminated >...
GTGGGTCGAGTACCTGACCGACCGGATCCCGCTGAAGCGCCCCGGACGGCCGGGCGACCTCGACGGGACGGTCGTGTACCTGGCGTCCGACGCCTCGGCCTACATGACCGGGCAGATCCTGCTGGTGGATGGCGGCATCTCCACCGGTGCGCTGCGCGCGCTGCCGCGCCGCAAGGAATGAGGACTTCTCCCATGCGACAGACGACCACGGCACGCCGGCTCCTGGTGCTCCTCGGCCCGGCGCTGTCTCTCGTGGCCGCGGCGGCGACGGCGCAGGCCCCCGCCGTCGCGCCGGCCGAGGGTGCCTTCCCTGGCCAGTACGCGCCCCCGCCTTCGGAGCGAAAGTACCCGGCCTGGCCCAAGGGCTGCGGGCGCTTCGAGGGGGAGGAGCGGACGGCGTGCCTCGACGCCGTCGCCTCGGACTTCGGCGGCTTCTACCGCTACGCCGCCGCCAACGCCGCCCTCGCGGCACCGAAGCCAGGAGAGGCGCGCGTCGTGTTCTTCGGCGACTCGATCACCGACAACTGGTCGAAGCCCGACTACGGCGGCTTCTTCCCCGGCAAGCCCTACGTCAACCGCGGCATCGGCGGACAGACGACGGCGCAGATGCTGCTGCGCTTCCGTGCCGACGTCGTCGAGCTGCAGCCGAAGGCCGTCGTGATCCTCGCCGGGACCAACGACATCGCGGGCAACGCGGGGCCCGTCACGCTCGACCAGGTGCAGGACAACCTCGCGAGCATGGCCGAGCTGGCACGGGCCCATGGCATCCGGGTCGTGCTGGCGTCGCTGCTGCCGGTGTCCGACGACAAGAAGGACGCGAACGGCCAGGCACTGACGCGCACGCGCCAGCGGCCGACCGCGACGATCCGCGAGCTCAACCGCTGGCTCGCCGCCTACGCCGCGAAGAGCGGCTACGGCTACCTCGACTACTTCACCGCCACGGCCGACAGCGCGGGCCTGCTGCTCTCGCCGCTCAACGACGACGGCCTGCACCCGAACGCCCGCGGCTACGCCGTGATGGCCCCGCTCGCCGAGAAGGCGATCGCCGAGGCGCTCGAGACCAGCAAGCCGAGACGCTGAGGGCCGGCGCCTCCGCTACCGGGGGGCGAGCCGCGCTTCAAGCTCCCTGACGCGAGCCTCGAGATCGCCCACGCGAATCCGGACTGCCTCGATCGCGTCGTTCGCCACGGCCACTTCGGTCTCGAGCCTCGCAACCGCGGCTTTCACCAGCGCCACGTCGGCCTCGAGCCGCGCCACCGCTCGCGCCTGTTCCTCGAAGGCACGCCGGTGATCCTCGAAGGCCGCCGTCAGGTCTCCGTAGGCAGCCTTCAGAATCGCGACGTCCGCCTCGACGCGGGCCATCCCGGCCTTCAGCATCTCGTACTCGAGCTCGAGCCGATCGAGCCGACGGTGTAGGGCGTCGAAACCGCCGTTCATCTCGAGCTTGAGCACGCGGGCGTGCTCCTCGAACCTTTCGTCGATGTGCTCGAGCAGGCGAGCTTCGCGCTCGAGCAGGCGGCCTTCGAATCCAGCGAGAGCCGTCAGGATCGGATCTGGTGTGGCCAAGGTCATCCCCCCGTCACGCCGCGCGGGAGAGGGCAAGTGTGAACTCTCGAAGTCTATACCGGACCCGGCCAGGGGAGGTCCACTCTCGGGCTCCTTCGGCGGCGTCGGGGCGGATAAACTAGGCCTCATGTATCGCTTTCCGGGCCTCCCGCTGCTGGCGGCATGCGCCCTCTTCTCGACCGCAGCGGCGCCCACTCAAGTCCCGCAGCCGACGCCGGAGCAGCGCCCGCCCGCGACCCCCACGCTGCCCATGGTCCGCACCGAGCTCGTCCAGCTCGACGTCACGGTCGCCGACAAGGACGGGCGCAACGTATCCGGTCTCACGGCGCGCGATTTCGTCCTGCTGGAGGACGGCCGCCCGCAAGCGCTCAGCCACTTCGCGATCGGCGGCCGCCCGGGGATCGAGGTGTCCGAGCCCGTGGCCTCGCCCGCGCCGGCCGCGCCCGCCGCGGCGCTTGCCGCCCCGCCTCCGCCGCCTCAGGCCGCGCCCCGCGGCCGACACCTCGTCCTGCTGGTCGACGACCTGCACACCGCGCCGGCCAACCTGCCGCAAGCCCAGGAGGCGATGCGGCGCTTCGTCCGCGAGCAGATCGCGAGCGACGACCGCGTCGCCGTCGTCACCAGCAGCGGCAGCGGGGGTGTGTTCCAGGACTTCACGAGCGATTCGGATGCGCTCGCGCACGCGATCTCGCGCCTGCGGAGCCGCTACGAGCCGGTCGAGGCGCTCGGCCGCCCCTACCTGAGCGAGCACCAGGCGGAGCTGATCGACCGCGGCGACGTCGAGGCGCTGCGGGTGGCGACGGAGGAGCTGCTGCAGATCGACGACTACATGGGCGAGGAGCTCGCCAAGACCCAGGCCTACAACCAGGCCCGGCGCATGGTGGTCGAGATGACGCAGCGCTCGGGCCGCGCGCTGGCGGTGATCGAAAGCGTGGTGCGCGGGCTTTCCCCGATCACCGGCCGCAAGGTGGTGGTGCTGGCGTCCGACGGCTTCCTGATCGGCCTGGGCGCGCTCGAGACGAGCGCCTACGACGTCCGGAAGATCACCGACGCCGCCACCCGCGCGGGCGTCGTGCTGTACTCGCTCGACACTCGTGGCCTCGTCGCCGAGCCGCCGGGAGGCGCCGCCTCGTTCCAGGGGCCGGGCGTGCTGCGCGCGCCGGGGGTGCGGGCCAACCTGCAGGCCCGCAGCGTCGAGGCCATGCGGCAGGGCATCAACGCCCTGGCCGTGGACACCGGCGGCTTCCTGGTCAAGAACAGCAACGACCTCGACCAGGGCCTCGGCCGCATCCTGCGCGACAACGAGACCTACTACCTGCTGGCCTACGAGCCCACCAACAGCGCGCGCGACGGACGCTTCCGCAAGATCCAGGTGCGGCTGCGCGCCCGGCCCGAGCTCAAGGTCCGGACCCGCAGCGGCTACTTCGCGCCCGACGATCGCAAGGCGGCGAGCGGCCCCGACTTGGATTCCGACCCGGAGGCGCGCCGCGAGCGCGAGATCGCCCAGGCGCTCGGCTCGCTCTTCCCGCTGCAGGACGTTCCCCTGCGCCTCGCGGCCGACTTCATCGTGCTGCCGCCGCAGGGCTCGCAGGCCGTCCTGAAGATCCACGCCGAGCTGAAGAACGTCCCGTTCGAGCGCAAGGACGACCGCTACCGGGCCGACCTCGAGATCGCTGGGGCGGTCTACGACGAGACCGGGAACCTGGTGGGCGACGTCGCGGGGGAGCGCGCGGCCCTGAATCTGACGGCGGAGAGCTACGTCAAGACGGTAGCCGAGGGCCTCACGCTGCAGAAAAGCGTGCCGTTGCCGCCGGGGCTCTACCAGGTGCGCCTCGCGGCGCGCGAGGCGAGCCGCTCGCTGCTCGGCAGCGTCAGCCAGTGGGTCGAGATTCCCGACGTCGAGGCGCGGCCGCTCACGCTCAGCAGCGTCTTCCTGCTGGCCGACATGCCGGTCGAAGCCGGACCCGCCGCCGAGAGCACCGAGCAGGCCAGGAGCGTGCCCCAGCGAGCCGTGGCGGACGTGCAGGTCGACAAGACCTTCGGGCCCGGCCAGGGCATGCACTATTCCGTCCACGTCTACACAAAGGCGGCGGCGGGAGGCGTGGTCGTGCTCCAAGCCCAGATCTGGCAGGGGAAGCGGCTCATCGGTGTCACGCCGAAGCACGAGCTCGCCGAGGCGCCCGAGGGCCGCCGCTTCAGCGAGCGGATCGCGCTGGAGGCTTTTCCGCCGGGCGAGTACGAGCTGCGCGTCCTGGCGAACGGCCCCGCGACCGGACAGAAGGCCGAGCGCCGTGTGAGCTTCCGGGTCGTGTCGTGATTCCGGCGGGGAGACACTGTTGAGAATCTCAGTCGCAGCCGGTGCCGTCGCGCTGGTCGCCGTCTCGAGCGGCGCCGCCCAGGTCGCACCCGAGCCCGCGCGGGAGGACGGCTTCAGGAGGGCCGAGGCGAACGGCGTCCAGGTCGAGGACGTGTTCCGGCGCACGCGCCGGATGATGCACGCCTGGCTCGCGTACGCCGACGCGCGGACGCTGCTGCTGCCGGACGTGCTGCCGGGCTTCAAGCGCGGCCCGCGGCAGCTTCACGTGTACCGGCCCCACAACTCGGGCGCCGACAACTACCCCTACCTCGTGGCCACGGCCTGGTTCACCGACCGGCCGGTCTACGAGGGCCGCCTGCGCGAGATGCTGCGAAACGAGATCCGCTACACGAACGCGAAGGACGCCGTCCCGGCCGAGCTGAACCTCGAGACGGGCGTGCTCGGCCCCCCCAGTCTGTTCGGAGCGGCGGAGTACGCCAAGGACGGCCTGCTGGCGATCACCGAGCTGCTCGGCCGCACGCCCTGGTTCTACAGAATGGCCGACATGACGGCCGACCTGATGAAGCACGCGCCCGTCCCGAGCGACTTCGGCCCGCTGCCCGACGCGGGCGCGGAGCTGAACGGCGACGCGCTGCAGAGCCTGGTCCGGCTCGCGACGATGACGGGGGATCCCCGCTACCTCGAATGGGCCCGCCGGATCGGCGACGCTTACGTGCGCGAGATCCTGCCGCGGAACCACGGCCTGCCCGGCTATACGTGGGACTTCATGAAGCACGAGGGGCCCGACCGGATGCGGCTACGGGACCACGGCAACGAGATCGTCGTGGGCCTGCAGTTGCTCCACGCGCTCGAGGCCGAGCGGGGCGGCGAGCGCGCCTCGGCCTGGCGCGCGCCGCTCGGGCGGATGCTCGATCGCATCCTGGCCTCGGCCAACGCCGACGGCCTGCTCTACGACGAGATCCGTGCCTCCGACCTGGCGCCGCTGTCGCAGCACCTCTCCGACAACTGGGGCTACGTCTACGGTGCCGTCTACACCCACTACATGGTCACCGGCGAGGAGCGCTACCGGGAGGCCGTCCTGCGCGTGCTGCGGGCACTGCCGGGCTACCGGGGCCACGACTGGGAGCGCGGCAGCCACGACGGCTACGCCGACGCGATCGAGAGCGCGCTCTACCTCGTGGCGCGCGAGCCGGTGCCGGAGGCGCTCGAGTGGATCGAGAGCGAGGTGAAGCGGCTCGTCGCCTTCCAGCAGGAGGACGGGACGATCGAGCGCTGGTACGGCGACGGCAACTGGTCCCGCACGCTGCTGCTCTACGCGATGATGAAGACGCAGGGCACGTTCCTCGACGGCTGGCAGGAAGGCGTGAAGCTCGGAGCGGTCCGCGATGGCGAGCGGCTGCTGGTGTCGCTCGTCGCCCCGGCCGGCTGGAAGGGTCGGCTGCGCTTCGACCACGCCCGCCACCGCCGCGAGCTCAACTTCCAGAGGAACTACGTCCGCCTCAACGAGTGGCCGGAGTGGTTCACGGTCGACGAGAACACGCTCTACCGGCTGAGGGACGATGCGGGGAAGGAAGAGGTCCGGCTGGGCTCGGAGCTGAAGCAGGGCATCGAGGTAGCGGGTTCGTCCCGGCTCGTCGTAGAGCCCGAGGTGCCCCGAGCTCATGCCCTGCCGCAGTAGCGAAGCCGCTGCGGCCGGCGGCTTCTCGACTTGGGCCTAGGTCTGAGGGACGAGCTCGACGCGGGCCTTCAGGCCAGGCGCCCGGGCCAAGCGGCCGTCGCATGTGAGCAGCGGGGCGTCGAGCGCCTCCGCGAGAGCCACGTAGACGGCGTCGTAAGCCGTGACGTCCTCCCGCAGCGCCCAGACGCGATCGAGCAAGGGCTCGTGGGCGTGTCGCTCCAGGTCGAGCGCGCGCAGATCCTGAAGCGCGGCTGCGGCGGACTCGGTGTCGAGTGCGCCCTCCCGCGCGTAGCGTCGCAGGGTCTGCGCGACCTCCACGTCCGCGAGGTGCGGCGTATGCAGGGCGAGCGTGGGGTCGGCGATGCGCGCCCCGATGACGCGGCCCGCTTCGGTGCCCAGCAACAGCTCGACGAGCGCGGACGCGTCGAGCACGATCATCGAGAGTCGCGCTCGGAGCGGATCACCTCAGCGGCGCTCGGCCGGAGCCGTCGCACCGGCAGGGCCCGCAGCCGCTCCAGGACCTCCTGCCGCGTCGGGCGATCGAGCGCCTTGCGCAGCTCGCGCAGCACGTAGTCCGACATCGAGAGTCCCTCGATCGCCGCTCTGGCCTTGAGCCGGCGATGGAGCTCCGTCGGGACGTTGCGGACCTGTACCATGCTCGACATGATGAAACGATACTTTCATCAGGTTTTCATGTCAAGCGACGAGAGCCTAGGAGCGTCGACCAGGTCACAACACCTTACAATAGAACCGATTGTGGTGAGGCCTATGAATGATGTAGACTCTACCGAAGTGTAGAAGAATCGATGGCCACAACACAGATTTCCGCCCACATCTCTGAAGAGACGAAGCAGCGTCTGGAGAAGCTCGTGCGCAGGACCGGCCAGACACGCGGCCGCGTGATCGAGGATGCGCTGGTGCAGCACCTCCAGGCGCTCGAGGAGCTTCCCGCCGAGGTCATCGTGCCTGCGCGGATCGTTCTCAGTGCAGAGAGCGCCGCTCGAGTACGCCAGATGATCACGCAACCCCCTCCGCCTACCGAGGAGCTCAAACGCCTTTTCGATGACCGTTGAGATCCGGCCCCTCCAGCGGGCCGACGATCGTCAGGGCTTTCGCTCCGGGGACGAGGCGCTCGACCTTTTCTTCCACAGGTACGCCGGCCAGAACCAGTTTCGGCACCACATCGGCGTGAGCTACGTCGCGGTCGAGGGACAACGGATACTCGGCTTCATCACGGTCAGCCCGGGCTCGCTCGATGCGGGCGACCTCCCGTCCGGCCGAAAGACGCCGCCGTATCCCGTGCCGGTCCTGCGCGTCGCCCGGCTCGCCGTCGACGAGTCCGCGAGGGGCCTCGGGCTCGGGAAGGCACTGCTGCGCTTCGCGATCGAGCTCGCCGAGCGCATGGCGGTCGAGCTCGGGTGCGTCGGCCTGATCGTGGACGCGAAGCCCGGCGCAGAAGCGTTCTACACTCGCTACGGCTTCGTGCCATTGGACGTGGTCGAGGGTGCCTCCGCGCAGCGTCCGGAGCCCACGCCGATGTTCTTGGCCCTGGGCTCCGTTCCGCGATCGCCGCGAACATCCCTGGTCGGCTGACCGAAGTGGGGTCGAAAAGAAAACGGCCCGGCGGGGACGGACCCGCCGGGCCGGGGAAGCGTCAGCCGATCAGAACGTGATCTTGGCCGCGAACTGCAGGTTGCGCTCGGTCGTGCCGCAAAGGGCGCACGACGGGTTCGGCAGCAGCGACGTGATCGTCCCGACCGCCGCGTTTCCGATGCTCGAGTTCGGCCGCGCGTTGAACTGGGGATGGTTCAGGATGTTGAAGGCCTCGACGCGCAGCTCCAGGTTGAAGCGGTTGAAGCGGGTCATCTTGATGAGCGACATGTCGACGTTGAACTGCTCCGGCCCGCGCAGCGTGTTGCGGCCCACGTTGCCGTAGGTGGCGGTGAGCTCCGTCACGCGCTGGTAGGCGTCGGTGTTGAACCAGCGGTCGATCGTCGGGTCGGACAGCTCCGGGTCCCCGACGATGTTCGGTCGGTTGCCGAATCCCGTCGACTGCACGCCCTGGTTGGACGTCACGGTGAACGGGTAGCCGCTCCGCCAGAACACGATCCCGCTCGTCTGCCAGCCGCCCCACCACTTGCCCCTTCCGAGCGGCAGCTCGTAGATCCCGCTCAGGCTGAGCGTGTGGGTGTTGTCGTAGTCCGCCACGCCGCGGTGGTAGCCGACGATGTCGTAGACGTTGACGAAGCTGACCGCGCCGTCGTTGTCGGAGTTGATGTCGATCGTCTTGGCGAAAGTGTAGGAAGCGAGCAGCGAGAACCCGTTCGCGAAGCGGCGCTGGACCTTCGCCAGCAGGCCGTGGTAGTCGAGCTCGCCTATGCTGGCGGCCTGGCCGATCGAGGTCAACCCCGGTGCCACGGAGAAATAGGGCCGGTTGATGTTCTGGTTGGTGACGCCCAGCGTCGGCTGCGCCTGGTTCGGGTCGACCTTGGCCATGTACTGCCGCCCGCGCGATCCGGCGTAGGCGAGCTCGACCATGTAGTTGGTGCCGATCTGGTGCTGGACGTTCAGGTTGTAGTTGACCGTGTAGCCGTCGCGGAAGTCGACGTCGAAGATGGACCGTGTCGACCCCGTCGGAACGCGGCTCGGGTCGACGCCCGGGGGAGGGGGCAGCCCGGTCGAGAGCGTCAGGTTCGTGCCGAAGGTGGTGCGGAAGTCCTGCGCCTGGAGGAACGGCGGGTTCTGCGCCTTGGACGAGGAGGTGCCGCCCGGCGTGAAGTTCCAGAAGACGCCGACTCCGCCGCGTACCAGCGTCCGGCCCGAGCCGGTCACGTCGTAGGCGAAGCCAAAGCGGGGGCCGAGGTCCGCCTTGGAGTAGGTCTGCAGCTGGCGGCCCACGTCCTGGCCGTCGACGATCGCCCCATCCGACGCGACCACGAAGCGTCCCGTCGAGACGTCGAAGTTCGACTGCCGGTCTTCGATCTCGACCCACGGCACGTAGACGTCGTAGCGCAGGCCCATGTTGAGCGTGAGCTTGCTGCTCACGCGGAAGTCGTCCTGCACGTAGAGCGACCACTCGGGCCGCTTCTCGGTGTAGGTGCCCGCGTCGAAGAGCGCGCGGTTCTTGCGGTTCGCGTAGCCCAGCAGGAAGCTGGCGACGTCGAAGCCGGTGTTCGCGTTGCGGACGCAGGTCCCGGTGGTGCCGCCGCAGTTCGAGGTCTGGTCGCCGTGGAAGAAGAACTGGCCCACGATCGTGTCGGCGTTCAGGATCTCGCGCGAGCGGAAGGTGACGCTGCCACCGAGCTTGAAGGTGTGGCGTTTCTTGATCCAGGTGACGTTGTCGAAGATCTGGAAGTCGTTCTGGTTCGTGATCAGCGGCTGGTTGCCGTTGGCGCCCAGGTTCCGAGCTCCACCCTGCGCGAATTGGATCTGGGTCATCGCCGAGGTCACTTCGTTGAGGTTTATGCCGGGGATGCCCACCTTCTCGGCCAGGTTCTGGCCGAAGTCGATCGAGGTCATGTTGAACTTGACCGAGCTCCAGCCGAAGCGGAACTCGTTGAGCAGGTTGGGCGAGAAGGTGTGGGTGTCGTTGAAGGCCAGGCCCTGGGCCTTGATGTCGCCCTGGCCAGCGCCGAACGTGGCTCCCGCGTCGCCGTGCGGCAACGTCGCGGGCAGGTCGCGGAATGTCTTCTGGAAGCTGTAGCGGACGAAGAAGCGGTTGTTGGTCGTCAACCGGTGATCCACCTTGACGTCGAACTGGTTGTCGTCACGAGTCAGCTCGGGGTTGATCAGGTAGTTGTTGATCGTCTGGCCGATGGCGGAGACCGTGCCGGCGGTGTTCGGCGCGGGGTAGAGCTGATCCAGTACGTTCCGCGAGGCAGGGTCCCAGCGGCTCTGGGGGATGACGTTCCCCGGGAAGGGCTGGCCGGTGAGGGGGTCGTAGATGATGCGGTTGAGCTCCGAGAAGTCGCCCTGCCGCATCCTCTCCGACGGCACGGTAGACAGGAAGCTCAGGCCCGAGGTGATCCGCAGCCCCTGATAGTCGGCGAAGAAGAACGTGCGGTCCTTGATGATCGGGCCCCCCAACGTCGCGCCGAACTGGTGCTGCGAGAAGTCGGGCTTGGAGCGGTTGGCGCGGTTGTTGAACCAGTTGTTGGCGTCGAACCGGTCGTTCCTCAGGAACTCGAAGACGCTGCCGTGGTACTCGTTCGTGCCCGACTTGATCTGCAGGTTCACGACCCCACCGAGCGAGCGGCCGAACTCGGCCGAGTAGGTGCTCGTCTGCAGCTTGAACTCGTCGAGCGCGTCGACGCTCGGGAAGATCACGACGGTCTGCAGCCAGGTCTCGTTGTTGTCGACGCCGTCGAGCATGTAGTTGTTGTCGCGCGTGCGCTGGCCGTTGGCCGAGAAGGACGCCGACGCGCGCCAGGCGAGGCTGCCGGCGCCGTCGATGTTGCTGCCCGGGTTGCCGCGCGTGACTCCCGGCACCGTGCGCGTGAGCACCACGAAGTTGCGGCCGTTGAGCGGCAGCGACTTGATCTGCTCCTCGACGACAGTGGCGCCGAGGTCCGAGGACGCGGTGTTGAGCAGCGGTGTCTCGGCCTGGATCTCGATGATCTCTTCCATCCCTCCGATCTCGAGCGCGACGTCGATGCGCACCTTCTGGTCGACGCCGACGAGCACGTTGGTCTTCGACACCTTCTTGAAGCCCGTGATCTCGGCCGTCACGCTGTAGGCGCCGGTCGGGATGGAAGGGGCGTTGTACTCGCCGTGGGTGTCGGTCACCAGGCTGCGGCTGAAGCCGGTGCCCGTGTGGCTGACCGTCACGGTGGCCCCGGGTACCACGGCGCCCGTCGCGTCCTTGACGGTTCCCAGGATCGTCCCGCTGACGGCCTGGGCGCTCGCTTCAGGCGGCGCCACCAGGCAAGAAATGACGGCCAGACCGGCCAGGGTCAAACCCAGCAGGCCTGACCGGAGCGTCGCTCGACTCATATCGTCCTCCCCGCGAAACCGTCGCTGTCGGCGCCACCCCGTCTCCGCGCCAGAAACACGTCCCCCGCGATGCGGCGCGGCGACTTTTCTCTTGACGAGGCGATTCGCCAGTGGATCGTCTCCCTCGATGGGTTCGATCGATTGGCGGAAGCTAGCGCACTATGTAGAAGCCTGTCAAGAGAGAATATAGAATATGTGCTCCGGACAATCGATCAAGCAAATGGCTATTGCATAAGGGGTTGCTGCCGTTGGACCTTCGGGTGATTCGGCCCGGGGAGGAACGAATGCCCTCTCCGGGGTAAGAATCGCCGCCCCGAATCGCCCCAATGAGCCTCGCCGATCTCTCCGGCCGCCCCGCCCATGCGCCGCTCGCGGCGCGCGGCACCGTCGTGTGTTGAGCTGTGGGGGGCGGGTCGCTGAAGCGAGGCGGCACGCCTCAGTTCAAGACCTGACCCCTTTGTCGAGCTCGTAGTGCCGCCGGATGTCGTCCCAGCGGCCCTGGGCTTTCAGCAGCAGCTCGACCACGTCGCGCAGCGCCCCGTGGCCGCCCGGGCTCGTGGTCACCCAATGCGCGTGCTGCTTCACCTCGGGCTTGGCGTTCGCCACCGCGACCGCGAAGCCGACGCGGTGCATGACGACCACGTCCGTGAAGTCGTCGCCGACGTAGCCGACCTGCTCGGCCGCGAGGGCGGACTTCTCCAGGATCTCCTCGAGGATCGGGATCTTCTCGGTGTGGCCCTGGTAGATGTACGCGAAGCCCGCGCTGCGCCCGCGCTCCTCGGTGGCGACCGAGACGCGTCCGCTGATGACACCCGCCTGGATGGAGAAGCGGCGCAGCCACTGAAACGCGATCCCGTCCTGCGAGTCGAAGGCCTTGATCTCGGCGAGCCCCCCCTGGCCGTCCGGGACCTGCCAGTAGCGGCCGTCCGTCATCACGCCGTCGACGTCCATCAGCAGCAGCCGCACCCGCGCGGCACGCGCGAGGACATCCTCGTCGAAGCTCATCGCGCTCTCCCGGGCGCAGCGATCCTCTCACAACCGGGCCCGGAGGTCCTGCGGTAGCATCGCGCCGATCGGGAGGTGCCCTCTTGCGCGTGACACGTCGTGAGTTCGGCGGTGCGGGCCTCCTGTCCGCCGCGGCGGTAGCCGCCGGAGCCCCGCTGTTCGCGGAGGGCACAGCCCCCGTGGGCTTCCGGCTGGGCCTCGTCACCTACAACGTCGCGAAGGACTGGGACCTCGAGACGATACTGCGGCTCTGCGGCGAGGCGGGCTTCGAGGGCGTCGAGTTCCGTACCACGCACGCTCACGGCGTCGAGCGGACGCTCACCCCGGTCGAGCGCGCGGATGTGCGGCGCCGCTGCGCGGACGCCGGCCTGCGGCAGACGAGCCTCGGCACGGTATGCGAGTTCCACTCGCCCGACCCGGGGGTCGTGAAGCGGCAGGTCGCCGACTGCCGCGAGTGGGTGCGGCTCGCGAAGGATCTCGGCGCTCGCGGCGTGAAGGTGCGCCCGAACGGGCTGCCGAAGGAGGTCCCCGAGGAGAGGACTCTGGAGCAGATCGGGCGCGCGCTCGCCGAGTGCGGTGCCTTTGCCGCCGACCATGGAGTCGAGATCTGGGTCGAGGTCCACGGCGAGGGCACGCGGCTGCCGGCGCGAATGCGCCGGATCATGGACGCCTGCGGCCACGCGAGCGTGGGCATCACGTGGAACTCGAACGACAGCGACGTCGTGGCCGGCTCGGTCGCGACGTCCTTCGAGCTGCTGCGCCCCTTCATCCGCTGCGCGCACATCACCAATCTCGAGAGCGGCTACCCCTACCGCGAGCTCTTCGCGCTCATGGGGAGCGCCGGTTTCTCGGGTTTCACGCTCTGTGAGTACCCGCGGCCCGTTGCCGCGAGCGAAGGAGCGGCGTGGCTGCGTGCGTACCGCGCCCGCTGGAGCGAGCTCCGGCAGACCCGGGAGCGACCTGGCGCGTGACTGGTCGGGCCAATCGGGCTGTGCTCCCCGTGAGGCGGCGCGCAGCACTTGCGCCACGCCTCCTCCGATTCCAACGAGCTGAAGCCACGGAATGCCCTGCATCTCAGCAGGATACGGTTTGTTGATTCGACGTCGATTCACTGGATCGTACGCTTCGCGAGCACTCTGGGGTTCGAGCGAGTTTGGTCGGACCATTTCTCTTGACAGGGATTCACCACTTTGTCTAACGTCTGCCGCACGGGCTGCAAAGCACTCGTGCCGCTGGCCGCCTCGCGACGGACGCGACCCAGGGCTTGCCAGCGATGGCAGAGGCCCGAAACGAACGCCAAACCCGGAGGGATACATGACGCAGCGATCTCATACACGGATCGTCCTGCTGGCGGCCTTGGCCTGCGCCGCGCTGGCGGACACGGCGGCAGCCCAGGCCGTCCGCGGCACTCTTCTCGGCACCGTGCACGACGCGCAGGGAGCGGCCGTCCCCGGCGCCACCGTGAACGCCACCGAGACGCAGACCAACATCGCCCGCTCGGTCGTCACGAACCAGAGCGGCAACTACGTCTTCGCCAACATGAAGGACGGCCTCTACCGCGTCGAGGCCGAGCTCGCCGGGTTCAAGAAGTTCTCCCGTGACGGAGTCGACGTGAAGGTCAACTCGACCGTGCGGGTGGACGTGGTGCTCGAAGTCGGCAACATGGAGGAGACGGTCGAGGTCGTGCAGGAGACGCCGCTGCTGGTGACCGACCGCGCCGACACGGGCCGGACGATCGAGGGTCGCGAGGTCCAGGCGCTCCCCCTCGGCCTCAACCGCAACTTCCAGACGCTGTGGGCCACCGTGCCCGGCACGGTGACGATGACCCGTCCCCACTCGCAGTTCTTCAACCCGCAGGACAGCCAGGAGACGAAGTTCAACGGCCAGTCGCGCCTATCGAACAACGTCCAGGTGGACGGGCTCGACAACAACCACAAGACCGGCCTCCTCACCGTTCTCATCCCCTCCGCCGAGGCGATCGACACGATCAACGTCAGCACCTCCAATTTCGACGCGGAGTTCGGCCGTGCCGGCGGCTCCGTGACGACCGTCGTGCTGAAGTCGGGCACCAACCAGGTCAAGGGCAGCGCCTTCTTCTTCGGGAACTCGGAGGCCACGCAGGCGCGGAACTACTTCGCCACGGCCACCTCGCAGAAGCCGGAGACGAAGTACCAGCAGTTCGGCGCCACCCTCGGAGGACCCATCCTCAAGGACAAGCTGTTCTTCTTCGCCGACTACCAGAGGACGGTGGACAACCTCGGCGAGCTGCGCCGCATCGTCATCCCGCCGGCGGAGTGGCGCAACGGAAACTTCTCGACGGCCGCGACGACCATCTACGACCCCGCCACCGGCAACGCCGACGGGACGGGCCGGCAGCCGTTCCCGGGCAACGTGATTCCCGCCAACCGGCTGAGTCCGGTGGCGCTCAACATCCTGGCCAAGCTGCCGCAGCCGAACGTCCCCGGCGCCGCCTTCGGCCAGGTGAACTACGAGCTGCCCAGCAGCAACCGGGAGAAGACGACGAACGCCTTCAACGTGAAGCTGAACTACAACCCGGGTGTCAACGACCAGCTGTCGCTGCGGTTCAGCTACCAGCGGCCGGAGATCTTCGTCCCCGGGACCTTCGGCGACATCGGCGGCGGAGGCACCGGGTTCGCCGGCACCGGCTACCAGGACACCTACAGCACGGCCCTCACCTGGACGCGGACGCTCTCACCGAGCCTGATCATGGAGTGGCGGGCGGGGTACTCGAAGTACCACAACGAGGCGCTCAGCACGGGCCAGGGTCTCGACACCTCGACGGAAGTGGGCATCCCCGGCGTCAACTACGACGACTTCGCGAGCGGGATCACCCAAATCACGATGAACGACGGCTACAACAACCCCGCCGTCGGCTTCTCCAGCAGCCTGCCCTGGGACCGCGGCGAGGACACCTACAGCGTGGTGGGCATGCTCACCAAGCTGACCGGCAACCACAGCATCAAGGTCGGGACCGAGGTGCGCCACAACGAGGACTTCCTGCTGCAGATCCAGGACGCGGGCGGCGTGCGGGGCCAGTTCATCTTCAACGGCGAGCAGACGTCGATTCCGAGCGATACTCGAGCCAATCAGAACCTCGCAAACTCGTTCGCCGCGTTCCTGCTCGACGTGCCGGGCACGATCCAGCGAGACATCAAGGTGATCGACCGCCCGGGCACCAAGCACTGGGCGGTGTTCGCCTTCGTTCAGGACAAGTGGCAGGTGTCTCCCAAGCTGACCGTCGACCTCGGCCTGCGCTGGGAGTACTACACGCCGCTCGTCGGCATCGCGGACCAGGGCGGGCTCTCCAACTACGACCCCTCGAACAACACCGTGCGGATCGCCGGCTACGGGAGCGTCCCGCAGAACATCGGGGTGGACAGCACGTGGACGAACTTCGGCCCGCGGCTGGGGGCGGCCTACCGCTTCGACGAGAAGACGGTCCTGCGGGCCGGCTTCGGCACCACGATCGTGCCTTTCCCCGACAACCGTTACGCCTACAACTTCCCGGTCAAGCAGACCGAGCAGTTCACCGCTGGCAACCCGTTCGCCTCGGCCGGGAAGATGGCGAACGGCTTCGGCCCGCCCACCTTCTTCCCGATTCCCGACGGCGGCGTCGTGGACGCGAGCATCCCGCAGCTTCGGAACGCCCAGCTCTTCTACGTCCAGCCCGACCTGAAGGAGGCCAAGCTTCACACCTGGAACGTGGCCTTCCAGCGCCAGCTGCCCTGGAACCTGGTCGCCGAGGTCGCCTACGTGGGCAACGTCGGGCGGGGCATCATCCTGCCCGACTACAACATCAACGCGGGGCTGACGCTGGGCGCCGACACGGCGGGCCAGCCCTACAACCAGCTCTACGGCCGGACCGCCCAGGTCCGCTCGTGGCTTCCGACCGACACGAGCTACAACTCGCTGCAGGCCAAGCTCGATCGGCGCTTCAAGAACGGCTTCCTGCTCACGACCTCGTACACCCTGGCCCGGGCGACCAACTACTCGAATGAAACCGACATCCAAACGCCCGCCGACATCGAGCGGAGCAAGGGCCCGGCCGACTTCGACCGCACGCACTTCTTCGCGGCGAGCTTCATCTGGGACACGCCGTTCTTCAAGCAGGACAAGGGCCCCCTGGGCTGGATCCTCGGCGGCTGGCAGGTGAGCGGCCTGTTCAGGGCCGGCTCCGGTACGCCGATCAACTTCACCGCATCCGCCGCCACCCTCAGGGCCCCGGACAACACCCAGCGGCCGAACGTGAACGGAACCCCCGAGGTGTTCGGGGACATCGGTCCGGGCCAGCTCTACTTCGACACAGGGGCCTTCTCGGCCCCCGCGCAGGACACCTGGGGCAACATGAACCGCAACGGCTCGATCCGCGGCCCCGGCTTCTGGAACATCGATCTCTCGCTCGTGAAGCGGTTCCGCTTCGGCGACCGGGTCGCGGCCGAGCTGCGGGCGGACGCGTTCAACGCCTTCAACCACCCGATCTTCGCGAACCCCAACGGGAGCTTCGGCAGCGCCACGTTCGGGCAGGTCACCGGCACGCCGGGGGACCAGGCCTACACGCCGCGCCTCGTCCGCTTCGGTGCACGGGTGATCTTCTAACGTCATGGGCGGTCGCCCCGCGACCGCCCATCTCTGCCGTTTTTCCGGAAGCGCGGCCCGGCCGCTCGTTCACGGTCGGGCCGTTGTTTTCCTGGGTTCGATTCGGGGTGGCCCGCCAGTCCCAGGTCGTGGCTCGTCCGGCCTTCGAAGAAGGCCGTTTGCCATCGGCTCTCCAGGGGGATGTATGAGGGGGGGCGGCTGGCTTTCGGCTCTTCAGGGGGGATGGATAGGAGGGGGGCGTCCCCGCTTGCTTTTCTTGATCTAGGGGGCTTCGCCCCCTAGGACCCCCGTGACTGCTGTGGCAGCTTCCGACGGACCGGTACGAGCTACTTCTCTTCTTCCGTTAGCTCGTCCGCCCACGGCACCGGCTGCGGGCCCGGCACGATCCCGGCTATGTCTGGGTCGTCGGCGCCCTTCTCGTGCGGGCGCACCTTCCGTTCCTCGGCGCGTTGGGCGCGGCGCTCCGCCTTGTGAGCCTGCCGCTCCTTCTTTTGCGTCTCCCGGAGTCGCTTGTTGATCGATGGTCGTGCGTGGGCCACGGGGTTATTCTCTACAGTCCCGGCGCCGTTGTAAACCCGCTCGAGCTCAAGGCGCGGGTGCTTTCCGCCGAGGCAGCAGCGACACCGCCAGGGCGCCGAGGACCGCCAGGGACACCAGCAGGGCGAAGCCGGGGCCGTAGCTAGAGGAGCGGTCCCGCAGCGTGGCCACGGCCATCGGCACGACCGCCTCGGCCACACCGTCGGCCGTGAGGACGATACCCATCACGCGTCCCATGCGCCGCAGGCCGAAGAGCTCGGCCGCCATCAGCGGGATGATCATGTAGTCGCCGCCGAGACCGATGCCGAAGAGCACCGCCGCGGCCCGCAGTGTCGCGGGCGAAGGCGCCGCCCACAGCAGCGGGATGGTCATGGCGACGATCAGGTAGACGAGGAGCATCACGCGCTTCTTGGACCAGCGGTCGGCCAGGAAGCCCATGAGCAGGCGCCCCGCGATACTCCCCACGAGCACCAGCGAGATGAGCTCCGCCACCCGTCCCTGGGCCATGCCCCGGTCCATCGCGAAGTAGAGCTTCAGGTTCTGGGTCGTGCCGCCCACGGCGCCGATCGAGGCCATGCTGCCGAGCGCGAGCAGGTAGAAGGCGGGCTGTCGCAGCACGTCCAGGATCGAGTCGGCGCCCGGCGTCGCTGCGGCGGGGTGGGCCGCTGCGGCGGCTTGTGTGCCCGTTGCCGGCGGCTCGCGCAGGAAGAAGGCGAACGGGAAGGCGATGCCGATCATCAGCAGCCCGAGGATCTGGAGCGCCGCGCGCCAGCCCAGGGCCTCGGTCAACGCATGGGCGAGCAGCGGCACGAGGGCACCTCCCACGCCGATGCCGAGGTAGGCGATGCCCATCGCCCTGCCGCGGCCCGCGTCGAACCGGCGGGACAGCATCACCTGGTTCGGCAGCGGGCCGCCGGTCACGTAGCCGAGCGCGTTCATCAGGTAGAACGTGTAGAAGGCGAAGAGCGTCGTCGTGCCTCCCAGGCCGATCGGGGCGATGCCGGCGAGGAGGATGCCGACGAGCATCAGCCGCCGTGGTCCGAAGCGGTCGACGACGATGCCCGCCAGGAAGCCGAAGATCGGGCCGATCACCAGCTTGGCGAAGGCGTTGCCGGAGGTGACCTGGGCCCGCGTCCAGCCCAGCTCGCGCACGAAGAAGTCGTAGAAGAAGGGCAGGCCGTAGAAAGCGAAGCCCACGATCGAGAAGAGGGCGAAGAAGGCGGTGGCTACGGCCAGCCCCTGGTGCCGCTTGTGGGCGAGCTCCGGCGCTTCGCGCGTCACGCCCGCAACGCCTGCTTGATCTCCTTCAGCTGCGCGGCCTCCGGCCGCTTGCCGTAGAAGGAGTCGAGCGGATAGCAGCCCGACGGCAGCCCCTTGCGCGGCGCCGTGGTGCAGTCGCTGAAGGTGCGGCAGATGCTCTTGCGGTCGAGAGGGCGGCCCGCCAGGACGTCCGCCGGCAGCTCGGGGTAGGACAAGACCATGCGGCCGAGGCCGACGAAGTCGGCCCGGCCGTCGCGCAGCACGCGCTCGCCGACGTTCGGCAGCCACTCCTGCAGGTAGCTGTACGCCGAGCCCACGAACACGATGCCGGGGAAGGCGGCCTTCAGCCGCGCCGTCGCCTCGATCTGGCGCACGACCCCGCAGAGCGGATCCTCGGGCGGGAGGTAGCCGTCGCTCGGCGGGAAGAGCGCCGGCCGCTGCAGGTGCGGGTTGTAGTAGGGGCTGCCAGCGCTCGTGCAGACCCAGCGCACGCCGAGCGTGTCGAGCAGGCGCAGCAGCTCGCGCGCGTCGGCGAGGGCGGTTTCGAGGTCGCCGTCGCGAACGACGCCGAAGCCGTGCTGGTAGCCGGCGGGGTCGCTCTCCGGGACGCCGCGACCGTGGGCGTCCTTGCGGAAGGGCACTCCGTCGAGGATCGAGAAGCGGACGCCCACGCGCAGGCCCGGCGCCTCGGCGCGGATGCCCTCGACGACCTCTCGCAGGAAGCGCGTGCGGTTCTCGAACGGGCCGCCGTAGCGGCCGGCCCGGTCGCGCGCCGACAGCAGCTCGTGGCCGAGATAGCCGTGGCAGTGCTTCACGTCCACGAAAACGAAGCCGGCCTTGCGGGCGAGAGCCGCCGCTCGCACGAAGTCCTCGATCAGGCGGTCGAGCTCCTCGTCCGTGAGGACGCGAACTCCCCCGGGGAAGCGGCGGTCCAGGAACGGGTGGTGCCAGGCGGCGAGCGGCTCCGGTCGGTTCCAGGCGTTCGGCTGGCTGTAACGGCCCGAGTGGGTGAGCTGGAGGCCGATCACCAGGTCGCTCGCGGCGCCCTTTCCGTGGCGCTCCTCGTGCGACGCCACGAGCGCCTCGCGCAGCCGCGCCAGCGATTCCCACGTCGCGTCGCCGATCATGAGCTGGTGCGGGTTGGCGCGGCCGTCGTGGCGTACCGCGACGGCCTCACCGCCCCAGATCAGCTTCGCGCCGGAGCGGCCGAAGTTCCGCCAGCGGCGCTCGGTGAGATCCGTGGGCTCGCCGGAAGGCGTCCCGTCCCAGCCCTCCATCGGCAAGATGCAGAAGCGATTCCCGGCGCGCAGGCCGTCCGCCTCGAGCGGCCTGCCGAACGGGCTTTCGGCGGGGCTCAGGAGCGTGGCGTCGAAATCGAGGGCGATCCCGGCCGTCTCGAGGTGGCGGCGGAAGGCCTCGGCAGTGCGGAGTGTCGCAACGCGTACCCAGCCCGGATCGCTCATTCAGGAGGACCCCCGATGGGGGCAGCAGGCCGGATACACAACGCCGGCATGAGCCATCTCGATGGGCGCGAGGAGCTTAGGTGAGGAGCTCCATCGAGTCAAGGAGAATATAGAATATAAGTTCACGTCGACGATGGCGTTGAGCGCTCGCTCGGCCCCTGCTGCTGCAGGAAGGCCGAGTAGGCCGCCTGGGCGTTGCGGTTGTGCGCCCGCACCACGCGCTCGGACGCGTCGGGGTCGCGGGCGACGAGGGCCGCCAGCAGCTCGCGGTGCTCCCGCTGGGCCTGCTCCACCCGCGGCACCAGCACGCCCTGGAAATAGTGGCGCCGCAACCGCTCCCAGCGCGACAAGGCGCGGTCGGTCATCTCGCGCAGCAGCGGCATCGCCGCGATCTCGCCGATCGAGCGGTGGAGCTTGCCGTTCATCTCGGCCCAGCGCTCGTACTCCTGGCGGTCGACTGCCGAGTCCATGTCGGCCACGATCGTCCCGAGTGACTCGCCCTGTTCCGGCGTGAGACGGGCCGCGGCTTCGCGCACGGCCACCGTCTCGAGCCCTTCCATGATGGCGAACACCTCGTGGACCTCGTCCTGCGAGATCGACGCGACCGTGGCGCCCACGTGGGGCGCGCTCACGACCAGCCCCTCGGCCTGCAGCGACTGCAGCGCCTCCCGGATCGGGATGGCGCTCACCTCCAGCCGGCGGGCGATGTCGTCGATCACGAGGCGCTGCCCGGGCGGCAGCTCGCCCCGTATGATGGCGCCCCGCAGGGCCTGGTACACGTATTCCTGCTTGGTGCGGAAACGGACGTCGGGGCTGCTCCCCAGAGCCACGCCGCCCTCCTTCCCTTGTGCCGTGACCTCGCGCTACGCCTTGATCTCGACCCTCGCCTTCTTCTCGATCGCGTCGAAGCCCGCGATGCACGCGCGCGCGGAGCCGAGCCCGCGCTCGGGCCCGCACTTGAGCTCTGCGCCGGTGCGGACGGCGCTGCAGAATCCGCTGACCTCCAGCCGGTAGGACACCAGGCGATCGACGCCGCCCGAGGCAGCGCCCACGCCCCTGCCCGCGCCCGCGGCATCGGCGGCGCGGCTCTCGGACGCTGAGCCTGCCGGCCCGGCCTTGGGCGCGACCGCGACCCCGGTCGCCTTCCCGGCGCCGGCCGCAGCCCCCTCCTCGAACAGGTAGGCTTCGACCTCGCCCTTGAGGATCAGCGTGCCCTTCGTGCCGTAATACGCCTCGTAGTAGTTGTCGAAGGCGTTCGACTCGATCGAGGTGAAGACGGCGTCGCGCCCGCCCGGGTACTCGAGCGTCACGTAGGTGTGGTCGGGAACCTCGCGCCCTTCGTCCTTGAAGCGGTAGACGCCGCCGCTGCCGATCGCCGCTACGGCGTGGGCGCCGAAGAACCAGTCGGTGATCGCGACCATGTGGCTCGCGAGCTCGGCCATGTGTCCGCGCGAGTACTGCTTGTAGAGCCGCCAGTTGATCAGGTGGTCGTAGGTCGGGTAGCCCCACTGCGCCGGGTCGTAGTCGGGCGACGGCAGCTCGGCCTTTCGGCGCCAGCTTCCGTTCCGGTGCCAGACGAGCCGGGCGTGGTACACCTCGCCGAGCAGGCCGGCCTTGACGATGCCGGCGTAGGAAGCCTGGTAGACCGGGTTGTAGTAGCGCTGGTGGCCGATCTCGAGCACGCGGCCCGTGCGCCGGGCCGCCTCCGCCATGCGCCGGCAGGACGCGTCGTCGATGCCCATCATCTTCTCGCACAGCACGTGGAGGCCTGCTTCCATGCAGGCCACCGCGACGTCGGTGTGGGTGAAGAGCGGCGAGGCGATCACGACGCCTTCGAGCCGCTCCTTCTGGATCATCTCTTTCCAATCGGCGTAGTGCTTCACCGCCGGGCGAGCGGTCTTGGCGAGCGACGCGTCGGCCTTCTGGAGCTGGAGCGGGTTGATGTCGCACAGGGCTACGACATCGGCGTAGCGCGGGTCGGTCTGCTCGAGCAGCACGCGCCCCTGGCCTCCGAGGCCGATGAAACCCAGGCGCACGGGGCCGCCGCGCAGCGGGCCCTTCGTGGCGGCGGCGACGCCGAGCGCGGCGATCCCCGGCGTCCCGGCGAGGACGCGCAGGAAGTTGCGGCGCCCGAGCTCCTGCTGCTCCGGGGTGAGGTTCATCGGGTTGCCTCCGCGACGGGCGGCGCCGGCTGCGCTCGCTCGCGCCCGCGCAGCAGGTCCAGCCCGGCGATCCGGCCGGTCCTGAAGACGAGGACGACGGCGACCGCCGCCGCCTCGATGAGGTTCTTGTTCACGAGCAGGTAGTTGCCCTCGGCGCCGGGCTCGTAGACCCCGCGCGTCGGGAGCCACGACAGGTAGAAGAGCGCGAGCAGCGCGAGTGCGCCCGCGCACGCGAGCTGGGTGAAGAGGCCGAGCATCAGGCCGAGTCCGACGAGCAGCAGACTCCAGGCCATCAGGTGGTCGAGCCACGGAAGCCAGCTCACGTCGGCCAGCCCGCGGAACAGGTCCGCGAAGGGCCCGGTCGACGAGCGCAGGTACCCCGCCGAGGAGAAGCGCGCGAGCGGTGCGCCGTCGCGGCTCCACGCCGGCCACAGGGTCTTCGCGAAGCCCTCGTAAAGGAAGTGCCAGCCGACGAGGGTGCGCAACACGATGAGGGCAGTCTCTTGGGTCCGGTTGGGTGTCAGGTCCATGGCCTTCTGAGATGGGGGACGTTACACCCACGCGGGGGCACGGGTCAATGAAGTGTATAGGATATACGCTCATGAGGGGAGCGAAAGCTCCCCTCTTTGTTTGAGCCGGTCGTTGGGGTTTCCTGCGCCCTTCGGCGCGCGCGCCGCGTGCTACGCTTCGCCCCGAACACAAGACAGGTATGCGCGCGGCGCGGGCCCTCCACGACCCGCCTCGCAAGGAGGAACGAATGCAACGCCGGGCTTTCCTGGGCGCCTCGACGGCGGTGGCGCTCGCACACGCGCAGGCCCTCGCAGCAGCCTCGGGCACCGGGGGGCAGCCGGCCGGGGGCGGCTCGGCCCTGCTCCTGGAGCTGCGCCGTTACCGGTTGCGGAACGGGCCGATGGCGGCGCGCTTCGGCGCCTACGCGAAGGACGCGCTCGTCCCCGCGCTCGGCCGTGCCGGGATCTCACCGGTTGGCGCGTGGAACGTCTCGTTCGGCGCGGACAGCCCGACGCTGCACCTGCTGCTTCCGCACGCGGGTGCATCGTCGCTGGTGACGCTCGAGGCCCGGCTTGCCGCCGACCCCGCGTATCGCAGCGCGGCGGCCTCCTTCCTGGCGCTGCCAGCCTCTGATCCCCCCTTCGAGCGCTGCGACTCGTCGCTCCACGCGGCCGTCCCGACGCTGCCCGTGATCGAGAAACCCGCCGGGACTGCGGCCTCCGCCTCCCGCGTCTTCGAGCTGCGGACCTACCGCAGCCCGAGCGAGCCTGCCGGCCGCAAGAAGCTCGAGATGTTCGAGGCGGGCGGGGAGCTCGCGATCTTCCGGCGCCTGGGTCTCCACACGGTCTTCTTCGCGCGGGACCTGGTGGGCGCCGGCCTGCCGAGCCTGACCTACATGCTCGCCTTCGCGGACGTGGCCGCGCGGGAGAAGGCCTGGGCGGCGTTCCGCGAGGACCCCGAGTGGGTTGGTCTGCGCGACCGACCGGCCTACGCCGACATCGTCTCGGGGATCGACGCGGCCCTCCTGCGTCCCACCGACTACTCCCAGTTGTAGAGGCTCGCCTTGCGCCGGCATGCATCCCTGTCGGCAGCGGCCCTGCTCGCGACGGCCACTGCGTTCACGGCCGATCTGGAAGCCGTCAAGGCGCGCGGCGTGCTGCGCGTGCTCGCGGTCGACCTTCACGAGCCCGACGAGTTCTTCCAGTTCTCGGGAGCCGCACCCGGTTTCGACCGCGAGATCCTCGAGGGCTTCGCCCGGCTTCACTCCGTGCGTCTCGAACCGGTGGCCGTCTCCGCCTGGGACGATCTGGTGCCGGCTCTCGCCGCCGACCGCGGCGACGTCATCGCCGGACGCTTCACCGTGACGGAAGAGCGAAAACGGCGCATCGCCTTCACGCGCGAGACGTTCCCCACGCGCAACGTCGTCCTCACGCGCCGGCCCGCGCCGGCCGTGAAGAGCCTCGAAGAGCTCCGGGCGCTGCGGGTCGGGACGGTGCGCGGCTCCAGCATGGCCGAGGCGGTGGCGGGCACCGGCGTGCCCCCCGCGAACGTGGACGATACGATCCGCCCCGGGGGACTGCCCGCGGCACTCGTCGCCGGCCGGGTGAGGGCCGTGGTGCTGGGGGTCGAGAGCGCGATCATGGCCCAGCGGGACGACCCGAAGGTCGAGCTCGGGCTGTTCGTGGGGCCCCCGGGCAGCCTCGCCTTCGGCGTGCGCCGCGGGGACCAGGCGCTCCTCGCCGCGCTCGACAGGTACATCCAGAACCTGCGGCGGACCGCGACCTGGAACCGGCTGGCCGTCAAGTACTTCGGTGACAAAGCACCCGAGGTCCTCCGCAAGGCGCGCGAGTGACGCGCGGCCGTTACTCCGGCTCCAGCTCGAGCAGCTTGACGTTGCGAAAGGACACCCGGTTGCCGTGGTCCTGGAGCAGGACGTGTCCCTCGCGGAGCTCGCCAAAGCCCGGCCAGACCACGTATTTGCTCCGAGCCACGAGCCCGCGGAACTCCGGCGTGCCCCGTTCGTACTCGAGCACCTTCGCACCGTTCAGCCAGTGCTCGACGCGCCGCCCGCGGGACACGATGCGGGCCTCGTTCCACTCGCCGATCGGCCTCAGCTTCTTGTCCGCGGCTGCGGCGATCAGATCGTAGAGCGAGGCGAGCGTGCGATTGCCGTCGCGGCCGGCCTTGGCGTCGGGGTGGCGCTCGTCGTCCAGCAGCTGATACTCGAGGCCGATCGAGGAGCCCGGGCCGCGGTTGAGCTCGGGGTCGACGTAGTACTTGATCCCGCTGTTGGCGCCCGCGGCCAGCCGGAACTCCAGCTTCAGCTCGAACGCGGCGAGCTTTCGTTCGGTGACGATGTCGCCCGCAGCACGTGCCTCGCCGCCGCCGCTCTCGAGCACCGTCAGCTCGCCGTCCCGGACCTCCCAGCCCTGCTTCGGGAACTCCTTGTCTTTCGCACTGCGCCAGCCCCACGTCGTGCGCCCGTCGAAGAGCAGCTCGAAGCCCTGCTCGCGCTCGACGTCGGTGAGCGTGTTGGGCGTGAGGCCGGTCGCCGCCCGCGGCAGTTCCCGGATCCGGATCTTCCGCCATTTCACCGTGAGGCCGGCCTGCTTCGCCTCGTGGACCTGGAAGCCGATGAAGCCCGCGCGCGTCACGCCGTCGGTGATGTCCGCGATCGCCGTGTCGTTCACCCATGTGCGCAGCCGGTCGCCGTTTGCTTCCACTCGGTAGCGGTTCCACTCGCCGACCCGGAAGACCTTGCGCGCGGCCGGGGCGTCGTCGGTGCTCGTCAGCCAGCCGCGTCGCTGCTCTTCGTAGATCCCGCCGCTGAAGCCACGCTCCGACGCGTCGATCTCGACCTGGTAGCCGTGGACGACCCCGCCACGGTAGTCGGACCGCGACGCCGAGCGGACCTGGACGCCCGAGTTGAGCTTCGGGTCGACGAGGACCTCGAACTCCAGCACGAAGTCGGCGTAGTCCCGAGGCGGGCAGAGGAAGCTGTTCTTCTCGCCGAGGACCGTGCGTCCGACGAGGGCGCCTTGCTCGACCGTGTACACCGCCTTGCCGCCCCGCTGCACCCAGCCCGCGGTGGACTTGCCGTCGAACAGGATCGCGAAGCCTTCCTCGGCCCGGGCCGCGGACGCCACGAGCACCAGCACGCTGACCGTCACCGCCTGAAAGGGGAACATGGATCCTCCGTACTCAGGGATTCCAGACCCGGCCGCCCGGGTACTCGTGGGCGGCGAGTGAGGCATCCTTCATCTCGATCGAGTAGCCCGGCGCGAGCGGAGCCTGGTAGCGCGCGCCTTTGACGTGGACCGGCTCGACGAAGTGCTCGTGAAGGTGGTCGACGTACTCGCAGTAGCGGTCCGCGAGCTTCGGGTTCAAGGCGACGTAGTCGTAGATCGCGAGGTGCTGGACGTACTCGCTGAGCCCCACGCCGCCCGCGTGGGGACACACCGGGACGCCGAACTTCGCGGCGAGCAGCAGGATCGCGAGCACCTCGTTGACCCCGCCCACACGGCAGGAGTCCACCTGGCAGTAGCCGATGGCGCCCGCCTGCAGCAGCTGCTTGAAGACGACGCGGTTCTGGCACATCTCCCCGGTCGCCAGCTTGATCGGCGCGATCGCCTTTGCGATCGCCGCGTGGCCGAGCACGTCGTCGGGGCTCGTGGGCTCCTCGATCCACCACGGCTCGAACTCGGCGAGCGCCCGCACGTGCTCGATCGCGTCGGGCACGTCCCAGCACTGGTTCGCGTCCATGCTGAGCCGCCGCTCGCGCCCGATCTCGGCGCGCATGAGAGCGGCCCGCCGCCGATTGCCCGCGCGATCCTCCGAGACCTTCATCTTGAAGTGCGTGAAGCCCTGCGCCAGCGCCTCGCGGCACAGGCGCCTCACCTTCTCGTCCGAGTAGCCGAGCCAGCCGGTCGAGGTGGTGTAGGCCGGGAAGCCGTCCCGCCGCATCTCCGCCTCGCGCACACTCCGCGTCGCCTGATGCTTCTCCAGGATCGCGAGCGCATCGTCCGGCGTCAGGGCGTCGGTGATCCACGTGAAGGGAACGCAGTCCACCGTCTGCTGCGGCGTCAGGTCCGTGAGCAGCTTCCAGACCGGCTTGCCCTCGCGTCGGGCCCACAGGTCCCAGATCGCGTTCAGCACCGCGCCCGTCGTCATGTGCACGATGCCCTTCTCGGGGCCGATCCACCGCAGCTGCGGGTCCTGGGTGAGACGCCGGTAGAAGCCGCGGAAGTCGGCCGTGATCTCCTCGAGCTCGCGGCCTACGACGAGGCGCGCGAGCGCCCGCGCGGCGGCGACGCCGATCTCGGTGCCGTGGCCGTTGGTGAAGGTGAGGCCGTAGCCCGCGTGGGGCCCGTCCGTCTCGAGCACCACGTAGACGGCCGAGTAGTCGCCGAGGTTGAGCGCGTCGGAACCGTCCTTGTCGCGGGAGGTGGGGAAGCGGATGTCGCGCGCGCTGAGGTTCGTGATCTTCATGCCGGCCCCATTCTCATGACGGCCCCCGACTATACGACATCGGCGTAGGTGCGTCGGGGAGGGGGCCGTCTTTGTTTAGGCCGGTCGTTGGCTTCGTTCAGTCGTCCAGCATCGCGGGCTGGCCGTAGCCTCGTCATCCAACATCCCTGGGACGAGCGACGAAACGGGGCTACCGGCCCGTTTCTGGCTCTCTCTGAAATGGGGGGGGGGGGGGGCCCCCCAACGCCCCCGCGGGGGGGGTTGGGGGGTGGG
>Ga0214472_10001429_pt1 | contig 26845 bp, 30 predicted proteins | sample RVTome_6_FD_207662 | JGI IMG/M metagenome (GOLD analysis project Ga0214472, IMG submission 207662) | Soil microbial communities from uranium-contaminated site in the Upper Colorado River Basin, Wyoming, United States - RVT140D175 | ecosystem: Environmental > Terrestrial > Soil > Contaminated >...
TTCGCCGCTTGATACGCCGCTCTCAGTGTCTCCAATTTACACACATGAACGTGGAGACCCCAAAACCGCCTCGTCTTCTCGGCTTTCGCCTTACGGTATATCCTTCGCCTCAGTTCTTGCAGATTAATGGAAGGTTTTATCATGCCTCCCCTGCCTCACCTTGCGGTCGAAGGAATCAAACTCAGCATGGCCCCTTTGCTCCAGAGACATTACTCTCCTTCTTCGCTCCTACGGGCCACTCCGCCATCCTGTTGCCTTCGACCCCTTTCCCGTGTCAGCAGTTATAGGGTCGACCTGCTCCAGAAATTTCTCCCTGGGGCATACAGGACTTCTCCAGTTTCTGTCGTCTCCCTGTCACCGTGTCGCCGCCATTACCCCGCCGGTGTGGACTATCCCTTCAGCCAGTGTGAGATAGCCCATACTGTCTTCGCCGACATTCTACCGGCTCGACCACCGGTTATTGGCATTTACGAGGCTTGCTCAGCGTTTACTCGCGTTGCAACCCGGTCACTCGCTCATCAGCCCGAAGCTGACTTTGTCGGTAGGCTCCAGCATCTCGATTGCTCTCCATGCTGCTACCCAAGCTAGGCGGCTTCTGGCTCTTACCGCCACGGGACTTCCCTCACCTAAATGAGAGTCACCCTATGGATCACGACAGCGATTCATCTGGACACGCCGAGACGTAAAAGTCTGACCCGTGACCCATTTCCTTTCTCGGTCTGCCGCGGGGCTGAAGTGTCGATTTCAATCCGAGCGAAGCCGCGATCTGTGTCTGCCAATTTTTCGTGCCGTAGGGTGTCCCGTGATTGACGCATTTTCGTGACGCTTCGATCTCTGCTCCAGTTTGTGCCGCGTTCACCCATTCAACCCAGTCTGCCGGCATATCGAAGGGGAGGAGGAAAAGGGACGCGGACCTTTTTTCTGCTTTTCCAGATTTGTTATTATAGTGGTGTTAAGAATTGACGGACAAGCGAGGAGGAAGCACTATGGCTACCAGATTTACGGGAGGCTGCCTTTGCGGTCGGGTGCGCTACGAATGTTCCGCCGATCCGCTTTTTATGGGTCATTGCCACTGCCGCGATTGCCAAAAGGCGAGCGGGGGTGCGTATGAGCCTGACATCGGACTGCCGGCCGCGGCGTTAAACTGAAGTTCCCCCCTTGCACTGAATCGTCGTAGTTACGCATTCCCCTGTTTTTGCGAGAAGTTTCCGTCGGTTGGGGTTTGTTTTTGGTGCTGAAATGTAGTCACTAATAATGTTGACACTAACGCCGTTTGTTGGTATATTGCGTCCTATGCCAGCTAGGAATGGCCCTGCCCATGTAGTTACCACACGACGCGCCTACAAGGGCAAGCTGTACGAGACCCATCTGCTGCGCCGCACCTATCGGCAAGACGGTAAAGTCAAGAACGAGACGCTCGGCAACCTCTCGCACCTGGCGGCGTCGGTGATCGAGTTGGTGCGCCGCGCACTGCGCGGCGAGACGCTGGTGAGCGCCGATCAGGCATTTGAGGTGTGCGCTTCGCCCGCGCATGGCGATGCGCAGGCGGTGCTGCGCGCCATCGAGCGGCTCGGCTTGCGCGAGTTGCTCGCCGTGCGTCGTTGTCGCGAGTCCGATGTGGTGATCGGCATGATTGCCGCGCGGGTGATCGCGCCGCATACCAAGCTCGCCACCACGCGCTGGTGGCGCACACGCACGCTCGCCGAGGACCTGGGAATTGCCGATGCGGACGAGGATGCGCTGTACGCGGCGATGGACTGGCTGCTTGAGCGCCAGGGGGCGATCGAGAAAAAGCTCGCCCGCCGCCACCTGGCTGAAGGGGCGCTCGCCTTGTACGACTTGAGTTCGAGTTACTTCGAGGGCACGCACTGTCCGCTGGCCAAACTCGGTCACGACCGCGACGGCAAGCGCGGCAAGCTACAGGTGAACTACGGCCTGCTCACCAATCGGCGCGGGATTCCGGTGGCGGTATCGGTCTATGAGGGCAACACCGCCGACACGAAGACGCTGCTGCCGCAGGTGAGGAAGCTCCAGGATGACTTTGGACTGTCCCGCGTGGTGCTGGTGGGCGACCGCGGCATGATCGGGCAGAGCACCGTCGAGGTGCTCAAGACGCAAGCCGGGATCGCTTGGATCACGGCGTTGAAGAGTGCGCAGATCCGCGCCCTCATCGCGGGCGAAGCGCTGCAACTGGGGCTCTTCGACGAGCGCAACCTGATCGAGTTCGCGCACCCGGACTATCCCGGCGAGCGCCTGTTCGCCTGCCGCAACCCGGATTTGGCCACGCTACGCGCGCACAAGCGCGAAGCGCTGCTTCAGGCAACCGCTCAGGAGTTGGAGAAGGTGCGCGCGCTGATCGAGCGCGGCCGGCTCAAAGCCGCCGGCGCGATCGGCGTGCACGCCGGGCGGGTGGTCAACAAGTACAAGGTCGCCAAGCACTTCGAACTCACGATCGAGGATCGGCGCTTCGAGTTCAAGCGCATCGAGGACGCCATCGCGGCGGAGGCGGCGCAGGACGGCCTCTACGTCATCCGCACCTCGCTCAGCGCGGCGCAAATGAGCGCCCCCGAGGCAGTGCGAAGCTACAAGGCGCTGGCCGAAGTGGAGCGGGCGTTCCGCACGCTCAAGACGGTCGATCTCAAGGTGCGCCCCATCCACCATCGACTCGCCGACCGGGTGCGCGCGCACATCCTGCTGTGCATGCTCGCCTATTACGTCGAGTGGCATATGCGCGACGCGTGGCGTCCCCTGCTGTTCGCCGACGAGGACCTCGAGGCCAAGGCGAAGCGCGATCCGGTTGCACCGGCCAAGCGCTCAGCGCGCGCCCAGCGCAAGGCCGCGACGCATACGCTCGAAGACGAGTCCCAAGCGCACAGCTTCCGCACGCTGATGGAAGAGCTCGCGAGCATTGTACGCAACACCTGCCGCACGCCAGGCAGCGACGGCTCCGCCCCGACCTTCCAACTGACCACGAGGCCGAACCTCAAACAGAAACAAGCGCTCGATCTGATCGAGACGATCAACGCGTAGTCAGAAAACCAACATCTTCGGACACCGCAAATGCATAATCCGACAGGATAATCACGCTGGAAGAAGGAAGGAACTTCAGGTTAAAGATTACGGGTGCGGTTAAGTATTACGACAGTAAAGCAGACAGTGGTAATACGTTGAGCCGCGGTTTTTGCCCGGAGTGCGGTGCGCGTTTGTTCGGAAAGACCAGCGCTGTGCCGGACCTCGCGATGATCACGGCCGGGAGCCTCGATGACCCGAGCCTGTATAAGCCGACGTTGGACATCTTCACAGCCAGCGCCCAGCCTTGGGATCACATGAATCCGGCGCTGGCCAATTTCTAAAAATGCCGCCGATGGGGGGATAGGGCGGAAAACGCAGGTGGGGTCTATTATCGTAGCACAAGCGGACCGTCTCTGAATTCTTTTTCGCTGGCTGCGCCCAGTCGCTCCATTGACTAGCGCACAATTCGTCCCACTGCCTGATCGACCCTAGGTCGGGCCAGCATAAGGGATTGATTCGATGATACAAGATCGCATAAATAGAGCGACATAGAGACTTAGCGCTTGTTTTTTTGCATTGAAACGCGCGCGCTCATGCAAACGAAGCCAGTTCCAAACGTTGCAGTCGTTCAAACGGTTCAATCGCTTCGCTGGGTTACAGTCGTTTCAAGGAAACCAACTCAAAAAATTCGACGTTCGGGAATTCCAACGAGTTCAATGCTGGTTGCTGGCCTGACGATTCGAGGACTGGCCTGGCGATCTAAACCGAAACAAAGTGACGGCCTGTAGTCCTGTCAGGCCAAAGTTCCAAGTTTCCGGAATTCCGGAAACTTGGAAATGAAACAGCGGCTAGCGGTCACGCGCGCTCACCGCGGAAAAGCGTTCGGAATACCGCCGGATGTAATCAGCCGCGATGCCGAGCCCGATTCGAATTCCATCCTCCATTGGCGCTGAGGCGCTTATTTCTTTCGCTTCTTCAAACGGGTCCGTAGTTCCCTCATGGATAGCGTAGACTCTTTTCGCCTTTCCTCGATCAGTTTCCAAAACCTTGATGAGGTTTGAAGCCCCACATCGCCCCAATCCTTGCCTTCAACTCCGACCAGGACTGCCGCCGGCTTGCCGCGACGGGTAATGACAACCTGATCCCGTTGAGACATATCGACGCACTCTTTGATTCTCTTTTGCAAGTCACGCGCATTCACCGTTTTCATAAAATATCCTCAGTACGGGTTCCTGGTGGTTTTTTTCGGACGGCTCGAACATAGACCACCGATTCCGCAGCGGAAACATCGTAAAATACCCGGTAGTCACCTACGCGCAGTTCCCAGATTGGCGCCACCGTTTGCCAAGGTGCAGTCAGATTCTCCAGGAGCTTGCGATTCCGTGTCGCGGTTTCGGGTTCATGAGTCAGCTGTTCGTCGATCGAATCGAGAATCCGATTTCTGTAATAAACTTGAATCTTTCTAAGCTCGTCCTCAACACTCTCGGCAAATCGAATCTCGAACACCTACATACCTTTGCATATGCGGGCGACCGCGGTCAAATAGAGGGACCTCGACCCCTGGGTCGGACCAGCATAAGGTGTTGGTTCGACGATACGAGATCGCATAAATAGAGCGACATGCTGCACGAGGACTGAGCGCGTTCAAAACGCTCAACCGCTACGCTCCGTTCAAATCGTTCAAAACGTCAGAATATGAAATTTCACAACGAAGGCTGTTCCAATCGTTCCAGACGTTACAATAGTTCCAATTGTTTCGAAGCTGAGGATCTCTCCAGTGTTACCATTGCGGGGATTTCTCGGGCTGAAGCCGGCAGGAAACTTGACGGAGGAGTTATCCGATTGCCTAATCTAATGAATATCTGATATTGGCAAGATCGGATTGACTCGAACTCGCAGGTGGAGGTGACCAGGTATGGCTTGGGTACGGTGCGTTACGGAAATGGGTATGGGCGTAGATGTTCACGGATTGGATTACACCGCTGCCGGCGAGCGGGCGGTGTTCGATGCGTTGCATCACAGCAGCTTGGGATTTCAGCGCCTGCTGGGCAAGACCGCCGACGATTTTCGGGTGGAAGTGACCATCGGGGTGCCGAAGCCCGAGGCGGTGGATCGCCAGGCCGTGCTGGAAACGCTACCCCACGGCACCGGCCATGTCGCCGTGGTCCACGGCGGATTGCAGGTGCTAAATGAGAAGGGCGACGATGGTTGGCTGATTGCCAACGCCATCGTGATCGTCAGCATGGACGACGGCAAACAGTGAAGCATCGTGCCAAGATCAAGTCCTGCAATCACACAAGCCTTTTGGCGCGAACTCATCTTCCATTTGCTCTACCGGACCTTCAGCGCTATTCATTCAAAGAAATTCTCTGAAAAAATCACCGGGGTGGATCCCCGCGTCAACTATCTTCTGCTCACGACCGCGCTTCATGCTGGGCAGCAGAAAAGGGGGTTTGCAATGGCAGAGACTGGAGTATTGCTCGACGCGTTTACGCGAGTCTACGAATCGCTGCATCGTACAGTGGCTGACCTCACAGAGGCGGAGCTAATCCGAGAGCCGCATCCGCCCATAGGCTGGCTTGCCTGGCGGCTTAGCCGTGTCATGGACAGCAACGTGTCACGGCTTGCCGGACGGGAACAACTCTGGATCGGCGATGGCTGGGCCGCTCGATTTGGCATGCCGCCGGAGCCCGCGGACTTCGGCCGATCGGCCAGCCACACGCGCGAGCAAGTGCGCGCCTTTCGCGCCTCAGCCGAGCTGCTTCTGATGTACCACAATGCAGCGTACGAGCGAATGAAGACCTACATTGAGACGTTAACCGCCGAGGATCTCGCACGGCAGCTCTACGAGCCCCAGTATCAACCGCTGCCAACTGTAGCCGTCCGTCTCGTGAGTGTCTTGGAGAACGCGATGACCAACGCGGGGCAGATTAGCTACTTGAAGGCGTACCACCGGCTTGGCGGCTGGTTCCCACGCGAGGCCAAAGACCCCACGAGCTTCCGCTAGAGCCTAGCCAAAAGTATTTGAAATTCGGAAACGAAGACGAGATCGGAAAAACCATGCCCCGCGCAAAGGCGCAAAGGCGCCAAGGTGACGGAGCGAGGCCCGTCATCCCGAGCGAATGCGAGGGATCTGAAAAGGATTTCTCCCTTTGGTCGAAATGACACCGAATGTCACTTTGCGCCTTGGCGTTCCTTCGACTCGGCTCAGGGCATGCTTGGCGGTACAAATTTTCCTGGAGTCGTTCTGTTCAACATTTCCTAGGTAAGTATCTACCAGGCGCTGATCTCGTCGTCGTTTGCTCCGTGACGGGTTCGGCGTTATTAAGTCAGAAGCCCTGCGACGACGAATAGCATCACGGTGGATTCCCGCGTCAATTATTTACTGCTTACGACCGCGCTTCTGGGAACGTTCTTTTCGGGGACGGCGACCCGGATCGTGAGCATCTCGATGCCCACGGTGGCGCGGAGTCTCGGCACCGATCTGCTCGGGGTCTCGTGGGCGCTGCTTTCCTACCAACTGTCCAACATCGGCTTGGCGGTGATCTTCGGGCGCATCTCCGACCTGTGGGGTCGGGAAAAGATGTTCGCTCTCGGCTTTCTCGTCTTCTCCGTGAGCTCGCTTCTATGCGGCTTTTCGCAGACCGTGCTGCAGCTGATTCTGGCGCGCTTCGTTCAGGGTGTCGGCGGCGCGATGCTTCAGTCTTCGAGCCGCGCGCTGGCCGCGGAGTCGGTGACCGAAGATCTCGCCGGGCGGGCGCAGGGCTACATGACCACGGCGCATCATACCGGTTTCATCCTTGGGCCGAGCATCGGCGGCTTGATGATCGACTATTTAAGTTGGCGCTGGAGTTTTTTCCTGCTAGCGCCCATCGGTTTCGGCGGCATGCTGCTGGCGCTGGCGAATATGAAGAGGCGCGCCGCCGAACCGCGGCGGGGCAGCTTGTCGATCGACTATCTCGGCGCCGCGTTGCTCTTCGCGATCACGAGCACTTTGGTGTTCATTCTCGACCGGCGCACGCAAGCGATCCTGGGCGGTTCTATGACGATTTTCCTGGCGGTTCTATTTCTCGGCAGCTTAGGGGGATTTCTTTTCCATGAATCTCGTACCCAAAGCCCATTCGTCAATCTGGCGCTGTTCAATATCCGCCGGTTCAGCTTCAGCGTCTTGAGTCTCCTGATTATGTCTTTGTGCTACACTCTCATAGGTTTTCTCTTACCCTTTTATCTCCAAGACATTCTTCGTCTGACGCCGACCAACGTTGGCCTGCTTTTCATGGCGCCTTCGATTCTCACGGTCGCGCTTGCGCCGGTGAGCGGCACCATGTCGGACCGGCTCGGCCCACGTACGCCGGCGACCCTTGGCGTGGCGCTCATGATTCTGTCACTCGGCGTCGGCGGGCTTTTGCGGGTCGATTCCCATTGGCTTCTCCCGGTTTTGCTGATTATCCTTAGCGCGGCTACCAACGGTATCTTCAACCCGGCGAACTCCACGGCGATGATCAGCATGATGGCGAAGGAGCATCGCGGCTTCGCTTCCGCCGTCAATCACCTGACCTTCGGCCTGGGCAACGTCATGGGAGTCGCGCTCGGCGGCCTGTCCATGTCGCTCGCCTTCGAGCATTACACGGGCATAAAAAGCGCCAGCCTCACCACGCAAAATCCGTTGGGGTTCGTCGCCGCGCTCAATATCACGTTTCTTGCAGCAGCCGCGCTTTGCAGCGCGGCGGTGGCGGCGTCGGCGGCGCGCGGCAACGGCAAGGCGTGAGCTGGTTTTGCTTTGACGCGGCGCACGGGCCTTGGTGACAGTCCGGCTCACGGATTTTGCTGAGAAAGGAATGCGCGCGATATGAAGAGCACCTGGCTCAAGGTTTTTTGGTAGTTATCTCCGGCAGGCGCAGACGGAGTTGGGTATCAAGTGATGATGGGCTAGTCGGGTGCTTCGCGATCGGCTGCTAGGTAGCGCTCACCCTTGCCGGTCAATTTCCATATGTGGGGTGATTCGTTCGGCGAGCAGGCAGGGTACTGCGCGCAGTGTTCACAGGACTGCTCGCAGCCAGCCGCGACTTTTTCCAGGTAGCCCAATCGCTCCAGCGTCTCCACCATCATGCGTACCTGCTGGACGCTTACGGCGAGCTCGCGCGCGAGGTCTGCGGTCTCGGTGGTATCTCGTCCGAATGTCAGGCGCAGAAATTTCCTAAGCATGGGTAATGCTCCAGCCGAACCATTGGCAGGTTTGAAAGACCAGTACCGCCGCGCCAAGGGCAATGAGCAGCATCATGCCGATGCCAAAAAAGACCCAGCGCCAGCTTCCGGTCTCTTGGCGCATCACCGCAACCGTGGCCGCGCAGGGGATAAACAACATGGTGGCGGTGAGAAATGCCAGCCCGGAGGCGGGCGCCACGCTGGCCACAAGCGTTTCAGCGAGGCCTAATCCTTTTTCACCGCCGCCGTAGAGGATGCCCAGGGTCGCCATCGCATTTTCCTTTGCCATGAAACTGCTGAGTAACGCGACCAGCAGACGCCAGTCCATGCCGAGCCATTCACCCAAGGGTCCAAGCGCGTGGCCGAATCGGCCGAGATAGCTGGATTCGAGGTCCGGCCCGGGAAAGTTTCCCAATGCCCAGACGAGCAGCGACATCAGCAGGATGAAGCTCCCCGCCTTGGTCAAAAACATCCGGGTGCTGTGCCAGACGAAATGAGCGATGCTACGGGCATTTGGTGTGTGATAAAGCGGCAGCTCCATAATAAAAGGCAGGCGGTGGCCGCGGAACAAAGTTTGATTGAGCGCGATGCCGACGGCTGCAAGCACCACGACATTAGCCGCCACCAGTCCGACGGCAACCGGCAGCGCCCACTTGCCGAAGAACGGCGGCACGAGAAAAGCAAGCACCGCCAACCGCGCGCTGCAAGGTACCAGCGGCGCAAGCAGAATGGTCAAGAGCCAGCCGGAACGCGCCTCGATCACGCGCGTGCCAATCACCGCGGGCACGTTGCAACCGAAGCCGAGAAAAAGCGGCAGGAAACTCTTCCCATGCAAGCCGAGGGCGTGCATGAAGCGGTCCATGACATAGGCGACGCGTGCCAGATAGCCGGTGTCTTCGAGCAGCGCCAGCGCGGTGAAAAAGACCACCAGCACGGGTAAAAAGGTGAAAACAATTCCCGCTCCGCCCGCCACACCGTCGGCAAGGAGACCCGAAGTCCACGGCGGCATAGCGGAAAGGCCGGCTCGGAGCCATGTCCGCGACGAGGTGACGACGTGGACATCCAGCCATTCTTGGATCGGGCTGGCGACCTGGAAGGTGATGCCGAAGATCAGGGCGAAGGCGGCGAAAAGCAACAGCATGCCCCAGAACGGGTGCACCGCGTAGCGGTCCAGACGATCGGTAAAGCTCACCTGGCCCAAGCGCGGCTGCTTGACCGCGGCCCGCACCATGCGACCGATCCATTCATAACGGCCGCTGGTGATGTCGAGCACGGTGTCCTCATGACGATGGAGCAACTCCTCGATCTGCCGCCAGGCTTCGTCCGGGAGCCAGGCGCGCGTAAGTTCGGTGATCTCGCGGTCGCCCTCCAGAAGCTTCAGCGCCACCCATTCCGAGAAATAGGGCGGCGGCACGGACTCTCCCAGCAATGCTCTTACGGTCGCGAGCACCTCGCGATGGGCCGTGCCGACTTCGGGTCGCGCCGGCTTGATTTTGTCGGGGTCGCGGGCCAGGCGCACCGCCTCGGCGATCAGCGCCGACACGCCCTCGGCGCGGCTGGCGACCAGCGGCACTACGGATATGCCCAGGGCGGCGGCGAGCACATGCGCTTCGATCTCGATACCTTCCGCTGTCGCGACGTCCATCATGTTGAGGCCAAGGACCAGCGGCGCCGGCAGCCAGAGGAGTTCGGACAACAGGTAGAGATTGCGCTCGATGGCCGAGGCGTCGGCGATCATGATGACGACATTGGAGCGCTCCCGCAGAATAAAATCGCGGGCAATCCGCTCTTCGGGCGAATTGGCGGTCAGACGTAGGTCCCAGGCAAATCGATCACACGGAGATTTACACCGTCGTAAGAATGAATACCCTCGCGGCGCGCGACGGTCTTGCCCGGCCAATTTCCAACATGCTGGCGCAAGCCGGCGAGCAGGTTGAAGACCGTGGACTTGCCGACGTTCGGTTGGCCGGCCAAGCCGACCAGCAGAGACGGCGATGCGCTTTCTTCCGGAATCATCCGTCCAATTCCTCGACTTGAACCTTCCTTGCTTCGTTGCGTCCCAGGGCGACGCGGGTGTTGTGTGCGCGCACCAGCATGGGGCCGTCTTGCGAATTCTGTAACACCTCGAGATCCGATCCCACCACGAGCCCCAGGGCCGCGAGCCGGCTCAACAATCCCCGCCCGCCGTCCACGCGCCGCACGACGATGCGCGCGCCGGTCGGAACCTCGGAGAGCGGCCGGTATCGTCTTTCTTTGTCGGTCATATTCGTTCGGCTAATCGGTTGCATATCAACTGTTCCGCTGAAATCTGTTAACCGACACTGTATCTTAGACGCCGTCGACTGTTCGGCTTGTGCTTCACTGTTTCAGCGAGCCAACCACCTCTCCAGGTGGAGTGCCGACGTCATATAGGCTGCTGCCGCCAAAATTCCTCGAAGCCGAGCAGGATCCTGGCGCCGGACTTTAGCTCTTACTATGCGGCGGCCTTGTCGCCCGCCGCTTGCGCCACTTGGGAACCAGCCAGAGGTAAATTCCGGTTACCGTCAGGCCGATAATAATGATACTCGTGAAGTCGATGAGTAACTTGCCTGTCTCGCCACCGAGCTTGCCCGTGTGCAGATCCTTCATTACCTTGCCCCAGTTGACGCCGCGTTTTATGTCGGCTTGTGGGTGGATTTCGGTGTTCTGCTTGTAGCCGTTTTTCTCCGTCAGCGCGCCGGTGAAAGCGTTTATAAAGACTTCACGGTCCTCGCCCTGGGCTTTGATTTTGTAGATGAGCGTGCCGCGTTCATCATTCAAGTGGACGTGCTTAATAGGAACATCACCCCAAAGTTCCCGCGCCCGGGCCAGCGCCTGCGCGAAGCTGATCGGCTGCGTCATGAGATCGGTTGAGGTCGTAAGCACCCCTGCGTCTACAGGCTTTGGTTTGAGAGACGCAGCGGCCACCGGTTTGTCGTTTGGCTCGCCCTTAAATAGCTTCAACCACTCGTGGTTCAGGTAGATCCCAGTGACACACACAATGACGATAAACAGCGACAGCGCCACGCCGAGCCAGATGTGCCATTCGCGAAACTTAATCAGCAGCCAGTTCTTCGGACGGGACTTATGCTGAGTTGAGTGCTGGTTTGTCGCCGTTGCGGATTGGCGTTCCATGTTCGAGCCTCCTTTTTGTTGCTTTGTATCTTCCTCAAAACGCATAGTTTAAGCCTAAGAGGATGTTACGTTTCACGCTTTCCTTGTTTCTCACGGTTTCCCCGTTGGCTTTCTTATTTATCTCTTCTTTCCGTGCTCCCGTGAGGTTGGCGACTTCAAGAAAGCCATAGAGTCTACCCGTCAGGCGTTGGCGCAGAGTCAAGTCGAATCTCCATTCCGGTTTGACGCGTTTGACATCCCCGGATGCCTCGTGGTTGACGCCCGGTTTGACGAAATTCGTCGAGAAGGTAAAGATTGTCGACCGCGGAATCACCTCGTAATCCAGTCCGAGATTGGTGATGAACTTGGGCTGCTCCTTAAACGGCCGCGTTTTGCCCGAGGCTTCCTCCAACAGCGATTTCAAAAACGTCTGGTTCGTCCAGATAGTCAGTCCTCGGATCCAATCGATCCCCGTCCAATTAAACCCGAAACGCTGCTCCAGTTCGACGCCCCGGACCCAACCATCACCGACGTTTTGCACTTGAAAGACGCTTTTGCCGTTGCGATCTTCCCCCGTGTCCAGCTCTTCGATGACGCCTTTGACCCATTTATGAAAATAATTTAGGCCAAAGAATAGATCTCGATGGGCATAATCAAATCCCACATCGAGATTCCATGCCCGGGCTGGTTCTAGCGCTGGGTTACCGATGACAATCTTATTTGCATCTTCCTGCTCAAAGGGTGATAGCTCGTCGAATTTGGGCCGGTTCACAGCGCGCGAGAATGCGGTTTTCAGGCTCAGCCGGTCGGTGGCGCGCCACAGCGCGTGGATGGAGGGATTGGGGTCCAAGAACGCGCTCTGCTTCTCGGGCTGGAGTTTGTCGCGCGCCGAGAGCGCCACATACTCCACGCGCACGCCCGGGAGCAGGGTGAAGCGGTCGGTGACCTTGACTTCGTTTTGCACGAAACCGGCGTAGTAATTCTCTTTGAGAAAATACGTGTCCTTGGGCGTTGTCTTATCGGTCGCCGTGCCGTTCTTGATCTCGATCTTATCCTTGTCACGAAAGCGATCGCGAAAGCGCAGCGAGAAGCCGGTCTTAAGTTCCTGAGGCAATCCTAACGTAAGGGGAACCGTCAACTTGGCGTTGTAGTTCCATGTCTGGTCCTCTTTTCGCTCGTCTTCGACCTCGCGCTTGTCAAAAGTCATGATGCTCTTGGTTTCCTTGAAGCTATCCTTCGTCTTGCCCCCTTGACCTTCACGCGAGGCATAGTAGGCGAGCGTGTGCTCCAGCTTGACTCCCGGGGTCAGATCGTGACGGTGCTCCACTGCGCCTCCGACCGTCATTTTAGTCTTGTTCTCCCGTTCCTTTTCCAAGGTCTCGTCGCCTACCGCAGCCTTGGTGAGGTCGCGTTCGGCCTTGGTTTTGTCCTTCTTCTCATTCAGGTGCAGCATCAAAGGTTTCAAGTGCAGCTCGCCGCGACTGTAATACAATCCGACATCGACGAAGCCATCGCGCGCCGTAAGGTTCTTCGTTTCTTGGTCGGCCTTGGATTTTTTCGCGTTGCCATCGGCCTTGTATTCCCTTTCGACTTTATCTTTGACAAAAGGGTCGCGATTGAAGCTGAAGCTCGCCATGGAGCCCAGCCAATCGCTCATCTTCCCGCCCGCCGAGACGCTGTTGCTCCAGGTGCCGTCGCCGAACCGTTCGCGCCCGCCGGATCCCAAGCGAGCATTTCCGCTGAATTTTTCCGGAATCGGGCGCGTTTTGAGCTTTACTCGTCCCGCCAGGCCGTCGCTCTCGTATTCCGCGGTCGGATTGCGAAGGATAGTGACCTCTTCGATCAGGTATGCAGGCACCCGATTGAGCTGGAGTTCACGTTTCTCGCCGCCGTCGGGGACCACCACGTTGTCGATCTGCACGCGGGTAAATTCCTTGTCGAGGCCGCGCAAACGGATATCGTTGTTGTCCCCTGGCGCCCCGCCCATGAATACCCCCGGCATCCGTTTGACCGCGTCGCCGATTCGGCGATTGGCGCGGTTATCAATCTGCTCGCGGTCGATGCTCGTGTTGGGCACTGGTTCGGCAAGCCGCGATTCTTCAGCCACGCGCTCGGTAGTGACGGTGACGGGAGGAAACACGAAGGGCTTCTCCGCCTCCATTTTCTCTTCCAATTGGTCTGGTGGCGCTTGCTCTTGGGAATTGGAATCCATCGGCTGCATTATCGGTGTAATTAAAAGCCCAACCATCACGATGTAGTTCCACTTCATAGTTGTTCCTCCTCAAAGAATGTGTTTTCTGGCTGGCTGTGGAGACTTGTGGATGAAAGCCTCGTGGCTGGCTGGATCTTTTCATCTTTACTTTGTCAAGATGAGCTTTCCGTTTCGCGTAACCCTTAGGACATACTCCTCCTGCTCATGAACGATCACGATTTCTCGCCTCCCTTGAAAGAAAAAGGAGCTTTTAATCCTGCGCCTACCGTTAGGACGTGGATCGTTTGTTTCCTCTGGAGTCGTTACATTGACTGGCATTTTATGTTGCGTCTCCACTTTTCTTTCTTCCCTCTTCGATTACTTGTTGCAGCTCCTTGATCCTGCGCGAGTGTATCAAGTAGCGGCTTCCATCCTTCAATTCTAAAAGAAGAGCTTGTTCGCCCCTTGGTACAAAATGCGGGATGGCTTGTTCGTCCTGCCAGACACCCAAAGCGTGATCCATGTGGACGTAAGCGACGGCCTTCTGTCGGGTGACCTCATCCAATGGGATGGCGCGTTGCATGAGAGGACTCCAACCAAACTGGATTCGGATGAACCGGTCATCCACAACTGTCTTTAACTCAAAGGGCAAGAGCAGTATCGGCAACAAGAGGACACAGGTAGTTATATTGAGCAGCAATGGAATGCGACGGTAGAGAAGCAGGACGTGGAATATTACTTGTATAAGAAGAGCAAAGATTAGCTCTGGAAGATATTGAATCTCTTGAAACCGAATATCCATTGCTAACCTCATTGCAATTGAAACTTGACCGGCAGCAACACCCACACGGAAATTGGCTCTTTGCCTCTGCGCGCCGGCTCGAAGAGCCATTTTTTGACCGCGTCGATGGCGGCGATATCGAGATCGCGAAAACCAGCGGATTGTTCGACGAGCACTTCGCCGACTCGGCCGTTCTCAAGCACGCGCAGGCGTAACGTCGTCACACCCTGCGCGCCCGCTCGCCTAGCGGACTCCGGATAGCGCGGCTTGACTTGATAACCGCCGAGCGGCCGCGCAAGCCCCGACAGAGCTTCACCTGAGCCGACACCGCCCCCGGTGCCGTCGCCTTTCGATCCGCGTCCAAGACCCGATGCGCCTCGGCCACCACCGCCGCCTTCCACGCCGCTGCCGCCTACCACTCCAACGTCGCCCTTGCCGAAGAGATTGCCAGCGCCGGCGGCGCTGCCTTCAGCTGCCGCTGCACGAGTGCCGACGTTCCAGCCGGCTTGGGCGGCACCGGTATTGTCCGGCAACGACGCGAGTTTCGGCAGCTCATCGACCGGCTCTTCCGTTTTGATTTCTTCCTTGGTCTTACCAGCCGGCGGAAGAAGGCTGGATTCCAATATTGGTTTCGATAGTAATTTTGGTGCGGCGATATTCTGCGGCTTAGGTTTCGGTGTCGGAAGCGGCGGCGCTACTTCGAGCTTCGTGGGCTGTTCCACTCGGGGAACATCGACGAGCTCGACGGGAACCATGACCGGCTTGATCGGGTTTGCGTGCATTATCAAAGCCGCCACGGGAATCAGACTGAGATGAAGCAACGATGATGCGGTAAACGATGAGACCAGCGATCTATCATTCATGTTTCTGCTCCTTCGGTTTCACGGCGATGGCCATCTTCGCCACGTTGGCGTCTCGGGCGATGTCCATGACCTCAACGACTTGGCCGTGCTCGACCACATCGTCAGCATTGATGACAACCAGGAGATCGAGATTCTTCGCGACCTGCTGCTGTAAGGACTCGCCGAGAGCCGATTTGTCGATAGCCTGCCGGTTGAGAAATAGCCGTCCCGCTTTATCGATGGTGATGGCGGCACTCTCGGCAGGCGCCTGCTGGCCGGATGCCGCTTTGGGCAAATTGACCGGCATGCCTTTGAATTGGGACATGGATAGGGTTGAGATCATGAAAAAGACCAACAGGAAAAAGATCGTGTCGATCATGGGAATGATCTCGATGCGGGCTTTCTTCATGTTTCTGCGTTGAAGGCGCATCAGTGCTTCTCCGCTTGGACCTGGAGAAGAAGCTCAAGTGAAGAGCTGAAGTGCTCCATTTCGTCCATTTCTCGTTCCGCGCGAGCGGTAAAATAGTTGTAAGAAACGAGAGTAAGTATCGCTATCAGCAATCCCGTGGCGGTAGCGATGAGCGCCTCGGCGACTCCTCCTGTAACGGCGTGGGGTTGTCCCATGCCCACCTCCGACATGATATCGAAGGAACTGATCATACCGACGACGGTTCCGAGGAGTCCCAACAGCGGCGCGAGGGTCACGATAGTGTCGAGAATTCCGAGCCGCCTTTTAAGAACGGGAATTTCCCCTTGAGCTGCGGATTCCATAGCTTTGGCCGGAGCGGGGTTCCGATGGGCTATGCCGGCGGCCAAGACACGCGCAATAGGCTGGTGAGATCCCTTTCCTACTTTAAGCGCCTTTTCAAATTCTCCTTGTTCCACGAGACTGAGAATCTCGTGAACAGCTTGCTTCGATTTCAGTTTCGTCCAAAAGATGAAGCGTTCTATCGCCAAAGCGAGCGAAATCAAGGAACAGGCAAGCAGCGGGATCATGACGAATCCGCCTTTGAGGAAAAGTGAAAATAAATCAGACAAGAGACGCTTCTCCTTTCAGATTATTGGATCAGGCTTTTCCGTTTAGCCCCATTGCCGTCTTGACATGATCGCGACTCCAGTCGTTCAGCCAGCTTCTGTAGTGCGTTTCCTAGATCTCGGATGTCTCCAACCAGTATGTGAAGCGTGGCGTTTCCGTAATGGAAGTGAACTGTGTCATCGCTGGAGCCGCACAGTCCGATCGACCATCTTCCTTCAAGGCAATTGATGCGTTCCATTTTTAATCTCCTTAAAAATTAAAGAGCCCGGGCCCCACCATTATTTTGGCGGGAACACCGGGCTCTGGGTTTGAAACCTCTGGCCGCTTGAGAATTTGTTGATTTTGCTAGACTCTTTTGTTTTATTTCCGCAATGTTCCTTTCTTCAGTGCGGGCCTCTGGAAGAGGTCCAAGACCTTCACGTCGAGCGCCGAGGCAAGCTTCTCCAGAGATCTCAATGTGAGATTGACTTTCCCAGCCTCGACGCGCTGGTAATACTTGTAGTTAATTCCTCTGTCCTCCATATCCTGTTGTCGGAGACCTAGCGCTACTCGTCTTGTGCGTAGCCGGTTGCCGACGAAGATGGCTAGATTCTCCTCTTTCATTCGATTCCACACCCACTTTTAAGTGGAATTGACACGCCTCAATACGAGCAGTATCTTACGCCCATCTTTAGGAGCGAAGGAGGTTACCATGGACGTCCAATTTATAACCGAAGCCTTAAACAAGAGCCTTGCCATCGAGTATGCCGGCGTCATTCAGCACTACCAGCATAGCTTCCTCATCCAAGGGCCGGAGCGCGAGTACCTGGCCGATTTCTTTTGCAACCAGAGTAAGAGTTCCTTAGACCACGCCGAGCGCTTAGGGAAAAAAATCGTCGCTTTAGGCGGTCTTCCCACAGTGGAACCGGGGACGATCCGCCAGGCAAACGATGTTAAGGAAATGCTCCGCCAAGCCCTTGAGCTGGAGCGCGAAGCCCAATCGGCGCACCACAGCGCTCTAAAGCTATTGAGCGGCAAGGACGAAGCAGCCGAAGAGACCGCGCTCCGTATTATGCTGGAAGAGTTGATTGAGGCCGAGCAGCAGGACATCGATAATCTCGAGATGCTCCTCTCCAGCAAGCGGCCGGCCGTGACCGCCAAAGAAGTACGGCTGAAGCAAGCTCCGTAAGTTTGCTCTTTGATCATGTTCTCTTGGTCGGGAAGGTAAGAATTTTTCCTCCTCCCGTCCTGCTTTGACCTCTGAGGGCGGCGCGGCGCAGGAGAGAGGCCAATCGTCTTATCTGGCTTGGGTCCAGGACGATGGTTTTTTGGGTATACCAGCCGATTCCGGGCCCCCAGCCTAGAGAGCGGACCTCTAACGCCGTAGAACCCTCCTCCGTGTGGCGGAGAACTAATTCGATTTTTTCCTTTGCGTTTTCCCCGTCCAGTTGAGCTAAAACTTTTGGCTGTTTGATCGCCGACATTCTCTTCACCTCCATAAAAAGAGCCCGGAGCCTCGCCATTTTTGGCGGAGCACCGGGCTCTGGGTTCAAGACCGCTGGCCGCTGATTAATTCAAAACAATATCCGGCCGTCAAATTACACTGTTATTCTCACCGCCGCTCTGCCATCCAACGGCACAATGACGTGCCGTTTGCATCTTCGGCATTTCAGTTCCACACCGTCTTCGACCACCCGCGCTAGCAAACTGCCGCAGCAACAACGCAAAGACGTCGATTGTTTCGATGCATCGCCAGTCTTGGCGCGGACAGGGGGCAAGCGAGGTTGCATTTATGCGGTCCTCTGGCGTTCCTTGGCCAACCAGAACGAGGTTATGACGAAAGCCAAAACCATGGCACCCTGAGCCGCTAAAGTTTCTACAGTCGGGAAAATTCCGAGGATCGGTAGCTGCGATGGGAACCTGAGCGGCGTGGTCGGTACCCAGAGCGCGGCTTGCAGCTCCTTGACGCCGTTGCCGGCGAAAATGAAAGCCATGATGTAAAGCAGTGTGCCGGTGGCTCCGAAGAAGTATTTCAGCGGCATCCTGAGCCCGAGTTTGAGAATGGCGAATGCGGCTAGAATCAACGCGGCAAAACCTCCTGCGAGCCCCCACAATATAGGTCCATGATTGTTTTCGTTTTGCAGCCAGAGCGCCTGATAGAAAAGCACGACTTCGAAGGCTTCACGGTAAACCGCGAAGAAGGAAATGCCGGTGAGGCCAAGAATGCGTCGGGTGGAAATATTCGATCTTACTTTTTGCTCGATGAAATCGCGCCACTTTCTCACTTCCGAGCGCGTGTGGAGCCAGTAACCCACGTAGAATAACGCGATCGCAGCGAAAACGGATATAAACCCTTCCATGCTTTCGCGGTGGCGCCCGCTGAGGGTCAGCACGGTTTCCGTGGCCAGCCAGGTCAGTGCGCCGGCAATCAATGCGAGTATCCAGCCCAGATGGATATAGCGGACGGCTTCCGTGGCTCCCATCACTTTCAACATGGCGATGATCGCGGCGAGGATCAGGGCGGCCTCCAGGCCCTCGCGGAGAATGATCAGCGCGGAGTTTGCAAACGCGTAGTACTCGGTGAAGCTATCGTTGCGCGCCAGGATTTGAGCGGCCAGATCGAGTTTAGCTTCTATTTCGCTATGGCGCTTTAGAATTTCGTCAGCCGGTTCGCCCTGCTTGATCGCATTGCGCAGTTGGGTGAATCGAGCCTCGAGAGCGCGACCGAACGCCGCGTCTTTGGCGAACAGGGTCGGCTCCGCCAGTTCGAAACCATCGAGATAGGCTTCGACGGCTTTCTGATAAGCCTTTTCTTTGTCGCCTTTGCCGTAGAGATTAACGGCTTCGCGTAACAAACCCCGAGCGATCGATAACGGATCGGACAGTTTCGTTTCCAGTAGACCCCGCCGCAGATAGGCAAGCAGGTTTAGCGCTTCCGACTCGCCGCCAGCCAATGGCTTAAGCTGCCCCAGCAATTGCTCGTCGGAATGGGTCGCCAGCGTGGCGGCGGTGCGCAATTCATCAGGGACATTTTTCGACTGAATCAAAGCGGCGCCCGCTTTCGCGGCGTCCTCGGAAAAGCGCAGCGAAAAAACATAAAAAGCCACCTGCCAGCGCTGTTCTTCGCTCAGGGCGGCGAAGGACGCCATCGCTGTACCCTCAATACCGAAGCTCGCCGTATTAAACGCCTTGAAGGGGGACAAGCCACCGATCCGTTCCGGATCGGTAAAATTGGCCGGCAGCGGCGTCTTAGGTTTCATGGACTCCCGGCCGGACCCGTCTCCCTTGCCGGTTTCGCCGTGGCACTGGGCGCAATTTCCCAGATAGAGTTTCATTCCGTCCGCCAGCGCGGGCAAGCGCCTCGGGTAGGGAATGATTTTATAAGCCGTGATGAGTTTCTCTTTGGCGCGTTGGGCCAGCGCTGCGACTGCTTTTGCATTCGCCTTATTCTCGACATGTTTCGCCAGCGTCTTGAGGTCTTGTTCAATGCCTGCTTTGTCGCCTTGCTCCGCTTTCTTTAGTTGAACCAGGAGTTCCAGGCTCCGCTTGGCAAACTCCTGCATCTCCTGAAATTCGTCCTCGCTGACGATCTTGCCGTCCTGAACTGCGTTCTTGTAATCGCTGCCGAGATAATCGAGCAGGGCGACCAGCCGCCGCGCCTCGTCCGCGGCGGCTGCGGGCGCGGCGCCCAAACCAAGGTGACAGATCAGGAGCAGCGCGAAGCCGAGAGCGGCGTATGAAAGGCATGCGCTCCGTTGCTTGCGTCGGAGGTCAAACACTGATGCCATGCCGGGCTGCAAAGGTGTTAAATCGAATCCCATTCGAGCACCTTCATTGGGCCGTCAGCAGAAAGCGTTTGCGCACCCAGGCGCTAAAGCTATCCATGGCGAGAACGACGACGAGAATCAGTAACAGGATGCTGGCCAAACGCCGATATTCCAGGGTTTGCAGATAAACTTGCATCACGAACCCCAAGCCGCCGGCGCCGACGAAGCCAAGGATAGACGAGGCGCGGATGTTGTATTCGAGCATGAACAGGAGTTGCGTCAGGATTGCGTTGGCGCCTTCGGGGAGAAACACGAAGCGCACGAGCTGGAGTCGCGAAGCGCCGGTGCTGCCGACCGCCTCGAGGATTTCGGGATCGGTGCCTTCGAAAAGATCGGCGTAAATCTTGGCCAGGTAGCCCACCGTGTAGGCGGCGATGCCGAAGGTGCCGGCCAGGGGGCCGAGACCGAACAGGATGACGAAAACGATCGCCCAGAGCAGGACGGGAATCGTGCGAATACCCGCGGCGACGAAACGGGCGATGTGAGCGACCCACAACGAAAACAAGCGCCGGGTGCCAAAGATGCTCAGCGGCAGCGCCGCCAAAAAACCCAGGAGCGTTCCGGCGAACGACATCTCGACGGTCTCCCACAAGGCGGCGCCGGCGGTCGGAAGGATTTCCATGTCCGGCGGGATCATTTCGGAACCGAGGATCCCCAAGTTGCGAAATCCGCGCGCCAGCCGCTGCCCATCGAAAAAACCCAGGTGCGCAAGCGCCGCGAGCAGAAAGATCGATATGGTCAGCGGCACCAGGGTCGTCGATCTCACAAGGTCGCCTCAATGGCCTCGGTTTCGAGGATCTCGTTGCCGATGAATCCTGGTACGATGGCGCCGTTGCTCAGCGCCAAAACGTTGTCACCGAACTGCCGCGCCAGGCCGATCCGGTGCATGTTCATAATGAAGGTAATGTTTTCTCGTTCGGCGGCGCGCCTGATTCGCGCAAGAATTTCAGATGCAAGGGCGAGATCCAGGTCCGACGCGAATTCGTCGGCGAGCACGACCCGAGGATGCTGGAGCAGCGTGCGCGCGATCGCGACCCGCTGGCGCTCGCCGCCGCTCAAACAAAAAACCGGCTCGGCGGCCTTATGCGCGATCCCCATCATGTCGAGCGCCTCTCGCGCTCTTTCCGACTCGGCGCGGGGAAAGAGGCCCAAGAGAGTCTTGGCGTGGAACAACCTGCCGAGCGATCCCATCAAGACATTTTCAAGCGCTGTGAGATTTCTCACCAGACCGAGTTGCTGCGGGATGTAGCCCACCAGCGAGCTCAGCTCCCGTGGTTCGAGTTCGTACGTGCTCTGGCCGAAGACGGAAACATGGCCCTTGCCGGGTTTCGTGATCCCGGCTAGAACGCGCAGCAGGGTGGTCTTGCCCGACCCGGAGGGACCCATGATAACGGTATGTTTCCCCGGCGGAATCGACAGCGAAATATTTTTCAGAACCCAGTCGTGGTTGCGGTACGAAAACCAGATTTGGTTCGCTTGCACCGCGACTGGCTGGTTGCCGTTCCGTGTCAAAGGCGTTCCGTATACTTTAGTCCGACGAGCTTCAGGTAGTTGTTTAGAGAACCCAGATGCTCGTCCGCGGTTGTCGGCTTGAATCCAACGAAAATGCTCGAGATGAAAGAGCGCATCAGATCACGGTGCTGGGGTTCTCCAAGCTTTGTGATCGTTTGAATCGTTTTGGAGCGCAGCGGGTCTTTGAGCTCTTTGCTGACAACCACCGCGTGGGATGGAATCGGCCCTTGCTGCTCGATGGTGCGAGTGGAAGAGATCACTTCGTTATAGAGCTTCTCCGGAATATCCCCGGCCGTTACTGTTGCGTCGACCTGGCCCTGCTTCAATGCCTGCCAGCACTGCCCGTACCCGCCCCCGAACAAGACCTCCTTGAAAAAAGTCTTGGGGTCGGCTTCCTTTCCTTGCGTCGTTTGAATGAGATTCAATTCCGCAAGCCGGCCCATCGGCGCGACATATCCGGAGGTAGAGATCGGGCTGGGGAAACAAACGGTCTTTCCTTTTAAAGATTGAAGATTCTGGTAAGGTGAATTCGGCAGCACGACCCAGTAGGAGAAATAATAAGGAGCTTCCTTTTTCTCTTTACCAATGATGACCTGACGGACCTCAGCCAACGGAACTTCGGCGCCGCCGAGCTGGACGGCGAGTTGCGCCGGCCAAGCCGACATGAAGGCGACCTGAGCATGGCCAAAACGTAGGGATTCGACCACCGCGGCAAAGCTGCTTGGGACATACACTTGGACATCGGTTTTTCCACCCAAGCCGTCCCGGAGGAATTTTTCTAGAGGTCGGGCTTTCTTAAGCATGTCATCGCTGGAAACGGAGGGTTGGATGGCGACCACCAGTTTCCCCTGGGCCAATGCCCGCTCTGTGACGCTGGTAATCGATAACAGCGCAAGAAGATTAATAAAGGAAAGTCGGCGAAAGGTTTTTTTGCGGTCAAGTATCATGGCGTGTCCTCCTCACTGCTTGAACTTTTCTACCGCCCCGTCTATATGGCGAAGAAGAGTTGATGGATTATTGGTCGGCCTAAAGTTTGTGTCATCTAACTTATAAAGTTCTTATAAACAAATAAAATTACTTTGTCAAGCCTATGGTGCACGCAGGAATTACCTCCGCAACTGAGGACTACCTTCGGACCATTTATGCCCTCGAAGAGGAGATCCAGCCGGTGATCGCCGCTAGGGTGGCCGAGGAGGTGGGCGTTACGCCGTCGACAATGGTGAGTACGCTGCGTCGATTGGAACGAGAGGGCTACTTAAAGGTTCTGCGGCGAAAGGAAATTCACCTGACAACCGAGGGTAGGCAGGTGGCCGAAAGGATCCTTCGCCGCCACTTTCTCCTTGAACGTTTTCTGACGGATTTACTGGGCTTGGATTGGGTCAAAGCGCACCAGGAAGCCCACCGTCTCGAGCACGCGGTGTCCCAGGAAGTGGAGGACCGGCTGGCGAAATTACTAGGTTATCCCAAGACTTGCCCGCACGGCAATCCGATTCCCGACAAGGACTCGAAGCGAGCGCAGAAGAAGGTGGGGAGTCCCCTGAATAGTGTCGTTGCGGGAACAGAGGTCGAACTCGACTACATTACAGAAGGTGGTGAACGGGATGCCCGGCTGCTGGGCTTCATGCAGGAGCACCGTTTAGTCCCTGGGACCAAGGTTCAAGTGCTCGACGTGGCGCCGTCGCTTGGGATGATGAGCCTCAAAGTCGGGCAGGACGAGTTTTCTCTCGGCATCGAAGCGGCGAAAAAGATCCGGGTTCACTGACACGCCGGCCTTTACACCGATCACTCGGGAACGCTATTGCGACGCAGGGCCGGCCAAACTGAGCTAATCTCGATCGGGGATCTCGCCGGCGAGCGCTGAAGCAAGAAACTCGATCTGGTCACCGACCGGCGCATCGCGATCCAACAAAATTACATCTTGCCCCATGATTCGGCACCGGCCGCTGCGCGCGCGATAGCCTACCTCGCGGAGCAGTTTTTCCGTGCGTACTTCGATGTTTTTTTGTTTGGCTTCGCCGATCAGTTCTTGCAGGCGCGCTTGGTTATTTTGCTTCGACCTTACCATGCTTGACCTCGCGGGAGTGCCGTTATTATGTCGGATCGAAATCTCTTTGTAAACCCAAGATGATGACCCTTCGACTCGAGCCCCCGCCTTTGCCGGGGGCTCTTGCTCAGGATTGCGCCCCGCGGGCGCCGGAAGGAGCCACGGGCTTACGGGCTCCACTTTGCTTGCAAATTCACCGCAGGTTGTTATGGTAGCCACGGTTTTGGCAAAGCAGTCAGCCGTGGGTTGCCACTGCTGCCGGATCGCGGCCGTCGCAGATTACATGAGGCTGCCAGAAGAACGGAGGGGGACATGATCAAAAATATTTTGATTCCTCTCGACGGCTCGGAGCATTCCAGCGCAGCGCTCGAGTATGCGATGTGGATGACCGAGAAATTCAACGGAATGCTCGTCGGACAACATATTATCGATTCGATCTCCCTCGAGGGGACCTTTTTCCACGACATTTCCGGCTCGCTCGGCTTTGAACCCTATTTGGATTTCTCTACCAAGATGCGCGAGGTGCTGGAGGAACGGGGCAAAACGATTCTTGAGGATTTCTCCGAACGGTGTCGCCAAAGAAACATCCGCCATCAAACCTTTTTGGATATGGGGCTGATCGCCAATGAGATCTGCGAACGCGCCAAGGTTGCCGATTTGGTGGTGATCGGTCACCGCGGCGTCAACGAGGAATTTTCCACCGGCCTTCTTGGCACCACCGCGGAGAGCATCACGCGCAAGTGTCCGCGGCCCGTCTTTGTTTCGACGAAACAGTTCAAAGCGCCCGAACGGCCCCTGCTCGCCTACGACGGCAGCCAACGGGCCAGCACGGCCATGGAATCGGCGGCGGAGTTCTGCACCGTGTTGGGGCTGCCTTTGACCGTCCTCACGATCGCCAAGGAGGAAAAGGTCGACCAGACCGTGTTGCAGGGAGCGAAGGCTTACCTGAGCGCGTATTCCATCGAAACTCGTTATGAGCTCGATCGCGGATATCCGGAGCAAAGAATTCTCACTTACCTGAACCAATTCGAGCACGACCTGCTTTTCATCGGCGCGTACGGCCACCGGCGCATCATCGAAATGGTTCTCGGCAGCACGACGGAGTACGTGCTGAGAAACGCCTCCTGCCCGGTGTTTCTGAACCGTTAGCATCGGCATCGTTCCGTTGGTTCAAGAGTTCAAAGTTTCAGGGATTTTCAATTAATGAAGTTCCTCGCTGCTGCCGTGCAAATGTTGGCTGGCGACGACAAGGCGACGAATCTTGCCGAGGCGGAGCGCTGGATTCGCGCGGCGGCCGCTCAAGGCGCCCGGGTTGTCGCGCTTCCCGAAGTATTTCTTTGGCGCGGGGGCAAGAAACAAGAACGGGAAAACGCCGAAGCCATCCCCGGCGCGACCTCGGAGTTTCTCTCCGATCTGGCGCGAGAGCTGGGCATCTATTTACTCGGCGGCTCGATGTTGGAGGAAATTCCCGGCAGTCGAAAGGCGTACAACACCAGTTTGCTTTTCGATCCTTTGGGAAAACTGTTGGCGAGTTACAGGAAGATTCATCTGTTCGACGTCGACCTCGCCAACGGTGTCTCAGCGAGAGAATCGGACACCCGGGCGTTCGGCGACGGCATTGTGGTTGCGCAGACCAGCCTTTGCGACATGGGCTTGTCGGTTTGTTATGACCTCCGCTTTCCCGAGCTCTATCGTGCACTCGTCGCCAAAGGAGCCCGGCTGATTTTTGTCCCCTCCGCCTTCACGGCATACACCGGCCAAGCGCACTGGGAAACGTTGCTGCGCGCGCGCGCGATCGAGAATCAAGTTTATGTTATCGCGCCCGACCAGTTCGGAAAAAGCGCAAAAAGCTTCGAAACCCACGGCCACACAATGATCGTCGACCCCTGGGGTAAAGTGATCGCCGTGCTTCCCGACGGTCCAGGGATAGTGATGGCCGAAATCGATCTCGATTATTTGACTAAGATTCGCGCCGAGCTTCCCGCACTCGATCATCGAAAACTGTTTTGATTTCCCCGTAGAGGCGACCGCCTGGTCGCCATAACCGATCTCTGCGTTGCTCTCATCACAAGTGGCGTCAGTTGCTTAGAAACTAGGCGCACCGCTTATTTGCTGTGCAATAGGCGCTCAGTCTCGCGTCGGAAACTTTTCCCGCAGATTAAAATTTCGTAATTCTTTCAAGCCTCACGACCATCCCCGTTGCAAATCGAAGGTTGTGGCATCGCTGTTGCTCTACGTAGGGCGGTAGCAATTAGCCAACTGTTTTTTTTGGCAGAGTCATAACCAAGGAGCATTTATGAAAATGGTCGAAGCGATCGTCAAGCCGTTCAAGTTGGACGAGGTCAAAGAGGCGCTGACCAAGGCGGGCGTTCAAGGAATGACGGTAGAAGAGGTCAAAGGGTTCGGGCGCCAGAAGGGGCACACGGAACTCTACCGGGGCGCGGAGTATTCCGTGGACTTTTTGCCCAAGGTCAAAATTCAAATCATCGTGCCCGATGATAAGGCCGCGACGGTTGTCCAAGCCATCACCGATGCCGCGCGCACGGGGAAGATCGGCGACGGCAAAATATTCGTGTCCACCGTCGAAGAGGTCATCCGCATTCGCACCGGGGAGAAAGGGCCGGATGCAATCTAAACAACGAATTTCGCAAAATCAGGAGGATGGCAAGATGAATCCAGGAAAAATGCTTGCGGCGATATTGTCGCTGTCGGTGGTTCTCGGCATGTTTGTGATGACCGGTCGGTCCGCGGCTCAAGTAGCGCCCGCTCCCGGCACGGAGCCGGCGAAGGTAGAAGCTCCGGCCGCCTCGGCGGCGGAAGCGAAAAAACCGGACCCGGGCGCGGCTCCGGCGCAGTTCACCCAGGGGCTTCTAGAGCAGATCGGCGGCGCGAAAGTCGCCATGGACACCATGTGGACGTTGATCGCCGGCGTGCTGGTGTTTTTCATGAACCTCGGGTTTGCGTCGGTCGAATCAGGGCTGTGTCGCGCCAAGAATACGGTAACGATCATGGCCAAGAACTTTATTGTTTTTGCCGCCTCGTCTGTCGCATTCTTGGTCTTGGGCTGGGGGCTAATGTTCGGCGACGGAAATTCATTTTTTGGCACGCAGGGACTGTGGTTCGTCGGCGGTGCCGACAACAGTCCGGCGATGGGAGATGCTTACAAAGGCGTTTACTCCTCGATCAACTGGACTGGCGTTCCGCTGTGGACAAAGTTTTTCTTCCAATTGGTTTTCGCCGGAACCGCGGCCACGATTGTTTCCGGGGCGGTTGCCGAGAGAATT
>Ga0214472_10001430_pt1 | contig 26843 bp, 19 predicted proteins | sample RVTome_6_FD_207662 | JGI IMG/M metagenome (GOLD analysis project Ga0214472, IMG submission 207662) | Soil microbial communities from uranium-contaminated site in the Upper Colorado River Basin, Wyoming, United States - RVT140D175 | ecosystem: Environmental > Terrestrial > Soil > Contaminated >...
AGACCGTCGGCGTCGATTAGCACGAAACGGTAACGGGCCTTCAACTCGTGCCAACGCGCCGCGGCGCTGTCGCCGGCCGGCAGCCCACCGCCGCCTTGCCAATCGCCGCCGGGAACGTAGGCAAGCGATTCCCCGGCACTGGCGACCGGCAGTTGCCGCCAGTCGGCATCGCCGCGCAGATAGGCCGCCAAGGCCGGAGATCCGTCGCCAGCGAACAAGTGTTCTAGTTCTGGCGCCCCGAAGTGGGCGTCGGTCAACAATACTCGGCCCGCGCCGGCCGCGGCCAACACACTGGCCAACGGTCCCAGGACCGGCGCCGGCGGCGTGTCGCCGTCCACCGCGGTGAACAACAGAACGGCCGATTCCGTATCTGGCAGGTTTCGCAACAGTCCCGCCACGACTTCTTCGCACTGACGGCGGGTTTTTGGCGAGATTTCCAGCGGTCGCAGCGTACCTGGGGCTGTCGACTTGTTGATCGTCGCCGCAGTGTTGCCCGTGGTTTTCTGTCGATTTAGGCGTGCCTGTTTTTCTTCCCACGTCGTTGGCTCGGCAAGCATGACGCTGTCGGCCGGCGCGGGATCGATACGGCTGGCGATGCGCCACGTTTGGTCACCGGCGACCTGTAGCTGGTGGCTGACTCCAAAATCGAGCGCCATGGCGACCAGGTCGCAGGTGAGCACGTCGACTTGCACTGGCGGCGCGTGGAAACAGGCCGGTTCGACCAGTTCGGCATGCATGTCCCCGTGCGGCGCCGGCAGCGCGACGCCCATCCAGACGTCGGCGTCAGCAAACTGCGCCGCCACCGTCAGGCTGAAGGAATCAAAGGAGACCGCCAGGGCGGCGAGGGGGCGCGGCGCTAGATCGGCGGCCATCAACGTCGCCCGGTTGGCATCGCCGACTGTCGGGGCCGATTTTTCGGCGGACGCTAATAGCGCCTCCGCGCGGTCGAGACTCTTCTCGGCCGGCATGATCATTGTTTTGGCCAGCGGGTGCTGGCCGCCTGAGGCGCCCTGGCACGACCTGGCGTTCAAATCCGCCAGCTCGGCCGCCGACAGCGGCGGCAGCGAGTCCTGCTGCTGTGCCTTGTTCTCGTCGATGCGCGACAGCGCCTTGAGCATACGACTCATCGCGGAGTATCCCTATCGTTGGTTGGATGCACCCGACCTCATCCGCGTCGCAGACGAGCGAATAACTGACCGTAGTTTTCTCGTCGCGCGCCGCTGACTTCCCACGCCGCGCGGGCGGCCGGACGCGGATCGTCTTCGATCACCAATACGCCGGCGTCGTCCGCGGAGTCGACGTCCGCGGTTCTTGGTTCGATGGCGTCCTCTTCCGGAGGCGTATCGAACAGTGAGACCTTGCCTGCTGCGGCCGCGGGAGTCGATGAGTCGCGTGGCTCCTGCGGCAAATCGTCGAAGGAATCGGCGTCGTCGGACGCCGGATCGGGCTCTTCCCGCTCTTCCCGTTCGGCCACACGGAGTTGTGGACCGGGTTCTTCCACCAGATGCGGCTGGAGCCGCGCCGCCAGTTCCTGTCCTTCCGGGCAACTGACCGGAGTCGAAGTCGGCGGGGCAACGGTGTCGAGCATCGCGAACCGGTCGATAAGAACTTCCTCTTCATCGAATTCGCCGCCGAACGGGTCGGCCGGTTCATCCTGTTCTATAGACATTTCCGCCTCTGGGCCGGACGCGCTGACGGGCTCAAATTCCGGTTCCGAATCGACGGCGACGTCCGGCATCGTCTCCGGCGCGTAGTCGTCCAAGCGGCCGAATTCGATAATGCTGCATTTTTCACGGTCGTCCTCCTCGGCAACCGAGGCGGTCTCATGCCAGGGCGTCGGCAGTTGCTGTAGATCGGACCAGGCCTCCTCGATGCCGCCTGGGTCCAATACGTTTTGTCCACCCGCGTAGGCCAGCACCAGGGCGTGGTCGCAGACTTGATTGACAAATCGCGGAATGCCGTCCGTGGCGGAGTAGACCGCGTCCAACGCGTCGTCGGAGAACACCGCAAGGGCGTCACCGGCCACGTCCGCCAGCACGGCGCGGACGTACTGATGTGTCTCTTCGCGGGTAAACGCCTCGAGGTAACAGCGGGCCGCCAGCCGCTGGTTGAGCGCCTCCAGCTTCGGGTGCGCCAGTCGTTCTTCCAACTCGGGACCGCCGGTCAGCACCAGCCGCACGCGCGGCACGCCGTCGCGCACCAGATTGGTGATCATGCGGATTTCTTCCAGTTGACGCGGCGGCAGCGCGTGCGCTTCATCGACCAGCAGCAGGACGCCGCCGGGACAACGCTCGGCGGACGTAACAAAATCGATCAACGCCAGGCGCAGTTCGCCTTCCTCGATTCTGCGATAAGGCCGCCCCAGTTCGTATAGGATTGCCTGCAGCAGCGCCTTGGGCGTGGCGTAGCGGCCGTTGGTCAGATGCACCACGCGCAGCTTGTCGCGAAACTGCTCGGCCAACACCAGACACAACATCGTCTTACCCGTGCCCGACGGGCCGATCACCAGCGCGGCGCCTGCCGCCCGTTGGATACAGCGGGCCACCGACTGGCGCGCCCGCTCGCTGGAAGCGGCCGGAAAATAATCGGCCGCTTGCGGCGCGGCCCGGAACGGTCGGCGATTCATCTGAAAAAACGACTCGTACATGGCGATGCGTTCCTTTGGTCGCAGTGCTCTTTGTGCTCAAAATCGCGGTCACTTGTTTCCAGTCGCGCTGGAACACCCGACGGGCCTCAGGCGGTCGAAATGACACCCACCACAGGCATCGACAGCCGCCGGCGAGCTTCGTCGACGTCGGTCAATATGCGGTCCTTGGTGCGCGCACCGGCGGCGATCAGGAGCGAGACGATCAGACCCGCCACGGCCGCCGCCAGCACAATCGGCTCGATCGCATGCCGAACAGAAGATTCCGCGGAGGTGGCTTCCCGCACATTCGACCGCACGGCCGCTTGCGCGGCAGTTTGTCGCTCCCATGCAAAGCGTTCCGCCCGCACTGCGGCCTCGTATCGCGCTTCCGCGTCGGCAAGCTCTGCCCGCCGGGTGGCGACGATTTGGGCCTCCTCGTCGGGGCCGGTGACGGCGTCAGTCGCCGTTTGTTCCGACGCAGTGTCTGGGGACTCGAGTTCCGGTCGGGCAACCGTCCAACGGCCGTCGCCCTGATTGGTAAGCACCCGCGGTTGCGGACGATGGGGTGCGGTGGGTTCGCCCGGACCATCCGACAGGTAGCGCGGCGTCTGTTGCAACTGGTGTCGCAACTGTCGGGCGCGCCACTGGGCCGCCTCAACCAGTGGATGGATCAGCGTTTTCGTTTCGCGCAGCCTCGCCAGATCGGCTTCGAATGCGGTCAGTTGTCTCGACAGCTCCGTCCAGACCGGATTTTCTTCAGGGCCGCTTTCCTCCGCTTTCGCGCCGTCCTCAACTCCAGGCGGGCGAGACTTGGTTCCGACGTGGATGGTAGCTTTCATTTCGGCAATCCGCAGTTGATCATCGATTGCCGAGTCGAGCGCCGCTTGCGCTTCGCGCACAGCCTGCCGCGCCTGTTCAACTTCCGTTTGGGCCGCTGCGTGGATCGACTGCGTGGAACGCAACAGGCCGTCGGCGTATTGGTCGGCGATCTGACGGGCCACCTGATTGACCACCTGCGTGGCGGCGTGCGGATCGACGCCCGTGTAACGGACCGACAATTCTCGTTCCCCGGTGGTCGTGGCCACTCGGATTTCGAGTGAATCTGCCAATTGTTCGCGCCGTGCGGCTTGCGCGTTGTCGTCCTTCCGGCCGCGCTGCCGGTCGATGGCCTTCAGCGCCGCCAAAACATTTTCGCGCGTCGCCAGACGCTCGACCAACGCTTCGACGCCGGTCGTCTCACCGTCGGCCGCGACGACGCCTGCCGTTTCGTTGGGCGCCATCCGCACCGACGCGGCCGCGGTATATCGTGGCGGCGCGGACGTTGAGTAGATGACGCCCGCGGCGAGGACGATCAATCCGGCGCCTAACGCGCCCAGTGTGCGAAAAAAACTCATCCGCATCGGGTCCTTCCGACGGGTTGACGGCGAACTTGCCCGTCAGCGGCCACCGTGCTAGCCCGGCGGATGCTATCATCCTTGATCGGCCGCGGGGCGCGAACTGGGCGCAGACGGTACTCCCCGCTGGTCATCGACCAGCCGCGCCACGGTCCTTGAGTCGCGCGAAGAAATCAACGGCGATCTGCAGGAGTGGCTCGGCCGCGGCGTGTCATTGCGGCCCGGATGGGTTAAACTGCGTTCTTTCGGCGGTTTTCGCAACCGGCGTTTGATTTGACTATTGAGGGAGCGGGGACCGGCACGTGTTTCGCGTAAAAATCTGCGGGATCACTAACCAGTCGGACGCCGCGGACGCCGCTCGTGCCGGCGCCGACGCGATTGGGCTGAATTTCTATCCCCACAGCCGCCGCTGCGTGCCGCTGGATGAGGCCGAGCGGATCGCGTCGTCGCTGCCCGATTCGGTGCTGAAAGTTGGTGTGTTCGTAAACGCCCCTGCGGCCGACATCCGCCGGTTGGACGACGCCCTGCGGTTGGATTTCATTCAGTTGCACGGCGACGAACCGCCTGATTTCCTCCATCAATTCGACCCCGTGCGATTGATCCGCGCGCTGCGAATCGGACCCGATGGTTTGACTCCGGTGTGGGATTACCTGCGCCGCTGCGTTTCACTCGGCTGCCGTCCGGCGGCCGTGCTGTTGGACGCGCACCGCGCGGGGCAATACGGCGGCACGGGCAAAACCGCCGACTGGGCTGTCGCCGCCGAATATCCCGGACACGGTGGGCCGCCCTTGGTGCTGGCCGGCGGATTGACCCCCGACAACGTGGCCGCCGCAATTAGAGTGGTCGGCCCGTCCGCCGTCGATACGGCCAGCGGTGTCGAGATCAGCCCCGGACAAAAAGACCCCGCTGCCGTCGCCGCCTTCGTCGCGGCGGCCCGCGACGCGCTGGCCGATATTTCGCGCAGTTGAATTCAAGTTTCCTCGCACCTGGGAAATCCATCATGGACGTCAACGACCAGTTGGACTATCTGCCGCGGATGCCGCGCGACAAATCGCCGGGCATCGGGTGCATTGGGGCGGGGTTCATCATGGACGATTGCCATTTGGTGTCGTACCGCGCCGCGGGTTTCCGTCCCGTGGCGATCGCCTCTCGCACGCCATCGCGTGCCCGAGAAGTCGCCCAGCGGCATCAGATCCCCGCCGTTTATGACGACTACCTGCAGTTGCTCAGCGACGACCGCGTGGAAGTGGTCGACGTGGCGGTGCCGCCCGACGTGCAACTGGAGGTAATTCGCCAAATTGTTCAACATGCCGATCACGTCCGCGGTGTGCTGGCTCAGAAACCATTGGGCATGGACTACGCGCAAGCCCGTGAAATTGTCGGGTTGTGCGAGCAGGCCGGCATCGCGCTGGCGGTGAATCAGAACATGCGCTACGACCAATCGGTCAGGGCGCTCAAATGCGTGCTCGAGCGCGGCTATTTGGGCACGCCGGTGTTGGCGACGATCGACATGCGGGCCGTGCCGCACTGGATGCCGTGGCAGGCGCGGCTGGGTTGGGTCACGCTGCGGATCATGAGCATCCATCATCTGGACGCCTTCCGCTATCTGTTCGGCGATCCGCTGCGCGTGTTTGCCAGTGTGCGTCCCGATCCGCGGACGGAAAAACTTTTTGCCCATCGCGACGGCATCTGTCTTTATATTCTCGAATACCCCGACGGTCTGCGGGCCAGCAGTTGCGACGACGTCTGGGCCGGTCCGGTCGCCGAAGGGGCCGAGCCGGACATTTCCATTCGCTGGCGCGTCGAGGGCGCCGCAGGGCTGGCGCGGGGCACGATCGGCTGGCCGGGTTATCCAACACGCACGCCGAGCACGATCGACTTCACCACGCTGCACGCCCCCGGCCGCTGGTTTCAGCCGCGCTGGCCGGAGGTCTGGTTCCCCGACGCCTTCGCCGGCCCGATGGCCCAGTTGTTGTGTGCTTTGGAAACCGGAACCGAACCGGAGATCAGCGGCCGCGACAACCTGCGCACCATGGCGCTGGTCGACGCCTGCTACCGCTCGGCCGAAGAGCACCGGGCGGTCGAGTTGGAGGAAATCCTCAACTAATGGCACGGGTCGGTCGCGTCAATGGATTTGACGTCGCAAGGCGTCTTTCAACGACAGGCTGACAGCCACTTCGGGTTGCGAAACGGCGACATGCCGGCCGTTGGTCTGGCGAGGTTGCTCATCCAGGGTCGTCAGCAGAGCTGGCGCCGGCGACGCAACCGGGATCGTCAAGAACGCGCTGCCCAATCCGAACACGACGCCGCCGAACAGACCCATCAAGACGATCGACGCGCGGCTGGGGCCGATCGGCCCGTTGCCCACGTCGGGCGTGTCGATCACGGCCACTACGCTCGCGCCTTGAGCGCCCGCCTGGCTGGCGCGGGCATCACTGAGATTGCGACGCGCTTCTTCCAAAGATTGCGTGCGGTGCGTCGATTCGGCGATCAGATTGGAATACTCCGCCCGCAAATCGGCCAGCGTTTGCAATCGCCGTTGCGAATCTGCGACTTGCGCCTCGAGCGTTCGGACACGGTCGGAGTTGAGTCGCCGATTGGCTTCGGCCGATCGGACGGCGATGTCGAGCTCTTGGTGCAGTTGTTCCGACACTTCCTGCTCGCCATCGATCGCCGCCAACACCAGCGGATGCTTGTCGGTCATGCGGCCCCGCAGTCCGGCGGTGAGCAGTTGGGCGCTGATCAGCCCTTCCTTCAACTGCCGCAGCGCCGGCTGCGTTTGCAGCAGCCGGTCCGAGGTGGCCAACAGCCGGCCCGGATCGACGCGGGCGTCTTTGAGCAACTGGAGCAACTGTTCGTCGCCGTGCAGCGCCTCGCGGGCCTGGCGCAGCTCGTTTTCGATTTCGATCGTCTTGCGGCGCAGGTCTCCTTCGCCGCTGGACGCTTCGTTCAGAATCCGCAATTCGGCCAGATCGCCGCCCACGTGGGCTTCCAGCGCCGACAGACGGACCGTCGTTTCCTGTAGGTCGGCCTCGGCCAACACGGCGGCGTTTTCCAATTCGTTGATCATGCTCTGCGCCTTGCTGTCGCGCAGTTGTTGCAGCCGCGCGCGAAGTTGATCGCAAATGGCCGAAGCCAACGCGACCGCTCGCTGCCGGTCTTCGTCCTGCACCTTCAAATAGAACACCTCGGTGCTGCCGAATTCGGCCCCATCGGGCGGCGTCAGCTTCATCGCTTTGCGGAGCGACAGGACGTCGTCGGCCGTCGGCCACTGCGCCTGGGGCGCACCGTCGGCGGCGGGACCGACGTCGGCCAGCGCGGCCTCTAGCACGGAGCGGCTCTTGACGACTTGTAGAATTGTCTCTTGTAGGGCTTTCATCTGTTCGGTGTGACGGAACTCGCCGGGACGAGCTTCGCTGGTGGTGGCCTCGTTGCGGACGATCAACGCCTGGGTCGCCTCCCAGCGCTTCGGGCGGGCCGCCGCGTAGATGGTGGCCAACGCGGTCACCGTCACAATCGGGATGATCCAACGCCGCGGGTGGGCCGCCAATACGCGAAAGACGTCGGCGGGTGCGGAGAGTGTGTGGCTCTGGTCGCTCATGCTCGGCTGTTCCTCATCGTGGCGTCAGGTGCTCGTTTCAGGCGGAGACGACAGGTCGCAAAGCAAGTGCCGGACACTCGGTGCGGCTTCCATCCTCCGGGACGTTCTTGAAGCGAAACTTCATGGCAGTTGCGACTTACAACCTGCGACGGCGGCTCACCGGTCAGAAAATGAACCGGATGTAAAGTCCTGACGGCGACGCAGAAATGCAACGTCGCGTCGCCGTGGTTCAACATGTTCCGCGGACGCAACCGCCGCGTAAATGGATTTGCTTTCCGCGCGGCTTGACTGAGATTTGAGATACTATGCAAGTCGAGCGAATCAAAGCCTGGAACCCGTCCAAAGTGACGGCGGCCGATTGGAACCGGCTGTCGCGCGGCGTCCCTTTTCGCACGTACCAATGGTGTGAGTCGTGGTGGCGGCATTACGGCCGCACCGACGCGCGCGGTGGGCGAAATCGCCAATTGTTCACATTGTGCGTATTCGACCGCTGCGGCCGGTTGGCCGGCGTGGCGCCCTGGTACGTCGAGCGCACGAAGTCACGGCAGCGCGTGGTGCGGTTTTTAGGATCCGGCGAAGTCTGTTCCGACTATCAAACCGTGCTCTGCCTGAAGGAGACCGAAGACGAAGTCGCCACGGCCGTCGCCGAGTGGCTATGCCATGACCATCCACCCAACGCCGACGACCGTTGGGATACGTTGCAGTTTTCGTGCGTGTCGGCGGCGGACGAGACGCTCGGCCGATTGCTCAGCCACCTGGCTGAACGAGGAAACCTGGTCCACCGGCGCCCCGCGGAAAGCTGCTGGCGCGTCCAACTGCCGGCCACCTGGAACGATTACGTGGAAATGCTCAGCAAATCGCATCGCAAGCAGGTCCGCCGGGTCCAGCGGCGGATGTTCGAAAGCGGTCGGGCCGTCCATCACGAACTCCGCACGCCGGACGATCTGGCCCGCGGCCTGGACACCCTGATCGACCTGCACCAGCGGCGCCGGGCGAGCCTGAGCGAGCCGGGCTGTTTCTCCTCAAAGCGCTTCACCGCGTTCCACCGCGAGGTGGCCGGGCGAATGCTCGACCTGGACGCGCTGCGGTTGTCGTGGGTCGAATTGGACGGCCAGCCCGTCGCGGCCGAATACCATCTGGCCGGCGGCGGCGTGGTCTACGCCTACCAGTCGGGACTCGACCCCGCGGTGCTGGACGAAGAACCGGGAAGGCTGGCCGCGGTGGCCACGCTGCGCAGCGCGATCGAAACTGGGCAAACGGCCGTCGACTTCCTCCGCGGCGACGAACCGTACAAAGCCCATTGGCGCGCCCAGCCGGTGCCCACACTGGACGTCCGCGTGGTGCGCGACAAGTTGTCCGCCCGGCTGACGCACGGCGCCTGGTTGGCCGGAGCGGGATTCAAAGACTGGCTCAAAGCGGGACTGGCGCAGCCGCCTGCGCCGGTCGATACGCCGAAGGCGGCCGGCAGCGGATAAGGACCACCACATGCCTCCCTGGAATCGACTGCTGCTGGGACTCTATTACCACGCATCGTTGCCGCTGCGCACGCTCGTGAATCGGCGCGCCGACCGACGGGGCGAAGCGCCGATCATGGTGCTGTTTTATCACCGGGTGGCCGGCGACCGGGCCAACGCCTGGACCTGCTCCTTTGACGTCTTCGCCCGCCAGATGGCGTGGCTGCGCGAGCGATTCGACATGGTGTCGCTTGCCGAAGCACAAAACCGCATCCGCCAGGGGTCGAATCACCGGCCGGCGATCGCGGTCACCTTTGACGACGGGTATTTCGCCAACTGCCGGCGGGCAATTCCGTTGTTGATCGGAGCGAACATCCCCTGCACGTACTTTGTCGCCACGCGGTTCGTCTTCGAGCAAACCCCCTTTCCGCACGACGTGGCCCAAGGGCGGCCGCTGCGGCCCAACACGCCGGAGCAAGTTCGCCAGATGGCGGCCGCCGGAATCGAGATTGGAGCTCACACACGCACCCACGCAGACCTCGGAAGAATCGAAGACGTCGAGCGCCTAGAGGACGAAATCATCGGCTCGCGCGACGAATTGGCCGAATTGATCGAGCGGCCGATCCGTTATTTCGCCTTTCCTTACGGGCAGCACTGGAATCTCCAGCCCGCGGCCTTTCAGATCGCTCACGATGCCGGATTCGAGGGCGTCTGTTCCGCCTACGGCGGCTACAACTTTCCCGGTGACGACGCCTTTCACGTGCAGCGGATCCACGGCGACGAAGAATCCATCCGGCTGAAGAACTGGCTGACAGTTGACCCACGCAAACGCCGCACGAGCCGCTTCACGTATCGCCTGGAGCGATCGCCACAGCCGTTGGCGGGAGCGGTGACGTGAGAAAGGTTGAGGTGCCCTTATTCACCGGCGCCGCGGGGCCTCGGGAAGACAGCTTCGCGGCCAGCGTCGTGCTGTTGTTTGGGCTGACCGCAGTGCAGCGGCTGGTCGGACTCGCGCGCAGCGTGTTCTGCTGCCGTTGGCTGGACGCCGAGTCGCTGGGCGAGTGGGACATGGCCTTCAGTTTTCTGTTGCTGGCGGCGCCGCTGGCGATGCTCGGTTTGCCCGGTTCGTTCGGCCGCTATACCGAATATTTCCGCAGCCGCGGCCAGTTGCGGACGCTGTTGCGGCGGATGACCACCTTTGCCGTGGTGGCCGCCATACTGTCGGTCGGCGTGGTGTGGTGGAGGGCTGAAGACGTCAGCCGCCTGGTCTTTGGCCAAGCGGGCCTGGAATCGTTGGTCGTGCTGTTGGCTGTCTGTCTGGGCGTGGTCATCGCGCAGAATTACATTTCGTCGCTGTTTGCGTCGCTACGGATGTATCGCATTGTTTCGGGTCAACAACTGGCCACCACGTTGTTGTTTGCCGTGTTCTGCATCGGGCTGTTGATCGCCTGGGAGGCGTCGGCCCGTTCGGTGATCATCGCCTATGCAATCGCTTGCCTGACGGCGTCCACCGGTGCGTTGTACTGGCTGCGCAACGTGTGGCGCTGCGAACCGCTGCCGGAAGCGGCCGTCGCCCACCGTGGCTTTTGGGGCAAGCTGGTCCCGTTTGCCGTCTGGATCTGGATCGCCAATTGGCTCACCAACCTGTTCGGCATGGTCGATCGTTACATGATCATCCATCTGGGACAATTCGGCGACGATGCCGCGCTGGCCGTCGTCGGAGAGTACCACAGTTCGCGGATTGTGCCGCTGTTGTTCATCGGAGTGGCCGAACTGTTGGCCACGATGATCCTGCCCTATTTCAGCTACGACTGGGAACGGGGCCAGACCGACGCCGTGTCGCGACGGTTGAACCTGGTGCTCAAATCGTTTGGCTTCGCCCTGGCCGCCGGCGGCGTGCTGGTATTGGCGCTGGCGCCTTTGTTGTTCACCGTCGCCTTCGACGGCAAATTCCCCGGCGGCGAGTCGGTGTTTCCGCTGACCATGACCTACTGCGCCTGGATGGGCTTGGCGATCGTGGCGCAGATGTACCTGCACTGCGTGGAAAAAGCCCGCGTGGTCAGCATCGCACTGGCATGCGGACTGCTGGTCAATGTGATCTTGAACCTGTTGTTGCTGCCGCCGTTGGGATTGACGGGCGCCGTGCTGGCCACGACCGCCGGTGTGTTGCTGGTGCTGTTGATCGTCATGTCGGCCAATCTGCACTTAGGGCTGCGGTTCGACGCCGGCACGTTGGTAGTGGCCGCGCTGCCGGCCCTGTTCTGGTTCGGACCCTGGGCGACGTTGGCCGGCGTGGTGGTCTGCGGTGCGGCGGTGGTCACCACCGATCGATTGCTCGACCGGCCGGAAAAGGAACTGCTCGTTCAGACTATGATCGGCTACTGGCACAAGGCGCGCACCATGCTGCGGCCCGGCCGACCGGGAAGGGGTTACCATGTCGAAGCGTAGTTACGAAAAAAGCGTACCGGGTGCTACTGCTGGCTTGTCCAGCAGTGCCTTGCCGCCCCCCGAAAACACTGCTGGACAAGCCTGCAGTGGCACCCATCCGTCCGAAGTCCACTTCTTGCCGACAACTGTCAATCCCCGACCAGTCGCCAGCCCTCAGCAGCGTCCGCTGAAGGTGATGTTCGTCAACACCTCGCTGCCAGTCGGCGGGGCCGAGGTGTTGTTGGCCTACCTAATCCGGGGACTCAACCGCCGGCGGTTCGCGCCGGAATTGTGCTGTTTGAAAGAACCCGGTCCGCTGGGGCGGGAGTTGGCTGCGGAGGTGCCGCTGTTTGACAACCTGATCGCCGGCAAGTGGGACCCGCGTGTCCTGTTCCGCCTGGCGCGTTTGTTCAAGCAACGTGAAGTCGACGCCGTGGTAACGGTCGGCGCTGGCGACAAAATGTTCTGGGGACGCCTGGCCGCCGCCTGGGTGGGCTTGCCGGTCGTGTTGTCGGCTCTGCACAGCACGGGCTATCCCGACGTGATCCAACGTCCCAACCGCTGGCTGAACGGCATCACCGACGCCTTCATTGCCGTGGCCGACGCGCATGCCCGCTACTTGATCGAAACCGAACGCCTGCCGGCGGCCAAAGTCCGCGTGATCCCCAATGGTGTTGATACCGCGCGTTTTCGTCCACGAATGGAATGCTCCGCGCAACGCCAGGAATTAGCCATTCCCGTGAAATCTCCAGTCGTCGGCATTGTCGCGGCGCTGCGGCCAGAGAAGGGTCACCGCTTGTTTTTGGCCGCGGCCGCGGGACTCCGCAGCCAATTGCCCAGCGCCAGGTTCCTCATTGTGGGCGACGGCGCACTCCGCGGCGACCTGGAGCAATACGCCCGTCAGCTTGGCTTGGACGGCGCCGTGCAGTTCTTGGGCAATCGCGCGGATGTACCGCAACTGCTCAGTTTGATGGACGTGTTCGTGCTCACCTCGCGGATGGAGGCCAGCCCGGTCTCCATCCTGGAAGCGATGGCCTGCGGCAAACCGGTCGTGGCGCCCGACGTCGGCTCAATCGCCGACAGCGTCGCGGACGGCGAGACCGGGTTTTTATATCCCCGCGGAGATCAACACGCGCTAGAAGAGCGGATCGCCGCACTGCTTGCGGACGGTGAAATGGCAGCCACATTTGGCGCGGCCGGCCGCCGGTTCGTCGCAGAACACGCCTCGCTTGAGCGGATGGTCGACGGTTACGAGCGGTTGATCGATGAGATCTACCAATTCAAGTACCCCACCACCCAACACGCCGTGCCGGCGGCCGAAGACGAATACGACCGGAACGATGCCGCGGACGAACCGAGCACCGAAGTGCATGCTGGCCATTCGTGACCGGCCGGCCGATTGGGCGTTGGCTTGTTTTCACCGTTTGCGGTTGCTAGAAGTAATGTTTCGTTGGACGAGCAATGCCCGTAAGGGCGCGTTTCGCGGCTTCGCCTTATGCTGACACGGCAAACAAACCACGACGACCTTGAAAGGAGGCTGACGCTACCATTTCGATAGCGGTTCTACGCGGTCACGTTTCCTTACCAAGTTTGTCCATTCTGAGGTATAGGCCCATGTATCGCCGTCGCCGCCCGATTACTGTCGTACTCGCTGTTTCGCTGCTTGTCTTCTTGGGATTCTGTCAAACCTCGTCCGCGGCGGATCGGCCGATCGCGGAAGAGGGCGTGATTTCGCTCATCGAACTGAAGATCGATGACGAGGTGATCATCGCCCGCATCAAAAAGGCGGGCCTTGCTTTTGCGGCCGATGAGTCGGCATTGAAACGGTTGGCCGACAAGGGTGCGTCGGAAGCCGTGCTGAATGCCGTCCGTGAAGCCGGGGCCAACCAGCCGGAGGCCGCCGCCCAAAGCGCAATCACGTACGCCGACGTGCTCAAGCTCGTGCAGCTTGAAATCCCCGAGGCAGAAATCCTCAAACGGCTGGCCAAATCGCCGACCGTGTTTACCCTCAGCGCCAATCAGGTCGCGGAGCTGAAACGCTCCGGCGCGTCGGAGTCCTTGATCCAAGCCCTGCAAAACCCGCGCGCAGCTTCTCCCCAAGCGGCCGAGTTGATTTCGAATATCGCGATCGTTTTGGACTGCTCCGGGAGCATGAAAGAAACGGTCCGCGAAGGCGAAACGAAGATGCTGGCCGCCAAGCGCGTGCTTGCCGACCTGGTCGAGAGGATTCCCAACGGATTGCAGGTTGCGTTTGTGATCTACGGACATGAAGTCTTTGGCAACGCCGAAGATCCGCGCAATTGCGAAGCGGTCAAGGTCGCTCGCGATCTGTCGCCGCTGGACCCGGCGGGCAAATCCGATCTGGCCCGTCTGATCGCCGGTCTGCAACCCACCGGAGCGACTCCGCTGGCCCTAGCCGTCAAAGTTGCCGGCGCGGAATTGGCGAAGAAACCCGACGAATTCTGCGGCATCGTCCTTGTCTCCGACGGCCTGGAAAGCTGCCATGGCGATCCCACGGGAGAGGTTGCGGCACTCGTGGCGAAGCTGAAACTCAGCTTTGGCGTCAACGTGGTCGGGCTGGGCGTCAAGGCTGAAGAAGACGCGGCGCTCAAGGCGATCGCCGATGCCGGTAACGGCAAGTACTATAACGCGGACGACGCGGCCGGACTGGCGGATTCGATCTCCGCGATCGCACAGCAAATTGAAGTCCAGGCCAAACCCGCGGAAGTCGTCAACACGTCGCGGCGGGCTGTGAAGATCCTGCCGCCTAAAGTGAAAATGCCCGAGATGGCGGAGATCGTGCTGGTCGAAACCGACGGACCGATCAAAGAGGCGCGGCTTTACAAGAAGGGCAGCATCTCAAAATATGGCGAGGAAATCCGGATTCCTTCGTCCTCCACAAAATACGACCTCGTTTGGTACCCCAAAGAGGGCGAGGCGATTCTGATCATCAAAGGCCTTTCGCTCCCGCAGCGCCAAGTGGTGGAGATTCAACCGGAAGACTACGTGGGCTTTATCAGGGTCAATGGCGAGGGGACGCCGAAGAACCTGTTTGTGACCGCCAAGGGCGACCCGCTCGTCTTCTCGTTTTCCACTCAGCGAGCGAAAAAATTCGGCGACGTGATGGTCGTGCCGAAAGGCACTTACAACGTGATCGTCAATGACAACTTGATCGAGGAAGATCTCGAAGTCGCCGTGGGAAAACTCTACGAACTGCAATAGTCGGTCATGGCGAGCTTTCAGGATCGACCGGCACTCGGATCGGCGGCCGCGACCGTGCTAAACTATGGATAATCCGGCCGCCCGGCCGCGTTCGCCGATCCAGCGGAGAATCCACGATGCGCGCCCTACTGATCTGCATTGCCGCGGCGATGGCAACGTTGTTTTGCTTGCCGTTTTGCCAAACAGCCGCGCAGGCCGCGGGCCGTTTGAAGCTCACGGTGGTCGATCGTGACACGGGCAAACCAATCGCCTGCCGGATGCACTTGAAATCGGCCGATGGCCGGCCGCGGCGGGTGCGCGGATTGCCGTTCTGGCACGATCATTTCGTGTTTTCCGGCGAGGTCGTGCTCAACCTGCCGCGGGGGACGTACACGTTCGAATTGGAGCGGGGTCCGGAGTATCTCATCCGCACGGGACACTTCGTGATCAACAACGGCGACAACGACAGCCAACAGGTCGACTTGAAACGCATTGTCGATATGTCGGCCGAAGGCTGGTGGTCGGGCGAATTGCACGTCCATCGACCGGTCGAAGACATCGAACTGTTGATGCTGGCCGAAGATTTGCACGTGGCGCCGGTCATCACCTGGTGGAACGACCGCAACGAGTGGCAACGCCGGGCCGTGCCCGAGGAACCGCTGATCCGCTTCGATGAGAACCGCTACTACCACCTGCTGGCCGGCGAGGACGAGCGCGAAGGGGGCGCGCTGCTGTACTTCAATTTGAACGAGCCGCTGCCGATTACCGGCGCCAGTCGCGAGTATCCTTCGCCGATGACGTTTCTCAAGCAAGCTCGCAGGCAGCCGGGCGTGTGGGTCGACGTGGAGAAGCCGTTCTGGTGGGACGCGCCCGTTTGGGTGGCCAGCGGGATGGTCGACTCCATCGGTCTGGCCAACAACCACCAGTGCCGCGACCAGATGCTGGAGAACGAAGCCTGGGGCCGGCCCCGCGACGCCGAGCGATTGCCGCCGCCGCGCGGCAACGGCATGTGGTCCGTGGAGATTTATTATCACCTGCTCAACTGTGGGCTGCGACTGCCTCCCTCGGCCGGCAGCGCCTCGGGCGTGCTGCCCAATCCGGTCGGCTACAACCGCATGTACGTCTGGTGCGGCGACGACTTTACGTACGACGCCTGGTGGGAGAATTTCCGCCGCGGCCGCGTCGTGGTCACCAACGGCCCGCTGCTGCGTCCATTGGCCGAAGGCCGCCATCCGGGGCATGTCTTCCAAGCCGAAGCCGGCGAGCGGCTCAACTTCAGCATCGACCTGAACCTCTCCACGCGCGACAAGATCAGCTATCTGGAAATCATCAAAAACGGTGAGGTCGAGAAGAGTATCCGCCTGGAGGAATACGCCCAAACCGGCCGTCTGCCGCCGATCGACTTCGACGCCAGCGGCTGGTTCCTGATCCGCGCGGTCACGGACGTGGAAAACACCTACCGCTTCGCCTCCAGCGGTCCCTGGTACGTCGAGATCGGCGAGCAATCCACGCGCATCAGCCGCACGTCGGCCCAATTCTTCCTCGATTGGGTCGACCAGCGCATCGGCCGCGTCAAAATCGACGACGACCAACAGCGCGACGAAGTGCTCAGTTACCATCGCGAGGCCCGCGAGTTTTGGCAGCAGCGGGTTGAAGATGCGAATGCGGAATAGTCAGTCGCCACACGCAGCCGCGGCGTTCCACGGCGTCGAAGAGGCGCTTGAATGCCAAATTCATCCACTGGTCGAGTCGTAGCACGATTTTTTCCCGCGTCTTGAAACCGTTTGAGCGGACGACGGTTTCAGAAAACCGAACCAATTCCGCCGATATTTTGTCACTCGTTCACGTTGTGGCCTCTTACCGACGTCTAGTTCGCCGAATGAGCGATGCGAAAACTTACTTTTGAAACGGCACGATTGGCTCAAAAACTTTCGCATTTGATGCGACGGCGGACCGGTTTTTTTCAAACTTTGCTCGGCAACATATCCGCGCAGTTGAAAACAATTGACAAAATTGCCGAATCTGACGAACCTGCGGCGGTGATTCCACTAGCGGAACTGTTGCTGGAAAAACAGCAACTCGCAGAACGTGCGACAAGTGGAATTTGCAACTTGTTGCGAGGGTACGCATCACTGGATTACTTGTCGCTGGAACATGAGATACGGGAATATTATCGGTGGACATTCGATTCAAAATGGAATTCGCTGCGACATGGATCGCGGTTAGTATTTCATGGAAATGATGAGGCGCGGGCGAGTGCCTGGGGAGTCTTGAGCATCCATCCGAATGGGTGCATACGCCAAACCGCCGTTGAACATTTGGAAAAAATATTTGCCGACCAGTCTTTGCCGTTCTTGCTTTTGCGGCTGAACGACTGGGTTCCCGAAGTGCGGGATGCCGCCATGGCGGCCGTCATGCGCCGAATCCGCCTCGAGCGGTCGGCCGGGTTTTTGAACAACCTTCCGTTGGTCCTCCGACTTTCGGGCTGCGGCCGTTGGAACCATGCAACAGTTGTCCACCAAATCTTCCGATTCCTCCTGAAGCACCACGAACGAGAACTAATTGACGTCGTGATCAATAGATGTTGCCGTTCTGTGCGCAGGGCCGGATATAAGCAGTTGAATTCCCAGGCTGGTCCGCACTGCGAACATATGGTGCGAAGCGCGTTGGCGGCCGACGACTACATTCTTCGACTCTGGGCGATACACGACGCAGCGGGTTTTCTCCCTCGTGCTGATCTGCGGATGGCATTTCTCGCAGGACTTCACGATCGCTTCCCTGCGGTTCGCCGTGAAGCTATAGAAGGCATTGGGAATTATTTGACAACAGAATCGAACGAATTGATTCAAGACTCGTTATTAGACCGTAGCAGAGCTGTTCGGGAAGGTGCTCGTTACGTGCTTCGCAAACAAGGATGGCATGATTTCGCGGGATACTATCGAAACGCAATCGTCGCGGAGAAACATCTTGCGGCGGCTATCGCGGGAATCGGGGAGACCGGCAAAAGTCAGGATGTTGATCTCGTGCTACGTTTCGTTGAGTCGCCTCTTGTCAACGTCCGTTTCGCAGCGGTTTGCGCGATCGGAGCGATTGCTCCCGAAGACAACAAGACCGTATTTTTTGACTGCCTGAAGGATATGTCGCGCAAAGTATGCCGAAAGGCACAAACAGTTCTAGAAGGAATCTGTCTGTCGTCAGACGTTGATTTGCTGCGCGACATCGTCGCTTCCAACCCCTCGCCACACGTCCATAGTTCCGCCGTCGCAGTAATCGCGTCTCTAAATTCTTGGGAAACGGTCCCCGACTTGCTTCGTATTGCTGCTGCAGACCAACCCCGGTCGGCGGAAATCGCACTGCACTCCTTGCGAAAACGAATCAATTGCGTGTGGACTTCGCCACCCGACGACGTGAAAAAAGCGATCTATTCGGCCCTCATTGATTGCTCAAGCCGGCTTGGAGAAGAATTCGTATCTGGGTTTAGTATTTGGCTCAAGCACCGTACGTGAAGTTATTCAAACGGCCCAGGTTATTAGGAAAGTCTGTGTCAAGAGTAACAATGCCATCGTGCCGGCATGGCAGCGAAGCAATCGTGATTCGCTGAACACACATTACGTATGTGCGGTATCGTCACTATAGCGCTTGTCTCGACTTGGCCCAATTTGATACGATCGCCTGCGTGCGGTTCTAATCGGGTCATTGCATCGGCCGGCACTGATGAGCGACTGGCGCCAGCTTTATCCCTTCGAATCGCACGAAATCGGCCTCGGCGGCCTGCGCTATCACTTTCTGGACGAGGGGCGCGGCGAGACGTTGCTGGCGGTGCACGGCAATCCGACGTGGTCGTTCCATTGGCGCGAGCTGGTCTTTGCGCTGCGCGACCGGTATCGATTGGTTGTGCCCGACCATATCGGCTGTGGGCTGAGCGACAAGCCGGGCGATTACGATTATCGCCTGGCGACGCACATCCAAAACCTGCGCACCTTGATTGAATCGCTCGACCTGAGGGACGTCACTCTGCTGGCGCAAGACTGGGGCGGGGCGATCGGCCTGGGGGCGGCCGTCGAGATGCCCGATCGTTTCCGGCGGCTGGTGCTGTGCAACACCGCCGCGTTCCGCGCGTCGCGGATTCCGCTGCGAATCCGCGTTTGCCGCACTCCGATCCTGGGCAAATGGGCGGTGCGCGGCCTGAACGCCTTTGCCCGCGCGGCGCTGCGGATGGCGGTTTGTCATCGTGAACGAATGACCCCGGCAGTGCGGGCCGGCATCTTGGCGCCTTATGGAAGCTGGGCCGAGCGGATCGCTATTCACCGTTTTGTCACGGACATTCCGCTACGCCACGTCCACCCGAGTTACCCGGCGCTGGCGCGGATCGAAGCGCGCCTGCCGGAGCTGGCCGACCTGCCGTGCATGTTGATCTGGGGGATGCGCGACTGGTGCTTCACGCATTGGTTCCTGGAGCGGTTTCTGGTTTTTTTTCCCGAAGCCGAAGTCCATCGATTCCAGGACGCGGGCCACTGGGTGGTCGAAGACGCCCACGAGCGGATCGTACCGCTCGTGGAGCAATTCATCGCCAGTCATCCGCTGGCGTGTCCGACGAGCGTCGCGCAGGATGAAACGCCGGAAGGCGCCTAAAGGAAATAATTCACCACGGAGGCACGGAGAACACGGAGTTTTCTTGTGCCTTTTTTGTGTAAAGTCTTTTCATCGACTCGCTTGTAGATCTGAAACTATGGAACTGTCGAGCGGTCATACTTCGGATTCGTTTCTCAAGTGCTTTTTCTCAGTGTTCTCCGCGACTCCGTGGTTAAATCCTGTACGAAAACTTCGGGCTAAAGGTGCAATCGCCGTGGCTGAGGCACACGAACCGTTGTCGATCGGCCAATGCGCCACGTTGGCGTGTATTCTGGAAGTCACGGCGCCGAAGCCGGGCAACGTTCACCGGGGGGCGGATTTCGACGACGTCACGTATCTCGACTTTGTCACCGGCGCCGCGGCCATCGGCCCCGTGATGGAAGCTGCGGCCACCGGCCAACGGCTGGGGCCGACCGTGTTGGCGGCCGTCCAGGCGACACGGCAGGTGGTCAACACGAACACGAATTTGGGCACGATCCTGTTGTTGGCCCCGTTGGCGATGGTTGACAGAAAACTGGATTGGGCCGCCGGCATCGCGCACGTTTTGAGTTTCTTGGACGCCAATGACGCCAAGTTGGTTTACGAGGCGATCCGCCTGGCGCAGCCGTCGGGGCTGGGCGAAGCACCCGAAGCCGACGTGCGCGGCACGGCGCCGACGGACTTGATCCACGCCATGCGACTCTCCGCGGAGCGGGACCTGGTGGCCAAGCAGTACGCCGGCGGTTTCGTCGAGGTGCTCCGTAATGTTGTGCCTTGTCTGGCGGATGGCGTGGCCGCCGGTTGGCCGCTGGCCGATGCAATCGTTCACGCCCAGATGCGTATGATGAGCGAGTTTCCCGACAGCCTGATCGCCCGCAAACGCGGAACGGCCGTTGCGGAAAAATCCGCTCAATGGGCAAACCGCGTACTGGAAGCGGGCCGGCCGGGAGATGAGGCGTATCACCGCGCGTTGGCCGATTTCGATTTCTGGCTGCGCTCCGACGGCCGGGGGCGCAATCCGGGCACGACCGCCGACATGATCGCGGCCAGTTTGTTCGTCGCGCTGCGAGATGGCATAATCGAGGCGCCGTGGAGTTTTTATCGGCAAACGCGTGAAGGGAGGCCGGAGGCTTGAGACCTGTTTCCTCACGCCTCACGCCTGTAGCCTCAAACATAAACGCCCTACAGTGAAGCAGCCCGCGTGAACGAATCGTACCGCGTCCGAATTGCAAAAGATTTCCTGGTGTTCAGCGCCGGGCATTTCATCACGTTTGACGGCGACGTCTGCGAGCGGCTGCACGGTCACAATTACCGCGTGGCCGCCGAAGTGCACGGTCCGTTGGATGAGAACCATTATGTGATCGACTTCATTGCGCTGCGGGACATGTTGCGGGCAATCGTCGATGAGCTGGATCATCACATGTTGCTGCCGACGTCGCACCCGTTGATTCGCGTCGATGCCGGCGAGCAGGAAGTGGAGGTCCGCTTTCAGGAACGCCGCTGGGTGTTCCCACGCGGGGACTGCGTGTTGTTGCCGGTGCCCAACACGACGTCGGAGTTGCTGGCCCGTCACATTGGCCACCGGCTGCTGGAAGAGATGTCGGCCCGCAGGATGCTCCGCCCGCAGTTGATGGAAATCGAAGTCGACGAGTGCCAGGGGCAGGTCGCCGTGTGCCGTTTGGAGGGAGCGCAAGGGGAGCTTGGTTGAAGGATTTGCAAGGCGAAACCGCCGACGCGTCGTGACTCGTCCCCCTCCGGATTCTCGAATCCGACTCGAAGCCAACCAAGTTGCCAGGCCACTCAGAAATCCATCCGCACGCCGTGTGCCACGGGTTCGGCGAATATTTACCCGCCAATCCCCCAAAACGGCGTCCCAATTGCAAACCGCCGAGCCGGCTTTGTAGTAGAATGGAGGGCAGGTTGCTCTTGTCGCCAGCGGCGTTCGGCCGCTAGAGTGCCCGCCGCTTGAGTGGAAGTAAACCCCGTCACGGCGGTTGCTTTGAATCGTGACGTTGCCGATCGGAACGCGGCGACGTCATGCGGAACGGATTTTCCAGCGAATCGGACTGCCGATGCACGCTCACTTGGCGTCATTGCTGCTGTTGCTCTGCTCCGCACCGGCGGCGGATACGGTCGTGGTTTGCCCTGAAGCCTTCCGCCCGGCGCTGGCCGATTGGGTAGAACATCGGACGACTCAGGGCCACGATGTCTCGATTGTTTCCAATCTTGGCAGCGCCAACGACGTGCGCGAGCGGATTCGACTTCACGCGCGTGACGGCGCGTTGAAGTACGTATTGCTCATTGGCGACGCGACGAACCAACACGAAGCAGGAAACACCCGCGCCCACGGTGTGCCTGTCCATTGGGCCGACGCCGAGGTCAACGTCCGTTTCGGTTCCGAGCCGCACATCGCCACGGACAACTGGTATGCCGATCTGGACGACGATCGACTACCCGACGTCGCCATCGGTCGCATCACGGCCGATACGGTCGACGAGTTGCAGACGATATTGCGTAAGATCCTGGCATACGAACGCGCGGTGGACACGGGTCTTTGGCGGCGGCGGATCAATCTGGTTGCAGGTCTGGGGGGTTTCGGCAAATTGGCCGACGCGGCGCTGGAAACGACCGCCCGCCGGCTGATTTCCACCGGCATTCCCGCCGGATACGCCACGACGATGACCCACGCCAGTTGGCACAGTCCCTATTGCCCCGATCCCCGCGAGTTCTGCGACGCCACCGTGTCGCGGCTGAACGAGGGAAGTCTGTTTTGGATCTACATGGGTCATGGATTGCCGTGGGCTCTGGACCGGGTACACGTGCCGGGCGGCAGTTATGCCATCTTCCAGCGCGACGACGTGGCGCGGCTCAACAATCGCCGCGCGCCGCCGATCGCCGTGTTGCTGGCCTGTTACACGGCGGCGTTCGACGCCGCTTCGGATTGCCTGGCCGAACAGATGCTGGCCTCCCCCGGCGGACCAGTGGCCGTCATCGGCGGCACCCGAGTGACCATGCCGTACGGGATGAGCGTGTTGGGCACCGAAATGCTCGACGAGTGCTTCGTACGCCGGCGGGCGACGCTGGGAGAAGTGCTGCTGCACGCCAAGCGCAGTTCGGTGCTCTCGCCCCGCGACGATGCCCGCAGCCGGACACTCGATCTGCTTGCCAAGGCGATTCATCCCGCGGCCGACGATCTGGCCGCCGAACGCGCCGAACACGTCCTGTTGTTTCATCTGTTGGGCGATCCCCTGCTGCGTCTGCGGCATCCCGAGCAAGTCCAGTTGAGCGTCGCTGAAGTTGTCCAACCGGGCGGCGTATTGGATGTTTCCGGGATCGCGCCCGTGGCGGGCGACTGCACGGTGGAATTGACCGTCGCCCGCGACCGGTTCACTTTCCGGCCACCGTCACGGCGAGAATACGACGACTCCGACGGCGCGCTTGCCGAATACGGCGACGTTTACCGTCGGGCAAACGACCCCCGGCTTGCCGCGGTGCAGGTGCCGGTCGACGCGGCGCCGTTTCGCGTCCGACTAAAAGTGCCCGACGATGCGCGGGGTCGCTGTCAGATTCGCGTTTTCGTCCAGGGGGCGGACGAATTCGCCATCGGCGCCGTCGGCGTCCGGATTGCCCGATAAACCCGCGACGCGGCCTTCACGCGGCGGGCCAAATGGTGTACAAGTGCCCGGCTGCGACACACAGGCAAATCGACGATCGGCACGGAGGCTGTTATCGATGATCGATCCCGTCTTGTGGGGTTACGTGGACCCCGGCTCCGGCATGCTGCTGGTACAAGCACTAATTGCCAGCGTCGCCGGCTGCCTCATTTTTGCCTGGCGCATTCCCGGCGCGTTGTGGGCCCGAGTGCGCCGCCGCGGCTCCGGCAGCCAACCACAAGATTGAGCCACCGCCATGTCCGTCGCTCAATTGCCACGCAGCGCAAGTCAGCGGGTTGCCGGTTCCTTTCGTGACCCGTCGGGCTACGTGTTCCGCCGCGGCGGCCGGCTGTTTCGCTGCGTCGACGCCGCGTGTTGGCAATTGCTCAAGGAATTGTCGCAGACCGGGGCGCTGGAAAATTGGATAGCCGACGGGTTGCTCGCTCCCACTCGCTTTGTCGAAGTGCCGCAATTAATCGAGGCTCTGCGCGCCGAACACTACGACCGCGGCCATTTCCTGGAACACGAACCGATCGCGCCGGTCACGTACCCCAGCGAGTGGACAATCTCGATGCTGGCCGACGCCGGGGTACACACGATCGATCTGCAGTTGCAGTTGTTGGAGCAACGCTGCGCTTTAAAGGACGCCAGCGCGTACAACATCGTGTTCCGCGATGCGCGGCCGGTGTTCGTCGACGTCGCGTCGATCGAACCGGCCCGGCGGCTGGACGTCTGGCCCGCGCTGGCGCAATTTCAGCGGATGTTCACCTACCCGCTGCTGCTGTGCCGTCATCACGGCTGGGATTTGCGCTCGTACTTTTTGGCGGCGCCGGGCGGACGCTGTGAAGATCAGTTGGCCCGCGCGTTCGGCCCTTGGGGACAATGGCGCGCACGGCTCCTGCTGGACTTTACGCTGCCCTACTTGTTGCGACGGAGATCGGACGGAAACCCCGGCGTATCCGCCCACTCGTCGAAACGTGCCGGCGACGCGGCGTCACAGCGCTGGAATCTACTGCGGCTGCGCAAAAAACTCACGCGACTGGCCGCGGGATACCGGCCTCGCAGCGACTGGACGAATTACGACGTGGCCTCTCATTACGCGGCCGGCGACACGGCCGCCAAGCGGCAAGCGACTGCTAGGTTTCTCCAAACCCAACGCCCGAAAACGGTGATCGACTTGGGCTGCAACTCGGGCCAATACAGCCTGTTGGCCGCTGGGCTGGGCGCCCACGTCACCGCCATCGACAGCGACCACGACGCGGTGGAAACGCTGTACCGTCGGCTCCGGCGGTCGCCGGCGACAATCGCTCCTCTGGTGGCCGACTTGACCTGCCCGACACCGGGCGTCGGACATCGCAACCGTGAATGGCTGCCGTTGACCGAGCGCGTGGAAGGCGAGTGCGTGCTGGCGTTAGCGCTGGTGCATCACTTGCTCGTGACCGGCAACCTGTCGCCGGCGGCCGTGCGCGACCTGTTGTTCGATTGGACCGAGCGCTGGCTGGTGGTTGAGTACGTTCCGCCGGCCGATCCGATGTTTCAACGATTGCTCGGCGCCCGCCGCGACCGGCTGGATTGGTTGTCGCTGGAATCGTTTCAACGCGTGTTCAGCGAACGATTTCATCCGCTCGGTCAGGCGCGGCTGGATGCCGGAGGGAGGTCATTGCTGTTCTATGAGAAGATCGCGTGACGCCAAATCAACGATGACGGGAGGAGAGCACCAGCAGGCGGAGCGGCCCACGTCGTTTCGCCTTTACCCGTACGTGATCGCGGCGTCGTTCCCGCTCTGGATGTGGCTGCACAATGCGGCGGAAGAGCCGACGGTGCGCGACGTTGTCACCGTGTTCGGCATCACGTTTTGCTACGCTTTGATCGTCGACGTTTTGCTGCGGCGGATCATCCCACATCCGGCCGCGCGCTCGGTGATCCACACGTTGTCGATCGTCGCCTGTTTCGCCTACGGGCACGTGGCGCAGTCGCTAAAAGCTTACGGAGCGATGGATCGCCACGTAGCGCCCGCTTCGTGTGTGCTGTTCGTGCTGTTAATCGCCACGGCGTTCAGGGCTCGCCAGTCGCGCGCCGTGACGGTGGCGGCCGGATATTTGCGGGCAGTCGGCGTCGCCCTGCTCGTGCTGCAAGTGTTCAACGCCGTCGGATTGTTGCGTGCAAACTGGATCGTTCACGCCGAAGCGGCCTCCGAGGTCGCGGAACTCGCGTCCGACAACTTAGACGTCGAAAGGCCCGACATTTACTATTTGATTTTGGACGGTTATGCGCGCGAAGACGTGTTGCGAGAGTTCTTCGAGTTCGACAACAGTGAATTCCTCGCCGCGTTGCGTCGCCGCGGTTTCTACGTCGCCGACGACGCGCGCTCCAATTATGCGCAAACGCGGCTGTCGCTTTCCAGTTCGATGAACATGGACTACCTGCCGGAATTCACCGAGGGCGACCGCTACGACACCCATCATCCCCAGTTGCGGAGGCTGCGAAAGAACGGCGCGGCGGTCGGGCGGCTGCGCCGTCTGGGCTATTGGTACCGCTATGTCGGTTCGCGCCATTATCCGTCCAACAACATCGCGGACGAACAGTTGTTTCACGGCGCAACGAACGGCGACTTCGTGCTGTCGTTCATCGCCACCACGGCCTTCGATCTGCTGCGGGACGCCGTGCGGCTGAGTGATTTGTTCAGCGACGACGTTGATTTCCACGAGTTTCAGTTCGCTCGCATTCCGCGGGCGCGCGGCGACGCCGGGCCGTCGTTTACGTTCGCCCACATCTGCTGCCCGCACCACCCCTACGTGTACGACCGTCACGGACCGCTGGCAGTGCCGGTTCACAAAGAGGTGGCCCAACCGCGCGACTATTTGGAACAGTTGCGATACCTGAATCGCAAGGCCCTGGCCATGGTCGATGAGATCGATCGACTCAGCGGCGGCCGGGCGGTCATCCTGCTGCAAGCCGATCACGGGTCGGACTTTCTCGGCATGCCGGAAGATCCCACTCCCGAACAATGGAAAGAGCGGATGTCGATCTTCAGCGCCTACAAAGTCCCCCCGCAAGTCAAGGAAAAGTTGTATCCCTCGATCACGCCCGTCAACAGCTTCCGCGTCGTCCTGAGCGGCCTGTTCGGCGATCGGCTGCCGACGCTGGAGGACCGTTCGTATTATTCCTCTTACGACACGCCGTTTCACTTAGTCGAGTGCCCGCAGGCCGCGGCCAGAGATTGATTCGGCGCAGCCGTTCTTGAGTCGTGGGGACCGCCAAAACCGCGAACTGGAAATCGGGCCAGGCAGATTGTATAATTCTTTACTGGGAACTGCCGAGCGTGGCGGTCAAAAAAACCGCCGCAGCGGCCGTTCCCGCCACACTTCAATCTCTGGGGGCGAACTGGGTTCGACCGGACAAGTTGAAGCGTGGGTGGCGTGCCGTGGTTGGTCAGTGGGCCACGTTAAAAGCTGACCAAATATCTTCAATTGCCGAAGATAACCTCGCTTTGGCCGCCTAAAACGGCGACCCCGACTGAGGGCCTTCGTCGGAGAGGCCTGACTGTCGGCCAATAATTCCGAATCGCCCCGGGTCACTGCCAGGCACGCCCGGGGTTAAACACCGTTCCCGGCTAGCTCGCGCCGCACCCCGTCGGTTGGGGGTAGCGCGAGCGAAGACTCAAATCATCCGACTACGCACGTAGAAGCCCCCGCCGAAATGTCGCGGGACGCGGGTTCGATTCCCGCCGCCTCCACTTTGCCATTCGCTGCCATGCGGCGACGATCAAGTAAGCATTCGCCGAAGAGGTGGAGATAATAGAGGCGCAGGCTGAAACGCGGCCAAGCGGGGGTGTTGGCTGGTTTTCTTGGGCGGACTCGAATGCGTGCGCCGAGC
>Ga0214472_10001432_pt1 | contig 26827 bp, 31 predicted proteins | sample RVTome_6_FD_207662 | JGI IMG/M metagenome (GOLD analysis project Ga0214472, IMG submission 207662) | Soil microbial communities from uranium-contaminated site in the Upper Colorado River Basin, Wyoming, United States - RVT140D175 | ecosystem: Environmental > Terrestrial > Soil > Contaminated >...
CTACCTATCCGGCGCTGGGCTTCGGCCAGTATCCGGGCGAGGTCGGCTCTTCCAATCTCGACGCCGCCGCAAAGGCGCAGGCGCAGAAGGACGCCACCGAAGCGCTGGCCGAGCCGCTCGACGTCTTCCGCAAGTTCTTCTTGGACGGCAACAAGTTCATCGGCGGCGCCAGCCCCTCGATCGCCGATATCCGGCTCGCTTCCACGCTCGAATTCCTCGCCGTCATCGATTACCCGTATCCGGCCTGGGCCAAGAGCTACATCGCCGACATGGAAAAGAAGCTCGGCAAGGCCTACGCCGAACCCGCCGCCGACGTCCGCGGTTATATCGCTTACGTGAAATCGCAGAAGTAGTAGGGGGCGGGACACCCCGCACTCGTCATGCTCGGGCATGTCCCGAGCATCCAGCTGGACCCTCGGCACAAGGCCGAGGGTGACGAGGGGGCAGGACGCTCCATCGGCCTTTCTCCACCCTCACCCTGAGCTTGTCGAAGGGCGAAGGTGGCCCGGGAGTGGCCAAATCGCCCGTGGTTCGACAAGCTCACCATGAGGGCGATTTGGAGCCTTGTGCGGATTTGTCATCTCTGGATCGTCTGATGAAGAAGAAGTCAAAGTCTGTGAATCGTGGCGCAGCGCTTCTTGATGTGGTCGCGCTGCTCGAACCGAGCGAGACCACGCCCTTGGCGCGCGGGCAAGTCGGCACCGTTGTCGAACTGCTTGACGATGCGAATGTGCTCGTCGAATTCAGTGACGATTCCGGACGCGCATTCGCAATCGCGGCCTGCCCGGTTTCCGGCATTCTGGTGCTACACTACGTCCGGCAAGCAGCCTGACGTGTTGGCGATGACGTGGAAAAATTCGGGCCTGCGCAAGTGTTGGCTTCACACTGCGCATTGCCGTCATCGACAACGCCTCACCACCGCACGCGGAACTGCCCGCAATCATCTGGCGCTGAACGAAATTGCCTGACCGAGATTGTTGGTTCCCGACACGCGCCGGCCGTCCGCCGAGATCGTCAGGCGATCGACGAAGCCGAGCAGGTTCCAGCGCAATGTCACAGTGCGTGGCCCGTCACACTCCCACGTACCGTTATTGAGTGGCGAAGACATCTGGCCGGAATCGCCGGCGGTGGCGACGAAGGTTACCGTTTCGCCGACCGCCCATTTCCATGACCTTGCGGTCAGCAATGAGGCGCAACCGGCGGGCGCTTTCGTCGGCGCTTTTTCGCGAATGGCAGTTTGCGGCGCTTTCTTGCTGACCGCCGCGCCCGACACTGACTTCCCGCTTTTCCCGAGCGACCCGCCAGTCGCGCCGGATTGTGCGAACGCGCTTTGCGCCGCAATCGGCGCAACCGCGAGACAGATGACGATCAGGGCGCCGCAAAAGTGTGCGTTATGAAAACTCCGCACCCGGGCGTTATCGCGTTGTTCCGGCCTCGATCTGCCTATTGGCATTGGATGCTAACTACCTTTCCGTATCCTGCCTCTGGCGCAATTCGCGCGCTCTCGGTTTGCCCGTTGCCTCCGCAGGACCATCGCGCAACGTAATCCTTTCCGCAAAGGAACGCGGGGTCGCCAATTACTTTGTAGTCAATCCGGTAGTCGCAGATTCGCTTTCCATCGCACGCGTCTGCGAGTCGCGACGTCATGTTGCCAAACTGCGCACCGCAATTGCCGCCATATGTCGCGGATATGATCTTGATCGCAGGGATATTGGTCTTCGGTAAGACCCGCCGGGCCGGCTTAGTTCCATTATCGGCCGCCGCGCCTGAAATCGACTTCCCGCTCTTGCCGAGCGTGCCACCGGTCGCGCAGGATTGGGCGAACGCGGGAACGCCGGCAAGCGCGATTGCTGCAAGCGCCAGCGCGATTGCATGGGTGCGCCGCATTCTCATAACGACGCCGAAAAACTGCATTTTTCGAATGTGTGAGTGGCTACACCACTCATGCTGGAGCCCAAAATGGTGCCGTTCCAAACCTGCACCAGGGTTCCCCCTATGGGAACAACGATCTTTCTTCGAATTTCGACTCGCTTCCCATCGATAAAGCCACCGACGATCTCGCCATCGTCGCCCGGCTGGTCGAGGGCAAACTGTCCGCTCAATTGGTTTGCATCGCCCCTGATCCGGAAAGTGCCTGTCCAGGTGCCCGACAGACCGCAGCGAGCGGTCCAGTGCCATGTTCCGTTTGTCGCCGGCGCCGCCGTTGATTGGCGAGCGGCTTCGTTCGACCGCTTGGCCGGCGGTGCCTTCTTGATGACCGCTGCGCCAGAAACCGACTTCCCGGTCTTGCCAAGCGTGCCGCCGGTCGCACCAGATTGGGCAAGGGCGGAATTCGCCAGACTTGGCGATAGTGCAGCGGCGATCGCGATGCTCAGCCAATAGCGTAACAATTTGTGGCCTCTAGCCCGCATTGCGATTTTGCTCACTCAAACGGGTTCGAACGGCGATCTGTGGCATGTTTCCTCGCGCATTGCGTTTGGTTACCGGAAGCAGACGGTCATTTCGCCACTGTTGTCGAACAATCCCAAGTCCGTGTCATTGACGCGCATCTTGATGGAACCAATCGCCCCGCCAAGATTTAACGGACCGCTCAACGGCCGTAATTCGCCGCTCGACAGCTTCACTAGCAGAGCGCCTCCGTTGAACTGACCGGCGGGATGAAACGGATCATGGGCGCCTGCAGTTCCGGCTGGTCCGCTCGGCGGGTATCTTGCCGGAAACCAATTCCAGGTTCCGCGCACAGACACTACCTTTGAAACTGAATCGGCAAACGAGAAATCTTGCCAGCCAGTGCGGGACGAGACGACCTTGCAAACCTCCTGGCCGGCAATGCCAGGCAAAGAGGACTGCCTCTTATTTTCTTTTGCCGGAGGCCGGACTATCTTGTTTGCAGCCCCCGATACCGACTTCCCGCTCTTGCCGAGCGTGCCGCCGGTCGCGCCGGATTGGGCAAAAGCAGGTACGCTGGCAAGCGCGACCAACGCAAAAGCGATGGCGAAGCGCGCCGCCATCATTGCGCCGCTACCTGTCTCTCGGCGCCGTCGGCGCATACGGTCGCGACCAGCCGGCAATCGCCGCCATTCGCCCGGCATTCATCGAGCGCGGCCTTGCGGGCGTCAGCCAGCAGCGGACGAGCCGTCATCGCCCAGCCGCGATCGGAATGGGCGAACGCTCCGCATTCGGTGCCGAAGAATGTCAGTTCGGATTCGCATTGGCGCGAGGAGCCGCAGGAAGCCTGCGCCTTGGCGATCGCCTCCTTGCGGGTCGCCGCGCCCCACGCCATGCCCCAGTCCTGGCGCGAAACCGAAAATACCAGCGCTCCCCACGGATGCAGGCCCCCCAACCCGCGCAAACGCTTGAGCAGGCCATGAGTCGCTACGCCGTCGGCGACCAGGCCGGCTTGCGCCTGGAACTCGTGAATGGCCGAGCGGGTCAGCTCGCCGGCACGCCCGTCGGCCGGACCGGGATCGTAGTTGAGTTCGAAAAGCCGGCTCTGGACTTCGGCGATATCGTCGGAAAGCTCGACCGGGCGACCGTCATCCACGCCCGGCGGCGCAACGATTTCCGGCTCGACCTTCAACTCGTCGACCTTCAACCGCGCGATGGTGGCAAATTCGCCATCCGGATACCGGCTCAGATAGGATTCGAACAGGCGCGCATTGCTGCTGGTCTGGATCGAGTTCCAGAACGCGATCTCGACTGCCTTGCGTGTGCCTTCGGTTGCCTCGCCGCCATCTGCCGCAGCGGCTTCTGAAAAATAGACGCGCCCGGTGAGCGACGAATGTTCCCACGGTACCTGCGTGCCACCGGTGTGGGCCAGCACCGTGTTGCGAACTTCGATCATCACTCCGCCAAGGTCGAGACCCGGGCTTTCGATATACCGCAGCAACGCCCCGGTGAACGGACTGTTGCGGCCATCGCCGTCGAGCGCGACGTTGCCGGGCTGCGTCGCGAACGCGATCAGGGTGCCGACGCCGGCCTCGACCTGCGCCAGGCCGCGGCCGATACTGGCCGAGCGCGTACCCATGCTGCGCGCGAGACTGCGTGCGAGCGGATTGTCGCGACAGGCGTCGAGAAAGACGATGCTGGTCGGAACCTCGCGCTCCATCTGCCGCAATACCAGTTCGAGACGCATCGTGCCGAAATCGAGATCGCTTTCCGAACCGAGCGCGGCATCGACCGGCACGAGATAGTTGCTGCCGCCGACCTGCAGGCCATGACCGGCATAGAAGAACAGGCCGAGTTCGGCGCCGCCAAGAGCAGTCGCGAACTTGCGGGCGTGTGTGTTCATTCCGGCCTGATCGAGATTGAGGCCGAGTATCACTTCAAAGCCAAGGCGCTCGAGCGCGGCGGCGATGTCCTGGGCGTCGTTCTTCGGATTGATCAGTTCCGGCGCATTTCGGTATTCCGAATTGCCAACCACCAGCGCCACGCGCTTTTCGGCGTGCGCGGGAAATGCAACAGTCGTCAGCAGGCAAATCACGAAGAACGGAAATCGCAGCCAGCCCATGGCAGATTCTCCGGTTGCCCCTCATGTAACTTAGCAAATCACCGATTGCAGTAAAGCGTTGCGCAGCTGCTCACGCGGCGGCCCACAACCTGCCGGCAATCGGCAGCGCCAGCACCACCAGCGCCACCGCCACCTTGAGCCAGCGATTGGCGATGGCGAGCGCCAGCGCCGGCGAGCGCGTCGCGCCAAGTCGGGTCTGCCGCGGATAAGCGGTCAGCGAAGCGCGGGTCGCGAACGGAGCGACTCCGGAATCGCTGGCTCCAGGAGCCCCGCAAAAACGTTGCGTCGCGGTGAAGCGACGACGTGTCACTGGCCGGCTGCCACCGTGGTCGGCTTGCCTTCCTCGCCGATGAAGACGACGAGCAGCTTGGTCGGCCCGTCGGCCACGTTGAAGGCCTGGTGCTTGCGGTTTTGCGTTTCGATCAATGCCTCGCCGGCCTTGTAGCGCTGCGGCTCGCTGCCTTCCGACTGCACTTCGGCTTCGCCTTCGAGGATGTAGACATACACAGGCACCGGGTGCTCATGGAGCGCGGTGCGGCCGCCCTTCTCCAGGGTGCCGATGACCGAGATTATTTCCGGCTTTCCCGTGGGATAGACGATAGCCTCGTTGTCGCGGTTGACGGTGGTCTTGATCAGCGGCTCGGCGGTGAACCCCTCCGGCAGCGGGTTTTCCTGGGCCGGCGCGGCATTTGGCGCTGCCAGTCCGATGGCTGCGGCAATCGCGAGACCTACGATTGTTCGTTTTGTCATTGCGGCTCTCCTCTTGCGCCGTGACGCACGAAATCCCGTTCGTGCATCACCTGTTGACATCGTCGCGGCTGTACCGCCGCCCGACCTCAATTCGACGCCAGCGTCTCCAGTTGCGTCAGGTTCGGCGGCGTAGTGCGCCAGGCTTTCGGACCCTTGCGCCCGTCGGCAAGGCCGGCCTCGAACAATTTCCGCATCCGCTTGCTGTCGAAGTTCAGGCTTTCCTGCGCCGGCGGGATGCTGTCGGGGATCGCCGTCATCCGGAACTCGGCGCCGGCGTTGCGCGCCAGCGCGTAGTTGCGATAGATCGTTTCGGACTGCAGTCCGCGCATCAGTTCGACGATCGATTTCTTCGCGATGTCGGCGAGATCGCCCTTGACCGGCTTGACCGCGTTCTGGCGCGCGGTGTTGCCGTTGATCACCATGTAGAGATGCTTCGACACCTTGCCGGTCGGGAACATGAAGCTCGAGACCAGCACAGGCGATTTCACGCCGCCGTCGACATGCGCCTGGCGCAGTTGCAGGCCGCGCTGTGGCTTGATGTAGACCGGCGCGAAATACGCCGGAACCGCAGCCGAGGCGCGCAGTACCTTCTGGAAATGCAATCGACTGTCGGAGCGGCCGCCCTTGGCGATTTCGCCCATGTCCCAGATCACCAGTTCGCCGGCATCGAGATTGGTCGTCGCCACAAACAGGCGCCGGCCACGATCATGTTCGGCCGCGACCCTGGCAAGCGTATCGTCGGTGATGAATTCCTCGATCTGCTTCTTCAGCGGCGCATTGTCATAGAGCGAGGCCGCGCTTGCCGCCTTGATGAAGATCGTTTCGTTCTTCTGCGTCGTGTAGAACCGCTCGAGCTGTTCGTCGTATTCCGGGCCGAGAAACGCCAGCACCGCCATCAGCGCGCCGGTCGAAACCCCGGTGACGACATCGAAGACCGGACGCGCGCCGCTTTCCGTCCAGCCCTTCAATACGCCGGCGCCATAGGCGCCGTCGGCGCCGCCGGCCGAAAGCGCCAGGATCGCGTGGATGCCGTCATCGTCGACGCGCTTGGGCAGGACCTGGGCAGAACTTGCGTCGACGGAAACCGCCTCCATCGGCAGCAGCGTGCGCGATTCGGCGGTCTCGGTCGGCCGCGAAACGCAGCCGGCAACCAAGAGCCCGGCAAGAACTATGCCGGTCGCAGCGAACAATCGCGGCGAACGCCTCACCTTCCCCAACTCCCTGTTCTACAACTCCCCCGGTTCTTGCGACCGGTGCGGGCGCTACCCTACACGAAAGTTATTAACGTCCGAAAGCGGCAATTCGGCGATCTTAAGGTTTGGTTAACCATGCTGCGGCGGGACCCTGCGCGCACGCGCATTGACTTGCGCCCCGCAATCGGCTTTGGCCTGCCGACCCATGCACGCGCCGCAAACCATCCGCCATTTCGAGGACTTTTCTCCGGGCGACGTCATCGAGCTCGGGGAAAAGACCGTGACCGCCGCCGAGATTGTCGAATTCGCCGCCGAGTTCGACCCGGCGCCGTATCACCTCAGTGAGGAAGGCGGACGCGAATCCATGCTCGGCGGGCTGGCGGCGTCCGGATGGCACTCCTGCGCCCTGCTGATGCGCATGATCGTCGACAATCTGCTGGCGCATTCGACCAGCCAGGGCGCGCCGGGCGTCGATATCTGCCGCTGGCTGAGGCCGGTGGTTGCCGGCCAGACGATCCGCGCCGCCGCCACCGTGCTTTCGGCGCGCCGGTCTGCCTCGCGCCCCGAAATCGGCTTCGTCCGGTTCCGGTTCCTGATCCACGATGCGGCAGGCGACGGTTCGCCGGAATCCGTCCTGATGATGCTGGAATGCGCCAACATGTTCCGCCTGCGGCATCCGGAAGCCGGCGCATGATCGAACTGCCGGACTTTTTCAGCCCTGGCCACAAGGCCGATCTCGGCACGCACCTGTTTACAGCCGAGGAGATCGTCCGCTTTGCGGAACGGTACGACCCCCAGCGTTTTCATATCGACCAAGAGGCCGCGAAGGCCAGCATCTTCGGCGGATTGTGCGCCTCCGGCTGGCATACCGCCGCGGTATGGATGCGCAAGCAGCGCGATTTTGCCGCCCGCCGCGAGCGGCAGCGCGTCGAAGCCGGCCTACCGGCCGTCGCGTTCGGGCCTTCGCCTGGATTCGAGAAACTGAAATGGCTGCGCCCGGTCTATGCCGGCGAGGAAATCCGGTTCCATTCGACCACCGCCGCCTGCCGGCCGAGCGCCTCGCGGCCCGGCTGGTACGTGTTCACCGGCGACAATGGCGGCGCGCTGATGGACGGCACGCCGGTGATCTCATTCACCAGTTCGGCGCTGGTGCGCTTTCCGGCATCATGACGGCGCTGCGGTTTCGGCGTCGGCCCGGCCGCTTATTTCGATTGGCCCGGCAACGCGGCGCTGCGCATGGCATATGGCCCGTCGCCGAGCAGTGCCAGAGCAAAGCAGGCGATCGCCCAGAACAGCGGGTACTCATAGCCGCCACCCTGCCCGGTGAAGTTCCAGCCATTGCTCAAGTGCCCGATATAGGCGGCAAACAGCAAGTGCACGCCAAGGAAAATGGCCACCCAGCGCGAATAGAGGCCGAGAATCAACGCAAGCCCGCCCACGGTCTCATAGATCGTGACGACCCAGGCGAACCAGCCGGGCAACCCCAGCGATGCGAAATATCCGCTCGCGCCTGCCATGCCGAAAACCATGGCCTTGAGATAGATACCGTGGAGCAAAAACAGGATTCCCATGCTCAATCGCAGCAGGAGCGCGCTATAGGGAGCAGTTGCATTGTCGACCATTTCAATTACCTCCCAACGGAGAATTGTGCGTCAGCGCCCATGAATGTATCGTGATTCCTCTCAACAATGAATTCGTATTTCTCGCCCGAGGGGAAAACGGCGTGCGCCGCATCAAAGGCGTGCGCGCAGGCGTCGTTTTTTCCAACGGCGAAGTCGCGATATGCATATCGCGCCGTTCGCGCTTGACCCATGGTCGCGCAACCGAACCGGAAGCGAGGTCGCCGTGCCGTCCCTGATCGTCGTCTACTGGCGCGACATTCCGGCCCAGGTGATTGTGCGTGCCGGCCGGCGGACCGCCAAGCGCGAACTGCCAGCGCGCTTCTCCGAGGCGATCGACATGGCAGCGATGCGTTCCGGCGCCGCGGAGACCGACGCCTATCTGGCCGAATGGCGCCGGGCGGATCCGGTGGAGGTTGCCGGCGAGCTGGAGGCAGAGGCCGAAACCGCGGCGGCGAAGTTCGAACAGGACTATCCCAGGGATCGCCTGGTGCGCCTCGTCAGCAATGGCGGCCGGGAGCCCGCGTGACATGAATGCGCCGGCAAAGCCGAAGGCCAGAGGTTCGTCGATTACCGCCTTTCAGCCGGCGCATGCCAGTCCGTCGCGCAGGCAGCGCAAGCGCTACACGATCCGCCTCTGGTCGGTGCGCCATTCGCGGTTTCTCGAATGGTTCTACGAGCGCTTCGCCGGCCTGTTCCTGCTCCTCCACCCGTTATGGAACTGGGTCGGCTACAAGCGCGCCGAAGGTCCGGTCACGTTTGTCGAGAAGCGGGTAAAGGGCCTGCTCTTCGATTGCCGAATGTGCGGCCGCTGCATCCTGTCTTCGACCGGCATGAGCTGCCCGATGAATTGCCCCAAGCAGTTGCGCAACGGTCCTTGCGGCGGCGTCAGGGCCAACGGCAATTGCGAGGTCGAACCCGACATGCCATGCGTGTGGGTGCAGGCCTGGAACGGCGCCACGCAGATGCGCAAGGGCGTCGACAGTCTGATGAAGGTGCAAGAACCCGTCGACCAGTCGTTGCGCGAGACATCGGCGTGGTTGCGCGTCACCGCGGAAGCCGCCGCGCGCAAAACCGCACCCTCGGGAAACTGACATGGTCCAGTCCGACGAGAATCCCTCCGGCATTGCTCTTCCGCTCGATCCCGTGCCCGGCCATTCCTCGCGCGGGCGGCTCGAGCGTATCCTGCGGCGCGGCGAATTCGCGGTAACCGCCGAACTCAATCCGCCGGATAGCGCCGACCCGCGAGACGTCTACAACCGGGCGATCGTCTTCGACGGCTGGGTCGACGGCATCAATGCGGTCGACGCTTCCGGCGCCAATTGCCACATGTCGTCGGTCGGCATCTGCGCGCTGCTGACGCGCATGGGCTACGCGCCGATCATGCAAATCGCCTGTCGCGACAGGAACCGGATCTCGATCCAGGGCGACGTGCTCGGCGCCGCCGCGATGGGCGTCGCCAACATCCTGTGCCTGACCGGCGACGGCGTCCAGGCCGGCGACCAGCCTGGCGCTAAGCCGGTCTTCGACCTCGATTGCATGTCGCTATTGGAGACGCTGCGCACGATGCGCGACGAGGCGAGATTCCTGTCCGGCCGCAAATTGACGACGCCGCCACAGGTGTTCCTCGGCGCCGCCGTCAATCCGTTCGCGCCGCCGTTCGATTTCCGTCCGCTGCGGCTCAAGAAGAAGATCGAGGCCGGCGCCCAGTTCCTCCAGAGCCAGTATTGCTACGACGTGCCGATGATGCGCGAATACATGAAGCGCGTGCGCGATCTCGGCTTGACCGAACATTGTTTCATCCTGTGCGGCGTCGGACCGCTGGCGAGCGCGCGCACCGCTCGCTGGATGCGCTCCAATGTGCCGGGCGTGCATATCCCCGACGCCGTCGTCGAGCGACTCGAAGGCGCGGCCGACCAGAAGGCGGAGGGCAAGCGTCTGTGCATCGACATCATCAACGAGGTCAAGGAAATCGACGGCATCTCCGGCATCCACGTCATGGCCTATCGCCAGGAGGAATATGTCGCCGAGATCGTCGCCGAATCCGGCGTCCTGAAGGGTCGCCAACCCTGGAAGCGGGAGGCCCGGCGCGACGAGGCGGCGATGGTCGAGCGGCTCGACGAACTGTTGCACCGCGAGGCGGTCAGCCCGGAGGACATGCTCGAGCAGGCCACGACCGAGGATTGATCCGGCAACGCCATACGGCCAAACCGGACGCAATACCGGGTTGCGCCCGCTGATATAACGATATAAAGAACTCTTTATATGAATTGGAGATGGGAATGACCCGTACCATCGTTGCCTCCGCCACGCGCGAAGTCGTGATCGGCTTCGACCAGCCGTTTTGCGTGATCGGCGAACGTATCAACCCGACAGGACGAAAAAAGCTCGCCGCCGAGATGCTGGAAGGCAATTTCGACACGGTGAAAAAGGACGCGCTCGAGCAGGTCGCCGCCGGCGCCACGATGCTCGATGTCAATGCCGGCGTCACCGCCGTCGATCCGAATGCGACCGAACCGGCCCTCCTCGTCCAGACGCTCGAAATCGTCCAGAGCCTGGTCAACGTGCCGCTGTCGATCGATTCTTCGGTCAGCGCCGCGATCGAGGCGGCATTGAAGGTCGCCAAGGGCCGGCCGCTGGTCAACTCGGTGACCGGCGAGGAAGAAAAACTCGAGAAGATTCTGCCGCTGATCAAGAAATACGATGTGCCCGTCGTCGCCATCTCCAACGACGAAACCGGCATCTCGATGGACCCCGACGTACGCTTTGCGGTCGCCAAGAAGATCGTCGAGCGCTGCGCCGATTTCGGCATCAAGCCGCATGACGTCGTCGTCGATCCGCTGGTGATGCCGATCGGCGCCCTCGGCGACGCCGGCCGTCAGGTCTTCGCCCTGCTGCGGCGGCTGCGCGAGGAACTGAAAGTCAACACAACCTGCGGCCTGTCGAACATCTCCTTCGGCCTGCCGCACCGCCACGGCATCAACGGCGCCTTCATCCCGATGGTGATCGGCGCCGGCATGACCTCGGCGATCATGAATCCGTGCCGGCCCCAGGAAATGGAAGCCGTGCGCGGCGCCAATGTCCTGAACGGCACCGACGTAAACTGCGCCACCTGGATCCGCACCTACAAGGACTACAAGCCCGGCGAACATGGCGCGCCGGCTGCGGCTGCGCCCGCGCAGGCTTCGAATGGCGCCGGCGGCCGTCGCGGCGGCCGCGCGGCGCGATTGGCGGCGGGGGGGGGCGGTGGTGGAGCGTGAGGCCCGACGGTGCTGCTACACGAGCTTGAGGCGAGATTTTCTCCTCGTCCTTCGAGGCTCGGCGCTACGCGCTTCGCACCTCAGGATGAGGGGAAAATCCCGCGAGCTTGCGACCATACGCCCGCACGTTTCAAACTTTTCGGGAAATACACATCGCCCCCTCATCCTGAGGTGCGAGCCGAGCGAAGCGAAGGCGAGCCTTGAAGGACGAGGGGGGTGGCCTTCATCGTTTTCCAACCAAGTGCCCGCGCCGGGAAAAGTCTGGAAGCCTTTCGTAGTTCCGACCGATCAGGGCTTCCTTCTTGCGCCGCGACCATCCCTTGATCTGCCGCTCGCGCGCGATCGCGTCGACGATCCGGTCATAGGTCTCGGAGAATACCAATTCGACCGGCCGCCGCTTCGCCGTATAGCTTTTTTCGTCAGGAGCGTTGTTGTGCTCCCACACGCGCGCCTCGACCGTCTTTGTCGACCCGGTGTAGTAGCTGCCGTCGGCGCAACGCAGGATGTAAACAGTCGTTTCCACGGCGCTGACCCTCGTCCTTCGAGGCTCGCTTCGCTCGCGCCTCAGGATGAGGGTCATGGTATACGCCGCCGCGCGACATTCAACCGGAAATTGCAGCGCCGAACGAATCCCTCCGCTGCGGGTATGAGGAGTGAGCCAATCCGCACCCTCATCCTGAGGTGCGAGGCGCGTAGCGCCGAGCCTCGAAGGGCGAGGGTGCGGCGGCGGTCGCAAGAGCGCTGTCATGACTGACCCTCTCGTCCTGTTCATGCCGTCGGGCAAGCGCGGGCGTTTCGCCAGGGGAACGACCGTGCTCGACGCCGCGCGCCAGCTCGGCGTCTATGTCGAAAGCGTCTGCGGCGGCAGGGCCACCTGCGGGCGCTGCCAGATCGAAGTCCAGAAAGGCAGTTTCGCCAAGCACAAGATCGTCTCGGCGAACGAGCACATCTCGCCGCGCGGCCCGAAGGAACTGCGCTACATCGAGATTCGCGGCCTGGCCGAAGAACGACGCCTTTCGTGCTCGGCGACGATCGAAGGCGACCTCGTCATCGATGTGCCGCAGGACGCCGTGGTCAACGCCCAGCTCGTCCGCAAGAAGGCCTCCGACAGGATCATCGAACGCAATCCCACCGTCCACCTCTGCTATGTCGAAGTCGACCAGCCCGACATGCACAAGCCGCTCGGCGATCTCGACCGCTTGAAGGCGGCGCTGTTGGCCGATTGGGGCGCAAAGCTCGGCTTCGATCGCCTGGAAACCGATTTTGCGGTGATCCCGCAGGTCCAGAAAATCCTGCGCGCCGAGAATTGGGCCGTCACCGCCGCGATCCACAAGGACCGTGACGAGGATGCCGGGCGCATCGTCGCGCTGTGGCCGGGCTTGAAGAACGAGGCTTGGGGGATTGCCTGCGACATCGGATCGACCACGATCGCCATGCATCTGGTGTCGCTGCTGTCCGGCCGCAGGCTGGCATCGTCCGGCGTGCCCAATCCGCAGATCCGGTTCGGCGAAGACCTGATGAGCCGCGTCTCTTATGTGATGATGAACCCGGACGGCCGCGAGGCGATGACGAAAGCCGTACGCGACGCCGTCAACGACCTGATCGGCAAGGTCTGCGCTGAAGCCGAAGTCCGGCGCGAGGACATTCTCGATCTGGTATTCGTCGGCAATCCGGTAATGCACCACCTGTTTCTCGGCATCGATCCGACCGAACTTGGCGGCGCCCCGTTCGCGCTTGCCGCTTCCGGCGCCGTGCATTTGCGCGCGGCCGATATCGGCATCGCGGCAAATGCCGGCGCACGCGTTTACATCCTGCCCTGCATTGCCGGCCATGTCGGCGCCGACGCGGCCGGCGCGACGCTCTCCGAAGGCCCGCATCGTCAGGACAGGATGATGCTGCTCGTCGATGTCGGCACCAACGCCGAGATTGTGCTTGGCAATTCGAAACGAGTCGTTGCCTGTTCCTCGCCGACCGGCCCCGCCTTCGAGGGCGCCGAAATATCCTCAGGCCAGCGCGCCGCGCCCGGAGCGATCGAGCGCGTGCGCATCGATCCCGTAACCCTGGAGCCAAGCTATCGCGTCATCGGCACCGAACTCTGGTCGAACGAGCCTGGCTTCGAGGAAGCAGCCGCCGTCACCGGCGTCACCGGCATATGCGGCTCGGCGATCATCGAGGTCGTCGCCGAGATGTTTCTGGCCGGCATCATTTCCGAGGACGGCGTAGTCGACGGATCGCTTGCCGCCCGCAGCCCGCGCATCGTCGCGACCGGCCGCACCTTTTCCTATCTGCTGAAGGCCGGCGAGCCGGCGATCAGCATCACGCAGAACGACGTGCGCGCCATCCAGCTTGCCAAGGCCGCGCTCTACGCCGGCGTCAAACTGCTGATGGCCAAGCAGGGCGTCGAGACGGTGGACTGCATCCGTTTCGCCGGCGCATTCGGTTCGTTCATCGATCCGAAATATGCCATGGTGCTTGGCCTGATCCCGGATTGCGACCTCGACGAAGTCAAGGCCGTCGGCAACGCCGCCGGCGACGGCGCGCTGATGGCGCTTCTGAACCGCGGCCATCGCCGCGAGATCGAGGAGACCGTCAGCCGTATCGAAAAGATCGAGACCGCGCTGGAACCCGATTTCCAGCGCCTGTTCGTCGACGCCATGGCGCTGCCGAACAAATCCGATCCGTTTCCGCAGCTTACCAAGGTCGTCAAACTGCCGGAGCGCAAACTCAACGCGGACTCCGTTTCCGAAGGCCCACGGCGCCGCTCGCGAGAGGAGCGGGCAGCAAGGCGCGCGAGCGCCGAACCCAAGACAACTTGACGGTCGGCCGGTAGCGGAACTACTTCCCGACCGCACGATCGGAAGTTGCAATGCCGAGCTTCAAGTCACACCTCTATGCGTTCATCCTGAAGCACACGCGCAAGAAAGCCTTCGCCAGTCCGCAGGGGCTCCACGCACGCATCGCCAAGACGCGCAAGACCGAGGACCATCGGCCGCCGCCGAAGGTCATGCAGCGCCTGCATATCACGGAGCGCAAGACGGGCGGCCATGTCGTCTACGAGGCGATGCCCAAGGGCGATGTTTTCCGGCGCATACTCTACCTCCACGGTGGCGCCTATTGCTTCGAGATGACGCCGTTCCATTGGCAACTGGTTGCGGAGATGGCCGAGAGGCTGGCGGCGCATATCACTGTTCCAATATATCCGCTTGCGCCGGAACATGATTTCCACGCCATCTACGGCATGGCGTCGGCCGTCTATCGTGATGTGTTCGAAGCTGCCGACAACGTCACCATCATGGGAGATTCGGCCGGCGGAAACATGGCGCTGGTGCTGACGATGATGGCGGCGGAGAACGGCTGGCCGATAGCCTCGCGCCTGGTTCTGATGTCGCCCGGCGTCGACATGACGCTGACGAATTCCGAAACGCGCGAAGTTGCGCGGCACGACCCTTGGCTCGACATTCCCGGCGGCATTGAGGCCGTCCGCATCTATGCGGCCAACCTCGAGATCGGCGACTGGCGCATCAGCCCAACCTACGGCAACCTCTCTGTGCTGCCGCCAACTCTGCTTTTTTCCGGAACCCGCGATCTTCTCCATCCGGATACCGCGATATTCACAGAGAAAGCGCGAGCCGCCGGGGCCGACGTCGAACTCGTCACCGGCGACCGGATGATTCATGTCTGGCCACTGCTCGACATGCCCGAGGCGCGCCACGCGCGCGACCGGATGGTCGAGTTCGTGAAGGAAGATGATGTTTCGGGTTGATCCTGAAACGCATCGCAAGGCCGCACCTGCGGCCGAACTCGCCGGCAAGAGCCTGAATCAGTGGGCCGAAGACGTGCTGGAAAAGCCGGTCGGCTGAAATAGCGCCCGTGCGCTGTACAGGCCCGTTCCGATGCCGATTTTTCCACCTGTGCATGCCCGGCAATTCTGCCATTGACATGACTATAAGTCTATGCTTATGATAAGTGATGACTTATCAAAACGACACCCTGGCTGCCCTTGCCGATCGCACGCGCCGCGAGATTTTTGAGCGGCTATCGGCGAAGCAATCGTCGGTCGCCGACCTCGCCCGCGCGATGCCGATTTCCCAGCCGGCGGTCTCCCAGCATCTCAAGGTGTTGCGCGAAGCGGGCCTGGTCCGCGGTACGCCGCAGGGCGCGCGCGTGATCTACGAAATCGACCTGGCCGGACTGGGCCCTCTACGCACCTGGTTGGACCGTTTCTGGGACGCCCAGCTCGATGCCTTCAAGAAAGCTGCAGAAACCAAGGAGAAGGACCAATGAATATTCAGATCGCTGCCGCCGCGGTGAAAAAATCCGTCACCGTCGAAGCGCCGATCGAGCGCGCATTCAGCGCTTTCGCTGCGATGGGTGACTGGTGGGTCAAGACCCACACGATCGCAGCCTCCGATCAGAAGGACGTGACCATGGAACCGCGCGCCGGCGGCCGCTGGTACGAAACCGGAATGAACGGTGAGCAATGCGATTGGGGCAAGGTCGCCGAGTGGCAGCCGCCGCATCGCATGTTGCTGCTCTGGCAAATCAGCGCGGATTGGAAATTCGACCCCGACCTCATCACCGAAGTCGAGGTCCGCTTCACCGAGGAAGGCAAGAACCGCACGCGCGTCGAACTCGAGCACCGCAAGCTCGAAGCCTATGGCGCGGCGGCAAAAGCGATGGCCGAGTCCTTCGGTTCGGAAGGCGGCTGGAGCGGCCTGCTTGCCGCCTACGCCAAGGCCTGCTGACCAGATCGCAACTGGCCGAGGCCGGCCGAGGGCGAACGCCGCCGCCAGCCGCGCCCGCGCTGACCGGGCAGCGCTCGATCGTTCAGCTGTTCCGCAGTTTCGAAAGCCAGTCCCCGGCGGTTTCCATCGCCCGCCGGTCGCTGACGATGCCGAGGTGATTGACACCCGGCAGCACATGATAGGTGCCGCCGGCAGCATGCGCCGAGATTACCGGTTCGTAGCCGTCCGCAACGAAGGCTTCGTCGTCGCCGCCCGCCAATACGAGCAGGGGCTGACGGATCGCCGCGAGGTCCGCCCCGTAGTCGGAACGCGGTGCAAAGGACTGGTTCAGCGCGAAGCTGTACTGCGTTGTCGCCGTCCGGCCATAGGTGCCCTCCAGCACCGGGCGCGGCATGGCGAAGCTGATCACGGCGAGATGGTTCAGGAGACGGATGCCGACCGCGTTCAGCATCGTCAGGCCGATGATCCGGCGCACGGCCGGCCGCGCCCATCCGCCTGCATTGGGCCTTGTCGTCGGCGCGTTGTGTTTCAGGAACGGCGCCATCAGCATGAAGGCGTCGGCCTTGTGGCCATACTGCCCTCCGGCAAAGCGCACGGCGAAGCCGCCGCCCGAGGAGTGGCCACCCAGGACGATCTGCGGCCCGTCGATACCGGCGCCGACATGGTCGATCAGGTCGGCCATGTCCTGCTCGAGCTGGCCGATATGGTCGATATCGCCGCGCTGCGCCGGGGTGAAGCCGTGGCCGCGCATATCGGGCAGGATGACCGTACCGAGCCCGCGTTCCGACAGGTATTTCGCCATCTGGTGGAACTGCATTCCGTGCCAGGCCGAACCATGCACCAGGATCACGATGCGTGGCGATGGCGACGCACTGTCATAGCGGCGATAGAAGAGCGCCGTACCGTCGCGCGCGGGGAAAGCCTGCAGCGGCCGGAGATCAACGGCATCGACATCGAGGGCGGAGGAAAATTCGAGGCCTTCGCCGATCGCGGGCGGGCCTGCGGGCGGGCGTTGCGAGGCGATGAGGGCAAGCGCGATCCCGAGATAGATGGCGATCGCGCCCGCCGCCAGCTTGATGATCAGCAGAATCATGCCGGGCGGCGTGCGGTTCGATCAGCGGGCGGGTGCTGCGTGCCCCTGCATCGCGGCAAAGCATGCGCGCAGGTGGTCGGCCGCAGCCAGCACCGGCGCCGATGCGCCGTCGGCCACCAGCATGCCAAGCGCGGTATCCGGCAGTTGCGGCAACCCGAACTTCGGATCGGCTTCGACGATATCGCCATTGAGCGAGGAAATCGGCAACGGCGCCACGGCGAGGTCAGCCAGGATTGCCGCTTTCTGGCCGGAGATGTGCGCGCTCTGGAAAGCAATGCGATAGGTCCTGCCTTGCTTTTCCAGCCCGCCAATACCCGCCTTGCGCCACAGGCAGCATTCGTCCCAGACCGAGACCGGCAGCGGATCCTGTTCGGCGGCGATCCCGCATTTGAGCGTCGCCCACACCAACCGCTCGCGAATGACGATTTCCGCCTGTTCGGTGCCGGCGATTCCGATCCCGCAGGTCACCAATGCGAGGTCGATTCGATTCGCGCGGATGCGCTCGATCAGTGGCGTCGAATTTTCGACGACGACATTGACGGTCACGCTCGGATGCGTCTCGGCAAAGCGGCGCAACATGTTCGGCAGGAAGCGCTCGGCCACGTCGTCCGGCGTCCCGAGCCGCACGACGCCCGAAACTTCGGGCATGATGAAACGCGCTATTGCCTCCCGGTTCATGGCCAGCATCCGGCGCGCGTGTTCGAGCAGGATTTCTCCTTCCCGCGTCACGCTGACCGACCGGGAGTCGCGCAGCAGTACCGGCCGCCGCAGCGTCTCTTCCAGTTTCTTGATCTGCATCGAGATCGCCGAAGGGGTCCGGTGCACGGTTTCGGCTGCGGCGGCGAAACTGCCCCCGTCGACGATAGCGACGAAACTGCGCAGGACATCAAGATCGAGGAGCGGAACGGCATGTTGGACGGGAGCGTTCATGATGGACCCAGTTCAGGATTTTTGAATTAAGGGATCATATCATTTCATTTGTCTTATGCAATAGCAGAGCCGATATGTCGTTCGTGGGCAGGAGAAACAGCCCCCGGCAAAACCAGATCGAAGGCCCGCGTCCGAAACAAATGAAACACGAACCCGTGCCGAAAGCATTCGCCGGAAACATTCGCTGCCCACATGAAGCGCGTCGCAATCAGCGAACCAAATGAACAACCACGACGAGAAACAAGGAGACCGACATGTACCGCCTGGCAATCTTGAGCCGCATCACTGCCTATCTCGAACGTCGCCGGCAACAGCGCGCCTATACCGATACCGCGCGGGTCGTCGAAGGACTGCCGTTCCACATCCGCAAGGATATCGGTTGGCCCGACAGCTACCAGTCAACCCGTCGGAACGTCCTCTGACCGGCAATCGCGCATGAGTGTGATTGCCGCGTCCGGCAGGTTCGGGCCGACAGCTCGCCAAAAACGAAAGCGGCGGATCGAGGGCTGATCCGCCGCTTTTTTTTGTCGCACCGCCGCGACATTTCTGGGATCAACTGACGGCGCGCAGCTTTCGCGATTTCGTCTCGCCTTTCAGCAAGTCGGCCACTTCCTGCGCGGCCATCGGCTTGGCGAAATAGAACCCCTGGGCGTGGTCGATGCCCTGCTTGCGCAGGATTTCCAGCTGCTGGCCGCTCTCGACGCCCTCGATGGTCGTGCTCAGATCGAATGCTTTTGACAGGTCGACGATGCTGCGCACGACATCGAGCTCGCGCTCGTCGTGGACAATCCGGTCGGCGAACGACTTATCGAGTTTCAGCGTGTCGAGCTTCAGGCTGCGCAAGTGATTGATGCTGGAGAAGCCGGTGCCGAAATCGTCCAGCGCAAAACGGACGCCTCGTTCCCGCAACAAGTCGAAGGTGTGCTTGACGAGGTCCATGTTCTCGATCAGCAGGCTTTCAGTGATCTCCAGTACCAACCTGTCGCCGGCCAGGCCCGACCGGTCGAGCGCGCCGACGACCTGCAAGTGAAAACCGCGGTCGCGGAACTGCGCGGGCGAGACATTCACCGACACGTTGACATGCGCTGGCCATTTCACTGCCTCCGCGCAAGCCTGGTGCAACACGAAGTCGCCAATCCGGCCGATCAGCCCGGACGTTTCTGCGAGAGGAATGAACTCGACCGGAGCGACGACGCCGCGCCGCGGATGCTGCCAGCGCAATAGCGCTTCGCAGGCGCGAGTCGCGCCAGTGGCAGTATCGACGATCGGCTGGAATACCAGGAAGAATTCATCGCGCTCGATGGCAATCTGCAGTTCCTGCTCGACCATCATGCGCTGGCAGGCCTCGTCCGCCAGTTCGCCGGAAAAAACCGCCGCGCCGCCGTCGCGCCCCTTGCGCGCCTGCTCGACCGCCAGGTCGCAACGCGCCAGGACTTCCGTCCCGCTGGTGTCGGCATCGCCGAGCACCGCAGCGCCGGCGACGGCGCGCACGGGAATGCGGAACCCGTCGATGTCATAGGGCTCCTCCAGCCGCGCGACCAATTCGCGGGCAAAAACCGCCGCATCGGTTTGGTCGTCGATGGCAACGATCACAAAGTCGTCGCCGCCGAGCCGGTAGCACTCGCGGTTGTCGCCGGCAAATTCGCAAAGCCGTCGGCTGATTTGGACCAGCAACTCATCGCCCGCGCCAAGTCCCATTGTGTCGTTGACGAATCGCACGCCGCCGGTCTCCACCTGGATCACGCGGATTTCGACGTTTCTCTGCGCCGACCCGGATTCCGCCAGCACTCGCAGCCGGGCGACCAGCGCGCCTCGTGTCTTCAAGCCGGTGACGCCGTCGGCCTCGACCTGGCTGCGCAATTCGCGCTCGGCCTTGGCGGCCGCATCGCGCTGGGCTTCGAGCCTTGTCTGCCTGCGCCCGACAAAGTGAAACAGGATTCCAAGCGTCAGTGGCGTCAGCGCGACGGCGCCAGTGGCCGGATTCGCTTCAATGAAGTCAAAAAACCGGCCCTGCGCGCTGCGAGACAACAACCCGTCGAACGCGATATCGAGAATCGTCAATCCGGCTCCGAATCCCAACCCGAAAAGCGCATAATACGCTGGCTTGCTCAAATTTCGCATCCCATCCCCCGGCCAATGCGGAAGCGATATTGTAGCCAATACACAATTAATGGTGTCCTAACCCGGAATTCCGCCCGGATTGCAGGCTCCGGTGCGGGGCGTTATTCACAAGTAGAGGCTTTCGATCCTGCGTCGCGATCGCCGACGGCAACGTCGGTCTTCCCAGTCCAGGATGTGGATTCGCGCCTGGTCTTGCCGCGAAATTGATTCCGCCCCCATAGATCGTGCGCTAGGTGGGAACATGTCGTCGTCCAGGCCGCTGCTTGCCGTATCCTGCGCCGTTGGCGCGTCGATGTTCTTCTCGATCAACGACATGGGCATCAAGGTCCTGAGCAGCGACTATGCACTCCACCAGATCGTCCTCATCCGCGCGGTCGCCGCACTCGCTGTCACCCTGGCAATCCTCGTGCCCCTCGAAGGTGGATGGCGGATCCTGAAGACCCGGCGTCCGGGGATGCACCTGTTGCGCGGATTGCTGGTCGTTGCCTCCAACATGTTCTTCTTCCTCGGCCTGGCTTCGGTGAGCCTCGCCGAGGCGACCGCGATCTTCTTCGTGGCGCCGCTCATGATCACGGCAATGTCGGTCATGTTCCTGCGCGAAATCGTCGGATGGCCGCGCTGGCTTGCGGTTGGCGTCGGCCTGGCGGGCGTCGTCATCATGCTGCGGCCGGGAACCGAAGCCTTCCAGGTGGCCGCGTTGTTGCCGATCCTGGCGGCGCTGACCTATGGCGCCCTGGTGTTGACGGCGCGCCTGATGCGGTTGTCCGAAACTGCCTCGACCATGACCTTCTACGTCCAGCTTGCCTTCGCGGCAGCCAGCGCCGCATTCGGCGTCGCGTTCGGCGACGGCAGGTTTTCCGGCAGCGACAGCCCGTCGCTCGAGTTCCTTTTCAGGCCATGGCAGCCGGTTCCCGCCGTCGATGTCGCCGTCATCGTCGGCGTCGGCGCCATGAGCGCGTTCGGCGGCTACCTGTTCACGCGCGCCTATGCCAACGCCGAAGCCGGCCTGGTTGCGCCATTCGAATATACCGCCCTGGTCATGGCGATCGTCTGGGGCATTCTCGTGTTCGGCGAATGGCCCGATGCGGTTGCGTTTCTTGGCATGTCGCTGATCCTGGCTTCCGGCCTGTTCGTGCTCTGGCGCGAGTCGCGGCGCGGGCGCGTGCACGTCGAGCATCCGCGCCCGAGTGTTTCCTGAGACTCCCGGATGGAGCGGCCCGAAGCCCTGATATTCGATGTGTTCGGAACCGTCGTCGATTGGCGGACCGGCGTCGCTAATGAAGTCGCGCGCGCGTTTTCCGGCAAGGCCGGATCGGTCGATCCCTGGGCGTTCGCGGATGCCTGGCGCGCGCAATACCAGCCGGGGATGGCCGAAATCCGCAGCGGCCGGCGCGGCTATGTCGCGCTCGACCTTCTGCACCGCGAGAATCTCGAGCGCACGCTTGCGAACTTCTCGCTCGCCGGCATGCTCGATGAATCCGAAAAGGAGGCGTTGAACCATGCCTGGGAGAAATTGCCGCCCTGGCCGGATACAGTATCCGGCCTGACCCGGCTCGGACGGCACTTCCTCGTCGCCGCCTGTTCGAACGGCTCCATCGCGCTGATGAGCCGCCTTGCCCGGTACGCGGGCCTGCCCTGGCATGCAATTCTCGGCGCGGAAATCGCCGGCGCCTACAAGCCGCAGCCGGCCGTCTATCTGAAATCCTGCGCCGCCCTGGCGCTGCCGCCCGACCGCGTCATGATGGTGGCGGCCCACAACGACGACCTGCGCGCCGCGGCCGCCTGCGGCTTGAAAACCGCCTTTGTCGCAAGGCCGACCGAGCATGGCCGGTCGCAAAAATCCGATCTGGCGCCCGAGGGCGAATGGGACATCGTCGCCGATGACTTTGAGAATCTCTCTGAAAAGTTAATGGGTTAGAACACAACTCGGAATCGCTTTCGCAACGGCGACAAGACGTCGCATTGTCGCAAAATTGTCTGCGCGATGTCGTTTCCGCGCTTCCCTATTGCACTGCATGATCCTATATGCGCGACATCGAGCCGCCTTGTTGATGCCCCTTCCGGAGCCAGGCCAAACCGGCGCAAAGCCGAGATTGCCAACTGGCAGACCGCCTGCGGAAACAGAATCCGGCGACTCCGTGTGACCTCGATCATGTGGAGACGTGTCATGAAAGCCTTTGCCTGGCTGTTTTTCCGTTCGCGCAGCCGCAACCTGAACACCGTATTCGCCCGCCGTCGCCTGGCGCGATCCATGCCGGGCGAGACCGGCGCATTGGCGTCGCTGCGGTTGACCGGCAGCGGTCTCTAAGAACGCCTCGAAGAAAACCAGCACACTAGCCGTCGACGGTTTCGGCGACGCGCGAAAGCGCGCGGTCGAGTGCCTCTGGTTCGCACACCAGATCGGCGGCGTGGACCGGGTGGCCGCGCTCTGCCGGCTGACACGGCAGGTAAAAGTATTTTTGCCTTCGCGCAGCCGCGAGCGAATGGAAAGAATTCATCGTACCCGCCACCTGGCGCAGTTCCAGGACGGTACCTCCCGGCCGCATGAACGCCATGTTGGCAAGGCCTGCGCCGTGCGGGCCGGCCAGGATCGACGCGGACGCCGCAAGGCGCACTTGTTCGGCAAACGCCAGTTGTTCCATGGCGACGATGCGGAAGCCGTGCTTTTCGAGGATTGGCGCCAACGCTGCCTCGTTTGCGATCCGGCGCCTGGCTGCGGCCGAACGGCTGACCCACAACCGCGCTCCCGTCGCCCTGCCTGCCTGGAAGCAGCTGCGCATCCGATTGGCGACCGCATCCTGCCAGCCGGGGTGATGATTGCCGTTGGCCGCCACGGGCCCCGCGATCCAGGCGCGCTCTGCCAGTCCGTCGCGCGATTCGTCCGCGGGCGCTCCGACCTCGACTTCCGGATAGGCGCATAACGATTCGCGCACGAATTTCCGGCCGGACACGCCGCCCGGCAACAGCAGGCGCCGCGGGTCGTTGCCGCTTGCAACCCAGGCCTCCAACCTCGGCAGGCAGTCGCAAATCCAATGATAGTAGTTTGCCGAAAACCGGTCGGTGATCCAAAGCCAGTCGCCCGGATGCTTCGCCGCCTCGGCCCGCGTCTTGCTGGCGCGCGCCAAAACCTGGTCCTGCCGGAGCCGGCGCGCTGTGTCGTTTGCGGGGTAGTATTCCGGGCATAGGTCGAGCCCGTCGAAGAATTCGCCCTTCGCGCGGAAGGCCAGCGTATTGACCGGGCGCGCCAACGCATCGGCACCGGGATAGAAGGCACTGCCTTCAAATGTCTGAAAATCTTCGGGCCGCAGATTCGCCGGCATCGGACGCCGGCACGCCTGGCCGTTCGAATACCGGACAAACGAGGTCAAACTCATCGCAAAGGCCGATCCGCTCTTGTCAATTTCACTGAATTGCGCAATGTCGCAATCAGAATAGGCATGGTGCCATTTTCAAGCGGCCAAGCATGGATCAGCGTCCGGTCGTTTTCTATCTCGTTCCCGAATTTTCGATGATTGCGTTCGCTTCGGCAATCGAGCCGCTGCGAATCGCGAACCGGATGTCGCGCAAGCAATTCTACACGTGGCGACTCGCATCGCTCGACGGCAACCCGGTCACGGCATCGAATGGTGTTTCGGTCCAGGTCGATGTTCCGCTCGAAAAGGAGCGCGCCAACCTCTCGACTTCGCGCCGCCCCTCCATCCTCTTCGTGTGCTCCGGGGTTTTTGTCGAGCGCTATTCCAACAAGACACTGTTTGCCTATTTGCGCGAATCCCGCAATTCCGGCGTCACGGTCGGCGGCCTTTGCACCGCCGCCTATCTGCTCGCGGAGGCCGGCCTCCTCAATGGCAAGCGCTGCGCTATTCATTGGGAGAACCTGCCCGGCTTCACCGAGAAATTCCCGACCGCGAACGTTTTTGCCGACCTGTACGAGAAGGACGGAAATATCTGGACCTGCGCCGGCGGCACCGCCGCCCTCGACATGATGCTGTCGCTGATCGGCGAGGATCACGACGAGGAACTGGTGAACCGCGTCTGCGAACAGGCGCTGACCGATCGCGTGCGCAATCCGCACGATCGCCAGCGTTTGCCGCTGCGCGCCCGCCTCGGTGTGCAGAACGCCAAGGTCTTGTCGATCATCGAATTCATGGAAGCCAATATTTCCGAGCCGCTGTCATTGGTCGAGATCGCCAGATATGTCGGCCTGTCGCGTCGCCAGATCGAGCGATTGTTCCACCAGCATATGGGCCGTTCGCCGGCGAGATACTACCTGGAAATCCGTCTCGATCGGGCGCGCCATCTTCTGGCGCAATCGGCTTTGCCGGTCGTCGATGTCGCGATTGCCTGCGGCTTCGTCTCCGCCTCGCATTTTTCCAAATGCTATCGCGAAATGTACGGCAAGAGCCCGCTTCAAGAGCGTGGCAACTGACCGAGTCGATATCCGCGCCGTATCCGGCGCAATTCGCCAATCCCGGCCGGACAATCACCCGCGCCCGCCGATCCGCCGCAAAAAGTCGCGCCAGATTTTTTCGCCGATCAGACAGTCGACCGGCGCCGACACGGCCGCCGGAATGATTTGGGCCGGCAATTGCCGTCCGGTGATTTCGAGATGCAACTTCAGGCGGAGCCCACTTGAAAACTGCGACCAGTCGCGAACCGGCAACACGAAAGAGCCGCTGCCCCCGATTGCGCATTGCGCATAGTATTCATCGAGATTGTCGATACCGAGGCTTTGCGACCCTGGATTGACCATCAGCGCCAGGCCGTTGATGGTAATGCCACGCACCACCAGTTCGTCCCGGATGCCCGGAAGCGGAACGCCGTCGTTGTTGGGACCGTCGCCGGACAGGTCGATGACCTTGCGCAACCCTTCCCAACGGTTGTCCTCGATCGCCTGCCCTGCCGCCGCGAGCGCGTTGGAAATCGAGGTCCGGTCAACGCGGGTTGGCACCAGATCCTCAAGTTCGTCGGCGAACCGGTTCGCCGCCGCCGCGCTGTCGATCAGCCGCCACGGCACCGCAAACCGTACATGCGTTTCGCCGGCCCACTCCATGTAAGTGACGACGATCTTACCTTCGCCATTCTGCAGGATCGCATGGATGACATCCGGCGAACGGAACGCTTCCACATAGCCCTGGCGCTGCAGCCCGATTTCGTCGGCGTCCATCGACATCGAAACGTCCACGGCAAGGACGAGTTCGAGATCGACTTGTTCCTTCGCGCACAGTGGATTGGAGGCCGATATCCCAAGGAAAGCGCAAGAAACCGCGGCCGCCAGCCGGGTCATGCGTCACCGGATCTCGAGATCGCGCATGCGCATCTCCCAAAGCCGCTCGCCGATCAGGCAGTCGCTACCTCCTCGTGCCGGCCCGCTTGTCTGGGCCAATAGCAATCCGGCGGATTCGGCGGCCGGGTGAGGGTTGAACCCCGCGATTTCGAGCACCAGCTTCCTGCGGACAGCCGCCGGGAATTCGACCCAATCGCGCACGGGCAGCGAAAATGCGCCGGGCCCACCGATCACGCAATCGATGTAGTAGTCATCGAGATTGTCGATGCCGAACCCGTAGCTGGTCGGTCGCACCAGCAGCGGCAGGCCGTTGATGGTGGCGCCACTGGCGATCAGGCGATCCCTGGCGTCTTCGACCGCTACTCCCTGGTTGTTGGGACCGTCGCCGGAAATGTCGACCACGCGGCGCACGCCACTCCAGTCGGAGGTCCCGAACAATGTGTCAGCGGCCAGCATGGCGCCGGAAATCGAGGTACGGCTCAGCCTTTGCGGCTCTCGCCGTTCCAGCCGATCGGCAAACGCCAGTGCCGCGCCGGAACTGTCGATGAGCGTCCAGGGAACCACCACGTCCTGGATCATGTCGCCGGCCCATTCCAGATACAGAACCGCGATCCGGCCGAGGCCGCCGCCGAGAATGGCATCGATCACCTCGGGCGAGCGGAACGCCTCCGCATAGCCCTTGCGCTGGATGATCTGCTCGCCGAAATCCATCGAACGCGAAACGTCAACGGCGAGTATGAGTTCGAGATCGACGCGCTCGGCGCCAACCGCGTCCCGCTCGGCAATGAAAACGGGCGCAAGCCAGATCATCGCGAACCAAACCGCGGCGCGGCCCGCGCGCTTTGCCACCCCTGCCCACAACATCCTGGTCCCGGGCGCTTGCATGATGGAAATCTTAGCGCAATTCGCCGGCTTCGGGAATTCACGACGGATTGAAATCAGGACGTCCTATTTACGTTGCACGATCAACGCGTTGTGGACGCGCGTTGCACCAATGACGGTAAATTCGTCATGCCCCGCCACCCACAATTGGGTCGAGCCGCCTCCGTCGAGCGCCATCGCCGAATCGCAGGCAAAGGCGCCGCCGATCTCCGGGGCGCGCAATAGCCAGCCGGCCTCGAAGAGACTGAGGCCCAATCCGTGCGCAACCACGATCAGCGTTTCGCCGTTGCGCCGGCACACCAGCGTGCGCGGCCGAAACTGGCCGTTATTGGTGTTCATTGCCCAAACGCCGCCCGGCTCGATCAGAACCGGCTTGGACTGGATGACAAAGGGAGAGTCCGGCGAGCCGAAGCGCGTCGGCCGGATTTCGGTGCGATCGG
>Ga0214472_10001433_pt1 | contig 26813 bp, 29 predicted proteins | sample RVTome_6_FD_207662 | JGI IMG/M metagenome (GOLD analysis project Ga0214472, IMG submission 207662) | Soil microbial communities from uranium-contaminated site in the Upper Colorado River Basin, Wyoming, United States - RVT140D175 | ecosystem: Environmental > Terrestrial > Soil > Contaminated >...
TGGCCGGTGCCGATGATGATCGCGTCGAGGTGCTCGGCCTTTGACATCGTGCTCGGTCGCCTACCGCGAGACGCTCACCTCCAGGACGGTCATCGTCAGCGAATGGCCCGCACGGCCGCCGTCCGGGCCGAGGGCGGTCGCTTGAGCCGCAGCAGCGAACGGAGCGGCGGCCACGGCCAGGAGAGCGGTGGCTGTGACAAGAGGAGCGGTGCGCATCGAGGTTCCCCGATCGGTTGTAGTCATGTCAGGAGAGCAAGACGGAGCAGGGCGGTGGGGTTCCCGGAGGCGTGGGGTCAGGGAACCAAGCGCCGACACCCCAGATTCGAGATGTTGGCCTCGATGCGGCGGGCCACCTCGGGCGACCTCGAACTGTACACAGGTGAGGCGATGATCGTGACCGGAAACCGGATCAGGCGGAGCGCGCCACTGAGCGCCCTACTCGCGTCGTCGCGGGCGCGGCCGCCGGGGGCCAGGGCCACCTGGGACTTCTCGACGCCTGTCACCTTCGCGGGGGCTGGCCTGGACGCCGGTAGATACGGCGTCTGGCACGTTCCGCATGAGTCGGAACCATGGGAGATCGTCCTGGTCAGCGAGTGGGACACACATCACAGCTTCTTCCCGTTCGAAAACGAGGCCGCGCGGGTGCGCGTGACGCCAGAGACGGGAGCCCACATGGAGACCCTCGCGTTCTACTTCCCTGTCGTGGGCGAGTACGACGCCGTGCTCCGGCTCCACTGGGGATCCACGATCATCCCGCTGAGAATCGAGGTGCCGCGCTGACGCGCGTCGGGGCGCCTAGGTTCGATCCCACGCGTACCGGGTCCGACCGACCCCATCCCCGGATGCCGGTGTGGGATCATCGAGTCGTCGTGAACTTCAGGCGCAGCACGAGAGCTTCGCCACGTCACCTTCGACCATCTGGGCTCCCAACTTCACCGCCTCCGCCCAGGTGAGGTATGGATGCAGCGTGTCGACGAGCTGCTGCACCGTCGCCCCGAGCCGGAGCGCCAGGGCCCCCTCACCGAGGAGATCGCCCGCCCCGGTCCCCACGGCGTGGAGGCCGAGGAGGAGCCCCGTCTCCTCCTCCGCGACGATCTTCACCATCCCCCGGAGGTCGTGCGTCACGGCTGCGCGAGGCAGGTGCTCGATCGGCAGACGCCCCACCTGGACAGCGTAGCCGCGGTCCTGAGCCTCCTCCTCCGTGAGCCCCACCGCTCCGAGCTGGGGCGACGTGAAGGTGACCCGAGGCACGACGCTCAGGTCGAGGGGCTGGTAGGTCCCCTCGAGAGCGTTTCCCGCGGCGACGCGTCCGCCTGCCGCGGCCACATATACGAAGCCGGGGCCTCCGGTGACGTCCCCGGCCGCGTAGACTCCCGCGCGGGACGTGCGAAGCGCTTCGTCCACCCTTACGAAGCCCTTTTCGTCGGCGTCGACCCCGGCTTTCTCCAGATTCATCCCCTCCGTGTTGGCTCGTCTCCCGGTAGCCACCAGGATCCTCTCGGCCTCCACCTCGAGCGTCTCTCCATCCCGCTCCGCCGTGACGACGAGCCCGCCGTCTCGTTTCTCCACGCGCACGGGGCGAGCGCCCATGTGGATCTTCAGGCCCTCCTCCTCCAGGTAGCTTCGCAGCAGGTCCGCGAGCTCCGGATCCTCGCCCGGGAGGATCCGCGGGAGCAGCTCGATGACCGTCACCGACGTGCCGAAGCGCGCGAACGTCTGACCCAGCTCGAGCCCCACCGCGCTCGCGCCCAGAACCACCAGGGACGTAGGGAGCGCCTCGAGCTCCATGATCGACGTGCTGTCCAGATAGCTTACCTGCTCCAGCCCCGGAATCGGCGGCGCCCAGGGGGAGGTCCCCGTCGCCAGCACCGCCGCCCGGGCCCGGAGCGGCCGGCCGTCCACCTCGACGGCGCCGTCTTCCCCGAAGCGCGCCCGGCCCCGAAGGACGGTGATCTCCGGGTAGGCCGCGAGCACGTCCAGGTACTTCGCCTGGCGCAGGTGCTCCACGAGCCGCTCCTTGTGGCCGATCACGGCGGGCCAGTCGACGGCCGGCTCCGCCGGGGCGATCCCCGGGAAGCCCTGCCGGGCCGCGTGCAGGTGCTCCGCCGCGGCGATCAGGTTCTTCGATGGGATGCATCCCACGTTCACGCATGTGCCTCCGACGGTTCCGCTCTCGACGATCGTCACCGTGCGGCCGAGCTCGGCACCCCGGATCGCGGCGGCCATGCCCGCGCCCCCCGTGCCGATGACCAGCAAGTCTGTGTGGAAGCCTCCGGCGTCGCCCGAGTGCCCGGTCCCGTCGCGCAGGGTCTCACCCTCGGGCGGACCGTTCTCGATGTCGACCATGCGTGTGCCTTCGGTCATTTGTGCCTCATTCGTTGGGTTCCGTTGCTCGCACCGTCGCGATGTAGCCCGTCATGCGCTCGAGCTCACCGACGATCTGGTTAAGGGATGTCGCCGTCGTGTCGAACGTCACGAATCCCTCACCGCGCTGGTACGAGAACGTCGCCTCGCGAACACCCTCGACCCGCTCCACGGCCGCCCGGGCCGCCGTCTCACAACCCGCTCAGGTCATGCCGGTGACGTGTAGCGCCACCGTATGGAGGCTACCTTGCGCTGCGGCCATGTCGGCCGGCATCTCGCCGTGCCCCATCGCGCCGTGGTCCATCTCCGCATCGTCGTGAGCGGGGATCTGGAGCAAGATCCCGCCGCCGATCACCACGGCTACCGCCGACCACTGTTTCCAACCCATCGTCGATGCCTCCGTCTAGAGAATGAGCGTCTGCCAGCTCGGGAACGTGGCGAAGACCACGGCGACGACCGTGGCGATCCAGAGCAGGACCTTCATGCGCCGGCGCACGACCGGGTCCGCACAGGTCTTGCCGGGCACGCACGCCGCCTTCTCCTCACGGTCCAGCAGCCAAAAGCCGAGGACGAGGAACGCCGCGGTGGCGCCCAGGAAGTAGGGCCGGTACGGCTCGAACGCCGCGAGCCCGGCGCCCGACACGCCGAGGGTCACCGCGACCACCGGACCGGCGCAACAAACAGCCGAGCCGATGGCTGCAAAGACCCCACCCACTCCGGGCAAGGCGGCCTTCATCGTTTCCTTCACGTCATCGTCCTCCCGATGGTCCTCAGCGGGGCCCACACCGCGAAGCGCCGGCCCCGACGACTCGCAAGCTAGGCCCGGTACCGTGGTACGGAGTCAAGGGCGTCGCGGAAGGTCCGGGCCTCCAGGCGGCGGGCGAGCTCCACGTCCTCGATGAGAGTCCTCGCGTTTCTCACCGACCCGCCCGTCCTCTGCGCCATCCTCCTGCACCTCGACCTCCCCCACAGGCCCCCGCCCCTGTCCCCGGCCCGCGCGCCACCCCAGACCGAACTCCTCACCGATGGCGCGGCTGATCGGCCAGGGACAGGAGGATGTGGAAGAGCTGCGCGAGGGCCCGCCACCGCACTCCCGCATGCGCGCCCGCACGCCACCCGATAGGTTCACGTGGATCGCGATGCGGTGGCCCCTTGGACGGAGCGAGGACAATCGTGAGATCCACGAATTCGATCGGCTTGCTGGGACTATGCGTGGGTCTCGGCATCGCACCCGCGGCGTCGCAGCAGGCCGCGACGCCCACCATCGAAAGCCTACAGTCGGCGGCGAAGGCGGCGGCGGGCACGACATTCGCGGGCACGTTCATGCGCCTCTGCGTTCCGCCGCCGCCCCCGAGCTCCGGCGGGCGCGGTGGCGGGGGCGGTGGTGGTGGTGGTGGTCGTGCGGGTGGCCCACCCAGGGAGAGCTGGTACGCGGAACCCGCCCGGGTCGGAGACAACCTCTACTTCCTCGGCACGAGGGCTCACAACTCGTTCGCCCTCGTTGCCGAGAGCGGCGAGATCATCCTTGTCGATGCGCTCTTCGACTACGCAACTCCGGACGAGATCATAGGGGGCCTGCGGACTGTCGGTCTCGATCCAAACCGCGTTAGGTATGTAGTCATTTCGCATGCCCACGGCGATCACGACGGGGGCGTGAAGTACCTGCAGGACATGATCCCCGGCGTGACCATCGTGTACGGTGAGGGGGACTGGCCGTCGGTATTGGCCCGAGGGACCGAGGGTGCGGCGCGAAGGGGCCCAGAGAACGACGGAACTGATGGGCGCGTGGTCTCGGTCGGAGACGGCAATGTTTCCGTACGGATCGTCACCATGCCCGGGCACACAAATGGCACGCTCTCATTCTTGTTCGAGTTCGAGGATCGTGGGCAACCCATACGGGTTGCCTACGTCGGTGGAACGGCGATCTCGTTCACCAACACCGATCCAGCGTACTACGACCAGTACATCGCCTCGTCTACGAAATTCGCGGAGGAGGCGGCGGCGTATGGGGCCACCGCGCTCATGTCCAACCACACTGAGTTCGACAACGGCTACTTCCGGTCCCACGCCGCCGCGGCACGCTCGGGAAGCGATGTCGGGAACCCCTACGATGTCGGTGCGCAGACCGTCCAGAGGTATTTCGACGTCGTCCGGCACTGCGCGACGGCCGCGAAGATCAGAGCGACGGGAGGGATGTAGCGCCAACTGGGCGGCCACCCCCATCGGTGAACGTGGTGCGCTCGGCCGGATCGGTGACCTATGACTCCCAAGGCGGGCCCGCCGCCAAGTTGGCCTCGCGATCGTTGCGTCGACCGAGGGGACGGGATGATCGCCGTCCTTGACCATGGTCACGATCATGGTCATCATGATCCATGGAAACAGTTTCGAAGAGCGCCCTCAAGGCGCGGATGCTCGAGTACTTTCGGCGCGTCGAGGAGACGGGTGAAGAGCTCATCGTCACGGACCACAACAGGCCGGTCTTGCGTATCGCACGCGTCCGTGTCCGCACGCCATCAGCAGAGACGTTCGCTGACATCCGCGGGCGAGTCAGCTACCGCGGCGACATCCTCGAGCCGACCACGAGCGAGTGGCCCGAGTCATGATTCTACTCGACACCCACGCACTGCTCTGGTGGGCTCTCGATCCCGGGCAACTGTCGGATGCAGCGACAAGGACCGTCCGGACCATGGAGGAGCAGGGCGGCTACGCCAGCTCGATTTCGATTTGGGAATTGGGCATCAAGGTCAAGGGCGGCAAGCTGGATCTCCCTGTCACCGTGGACGAGTTCGCCAGGCGACTGGAAGGTGGTGGCATTGTGGAACTCTTGCCGGTGGACACGACCGCATGGCTGCGAACACTGAGCCTAGACTGGGCTCACCGTGATCCCGCAGACCGGGTCATCGCGGCCACTGCGCAGATCAAGCAGGTCCCGATCCTGACGAAGGACAGGGTCCTGCATGAGTTCACGGACGTCGAGTGCGTCTGGTGACGATGGAGCCAAGACGCGCAGGAGGCGAAAGGATGGTCACCACCAAGAGCGCGAAGAAATCCGTGTACAACGTGCACGAGGCGAAGACGCAGCTCTCACGCTTGCTGGAGCGAGCGCACCGAGGCGAAGAGATCGTCCTGGCCAAAGCGGGGACGCCCTACGCGAAGCTCGTCCCGCTCGACGAGGGGCGGGACCGCATTCCGGGCCAGCTCCGTGGGCGCATCGTGGTCTCCGATGACTTCTTCGAGCCACTCCCGGAGGATGAGCTGCGGGCGTGGGAGGGGGAGGGCGAGGCCGACTGACCCGGTGCGTGGCCATGACGATTCTCCTCGACACACCTGCGCTGCTCTGATGGTTCGCGGACGACGCGAGGCTGTCGCCCTCGGCCAGGGAGCAGATCCCAGACGCACGGAATCGCGTTCTCGTGAGCAGCGCCTCCGGCTGTGAGATCGCCACCAAGCACCGGTTGGGGAAGCTCGATCTCACGGACTGGGACCCCACGGAGCTACCGGCACGCCTCGTCGAGGATCGTTTCGACGTCCTCGACATCTCTATCGAGCACGCGCTCCACGCGGGCCCGCTCCACGGCGAGCATCGCGATCCGTTCGATCGCATCCTCATCGCCCAGAGCCGGATCGAGTCGCTGCCCGTCGTGACTCGGGATCCGGTGTTCCGTGACTACGATGTCGACGTGATCTGGTAGCGCGACGTCAGATCACGCCGCGTCCCCCACGCGCACGACCATCTTGCCGATGTTCGCGCCCGTGAAGAGCCCGATGAACGCCTCCGGTGCGGACTCGATCCCCTCGAAGACCGTCTCGCGGTAGGTGATCCGTCCGTCCGCGAGCCAGCCGCTCATGTCACGTAGGAAGTCGTCGCGCATGTGGCCGTAGTGGCGCACGAGGAATCCCCGGATGTTCAGGCCCATGCCGATCGCGCGGGCCAGGTTCGTCGGCCCGGGCGCGGGCTCCGTATCGTTGTACATCGAGATCGCGCCGCAGAGCGCGATGCGCCCGAACTCGCGCATGTGGCTGATGGCGGCCTGGAGGTGGTCGCCGCCCACGTTGTCGAAGTAGACGTCGAGGCCCTCGGGCGCGCCCTTCCCCAGCTCCGCCCGTAGGTCGGCGTCGCGGTAGTCGAACGCGTGATCGAACCCGAGGTCTGCGGTCAGCCAGCGCACCTTGTCCGCGCTTCCCGCGCTCCCCACCACCCGGCAGCCCTTCACCTTGGCGACTTGCCCGACGACACTCCCGACGGCGCCGGCCGCGCCGGACACGAACACCGTCTCGCCGTCGGCGAGGCTCGCAGCGGCCAGCAGACCAGTGTAGGCGGTCATCCCCGGCATCCCCATGATCCCGAGGTAGGCGGACGCGGGCGCGGCCAGCTCCCCGAGAAGCTGGACGCGCTCGCCCGGTGCGCGGAACGCCTCCCGCCAGCCGTAGTTGCTCAGCACGTGATCACCCGGCGCGATCCCGGACGCCCTGGACGTGACCACGCGGCCCACGGCCCCGCCCGTCATGGTTTCGCCCAGCCCGTACGGCGCCACATAAGACTTCCGGTCGCGCATGCGGCCGCGCATGTACGGATCCACGCTCAGGTAGAGATTCCGCACGAGGACCTCACCCTCCTGCGCGTCGCCGACATCGACCTCGACGATCTCGAAGTCGTCGGGCGACGGCAGCCCCGGGGGTCGACTCTTCAGTTGAACTTCACGGCTCTTCATGCTTCCTCCTCCTCGTCGCGCCGCCCCACTCCGTCACACTCCTATGTAGGCGCGGCGCACCTCTGGGTTGTTCATGAGGGTGTCGTGCGTGCCCTCGAGCACCACGGAGCCCTCCTCGATCACGTATCCGCGTCCCGCGACCTTGAGCGCGGCGTGCGCGTTCTGCTCGGCGAGGAGGACGCTCGTCCCCCGCTCGTTGATCTTGGCGATCGACGCGAAGACCTCTTCCACGACGAGCGGCGCGAGCCCGAGCGACGGCTCGTCGAGCAGGAGCAGGCGCGGTCGGGCCATGAGCGCGCGCCCGATCGCGAGCATCTGCTGCTGACCGCCGCTGAGCGTGCCTGCCGGATGGTCCGCCTTCTCGCGGAGCACCGGAAAGAGGCCGTGGACGTCCTCCATCGCGGCGCGCACGACGTCCGGCTCGTGCCTCCGCACGTAGCCTCCCAGGCGCAAGTTCTTCGCCACGGATGCCTCCGGAAAGAGATGCTTCCCCTCCGGAGCTTGAGCGATCCCCTCGGCGACCAGGCGGTGCGCGGGAAGCCGCGTGACGTCGCGCCCCTCGAGGAGCACCGTGCCCGCGACCGGCTTCACGAGCCCGCTGATCGCGCGAAGGAGCGTGCTCTTCCCGGCGCCGTTCGCGCCGAGCAGCACGACGACCTCTCCGGGGTCGAGGCGCGCGCTCACGTCTCGGAGTGCCTCGAACGTGCCGTAGCGCACGGACACGCCGCGGACCTCGAGCATCGGCTCAGGCATGCTCGGCCCCCAGGTACGCATCGATGACCTTGGGGTCGCCGCGGATCTCGGCCGGCGTGCCCTCGGCGATCTTCCTGCCGTAGTTGAGCACGGCCACGTGGTCCGAGAGGTCCATGACCATGCGCATCTTGTGCTCGACCAGACAGACCGTCACGCCGCGCTGCACGATGGAGCGAATCAGCGTGCTGAGCCCGTCGGTCTCGTGAGGGTTGATGCCCGCGGCGGGCTCGTCGAGCAGGAGGAGGCGTGGCTCGGTCGCGAGTGCGAGCGCGATCGCCACTCGCTTGCCCGCCTCCTGCGAGACGTTCGCCACCGGCACGTCCGCGAGGTCGCGCGTGCCGGTCGCTGCGAGCGCCTCGAGCGCCTTCACGCGGCTCTCCTCGTCTTCGCGGCGGTGACGACGGGAGCGGAAGACCGCGTCGAAGACGTTGCTCCTCGTGTGCAGCCGTCGCCCGACGATCACGTTGTCGAGCACCGAGGCCTCGGGAAACAGCCGCGTCGTTTGGAAGGTCCGCGCCACGCCCCGGCGAGCCATCCGGTGCGGTGGAAGCCCCGTGACGTCCTCGCCATCGAAGACGACGCGGCCTTCCGTGGGGGCATGGAAGCCGCTCACCAGGTTGAAGAAGGTCGTCTTGCCCGCACCGTTCGGGCCGATGATCGCCGTGATCTTGCCCGCCGGCACTTCGAGGTCGACCTCGTTCACGGCCTTCAGGCCGCCGAAGCTCATCCCCAGGCGCTCCACGCGGAGCAGCGGCGGAGCGGCGCTCATCGCGCGGCGGCGTCCCCGGCGCGCCCGACCGTCAGCCGCTCCGCCAGCCGCCGCCCCTGCCCGGCGAGCCCGTGCGGAAAGAAGATGATCACCACGACCAGGATCGGCCCGAGCACCATCATCTGGTACTCGTTGAACGCCTGGAGCGCCTGCATGAGGCCCATGACGAGCAGCGTCCCGACGAGCGGTCCGGCGAGCGACGCCACGCCCCCGATCATCAGGTAGACGAGCATCATGAACGTCATCTGCACGTTCCCCATCGCCGGCCCGATGTAGCCGAGGAAGACGGCGTAGAGCGAGCCGCCGAGCCCCGCCAGCGCGGCCGAGATCACGAACGAGAGCTGGTGCGTGCGCCCGGCGTCGATCCCCACCGCGCGCGCGAGATCCTCACTGTTGCGCACCGCGAGGAACGTCCGGCCGACCAGAGAGTGCACGAGCGCCCACACGACGTAGATCGTGAGGAGCAGGAACGCGAGCGCCAGGTAGTACTGCGTCGTGAGCGTGTCGAAGCGCAGCGGGCCGATCGCGGGCGGAGGCGGGATGCCGATGAGACCGTCCGTGCCGCCGGTGACCTCCGCCCAACGATCGATGACGATGACGATCATCACGCCCACGGCGAGCGTGAAGATGGCGAAGTAGTCGTGGCGGGTGCGAAGCGCCGCGAGGCCGATGAGGTGCGCGAGCGCCACGGTCAGCGCGAGGGCGACCGGGAGCGCCGTCCAGAAGGAAAAGCCATGGTCGGCCGTGAGAACGCCGACCGTGTAGCCACCGATGCCGAAGAAGCCCGCGTGCGCGAGCGAGAGCTGGCCGGTGTAGCCGAGCAGGACGTCGAGGCCGTAGACCGCGATCGCGGTCACGTACGCCGTCACCACCACGCTCACGAGATACGGGTTGTCGACGGCGAGCGGGAAGACGATGGCGACGACGAACAGCGCGGTGGGGACGAGGCGCGAGGCGAGCGAGCCACTCACGTCACACGCCCTTCGCGAACAGGCCCGTGGGCTTGACCACCAGCACGAGCACGAGGAGCGCGAACGCGATCAGCTCGGAGAAGGCGAAGGCGACATATGTCCCGGCCATGGTCTCGGCGAGGGCGAGGAGGTAGCCGCCGACGATCGCCCCGGGCACGCTCCCCATCCCGCCGAGGATCACGATCACGAAGGCCTTCAGGACGATCACCGCGCCCATGGTCGGGAAGACGAGCACGAGCGGCGCGATGAGCGATCCCGCGACCGCCGCGAGCACGCCGGAGATGGCGAACGTAATCAGCGCGACGCGCCGCGTGTCGATGCCCACCAGGAGCGCGCCCTCGCGGTCCTGCGCCATCGCCTCGATGCTCATCCCGACGAGCGTCCGCTTCAGCAGCCAGTAGAGCCCGGACATCGTGGCGATCGCCGCGATCACGACGAGCACGCGCTGCTCGGTGATGTTCACGCCCGCGACGCTCACCACGCCGTCGAGGGGGGTGGGCACCTGCCTGAAGTCGGGCCCCCAGATCACGTCCGCGGCCCCCTCCAGGAAGAAGAGGACGCCGAGCGCCGCGATCATGGCGTGGACGGGCGACTTTCCCTCGAGCGGCCGAAAGACCACCCACTCCATGGCCGCGCCCAGGAGCGCGACGACCGCCATCGCCGCGACGACTGCGACGACGTACGGGTAGCCCAGGCCGGTGAGCACCACGTAGGCCACGTACGCGCCGGCCGTGTAGAGCGCGCCGTGCGCGAAGTTCGGCACCTTGAGCACGCCGTACACGAGCGTGAGCCCCAGCGCGACGAGCGCGTACACGCTCCCGAGCGCGATGCCGTTGACGAGCTGCTGGAAAAAGAGCGTCAAACGACGAGCGCGTTCACTGAATGACGGTCCCGGAGGGCAGGGGGATCTCGACGGGCACGAAGACTCCGTCGAGAATGTGCGCGGCCCAGACGGCCCGCGCGAGGTGACCCTGTCCGGTGACGCCGCTCATCTCGAAGATGCGGAGCTCGTCCGGGATGACGCGGGCGGCCTCGCCCACCGCGGCGCGGATGGCTTCCGGGTCCGTGGTCGTGCCCGCGAGCTGCATGGCCTGCGCGAAGAGGTGCACGGCCTGATACGTGATCGCGACCTCGCTCGTGGGCGGCTGGAAGTCGGCCCCGAAGCGCGCGTAGTAGCGCTCCGTGAAGTACGGCGCGCCCTCTGTCGGGTAGTCGGCCTGCGGATAGACCCCGATGGAGCCCTCCAGCGCGGCCATCGGCACGATCGCGAGCATCTCCTCGAACTTGGCCTGGTCCATGACGAGGAAGCCGCCCGTGAAACCCTGCTCGCGCGCCGCCCGGATCACGAGCGCGGTCGGCTGGGACGGCCCGCCCACGAAGAGCACGTCGGGCCGGTCGGCGAGCGCGCGGCTCACCGCGCCGGTGAAGTCGGTCGTGGTGTTGTAGTCGACGCCGTGGTCGCCGCCGACCGTGCCGCCCTGCCGCCGCCACTCGGCCGTCACGTGCTCGGTCCACGCGCGACCGTACGCCGTCGTCGTCGGCAGGAGACCGAGCCGCGGTCCGAAGCGCTCCATCATCGCGTCGACGAACGGCTCTTGGTAGCCGTCGAAGCGCGGCGGCAGCATGACGGTCAGCGGGTTGCCCGCCTCCAGAACGCTCGGCTCGCTGCTATAGGCAGCCAGCAAGAACTGCGGCTCGTTCAGGTTCATCTCCTGAACCGCGCGGATCCCTCCCGCATGCGGCACGAAGATCACGGAAGGACGCCTCTGCTGGAGCAGCCTGCGCGCGGCGGTCGCCGTCTCGTAGGGGAGGTAGCGGTCATCGGCGGTGACGATCTCGAAGCGCACGCGGCGCCCGTCGACCTCGAATCCGCCGGCCTCCGCGATCTCGTCGGCCGCCATCTGGATCCCACGCAGGACGTTGCGCCCGTAGTACGCGGCGCCGCCGCTAAGCGGCCCGATGTAACCGACGGGCACGACCTCGACACCGTCCGCGCCGCTGGCCGAGCCGCCTTCACCGCATCCTACGAACCACACCGAGAAGCCGACGAGAAAGGCCACGGCGGGGAGTCGTGGGGCACGAAGTATGACCGATGAACGCATGGCTCTTCTCCCCCCGGCTCAACGGCCGAGGTCGTCGACGGCGGCGCGAATCCACCGTTCGGTGCCCGCGCCGGGCTCCGCGTATCCCTGCGTGGGGTTGGACGCGACGATCTGGTCGGCCGAGCGGCCCTGGGCCATCTGCGAGCGGATGCGGTCGCGGAGCGTGACCAACATCTCCCGGTACGCCAGCAGATCCGTGCGGGTGGAGAGCTGGCCGTGCCCCGGAATGATGATCGTGTCGTCGTCGATCAGCCCGGCTATGTCCCACGTGAAGTCGATCATGCCGTCGATCGACCCCCCGTTCGGGTCGTCGATGAACGGCAGCCCGTACCGCACGAAGACGTCGCCCGTATGGATGACGTTGGTGTCGCGGAAGTAAATGACCGCGTCCCCGTCCGTGTGCGCCGGGCCGAGGTGCAGGACGTCGATGAGGTCGCCGTTGTAGTAGAAGCGCATCGAATCGTGGAACGTGATCTTGGGCAGGCCCACTTCGTCGTAGGGGGGCTGTGGCCGGTTGCTGAGTGAGACGATCTGATCGGTCTCCATCCGCTTGCGACTGTTGTCGTGCGAGACGATCAGCGCACCGGCGCGTCCGAAGTTCTCGTTCCCGTCGCTGTGGTCGTAGTGCCAGTGCGAGTTGACGACGAACCGGACCGGGTTCGGCGTGAGCGTGCGGATGGCCGCCTGAATCTTCTCGGTCAGCGGCGCGAACTGGTCGTCGATGATGAAGGTGCCGTCGTCCCCGATCGAGACGCCGATGTTCCCGCCGCTCCCCTGGAGCATGTAGATGGAGCCCCGCACGGGAGTCGTGGTGATCTGGACCTCGCTGAAGTCCTGGGCCAGCGCCAGCGCTGGAGAGATCAGCAGCAGGCCGACGGCCGAGATCGTGCGTCGCATGTTCGGGACTCCTCCGGGCAGCCGGGGCAGTGGGAATCGGCGGCGCGTGCGCTGGGCGCACCGGGGGGTATTCTGGCCCGCGGGGGTGGAGCGCGCCAGGCTGGGAGCCGAGGGTCGGACCCGAGCGGCTCGCGTCCCTCGGTCTGGCCGCACCACGACCCAGGAGATGCGTTGACGCACCTTGTGTGATGCGTTAGCATCAGATCATGCGTACCACTGTCGACATCGATCCTCACCTGCTCCGACGCCTTCGGGACGAAGCGGCTCAGGCGGGCGTCTCCTTCAAGGACGCCCTGAACCGCGCCTTACGACGTGGCTTCGAGCGGGCGCACACGGGCACGGAGCCGTACGAGTGCCCCACCTTTGAGATGGGTACGCCCCTGCGCCCACTGGACAAGGCGCTCGCACTGGCCGACGTGCTGGAGGACGAGGAGGTCGCCCGGAAGCTGTCGCTCCGCGAGTAGGCAGCTGTGAAGGTACTCGACGTGAACCTCCTCTTGTACGCCGTCAACGAGGAGTCTCCCCACCACGCCTCGGCCAAGTCGTGGCTGGAGCGCTGTCTGTCGGAGGCCGAGTCGGTTGCGCTCCCGTGGGTCGTGATCCTCGGCTTCCTGCGCCTCGCCACGAGCCCGCGGGTGTTCCCGGCTCCTCTCGATCCGTCTCAGGCGCTCGCGGTCGTGGACGGGTGGCTGGCGCGACCTGCGGTCGTGCCGCTCAGCCCCGGGCGCGAGCATTGGCGGATCCTGAAGGACTTGGTACAGGAGGCCGGGACCGCGGGCAATCTGACGACGGACGCCCATCTCGCGGCGCTCGCCGTCGAGCACGGGGCCGAGCTGCACTCGACGGACACGGACTTCGCGCGTTTCGCGAAGCTGCGTTGGGTCAATCTGCTCCAGGCGTGGCGCGACGACCGGTCGCCAAGCCAGGGCTGACCGTGCGCCCCATGCGTCCGCCCTGGACGGACGACGTCGAGCCGACTAAAGTGTGATCATACTGAGGATATGATCCGATGACCAGCACGACCCGCGTGACGGTGACCCTCCCTTCGGAGGTCGTCGAGGAGATCGACCGCTTGGAGAAGAACCGCAGCCGCTTCGTGCTCGAAGGCGTTCGCCGCGAGCTCGTGCGACGGCGTCGCGAATCCCTCCGCCGATCTCTCGACGGTCCCCATCCCGAAAGCGCGGAGCTCGCCGAAACCGGCCTTGCGGCTTGGTCCGAACGGCTTCCGCACGACGAGGTCTCGGATCTGGTGGATGCCACGGCCGGCACCGCGATTCGCTGGGTTCGAGAGGAGGGCTGGCTGGAGACTGAGGAGTGATCCTCGAGCGTGGCTCGGTCGCGCTCGTAGGTCTCGATCCCACCGTGGGGCACGAGCAGCGCGGGCAGCGTCCGTGCGTCGTCGTGAGCGATCCCGTGATCTTGCGGGACCAACGCTATCCCCTCGTCGGCATCGTCCCGGTGACCGGAACACCCGCCGACGGGGCGCTCTACCCCATGCTCGAGCCCGGCAGATCCGGCCTGAGGAAGATCTCCTTCGCGTTGGTGGATCAGGTACGATCCGTGGACAAGCGTCGAGTTCGCCGCGTGTACGGGCGGGTGAGCGCCGACGAGCTGCGACGCATCTCCGAGGGTCTCATGCTCTTCTTCGGGCTCGACGAGGAGGGGTCGGTGGCCGACGCCCCCTGAGCCCGGCCTCCCCCCTCAGACCTCCTCTGTCGTCTCCGGCACCGGGCCCAGGCGGAGCAGCAGGTCGGCGGCCTCGACGGAGTCGCCCTGGCGGACGAGGACCTCCTCGACGATCGCGTGCCGGGGTGAGCGCACGCTCGTCTCCATCTTCATGGCCTCGGTGACCAGCAGGTCGGCGCCCTTGGCGACCGCCTCGCCCGGTTGGACCATGACCTTGACCACCTTGCCCGGCATGGACGCGCCGACGTCCTGCCAGTTCCCCTCCTCGGCCTTTCTGCGGACCTCGCCGGCGATCTGGACCTCGAGGTCGCGCACACGCACTTCGCGCGCATGGCCGTTCAGCTCGAACACCACCGGCCGCGTGCCGTCGGCGTGGACGTCGCCGATGGAGATGAGCCGGATGAGGAGCGTCTTGCCGCGCTCGATGTCCACGGCGACGCGCTCTCCAGGGCTGGGCCCGTAGAAGAACGTCGGCGTGTCGAGCGCCGAGGTGTCACCGTACGCGGCCCGGTGCGCGGCGTAGTCACGGAAGACCTGCGGGAAGAGCACGAGCGCGAGCATGTCCCTGTCGCTCGCCTCTCGCCGCGCCGGCTCTCCCTTCACGAGCTCCCGGACCTCGCGACGCACGGCCTCGAAGTCGACGGGGTCGAGATAGGCGCCCGGGCGGTCCTCGAGTGGCTTCTCCCCACGCAGCACGGCCGTCTGGAAGGCCTCGGGAAAGCCGTACGGCGGCCGGCCCAGCTTCCCCATGAGCAGCCCCACCACCGACTCGGGAAAGCTCAGTTCGTGGGCGCGCTCGAGCAGCGCGTCCCCGTCCAGGTCGTTCTGCACCATGAAGAGCGCGAGGTCTCCCACCGCCTTGGACGAGGGCGTGACCTTGATCAGCTCGCCGAGGAGCGCGTCGGCCTCGCGATACTTCTGCATCACCTCGCCCCATTGGCCGAGGAGCCCGAGCGCCTCGGCCTGGTGCTTGAGGTTGGAGATCTGGCCTCCCGGCACCTGCGTCCGGAAGACGTGCGCGTCGGGCACCGCCGAGCCGCGCTCCAGAAAGCGGTAGTAGGCGCGGACGGACGCCCAGTACTCGTTGAGCGGCTGCAAGGCGTCGAGGTCGAGGTCGGACTCTTTCTCGGTCCCCTGAAGCGCCGCCGCGATCGCCCTCAGGCTCGGCTGCGACGTGCCGCCCGCGAGCGCGTCGATGCAACCGTCGACCACGGACGCGCCCGCGAGCGCAGCTTCCACGCATGTCGCCACCCCCACGCCGGTGCTGTCGTGCGTGTGCAGATGAACGGGGAGCCCCGTGGCCTCCCGCAATGCGCCCACGAGCAGGTGAGCGGCGCCGGGCTTCAGGAGCCCCGCCATGTCCTTGATGGCGAGGATGTGCGCGCCGGCCGCCTCGATCTCCTGCGCCAGCTTCACGTAGTAGCCAAGGTCGTAGCGCTTGCGGCTCCGGTCGAGGACGTCCCCGGTATAGCAGAGCGCCACCTCGGCGATCTTCCCCTGCTCGCGGACCGCGTCGATCGCGACTCGCATGTTCGGCACCCAGTTCAGCGAGTCGAAGATGCGGAAGACATCGACGCCGGTCTCCGCCGCTTCCTTCACGAATGCCTGCACCGCGTTGTCCGGATAGGCCGAGTAGCCCACCAGGCTCTGCCCGCGGAGCAGCATCTGCATGAGGACGTGCGGGATCCGCTCGCGGAGCTCCGCGAGGCGCACCCACGGGTCCTCCCTCAGGAAGCGGTACGACGTATCGAACGTGGCGCCGCCCCACACCTCCATGGAGAAGAGGCTGGGCGCGAGCCGTCCCGTGTCGCGGGCGACCTGGAGCAGGTCGAAGCTCCGCATGCGCGTCGCGAGCAGCGACTGATGCGCGTCACGGAAGGTGGTGTCCGTGAAGAGCACCCGCTCCTCGCTCCGGAGGCGCTCGGCCACCGCGTCGGGGCCGCGCGAGTCGAGCGTGTGCTTGAACGTGTCCTTGGGTGGCGTCCACGCGTGCGCCGGCGGATTGGGCAGCGGGGGATCTCGGAAGTCTGGCTTGGCGCGGCTCTTCGGCCCCTCGAGCTGCCCGTTCACGGCGATGTGCCCCAGGTAGCGCAGCAGCCGAGTCCCGCGGTCGCGGCGCGGCCGGAACGACAGCAGCTCCGGGTGCGCCGCGATGAAGCCCGTGTCCGCCTTCCCGGTGAGGAAGTCCGGGTGCGTCACCACGTTCTCGAGGAAGCGCAGGTTCGTCTTGAGGCCGCGCAGGCGGAACTCCATGAGCGCCCGGTGCATCTTGCGGATCGCGTCCTCGAAGCGGAGCGCGTAGGTACACACCTTCACGAGCAACGAGTCGTAGTGCGGGCTCACCACCGCGCCGGTGAACGCCGTGGCTCCGTCGAGCCGCACGCCGAAGCCGCCCGGAGAGCGGTAGTGCGTGATCCGCCCCGCATCCGGGAGGAAGTCGTTCTCCGGGTCCTCCGTCGTCACGCGACACTGGATCGCGTATCCGTTCGGCTCCGGGATCTCGTCCGGAATGCCGATCTCCGCGAGCGTGCGACCCTCCGCCACGCGGATCTGCGACTGCACCAGGTCGATCCCCATCACCAGCTCGGTCACCGTGTGCTCGACCTGGATGCGCGCGTTCACCTCGATGAAGAAGAAGTCCCCGTCGGGCTCGAGCAGGAACTCCACCGTTCCCGCCCCCTCGTATCCCGAGTGCTGCATGAGCGCCCGCGCGGCCTCGCACATGCGGAGCCGCACCTCTGGGTCGAGTCCCGCGGCGGGGGCGATCTCGACGACCTTCTGGTGTCGCCGCTGGATGGAGCAGTCGCGCTCCCAGAGGTGCTCGACGCGGCCGTGGCTGTCGGCGAGGATCTGCACCTCGATGTGGCGCGGCTTGCGGACGAGCTTCTCCACGTAGACGTCGCCCCGACCGAACGCCGTGGTCGCCTCGCGACGCGCCACTGGAAGCACCTGTCGCAGCTCCTCGAGGTCGTCCGCCACGCGCATCCCCCGCCCCCCACCCCCGGCGGCCGCCTTCACCATGACCGGGTAACCGATCTTCTCGGCGAAGGCGATGGCGCCGTCGTCGTCCACGGGCTCCGGCGTCCCCGGGACCACCGGCAGCCCCGCCGCGATCGCGGCCTCGCGCGCGCGCAGCTTGTCTCCGAAGAGGTCGAGCTGAGCCGGCGACGGCCCGATGAAGACGATCCCCTCCTCGGCGCAGCGGCGCGCGAAGTCCGCGTTCTCCGAGAGGAAGCCGTAGCCCGGGTGGATCGCGTCGACCTTCTTCTCCACCGCCAACGCCACGATCGCCTCGATGTCGAGGTACGCCTCGACCGGGCCCCGCGACGACGGAAGCAGGTAAGCTTCGTCCGCCTTGTAGCGGTGGAGCGCGAGCGAGTCCTCCTCGCTGTAGACGGCGACGGTGCGCTTTCCGAGCTCGGTGCACGCGCGGAAGACGCGAATGGCGATCTCACCGCGGTTGGCGGCCATGACGCGCTCGAAGTCTTTCATGGAGGCTGACCGGGCAAACGCGCGTGTGCTCCTCTCTCGTGCGGCGTGGCTGGAGTCTGCCCGGGGTCGCGCGGGCGGGCCTCCGGGGCGGGCCAATCCTAACTGCCGCCTTGAGATGCTTCTAGTGCGAATCGCCCCTCGTCCCGACCCTCAGCGTTGATCTCGTGTTGCAACGGACGTACGTTACGTTGCAACCCGCCCGCGCCTGGAAGCCCGAGCATGAGCGCTAACAAGGAACGCACCGTCTGGTTCGGCATGAAGCTGACGCCGGCCCAAAAGGCCAAGATCAAGCGGCTCGCCCGTGCGGAGGGCACCACCGCCAAGCAGGCCGTACTCAGTCTCGTCGAAGCAGCCCTCGATGAGCGCGAGCAGGCCCCGCGCTCCGGCTCCTTTCTCGACGGAATCGAGCACCTAGTGGGTTCGGTCAGCGGCCCGAGCGACCTGTCCACCAACCCGGATCGTATGCGCGATTTCGGCCGGTGAAGGTCTTGATCGACGCGGGTCCGATCGTCGCGCTATTGAACCGACGGGACCAGCACCACGACTGGGTCACGGCCACTGCTGCTCGGCTCCACTCGCCCCTGTACACGTGCGAGGCCGTATTGGCCGAGGCCCACCACCTGCTGTCCGCGATCCACGACGGATCACAGCGACTCAACGAGATGATGGGTTCCGGGCGGCTGGACGTGTCGTTCCGATACGGCGACCACGCCCGTCGCGTCCACGAGCTGATGGGCAAGTACGCCACCGTTCCCATGTCCTTCGCCGACGCCTGCCTGGTGACGCTGTCGGAGACGTTCCGCGACTCCCGCGTCTTCACGGTCGACGACGACTTCACGATCTATCGGCGTAAGCGCAACCGCCCGCTCGACGTGCTCATTCCCAAGTAGCGTGGTCGGAACTGGCCCAAGCCCTAGGGAGTCGGGCCCGAGGGCGATCGCCCCCGGGGCCCGACTGCCTCCGGATACGGACGCGCTCCAGGCGCGCGATCAGTCGACCACGGGAGCCTGACTGCCAAACAGTGATGTGCAGCCCGTGCCGCGCGCGCTGAGTCCGCCCAGCTCTACGAAGAACGGATTCTGCTCGTACTCGTCGTCGGGGAACGCCTGCCGGACTCCGCCCTGCAGGTTGTAGCCCTGGAAGGGCGTCGTTCCCTGGAGCCTCGGGAACCAGAGCACGTCGGTGTTCTGGATCTTCGTCGAATAGTACCGCGCCCCCTCGGCGAAGAACTCCCTCTTCCGCTCCTCGAGGAGCATGTAGCGCACCTCGGCCGCGTCGTTGGCGCCGTCCGTGAGCGTCGCGAGATACGTGCCCGAGATCTGCGGCAGCCCCTTGTCGGCGCGCAGCTCGTTCACGAGGTCGATGGCGTTCTGCAGGTTCGCCGCACCCCCGAGCTGGAGCTCGTTGTCGGCCTGGATGAGCTTGAGCTCCTCCCAGGTCATGTACGGGATCGGGTCCGCCTCGGCGTTGTACCGGTCGGGGTTCTCGTGCTTCCCGGGACCCTGGATCGACTTGTAGATGTGCTGCGTCCGCGTATCCGCAACCGCACCGTTCCCGAGCGGGATCGGGTTCTCGGCAGCGTCGCGTTGCTCCTCGGCCCACCGGACCGGGAGGTTCCCAGCCTCGAGCGTCATCCCGTCGGGCATGACGCCGAGGAAGATGTAGCCCGTGAACGGGATCGGAGTTGGCCACGGTTGGCCCGTCACGGGGTTGGGTTCGCGGATCGCGGGATTCCACCAGTCGTTGATCCCGAGCATGGCGGAGAAGCCCACGTCCGTGGCGTTGTGGAAGATGTGGTTGCGCCGAAACTCCCCGGCATCGCGCGAGATCCAGGCGTTGAAGTCCGGATCGGCGCTCAGGACGGTCGTGGCGTCGGCCGCCGCGCCCGCGAAGTCGCGGTTCGCCCAGCGGATCCGGGCCCTCATGGCGATGGCCATGTTCTGCGCGCTCGGCGCGATGCCGAACGGCATCGCGAAGTCACCGAAGGTTCCGATGTGCCCGAGCGCGGTCCCCACCCACGTCTCGGCCAGGTTCAGGAAGTCCGTCGGCGTCAGCACGTCGCTGCCGTCGATCGCGCCCTCGCAGACGAACTCACCGAAGTGCGTGAGCGTGGCCGCCACGTAGAGCGCGGCGATCGCCGACAGCCGCTCCCCGGGCGCGCCGAGCGACCACTCGTCCTGGATGCGGTCGTAGACGCCTCGTCCGAGCCCCGTTCCCGTGGGGACGAGCCGCCCCGGCGCCGTCGTGAGAAGCGCCCTGGCACCCATGATCTGGTCGAACCAGCTCTGGTCCGTGGAGGCCTCGCCGCACTCGCCGCCGTTGGCGGTGGCGTCGTAGACGTGCCCGCCACCGAACACGCCCGCGATCGACTGCATCGCGTCCTCGTGGCCGAGCGCGTTGTTTCCGAAGGTGGAGTATGCGCACTCGAAGAGGGCGATCGCGGAGTTCACTTGCGTCTCCGCCGTGCCCGCAGCCTCGATCGCGTCGCTCGTGAGCAGGTGGGGAAGGTCGACCTCCAGCAGGTCGTCGCACGCGCTCAGCGCGCCGAGCGACACCGCGACGATCAGCGCACGGAGAGCCCTCCTGGGCGTCCGCTCGAAATGTATCTGTCGCATGGATGTATGTCCTGTCAGAAGGTGACGCGGAGGGTGACGTTCAGGTTCACCGCCGGCGGCTGCGCCCTGAAGTTGCCGCCTCCGTCGAGCTGGGACGGGTTCCCGAACTCGGGATCCGTCACCGCCTCACCGTAGATCTCCTTCTGCGCCACCCAGATCGTCCAGAGGTTCCGCGCCGAGAACGCCATGGAGGCCCGCTCCGCTCCCGTCCGCTGCACCCACGATTGCGGCAGGTTGTAGCGCGCGCCGACCTCCCTCAGCTTCCAGAAGTCCGCGTCGAAGTAGCTCGAGTAGAAGGAGTCGCCCGACCCGTTCAGCGCGGTGCTCGCCACCCAGAGCGCGTCGTCCTCGGCCCTCGAGACCGCCGAGTTGTTGTAGACGTGGCCCCACAGGTGCCCGTCGTCCTCGCCGGTGCGCCCGTACTGACCCTCGGCGAGCGCGAAGATCTGGAGCTGGTTGCTCAGCAGCCCGATCCGTGGCGCGACGGTGAACGAGTGCGTGGCGAAGCCCCGCCCGACCATGATGTCGAGGTTGTCGTTCGCGCACGGCACCGGAGTGCCACCCGGCACGAGGCCGTATTGACCGGCGTTCGCCGCGCTCGGGTCGGGAGCCAGGCTCACACCCGAGTCGCACATGGCGGTGATGACGTCGCCTTGCCAGTTCGTGAAGTTCCCGGAGATCGGCGCATTCGGGTCGAACTGAGCGCTCACGACCAGGTCGGCCACGGTCTGGTTCGGATACGGGTAACCGACCCTGATCGTCGCGGTGCCCGGGTATGAGCCGAGGTCCTTGATCTCGTTGTTCGTGTAGTCACCGAAGAGGTCGAGGTCGAACGTGAAGGCGTCGCTCTCGTAGACCCGCATGTTGAGCAGGGCCTCCCAGCCCCAGTTGTCGATGCGGCCCAGGTTCGCGTCGACCGAGCCCGGGAAGCCGGAGCTCGACAGCGTCGCCAGCTGCAGCAGCGCCTGCTCGTCCTTGCGCCAGTAGTGCGTGAACTCACCGGAGATCCGGTCGCCGAGCAGCGCGACGTCGAAGCCCAGCTCGAGCTCCGTGCTGACCTCCGGCTCGATCGCCGGGTTGCCCGGGCTATCCGGCCTGATCGCCGACGATCCGCCCGGCCCGGGGATCGGCACGTAGATGTCCTGGCCCGCGGTCGAGCTGGGCTGCCGACCCGCCTTGCCCCACGCGCCGCGGATGCGCAGCGAGTTGATCGCGTCGAAGCTCCAGAAGCTCTCCTCGGACAGCACCCACGTCCCGGAGACCTTGGGGTACTTCTGCGCCGGCGCGTCCAAGCCGAACGTGGAGTTGTCGTCGAAGCGCAGCGCGCCCGTCAGGAAGAGCCTGTCGTTCCAGCTCAGCTCCTCCTGGATGTAGAAGCCGAGCGACTTGTTCGTGACCAACTCGTAGTCGGTGCTGACCTGCGACTGAGCCAGCTGGTTCACCGTCGTCGACAGCGGTGACGCGAAGCCGGTGCCCGTGTTCGCGAAGAAGTTCTCCTCGTCGACGTAGTACTGTGCGCCGAACGAGGTCGCGAAGCCCAACGTCTCGTTCACGTCGAGGCTCGCGGTGAGCGCGTAGTCGAAGCTGAGGTTCGTCTGGATCGGCCGCTCGTACTCCATGTTCCCGGACACCGTCTCCGAGTATCGCGAGCTCCAGCCCGAGGGCACGCAGGAGGCGGGTCTGCCCATCTCGGCGCAGAAGTCGAGCAGGCTCTGCGGCACCACGCCGTCCTCGATCGGGTGGAAGATCCTGTTCTCGTCCCAGCCCTTGTCCACCCCGATCACGGCTCGCTGCGTGAGCGAGGCCGTCACGTTGCCGAAGTCGAAGTCGCCCGTCCTGAAGTTCAGCGTCGCCGACCCCGTGAAGCGCGTGTAGTCGCGCGTCGCCTCGTTCTCCGCGACGTCGGTCGGCAGGTGCTCCTGGAAGCCGCCGAGACGTTGGTCGGACCCCGGCGTGCCGAACGGCGTGATCCGGTCCAGGAAGGTCCCGTTCGACCACACCAGGTCCTGAAAGATTCCGCCGTCGCCTGGCGTGGCGGACTCGTACCTCGTGTAGCCGTCCACGTACCCCGTGGAGACGTCGAGGGAGAAGTTCTCGTTGAAGATCACGCCCAGGTTGGCGCGCAGTCGAAACGTCTCGTCCGTGTTGAACCAGACGAAGCCCTCCTCGTTGTCGTAGTTCGCCGACAGGAAGTAGTTGACCGCCTGCGTGCCGCCGCGCACGTCGACGTTGTAGCCCTGGCTGTGGCCGTTCTGGTACATGTTCTCCGTCGGCCAGTCGTAGTAGCCCTGGCGGATGTACGCGTTCCCGTCGTCGTACATGTTGTACGGCACGAGATCCGCCCGGGTCGCGCACGGCGGCCCCGGGGCGGCGTTCCCCTGACACGCCCACATGGTGCCCAGCTTCGCCGACGGGTTCGCCACGTAGTTCACGCCCTGCCGGATGGAGACGTTGAACTGCGGGCTCCCCTCCCGACCGCGCTTAGTGATGATCTGGATCACGCCGGCGGACGCCTCGGTGCCGTACAGGCTCGCGGCCGCCGGGCCCTTGATGATCTCGATGCTCTCGATGTCCTCGGGGTTGAAGTCGTCGAGCACGCTCGCCTGGCGGCCGTCGGCGATGTCCGGTCCGGACTCGGCGCTGTTGTTCACGCGCACGCCATCCACGTACAGAAGCGGCTGATTGCGGCCCTGGTTGAAGCTGCCCACACCGCGGAGCGTGATGGGCGCGCCCGTGCCCACGTTGCCGTCCAGGATGTTGAACCGGAGACCAGGGGTCCGTGCGGAGAGAAGGTCCTGCATGTTCGTGATCGCGACGTCCTGCACCACGTCGCTCACGCCCACGGAGGTCACCGTGTTCCCGATCGCGCGGCGCTGCGTCCCGCCCGGCGTGCCGGTGATGATGATCTCGTCGAGCTGGAGCGCTTGTTCCGTGATGCGGAAGTCGAGAACGGCCGTCTCTCCCGCCGTTACCGCGACGGCTTGCTGCACCTCGCCGTAACCGATCCGCTGAACGGTCAAGGTGTGCGTGCCGGCCGGCACATTCAGGAGGATGTAGGAGCCGTTCTGCTGGGTCAGCACACCGATATCCAGATCGGCGATGAAGACCTGCGCCGCGGGGAGCGTTTGACCGCTCTGGGCGTCGACGACCCTCCCGGCGATCGAGCCCGTCTGTGCGGCGAGCCCTGACGCCCAGAAGATGGTGAGAGCTGCGAACCCTCCGAGTGCTCGCGACCTGCGTGCGTACATGAGGGTTTCCATGGCTGTCCTCCTGTCTGTGGGTCTCTGGGTACCGCTCCTAATGCAGTTGGGTGGATCGCTCAGATGCCCGGCGATCGATCGCGAGCGCCGAGAAGGTGGGTATCCATCCGGCTCATGGGACTGATCGGGCAGTTTACGATTCCTTTACCGGCGCGGCAAGCAAAGGAGGCGAATCGGACAAAAGGGAGGCGAACCCGTCGCCCCGCGGGGGTCCGCCCGCCGGCCGGGCCGCGCAGCGGCCTGCGGCTCCCCGGGACGGTTCGCGGCCACTGGGTTGGAGCCTAAGCGTTACGCCGACTGCCAGATCCGGGTGTCCGGGTTGAAGGCGGCCCAGGCCCGCCAATACGCGGTATAGGCCTCATCGATCGCCGCGAGGCGTTCGCCCGCCAGCGGACCGGAAACCGCGACGCCGTCGACGGTCCACGTGCTGCCGGTCTCGTCGTCTTCGAAGCCGGAGGTCGTCGCCCGGAGAGTGACGGGGGTCTGTGTCACGGTGCGGGGCCAGAACGCCGCCCCGCCCTGCGCGGCGTCACTCCAGAGCACCATCGCCGACGCGCCCTCATTGAGGAAGCCGACGGTCTGGAAGGAGCCCTCGAGCTCGGTGAACGCATCATGGGGGAAGGCGATCCCGGGCGCGCCCGGCTTCGACGGCACGCCGATCACGACGTCCTTGGAGAAACGCCGCGTATCGGCAGGAGGCATGGCGTGGGGACGATAGAACGTCTCGATCGTGCGGTAGGGTCCGTACGGGTAGCCGATATCCGCGTAGTCGAACGGCGGATCGAAGCCCTGATCCTGCGCCGGCACTCGGGTGGTGGGATGGAGCGCTACCCACTCGGCCCAGCTCATCTCGACGAACGGATAGGTCTCGATCCGCGTCCCCTCCAGGGGCCCGCACCCCGCCGTCCCGAGCATCTGGGGCCAGATGGACTCGTCTCCCGGCGAGCGATCGAAGAACATGAGGTTGTTCATGAACAGGATGCCCGACACGGCGAGCCTGCCTCCCCCGATCGACGCGCGGTCGAACACGCGTGACGAGCCGGTGAGCGGGCAGTGCGTGATCCCGAGCTTGGGTCCGAGCGGACCACCCGGATCGAGGTTCAAGACCTCGTGATGCCACAGCACGTTGTGCGGGACCGCGTACGTCAGGCCGAACACGTCGAGGCCGATGACGCGCGTCCCCGCATCCAGGTACTCGGGCACGGACTCGTGGGCGCGGACCCACGCCGGATCGTCGAGGGGACGAATGGCATCTCTGGCGGCCGCCGAGACCATGAAGTCCGTGTCGAGGCCGCAGCCGGGGAACCGCGGGAAGCCTGTGGTATCCGTCGAGTTGATGATCGTCTCGACCTTGCAGGCCGCGAGCGCCATGGCGCCGAGGGCAGCGAGCAACTCACGGCGCGACATGAGCGTCGCCGCCGCCGTGTGCAGCGGCCGCGCGTGCGCGCTCACCGTCACGTCCTCCGTCTCTTCCGTCTCTCTCTTCCTTCCGTTTGGCCGCGGCGATCGACTCCTTTCGCTACCAACCGATCCCGCATGCGAGGCGCCCACGTATTGGGAATCGTCGCCAGGGCCCGACGGTTCCTGGACGCCATCCGGGAAGAGTGGCTGCTCGCCCTATCGGTTGCCGCGTGGCGAGCCCGTGCCCCGGTGCGTCTCGATGAGGATCGTGCCGTTCGCGCCACCGAAGGCCGCACCGGACGCTGCGCCCTTGAAGACGCGCACGCGCGCGACCTCGTCCGCGCGGATCGCGTCCAGGACGTGCAGCGCGTCGGGGTTGGCCGCCGAGTCGATGCGCACGCCGTCGAGGTAGACGTCGGGTGCCGCGCTCGTCTGGAAGGTGCCGAAGCCACGGATGAAGATCGCCGAGCCCGCGCCGAGCGCTCCACGCCGCCGCACGACGACCCCAGGAACCTGGTCCTCGAGGAGGTTCAGGACGCTGCGCCACGGCGCCCCGTCGATCTTCACCGGCATCCCGGGGGGCTCGTCGCTGCGCGGGGGTCGGCCCGTCAGCACCAGGATCTCGTCCAGCACCGCGGCGAGCGGGGTGAGCCGAACCTGGAGAAACTCCGCCGCGGAGAGCTCGAGCTCCTCGACCATCGACACGTAGCCGGGCGCCTCGAACCTCACCTCGTACGTCCCGGAGGGGAGCTGGTCCAGAAGGAACTGTCCGCCCGTCTCCGTGACCATCTCGAGACCGAGCGCTCGCAGTGAGATCCTGGAGCTCGGAACCGGCGCCCCCGTGTAGTCGTCGAGCACGACGCCCGCGAGCGCGCCCAGCTCCTGGCCGCGAACGGGGAGCGCGAGCGCGGAAAGGGCGACGGTCAGGAGCGTAGACGCCAGGAGCGCCTGGGCACGACGCCGAGCCATTTCATCCACTCCTCACATCCCGACCATGATGACGAAGTTCAGGTGGTCTCCCGGATACACCGGCACCCGCTCGGTCTCATAGCCACCTCTGCCCAGGAAGTCGACACCGAGGTGAGCCCACTCGCTCCGCCACCGCATGCGGAAGGTCTCGGACGTCTTTCCAGTCACGATCCCGGCACGCGTCTTCACTCCGTTCCAGTAGACGTGGATCGTGGCGTCCCGAAAGTCGTTGTTCTCGACGGTGAGCTGGATGTCCTCGGAGGCTCTCGATCCGTCGAACGGGCTCCCCTCCCCCTGCTGCGTGGTCGAGCACCCCGCGGCGGCGAGAGCCGTGACGAGCGCCAGGGCGGCGCGGAAGCGCGGGACGCGCATGGTAACCTCCTTCCGATGGTGACCTTCCTCCTACCCCGCGCCGGGCTCCGGGAGCCCCCTACCCTCCCGAGGTCGGCCAGGAGGCTCATCGTGCCCCGCTGGCCAGCGCCGGACACGCGGCCCACAGCAGGGCCAGGTCCTCGGCGTGCACCGCGGTCACGGCGGGACCCGCTACGCGCGAGTCGTGCGCGGCGCTCATCACGGCCCTGGGGTCGTCGGCGTGCCCGAGCCCGAGCGCGTGTCCCAGCTCGTGGGCGACGATCAGCCTCAGCTCGGCGACATTGCCGAAGCGGTAGACCCGGATCTCCCGGCCGACCGCCACTCCCCGTCCGTTCTCCGTGCGGACGGCCTCGCGGTACTCGCCCGCCTCCATCACCACGGACGGAAACGCCCGGCTGAGCTCCTCGACCCGCCCGGCATGCTGCTCGTTGGCGCGGTTGAGCCGATCGA
>Ga0214472_10001435_pt1 | contig 26788 bp, 27 predicted proteins | sample RVTome_6_FD_207662 | JGI IMG/M metagenome (GOLD analysis project Ga0214472, IMG submission 207662) | Soil microbial communities from uranium-contaminated site in the Upper Colorado River Basin, Wyoming, United States - RVT140D175 | ecosystem: Environmental > Terrestrial > Soil > Contaminated >...
CCAGCGGCTGAGAGGGGGCTGACGAGCCCCGACCCGCCGAACCTGATCTGGGTAATGCCAGCGAAGGGAGGAGCGATGAGCGAGCGCACATGGGGGGTCACGCCGGTGCCCGACCGATTGCGCACGCTCTCCGGGGTCGACCTCGGCCTCCTCTGGGGCAATCTCGGCGTCAGCCTGCTGGTGCTCGTCGCCGGGACCCTCCTCGCGGGACTCGGCTTGAAGCAAGGGCTCGCGGCGATCCTGGTCGGTGCCGTCCTCGGCACGGCTCTGCTCGGACTGGCTGGGCTGATCGGGGCGGACCGGCGCCTGCCGGGCATGGTCCTTCTGCGCGACCCGCTCGGCCGCCGGGGCTCGTACGTTCCGACGGGACTGAACGTCGGCCAGAACATCGGGTGGGCGACCTTCGAGCTGATCGTCATCGCGGCGGCTGCCAATGCGCTCGCCGATCGCGTCTTCGGCTTCGAGGCCCGCTGGCTCTGGGTGCTGGTGTTTGCGGCGGTGACGACCGCGCTCGCGCTCGCGGGGCCGATCTCCGTCGTCCGCCGTTACCTCCGGCGCTTCGGGATCTGGGCCGTCGTTGTGTCGACCGCGTACCTGACCTGGTGGGCCCTAGACCGCGCCGACGCGGGCGCGCTGTGGTCGGCGGGCGGCGAAGGGGGGCTCTCGTTCTGGCAGGGCGTCGACCTGACGGTCGCCATGGCCGCCTCGTGGCTGCCCCTTGCCGCGGACTACACACGCTTCGGGCGCAGCGGCCGAGCGGCCTTCTGGGGAACGGGGCTTGGCTACCTCGTGCCGCTGGTCTGGCTCTACGGCCTCGGGCTCTTGCTCGCTCTCTCGGGCGGCTTCGGCGACACGACGGGGCTCCTGATCGCCGTCGCCGGCGGTGGCGTCGCTAGCGCGCTCGCGCTCCTCGCGCTGACTGTCGCCGAGACGGATGAGCCGTTCGCAAACGTCTATTCCGCGGCGGTGTCCCTGCAGAACCTCTTCCCGGGCGCGTCGCAGGGCGTTCTCGTCGTTCTCTGCTCCGGAGCCGCGACCGTCGGAGCGCTTTCGCTCGACCTCCTCGCGTACGAAAGCTTCCTCTTCCTCCTCGGCTCCTTCTTCGTGCCTCTCTTCGGTGTGCTCGCGGCCGATTTCCTCCTCGGCGCCGGGAGAGGCGTGGCCGTTCGCTGGAACGGGGTGGTCGCCTGGCTCGCCGGCTTCGCGGCCTACCATTGGATCCAGCCCACCGGACCGTCCTGGTGGACCGAGGCCCTCAGAGGACTGCCGGGGACCGCTGACTTCAGCAGTGGCGCATCGTTGCCCTCGTTCGCGCTCGCGTTCGCCCTCTACGCGGCCGTACGGTACGCGCAGCATGCGCCGTTTGGGCGTCGTTGGGCTTACCGGGCTTGACCTCGTCGACGGCGGTCCGCTCAGAGTCGGCGGCGCCGCCTACTACGGCGCCCGCGCACTTCGCTTCCTCGGCCATCCGGCCGTCGTAGCGACGAAGTTTGCGGAGGGGGACCGGCCGGCCGTCGCTCCGCTGTTTCGACTCGGCGTCCCCGTGGAGACCGGCCCGGCGTCATCGACGATCAGCTTCCGGATCGACAACGAGGCTGACGGGCGGCGCATGGCGATCGAGGCGCTCGGGGACCCGTGGACGCCTGAGGAAGCACGAAGCTGGGTCGCGCGAGCTCTCGCCGACGTCGACTATGTACACGCCGGCGCGCTGACCCGGGCCGACTTCACCCCGGAGACGCTGGCCGCTCTGTCCACCGGTCGGATCCTCTCCTTCGACGGCCAGGGGCTCGTGCGCCGCGCGCGCATCGGGAAACTCGTCCTCGACCCCGACTTCGATCTCGAGCTCCTTCGACACGTCGACATCCTCAAGCTCGGCGAGGAGGAGGCCGGCGCGCTCGGGGTCGGCCATGACGAGCGCTCGCTCGGGTCGCTCGGCGTTCCCGAGGTGGTCCTGACTCTGGGGCGCCATGGCGCGATCCTTTACGCCGACGGCCTCGCCGAGCACGTGCCGACACGGCCGCTGGACGGCATCGACCCGACCGGCGCGGGTGATCAGTTCATCGCGGCGTATGTCTCGTACCGGCGGTTGGGGCACGCGCCCCCCTCGGCGGCCCGTTGCGCGACCGACGCCGTCTTCGCTCTTCTTGCCGGATGGTCAGGCCGCTAATCGTCCTCGCGGGGTGCGACGACGCCCTCTATCTCGTGGAGATCGGGGCGAGCGGCGACGAGGACCAGCTGGCCGGCCGCCAGCCCGGCGGCGCCGTGGAGCGTTCGCGGCCGCTGCAGCTTGTTCCCTCGTGGGCGGCGGATCACCTCATCGACGTCGACGCGGTCGGGTCGACTCTCGTTCTCGCCCTGGAGCGTCGGCCGCCGCTGATGGTCTCGCACGATGCCGGCCAGACGTGGGTCGAGCGCGGCGCGGGCTTGCCGCCCGCGCGCGCCGTCGCCGTGCGGGAGAACCCAGACCACGTTCTGTACGGCGGCCGCAACCGCCTGTACGTATCCGGCGACGGCGGAATCTTCTGGCGCGCCGTCGCCGTCGAGCTGCCCGAAATCCGCGATGTCGCCTGGAGCGAGGGCTAAATCGAGGGACTGACACTCGCTAGTGGCGTAAATGGGCATGGCGTGTGTGCCGAGACGGCCTCGAAGGTGGGTACAAACCCTCGATCTGGCCTCGGTGCCGACCTGCGAGGGCAGAATTCGGCTCTGGAGCGTCGGTGTCAGAGGCGGAACTCGCCGCGCGCCACGACGACCGCCGACCCGCCCACCTCGACCTTCTCCACCCGTTCCGCCGAGCCCTCCACGCGAGCGTAGAGCGTGCTGGGCCGCCCGATCTCCTCGCCCTGCGAGATCTCGATCTCCTCGCCGAACGCAATGCGCCCATGGCGGGCCAGGTGGAGCGCAAGCGGGCCGGCCGCAGAGCCCGTGGCCGGGTCCTCCGGGACTCCGCCCCCTGGGGCGAACATGCGCGTCTTCCACCGCCGCCCTGATCCCGCGAAGAAGTTGAACCCGATGTCACCGGCAGGCTTCAGGCGCCCGAGATCTGGCTCGAGGTCCGCTACCTCCTGCTCGGAAGCGAGGGCGACGAAGACGTGCTGCATGCCGTTGTCGTAGATCTCGACGGGGAGCTCCGAGCGCGAGACGCCTGCCGCCGCCAGGACGTCCTCCCAACCCTGGAACGGCGCCACCGACGGCAGCGGCTGCTCCATGCGCCCGAACGTCAGCTGCGGCCCTTCGCGCTCAAGCCGCACAGGGACGATCCCTGCCCGCGTCTCGAGCCTGATCTCGGGCAGCTGCAGCGGCCCGGCGAGAACGAAGGCCGTACCTAGAGTGGGATGCCCGGCGAAGCGAAGCTCCAGCATCGGCGTGAAGATGCGGATCCGCGCGTGGCCGCCTTGCTCGGCCTGGTAGACGAACACCGTCTCGGAGAAGTTCATCTCGCACGCCAGCGGCTGCAGCTGGGTCTCCGGGATCTCGCGCGCATCCGTGAAGACGGCGAGCTGGTTCCCGGCGAGGGGCCGGTCGGTGAAGACATCGGCGACGACGTAGCGAAACGTCGGCACGCGGCTACTGTACGTGCCTCGTGAGCGCGATCGAGGTCGAAGGCCTGCGCAAGTCCTACGGCGGGCGGGAGGTGCTCCACGACCTTTCCTTCACCGTCGAGACTGGCGAGGTCTTCGCGCTCCTAGGACCCAACGGAGCCGGCAAGACGACCACGGTGGAGATCCTCGAGGGGTATCGCCACCGGGATTCCGGCGACGTCCGCGTGCTCGGGCACGACCCCGAGCGGCCGGGATCCGACTTTCGCGCGCGCATCGGGATCGTCTTGCAGTCGTCGGCCGTCTACCACCTCCTCACGGTTCGCGAGATGCTGGACCTCTTCGCCGGCTACTACCCCGCGCCGCGCCCCGTCGACGAGGTGGTCGAGCTCGTCGGCCTCGGCGAGAAGCGCGACGCCCGCGTGCGGACCCTGTCCGGAGGCCAGCTCCGCCGGCTCGACCTCGCGCTTGCGCTCGTCGGCGACCCCGAGCTTCTCTTCCTCGACGAGCCGACGACCGGCTTCGACCCGGGGGCCCGCCGCCAGGCCTGGGAGACGGTGCGCGAGCTCCGTACGCTCGGAAAGAGCATCGTCCTCACGACGCACTACATGGAAGAGGCACAGCGCCTCGCCGACCGCGTGGCGATCTTGCGGGACGGCCGCATCGTCTCGACCGGATCGCCGCGCGAGCTTCTGACGGGGCACGCCGCCGTCGAAATCCGCTTTCGGCGCAACGGCAAGGAGGTCGTGCTGGAGACCGACGAGCCGACCCGCGTCCTGCACGAGCTGACGACCGAGGCGATGGCGCAGGGGCTCGAGCTCGAGGGACTCGAGGTGCACCGGCGGACGCTCGAGGACCTTTACCTCGAGGTAACGAGGGAGAACTGAGTGCGCCTGGCCCTCCACGAGCTGCGCGTACAGCAGCTCCTTTTCTGGCGGAACCGGGAGGCGGCGTTCTTCACGTTCCTCTTCCCGGTGATCCTGCTCGTGCTGCTCGGCTCGGTCTACGGAGACGAGCCGATCGAGGGCGTCCGGGCGGCGACGTATCTCGTGGCGGGCCTGCTCGGGTACGGCGTCGCCGCCGCCGCCTTCGCATCGCTCGCGATCACGCTCGTCGTGCGGCGTGAGGCCGGGGTCCTCAAACGGGTGCGCGGGACGCCGCTGAGCCCGGCCCTCTATCTCGGTGCAGTCATCGGCTCGACGGTGGTCATCGTCGCGCTCCAGGTAGTCGTGCAGATACTCATCGGGCGCTTCGTCCTCGACGCGCACTGGCCCGAGTCGCCGCTCTCCTTCGCAGCCGCGATCATGCTCGGGGCCGCCGCCTTCGCGGCGCTCGGACTGGCCGTGAGCGCGCTCGTCCGAACGGCCGAGGGCTCCTCCGCGGTCGTCAACGCGATCTACCTGCCGATGGCGTTCATCTCGGGCGCGTTCTTCCCGACAAGAGAGCTCCCGGGTTTTCTCGAGGCCGTTGCGGAGGTACTGCCGCTGACGCACCTGCTCCGGCTCATCCGGGCCACGTTCGTGGAGGGAGAGGGGCTCGCCGGCTCGCCGGAGGCTCTCGCTGCGTTGGCCGCCTGGGGCCTCGCCGGACTCCTCCTCGCACTTCGCATGTTCCGTTGGGAGCCCCGAGAGGGTATGAGCGGTGCATGACCGATCCAACACTCGTGTTCATCGAGGAACAGGACGAGGGGCCGAGCATCGTCGTCAACTTCGGGGTCTTCTCCGGCCGAGACGCCACCGACGCGGAGGTCGACCGGCTCGCGCACGCGCTGCTCGAGGAGATCGACGCAGTCGAGGTGCTCCGCGAGCGGCGCCACGAGTTCGACCGCGAGGTCGAGGCGACCGTGTATCAGGTGCGCGTCGCGCTTCCGCGAGAGGCGCAGGCCCGCATCGGGCACTTCGCGAGCCTGGTCGAGGGCTGGGCCGCCGACTGCATCGGCGAGCGCCGCTTGCTCACCCCCTAGCGGCACCGCCTGTCGGATAATTGGGCGGTGAAAGGGGAGCCCGAATCCGGGCCGCTCGAGCTCGACCTCTACGGGCTGCGGGTGTCCGTCCAAAGCAGTTGGGCGGACGTCATTGCGGCCCTCCGGAGGGATTTCGGCTGGTTCGAGCGGGCGGACGCGGAAGGCTCGCCCGCCGTCCAGGTGCAGATCGAGCGCAGAGCGCCCGACTACGACGCTCTCGGTGAGGCGTCCGCGTCCTTCGTAACGCCTCGTAACGTCGTCTTCCACCTCGACGGACGGACGATCGTCGACTACTTCGGCCAGGCGGTCTCGGTGCTCGAGCCTGCGCTCGGGAACCTGCGCGTCCAGGGACGCTCGTCGCATCTCGTGCACGAGGCCGTCTACCTCTTCCTGCTCTCGCGCGTCGGCGAGCACCTCGACTCGCGCGGGCTGACGCGCGTGCACTCTCTCGGGCTCGCGGGGCGAGCTGGAGCTGTGCTCGTCCTCCTGCCCTCCGGCGGCGGCAAATCGACCCTGGCCGTGCGCGCGCTGAGCGAGCCGGGTGTGAAGCTGCTCGCCGAGGACACCCCGCTGCTCGACCGCGCGGGTGTCGTGCATCCGTTTCCGGTCCGCGTCGCCATCAACGAGACGGACGCGGAGTCGCTCCCCGCCGGCGCGGTCCACCGGATCCAGCGCATGGAGTTCCATCCGAAGCTCGTTCTCGACCGGAGCGCCTTCGAAGACCGCATCGCCGGCAGGCCCGTGCCGCTTGCCCACATCGTCATCGCTCGCCGATCACTCGGTCGCGATGCCGCGCTCGAGCCTTTGCCGCGCCGCGCCGCCTTCGGCCCTCTGCTTCGCGAGGCCGTCGTGGGCATCGGCGTCTACCAGGGCATGGAGTTCGTGTTGCAGAAGGGCTTTCGCGAGATTCCGGGGAAAACGGGAATCGCCTTCGGGCGCATGCGTAACTGCGCAGGCGGACTACGGCGTGCCCGTGTCTGGGAGTTGACGCTCGGCCGAGACCGGGAGCGGAACTGGGAAGTCCTCGCGCCACTCCTTCGGTGAGCATGGAGCTTGTGTTCGCCGCGGAGTACTTGCTTCCGCCGGTCGGCGGGGCCGAGTACTTCACGCTCGAGCTCCTCGAGGATCTCGCCGCGCGCGGCCACCGCGTCCGGGCCGTCTGGCTAGGCGGGCGAGAGGAGCCCCCGCCCGGCGTCGAAGGGATGCCCGCGCCCGAGCCCCGGCCGTCCGGTGGCTACTGGCGGACGAAGCGCCTTCGGCGCGAGGCCGTGGCCCAGAAGGTCGCCGACGCGCTAGCCGACCGGCCGGCCGATGTCCTCCTCACACAGCTGCATGCGGCTCCAGGAGCCGCCTCAGCCGCCGCAGCCTCGGGTGTCGGGACCGTCCTCTTCCTCCATAGCTACGAGTCCCTTTGCAAGCACGCGTTCGAGGCCGGAGGAGATTGCACTGCGGCTCGGGACTGCCGCTCGTGCCCGACAGCCGCAAGGCTGGAGCCCGACGAGCGCGCCGAGCTCTTGCGCTCCCGTGAGGCCCACGGTGAGCTCCTCGCGCGGGCGGGCGGCCTCGTCGCTCCGAGCAGGGCGGTCGCCGCAGCGACCGAGGCGTGGTGCGGCCGTCGGCCGTCCGTCGTCCCTCCCGTCGTCGCCGCTCCTCGTCGCGTGCGCTCCGCCCCCAACGGACAGATCCTCACCGTGGCCCGGTGGCGGCAGCACAAGGGCACGGACCTGCTCGAGCCTCTGGCCCGGGGACTTCCGCACCGTCGGCTGCGAATCGCCGGAGACGGATTACCTACGACGCTGCAGACGCGCCTCCGAGCCCTCCCGAACGTCGAGCTGGTCCCGCCGGCTCCTGTCGAACGGCTTCTCGAAGGGGCGGCCGTCACGCTGGTGCCCTCTCAGGGAGAGGAGGCCTTCGGGCGGGTTGCCTTCGAATCCATGGCCGCGGGGGTCCCGGTCCTCGCAAGCGACGCAGGCGGTCTTCGCGAGCACGTTCCGCCCTCGCTGCTCGTGCGCCCACGGGGAGACGCCGACGCCTGGATCCGCGCTGTCCGAGCCCTCGAGAAGCCCGAGCGCTGGGAGAGGGCCCGCGCCGAAGGCCTCAGGGCCGCCGAGTCAGTTCTGCGGGCACGCCCGGCTGAGGCAGTGGAGCGTCTTCTGCTGCGGATCGCGTCTCGGCAAGCGCCATCTCCTGGAGAATGACGCCCTCGATCTCCTTGACGAACCGTTCCTCGGAGTAGGGCAGCGCGGCGTTCCGGCATGCCTCCTCGGAGAAAGGCTCTTCGAGAACCCGCCGGACGGCGGCCCTGAGCTCCGAAGCATCGGTTCGATCGAGGAGGAGGCCGGTCTCACCGTGGCGGACGATCTCGAGGGCGCCGCCTGAGCGCAGGCTGATCACCGGGGTTCCGCAAGCCTGAGCCTCGGCCATGGCGATCCCGAACTCCTCCCTGGATGGGTGGATCAGCATGAGGCTCGTCCGATAGAGATCCCGCAGCTCGTCCTCCGAGACATAGCCGGTGAAGCGCACGTTCGGGGGCGCAACGGCGCGCCAGCGCTCCAGCCACGCGCCGCCGCCGGCGATCACAAGCTCGAGATCGAGCCCGCGAAACGCGTCGAGCAGGGCATCCACGCGCTTGTGGGGCACGAGCCGCCCGACGAACAGGGCGTGCCGCCGCTCCCGCGCTTCCGGAGTGAAGAAGCTGGTCCGGACCGGCGGGTAGACGACCTCGGCGTGAACACCGAAGGTGTCTGCCAGCGCCCGGACCGACCACATCGAGTTCGTGAGGAGGCGATGCGGCTTCCGGGCCAGACGGCCGAATTCGGCACGGAGCGCGGGAATCGTCGCCGCCAGGAGCGGCCGCAGCGGCCGCGGGTAGTCGAGGAGGTACTTCGGGGCATCCCCGTCGAACATCCGCGGAACGCCGTTGAGATAGGCGACGTGGCGGGCGTCGGCCGGGACGCGGGCAGCGAGGCTCCAGCCGAAGCCGGCCGAGGAGAAAACAACACGTGCTCCGTCTAGGGAAACGCGCGCGATCCGGCGCGAGTAGACGGGACCCAGGAAGTGGCGGCGCCGGCCTCCGTGCCAGGCGACGCGAGCTCGGGTCTCGAAGGCCGGAGTCGAAAAGGGGTCCAGGTTCGTCGTCCTGAAGCGGGGCGCGACCAACTCGGCCGCCGGAAACCTGCCCATGATGGATTCCACGATTCGCTCGCAGCCGCCCACCTCTCCCAGTTGATCGTGGACGACGACGAGGCCCGCACCATTGTGAGCGTCGCCTCCCATCACCACGTAGCGTAAGCCCTCTGCGGCATGTTCTCTAGCGTTTGGCGTCCAGGAGCGTGCTGCATTCACGCCGAAGCTCGACCGCTCGTTTCGTCAGCTCGCGCTCGTCGAGGCTCTCCGAATGGGTGGAGGGAGCGACGAGCGCCTCCCCGGCAAGCAGGTCGCGCACGAGCGCGAGCTGCCTCAGCACCCACGGCCCTGACCGCATGGTGCGGAGCCCGAGCAGGGACGAGCGGGCCACCTCCCCAGCCGAGAAAGCGCGGAAATCGAGGAGCTCGTCGACGAACTCCTGCTCGGGAAGCCGGAATCGGGGCAGGAAGGGGGTCCCCGCGACGTGCTCTGACGCACCAACTAGCCCGATCCAGCGAAACCCCGGGCGCCAGGAATCTTCCGCCATCCTGGAGGTTGTGATCTCAAGGGTCATTCCCGCCGCGTGGGCTGCTCGTGCGCCGGTCCGCAAGGCCCAGTCGACGACCCGCTCGGCCCGATCGGGCGGCCCGGCGTCGACGAGAAGCGTCGGCGAAAGACGGGCCGGCTCGAGGTAGAGGGTTGCCGAAGGCGGCTCCAGGAGTGAGATGAGAGCGCGAGCGGTCTCGACTTTCTCAGGATCCGGTTGGGCAAGTCTCCATCCCTCGGAAGCGGGCTTCCTCCGGCGTGGAATCTCGTGGCGAGCACGATCGGCGTCCATGATCTCGAGCGCGCCGAGGAAACCCTCGCGGGCGCCGCCGAGCCGGGCGAGCTCGGGAGCGGCGGCCACGAGCCGCCGTGCCCCCGGCCAGTCAAGGCTCTCCCGCTCGACGAGCGTGGCGAAGCGCCCGAGCTTGAGCGCAAACTCCTTCGGGGAGACAGCCCAGGATGTGAGGGCCTCTGAGAGCTGCGCTTCGCTCACGTAACCCAGGCGCCGATCCGGCTCCCACGGCTTAGCCTCGCGAAGCTCTTCGCCGCCGAGGAGGCGCCAGGCGGCTACTGCGGCGACCGGCTTGTCGGCACCGATCAGTCGCCGCCGGTGCGCAACCCAACCGGCGGCTCGCACGAACTCGGACCTGCTCACGACGCTCAGGTCGATCGGAAGGATCGCTTGGCGGGGCCGGTAGCGGCGTCCGATCGCGACGAGGACGTCGACCTCGAGCTCCGGCTCCAGATCCTCCACCACTGCGACGAGATCAACGTCGCTTCGCCCAGGTCGGAGGGTGCCGGCTCCATACGAGCCGTGGGAATACAAGGCGACCACTCCGGGAGTACGAAGAAGGGCTCGGGCCAGCGAGGCTACGACCAAGCGGTAGTAGGCCTGAAACGGCCCCGGGGCAAAACGGCCGGCCGCCGGCCCTGCGACACGCCAGATCGCTCGGCGGACCCGCACGGAGCAATACTAAGCCGTGACCGGCGAGACGAACGCGGGCGTCTGCTTCGCCAGCTGGCATGGCTTCGCCGGTTGCGTCACGTCCTGTCGCCATTCGGAGGCCGTCTTGGGAGGGAAGGCGGCTGTTGTGACCGAGAGCGAGGCGCCTACCGAGGCCCTCGACTCGGAGCTGCTGATCCTCTCTGCCTGGACACCCGGGTACGCGGAACTTCTCGAGCGCCGCGCAGGGCCGACGGTCGCCCGCTGGCATTCGCCCCTCCTCCAGACGGAGCTCTCGCGCGAGGGCTGGAAGCTCAGCAACCTCCTCGAGCTCGTCGACAACGGCTCGCTCGCCGGCCTGGCCGTCAGCGACGCCGCAGTCGCCGCCGCGCTCGGGCACCCGAAGATCATCCACCTCCCCGAGGTCTTCGAGCCTGAACTCGTCGCGGGGACGCGACCGGCGCGACTCGAGGGCGTGAACGTGTCTCTTGTCGGAGAGCCCCACGGGCGCAAGAACGTCCTCGCGCAGTCGGCCGGCTTCGAGGAGGCCCGACGGCTCGCCGAAGGGGAATGGACGCTTCATCTCTTCGGGCAGACACACAGGCGGCGCGGCTACGCTCGCTGGCTTGAGCTCGCGGGCATTCCGCACGTGGATCACGGCTTCCTGCCGGTGGAACAGCAACTCCAACTCCTGGCCGGAATGGATGCGGCTCTCGTCGCAAGCCTGACCGAGAGCTACGGCTATGCAGCCGCGGAGCACGTCGCCCTCGGGGTTCCGGCGGTCGTCTCGCGAGCTGTCGCCGCGCTCGATCCCGGCCCGCTTACAGTCGCCGATCCCGGCGACGTCTCCGAGATCGCCGCGCTGCTGGCACTCGCGCTGGCAGAGCCACAGCTCACCGCCGACCAACGTGCAGGCCTGTTGCGCCGCGCTGAGGAGAACGCCTCCATAGCCAGCCACGCACTCGCCGACCTTCGGCAGCGCGTTGCGGCGCTACTCTGATCCCGTCGCGCCCCCGTAGCTCAGTGGATAGAGCAGAGGTTTCCTAAACCTCGTGCGCACGTTCGATTCGTGCCGGGGGCACCTCAGCTAATGGAGGCCACTGGCGCCCCAGCCCGCCCGGCCCTGCAAAGACGGCCGACCGTGGCGCTCGTCGCCTGGAAGGTCGGCGGCCTTGGAATCCCGACGAGGGGGACCATGCGGCGTCTATCCGAGCACGTCGACTTCGTCGTCATCTCGACTCACCTCGACGAGGAGCTAAAGCCGCTCGTGCGCTGGCGGCGGGTCCCCGCGCCGGGAAAGATGTGGGGGCGCCTGACCTGGGCGGCGTTTTTCCTCGGAGCCTGGGTCCGAACGCGGGGCATCCGCGCAGACCTCGTGCACACGTCGGGAGCGGCCCCACTCCTCTACAGGCCCGTAGACCTCGCCTTCGTGAGCTTCTGCCATTCCCTCTACCACGCGTCCCTCGACGGCCGGCCCAGGCGAGGGCTGCTTGGGCTGTGGCGACTCGCTCGCCGCGCAACCCTCGGGCTGGAGCGGCTCTGCTATCGCCCTAGCCGCGTCCGGATGTTCGCGGCCGAGTCAGCCGGGGGGAAGCAAACGCTCGAGCACCACTTCCCGGGCATCGAGGCGACCATCGTCCCGACCGCGATCGACACGACTCGCTTCCGGCCCGACGAGGACGCCCGCGAAGAGCTCCGCCACTCCGAAGGCGTCGGTCCCGATGAGCAGATCGCGCTCTTCGTCGGGCGCGACTGGGAGCTCAAGGGCCTCCCTGAGGCGATCCAGGGACTGGCCCAGGCTTCGCGTCTCGGACAGAACGCCATGCGACTCTGGGTACTCGGGACGGGCAATCTCCACAAGTACGAGGCCGTCGCCGCGAGCGCAGGCGTCGCCGAGCGCGTTCACTTCTTCGGCATCCGTAGGGACATCGAGCGCTTCTACCAGGCGTCGGACTTGCTCGTCTTGCCCACACTCTGTGAGATGTTCTGCCGCGCCGCTCACGAGGCGGCCGCTTGCGGCCTCCCGATCGTCGCGACCCGTGCAAACGGCATCGCCGAGCTGATCGGGGACGACGAAGCAGGTCTGCCGGTCGAGCGAGACGCCGTGTCGGTCGGACGCGCGCTCGCACGCCTTGCTTCCGACCGGGCGCTCGGGAGCCGGCTCGGCGAGGAAGGCCGCAGGCGGAGCCTCGTGTACACCGAGGACCGCACCGTCGAGGCGCTTCTTGACGCGTACGAACGCCTCCTCGCCGGAGGAGCGTCAGGCGGCCGGCGGAAGCCAGTCGCGATCGCAGACCATCCTCCGGAGCGTTGAGTCGCCCTCCTTGACCGGGTAGGAGAGCTGCACCCGAAGGATCTCGCTGAAGTCGCTCTTCACGGGCGACGAGTAGGCGTACTGGGTCTGGTAGCGCGGGACGACGGGGTTACGGCTGCCCATGTGGAAGCAGGCGCTGGAATCGATGAAGAGCGTCGTCCCCGGGGGGCCGACGAGCCGGTGGACCTCCACAGGATCCACGACCGAGAAGAACTGCTCGTCGGTGATCCGGTAGGAGCAACGCATGGAGCGGTAGCGGAAAGCCTCCGAGACCCGCTTCGAGACCGACGCGGACACGTAGGTGAGCGGCCCGCATTCCTCGGTGACCTCCTTGATCAGGGTGATCAGGTAGAAGGTGGGCTCCGTGTGGTAGTCGCGGTGCCAGTTCTGACTGTCGCGCCAGGGCGCGTCGGGAGTCGGATCGTGGGTGTTGCTCGACTCCTGCAGCCGGATCCCGCGTGGCAGCGAGGTCGAGAGGTGCGGGACGTAACCGAATACCGGCGCGACCGCGCCGATGACCTGGGAGGACGTCGCGAAGTCGACGAGCGACGGGTAGCGAACGGGAGCATCCTCGGGGAGGATGTTCTGTAGGAAGGGCTTACCGAGGTCCTCCCACTTCTGCAGACCCCGCTCCTCGATCACCGCGCTCATCTCCTCGAGCAGCCGGTCGAGATGCGGGAGGCCGTTCGAGGTATCGAGGATAAAGCCGTCCTCGAGCTCGATCCGCCGCCGCCCGCCTGGCCATCCGTTCTCGTCGAGAAGCTCCTCGAAGCGCTCCTCGTACCAGCGGCGCCGCGCCTCGAGCAGGGGCACTCTCTCCCGATTCCACCAACGGGCGATCCGCGACGTCCGCTCGATCCCCAGCGGCCGCATGTCGTCGTACTCGAGCGCCTTGGCCAGAGGCGTCAGCGCCCTCTGGGTCAGCGGGACGCCCATGCTGTCACGCTAATCCGGCGGGACGTGGAAGTCCAGGCCAGGAGCCGGCCGTATCGTACGCACGTGCTTCTCGCGCCCCACGCGGACGGCCATGTCGCCATCGCGCAGCCCGCGCATGGGTGGATGTGCGGGCAGCTCGCCCGCGCCTGGGGAAACGAGCGCTTCGGAGCAGTCGAGCCGTTCGAGGAGGTCTGCCTCGCCGCCGAGCAGCACGACACCGACTGGTCCGATTGGGAGCTCGCGCCGACACTCGACCGTGCGAGTGGCCTCCCCCACACCTTCAAGACCGCGCCGTTCACAGTGCACGTCGACCTGCACACTGCAGGGCCGCGGCGCCTCGTCGCGCAGAGCCGCTACACGGCGTTGCTCGTGTCCCTCCATCACACGTCGTTCTTCGAGGCTCCCGGGCGCCTCGCGATCCTGCGGGAGGGAGGCCGGCGAATCCAGGCTTTCCTCGACGCGAACGCCGCGCTTCAGGCCGAGCTTCGCGCCACGCTCGGCGCCCCCGATGCCGAGATCGAGCGAAACAAGCGGCTCGTGCGCACGTGGGACGGTCTCTCCCACGACCTGATCCTCGGGCTCGCCCCGTGCGTCCGCGAGCGGGTGCCTGCCGCGGGCGATGCCCACGTCGACTTGCACGTCGGCCTGCGCGGCGACGCTCACACGCTCGACCCGTGGCCTTTCGCGGCAGAGGGTCTCGTCGTCAGGACGGAGGGTCGGCTGCTCACGGGCACGTTCGACGACGAGCAGAGGATGCGCGAGGCGCTCGCACGCGCTCCCTGGAGCGAGCTCGCCTACGAGCTCGCTCCGGCCGCGCCGGTCAACTCCGAATAGCCGCCGCGGCTTCGGCGGCGGCGAGAAGCGAGGCGACCTCGGCTCGCCGGGCGGTGTGGCGCTCGAGCGCGATCTCGTCGACGCGGCCGCGGTGGAACCTGAGGGATCTCCCGGCTTCCAAGTCCGCCGCGACCTCCTCAGGCACGTCGTGTCCCAGGCTGCCGTAGTGCGCCTCCAGCCGGGAGGCGGCGACGCCGCGCGCCCAGCGCTCCAGCCGCTCGCCCAGGCGTCCCCGCAGCGGCAGCTCGAGCCCTCTCTGAAGCCGACCGCCCGAGGTGAGCTCGGCTACCGGGGCCGGAGCTGTTGCGTTGGGGAACACTTCGGCGAGCCAGGGGTTCGCGTCGAAGAGTGCGCGGCCGTCGCCGACGAGCCCCCGGGCCTGCTGCGCCTCGCGGGCGAAATAGAGGCTTCCGGCCGTCGTGCCGAGGTGGCCCTCGCAGACGTAGTAGTTGGGGCAGAAAAGCGCCCGCCCCAGTAACCGCGATGCCGAGCCGAGCAGCAGGAATGTGAGCCCGAGGCGCCTGGGTGCAACGACGATGAGCAGGTCGACGTCCGCGTCGTCACCCGCGTCCTGGGCTGCCGCAGAGCCCGTGAGCATCACGCCTCGAACGAAAGGCAGCTTTCCGATGACCCGCGCGACTCGCCGCGCCCGCCGCTGGAGCACCAGCGCACGCGCCATCCTGGGCGGACGCCGGTCGAGAAGCTCCGGGCGATCGCGCAGGCAGTAGAGACCGTCACGCTCGACGATCAGCTGCGCAACAGCTGGAGCGTCCCTGAGGAGCTCGCGCAGCGCCTCGGGCTCGACGGGGACCCGTGCGTAGCACCGCAGCTCATCGAACGTGAGCGCGCAGTCGAACACGTCGGCGTAGACGAGCGAGTCGAGGATCTCGAGGCGGCGGTCGCCGTCGAGGCCGCTCATCGCCTCTCCAACGTGACGACGAGTCGCGCCACGCCCGGCGCCGGGGCCGGCGCGTCCCCGTCGACACGCAGACGCCAGCGTCGCGCGATGGTTGCGAGTGAAAGCGTCATGATCATCCGCGCCAGCGGCTCGCCGATGCAGGTATGCGCCCCGGCACCGAAGGGCACGAACGCACCCCGCTCGGAAGGACCTTGCGGCTTGTCCCCAAGCCAGCGCTCCGGCAAGAACTCATCCGGCCGTTTCCACAGAGTGGGCTCCCGGTGCGTCACGAGCGGGCTGACGAGCACGTTGGCCCCAGCCGGGAGCGAGGCGCCGTCCACACTGACCTCGTGCACGGGGCAGCGGTCGACGTAGCGGGCCGGAGGAAAGAGCCGCAGGCTTTCGTGGAGCACGGCCCCCAGGTATGGGAGCCGCTCCTCGTCGCCGAGCGCGACGGACCGGTCTGCCAGGACCGAGTCGAGCTCGGCGTGCAGTCGCTCCTCGACGTGAGGCGCCCGCCCCAACAGGTACCAGGTCGCCTCGAGGGCGCTCGGGGGCTCGTCCACCGCGGCGAGCAAAAAGGCCGTGAGCTCGCCGCGCACCACCTCTTCGGAGAGCCCCGAGCCGAGGAGGGTCGAGACGAGGTCGCCGTTCGCCCCCGGAGCGCGCCGCCGCTCCTCGATGAGGCGGTCGAGAGCGCGATGCACGCTCGAGAGCGCCTTCGCTTGAGGTGTTCCGGGCAGCGGCGGCGTGAGCCGCGGCACGCCCGCCATGACCGTTCCCAGCGCCTTGGCGAGCCCGTCCGCCTCAGGCTCGAGCTCGGTCGAGAGGAGCGCGTTGCCGGCCATCGCGAGGCAGAGCGGGTCGAGCTCCTTGCGCAGAACGATCCGCGCGCCGTCTTCCCAGCGGGCCTGGATGCGATCGGCTCGGGCCACGATCGCAGGCGCAAAGGCGGCGAGACGGCGCCGGTCGAGCGCCGGTTGCAGGAGGAGCCGGCGGCGCCTGTGCTCGTCGCCGTCGAGCGTGTTCAGCGTCGGGCCGAGAAAGCGGCTTGCGCGCCGCTTCCACTTGCCCTGCCGGAACGCGCCCGCGTCCGTGACCAGCACTCGCCAGATCGCCTCCGGATCCCGCAGGAGGACGAAGCGGCCACGCCCGGCAGCCAGACGGACGGGGCCTGAATCACCTTTGGCGCGGACGAAGCCGATCGGATCGCGAAAGAAGGCGCGGGCGCTGAAGAGAGAGGAAGGCATGGCCGCGGTCAAATCATCCCGCAAAACGGCCTCAACTCCGAGTCATTCGTCGATCGTGAGCCCGGTCGGGCCGAGCACCCCTCCGACGCCCGGCTGCTGATCGAGCAGCACAGCTAGGCGGGGCTGTACGTAAGACCGTACTGCGATTACCGTTTCCGCTGTGAAGAAGGCTCTCGTCGTATTTGCCTGCGCGCTCCTCGCCTCGGTGGGCGCAGCGGCGGGCGGCCTCTACCTCTACGACCGCGAACGCGAAGACGTCATCGCCGAGGGGGTGACTGCGGCTGGAGTCGACCTGGCCGGGCTGACAGCCGCCGAGGCAAGGACGGCGCTCGAGCGCGAGGTGGGCTCCCGGCTCGGCAAGCCGGTGACGGTGGAGCTCGGGAACCGCGGCTGGCTCCTGAGCCCTCGCGACGCGGGAGTCCGGGTGGACGTCGACGGCATGGTCGCAACCGCGCTCGAGCACAGCCGCAGCGGCAACTTCGTCGAGCGCTCGGTGCGCGAGCTCACCGGCGGATCGCTCGACGTCGCCATCCCCTTGCGGGCCGACTACTCCAGGCAGTCCGTCGCGAAGTTCGTCCGCGGCGTCGGCGAGAACGTCTTTCGCCGCCCCCGGAGCGCGAGGATCTCCTACACGACGACGCGCGTGCGCTTGACTCCGGCCCGCCGCGGCGTCGTCGTGCGAGTCGGCGAGCTGACGAAGCGCCTCGGTGCGACGCTGACTCTTCCCACAGCCGAGCGCGTGGTCGAGGTGCCGACGGACCCCATTCGACCGAAGGTGACCACGAGGGATCTGCGGAAGAAGTTTCGCTACTTCATCACGGTCAGCCGGCCTGAGTTCAGGCTCCGCTTCTTCGTCGACTTCAAGCTCGCCAAGGCGTACCGGATCTCCGTCGGCCGGGTCGGCTTCGAGACGCCGAGCGGCCTCTACCGCGTCCAGAACAAGGCGGTGAACCCGTCCTGGTTCGTGCCGAACAGGCCGTGGGCCGGCGACCTCGCGGGCGAAGTAGTCCCGCCGGGCCCGGACAACCCGATCAAGGCGCGCTGGATGGGCATCTACGACGGCGCGGGGATCCACGGGACCGACGCGGCGTACTCGATCGGTCAATCGGCTTCCCACGGATGCATCCGCATGCTCATTCCCGACGTGATCGAGCTCTACGAGCGCGTCCCCTTGCGGACGCCTGTCCTTATCGCGTAGCGCGGCACAAATTGGATAGATTTTCCTCTGCCTTTAGTCAACCCTGCGGCAGATGCCTCAAACCAAGCCCTGGCACTCATCCGGCGACGCCGTCCATCACGACAACACGGAGTGCGTCCGGGGAGCGCGCATCCCGGTCGCCGAGCGGGTTGAAGGGGACGGTGGCAAGCCGCTCTGCTCGATCTGCCAGCGCTTGGACGGGGTCGAGGACAGCCTCGACTCGGGCGCCTAGAACACGCCGAGGCACTCGCGCACGATGCGGTCCTGCTCGAGCGCGTGCGCGGTGGGATAGCCCTCGCTGGGGCTCGCCCGCCACGGGCGGCCAACGTACCGCAGCTCGACCTCGGCGGGCAGGCCTTCCTCGAGCCGGTGGCGGATCGCGCGCCAGGCGCCCATGTTCTGCGGCTCCTCCTGTGCCCAGGCCACCTCGGTGAGATTCGGATACCGGGAAAGCAGCTCGTCGTAGGCGGCGAGCGGGAATGGATATAGCTGCTCGAGGCGGGCGACGGCGACGTCCTCGGCCGCTCCCATCGCCTCGTGGCCGACGATGTCGTAGTACACCTTCCCGGAGCAGAGGATCAGGCGCTTGGTCCGCCGGCGGGCATCGTCGCCGAGACGTGGGTCGTCGATGATCTGGAGGAAGCCGCCGCTCGCGAGCTCCTCGCTCCGCGAGGTCGACTCCTTGAGACGGAGCAGGCCCTTGGGAGTGAGCAGCACGAGCGGCCGCGCTTTCGGATGCAGGGCCTGGCGGCGTAGCACGTGGAAGTACTGCGCAGCCGTCGAGCAGTTGACGATGCGGATGTTTTCCTGCGCCGCCATCTGCATGAAGCGCTCGAGGCGCGCGCTCGAATGCTCTGGCCCATTGCCCTCGTAGCCGTGCGGTAGCAACAGCGTCAGGCGGGAGCTCTGCCCCCACTTCGAGAGGCCGGAGACGATGAACTGGTCGACAATCACCTGCGCCGAGTTGACGAAGTCCCCGAACTGGGCCTCCCAGAGAACAAGCGCTCGCGGGCAGGAGACGGAGTAGCCGTACTCGAAGCCGAGCGCCGCCATCTCGGAGAGCGGCGAGTTGTAGATCTGGAGCGGAGCCGCCGCGTCGGGCACGTGCTCGATCGGCGCGTAGGTCTCGCCGGTCTTCTCGCCGGTCTCGTAGTCGTGCAGGACGAGGTGGCGATGCGAGAACGTCCCGCGCTCGGTGTCCTGGCCGGTGAACCGCACCGGAATCGCCTCGGTGAGGAGGGCGGCCAGGGCAAGTCCCTCCGCCTGGGCCCAATCGATCCCGCCGGCCTCGCCGAGCGTCTCCCGCCGGCGCTCGAGCTGCTTCAGGAGCTTCGGGTGCACCGTGAAACCTTCGGGAACCACGAGCAGCTGCTCGTTCAGCTCTCGCAGGCGCTCCAGCGGCACAGCCGTCTCGACCTGCCCGTCGCCGACGTGGCCGGGGCGCCGCTCCTTGCGTTGCGGCGCTTCACCGGCTTGGATGGCGCCTTTGAGCGCCTCGTGGGCCTTCCGCATGGTTTCCTGCATCTCCCGGTCGAGCGCGTCCACCTCCTCCTCGCTGACGACGCCCGCCTCGACGAGCCGGCGCGCGTAGAGTTCCCGGACGCTGGGGTGGTTCTCGATGAGCTTGTACATCTGCGGTTGCGTGTAGCTCGGCTCGTCACCCTCGTTGTGACCGAAGCGGCGGTAACCGATCACGTCGACGACGACGTCGTGGCGGAACTCCTCCCGGAAGGCCATGGCGAGGCGGATCGCCGAAATCGAGCCTTCCGCGTCGTCGGCGTTGACGTGGACGATCGGGATGTCGAAGCCCTTCGCTAGGTCGCTCGCGTAGCGCGTGGAGCGGCCTTCGCCGGGATCGGTCGTGAAGCCGATCTGGTTGTTGGCGATGACGTGGAGCGTCCCGCCGGTCAAATACCCAGGAAGCGCCTGAAGGTTCAGCGTCTCGGCCACGACTCCCTGGCCGGGAAAGGCCGCGTCTCCGTGGATGAGCGTCGCGAGCGCCGCGCGGGGATCGTGTCCGACGGTCGCGTCGTCGTGGTCGGTCTGGACGGCCCGCGTCTGGCCCTCGACGACGGGGTCGACGTACTCAAGATGGCTCGGGTTCGAAGCGAGCGTGACCTGGAGCTCGCCGCTTTCGGTCTTGCGCACGCCCTCCGCGCCGTGGTGGTACTTGACATCGCCGCTGCCGCCCTCGGGATCGGACGCGACGGCCTCGATCTGCCGCTCGCCCTCGAACTCCCGCATGATGACGTCGTAGGGCGTCCCGACCACATGGGCGAGAACGTTGAGGCGTCCGCGGTGCGCCATACCGATCACGACCTCCCGCGAGCCGTCGGCGGCGGCAAGCTCGAAGGCCTCGTCGAGCATCGGCACGATGACGTCGAGCCCTTCGATCGAGAACTGCTTCTGTCCGAGAAACGCGCGGCGCAGGTACCGCTCCATCCCCTCCACCTCGGTCAGCCGGCGGAGGAGGGTGCGCTGCTCGTCCTGCGAGAGCTGCCGGCGGTACCGGCCCGACTCGATCGCGCTGCGAAGCCAGACGCGCTGCTCGTGGCTCGAGATGTGCTCGATCTCGTAGGCGAGCGTGCTGCAGTAGGTGCGGTGCAGCTCAGGGTAGGCGTCCGCGAGCGTGTCGCCGGGGACGTGGACCCGGAGGAGGCCTGCGGGGACTCGCCGCATGACCTCCTCGGTCAGAGGCGGCTCCAGGCGCAGGGGATCGAGTGCCGGGTCGCCGGGCGGCTCGATCCCGAGCGGGTCGAGCTTGGCCGCCAGATGCCCGTGCGTCCTGTGCGCCTTGACGAGCGCCATGGCAGCCGCGACGGCCGCTGGAAGCTCGGCGGGGGACTCGACGGCGACGGCGGCGCCGTCACCGTTCCCGACCGCGTCCGGATACACCTCGCGCAGGCGCTGGACGAGCGGGTGCTGCTGCGCCACCACCTCGGGCGCCTCGTCGAAGAGCGCGCGCCACTCGGGCGGGACGGCTTCGGGGGACGCGAGGTACAGGGCGAAGAGCTCTTGAACGAAGCCCGCGTTGAGGTCCTCGAAGCGTCTTGTCGGCACTACTTCTGAGGATAGCGACTGGCTCCGCGGGCGCTGTAGACTTCACAAAGTGAAGCGACTCGCCGATCCGTATCGGGACCTCGATGTAATCGACTCGCGCGCGCCGCGGTTCACCCAGGCGGTGATCGGCACACTCGCGCTCGTCTCGTTCCTGACCGGCTGGTGGCCCCTGCTCGCCCTCTTGGCCGGACAGCTCGTCGCCGGGCTCACCCTCGGCCGCCGCTGGTGTCTGCCTTGCGCCTTCTACTTCGAGGTCGTCCAGCGCCTCGCCGGCGAAGGACCTCTCGAGGACGCCCGCCCGCCGCGGTTCGCCAACGTTGTCGGCGCAGCCGTGCTCGGCGCGGCGAGCGTCGCCCACGCGACCGGATTCGCGGCGCTCGGCTGGACGCTCGGCCTGCTCGTCGCGGGTCTCGCGCTGGCCGCAGCGGCGACAGGCTTCTGCATCGGGTGCGAGGTGTACCGGCTCGTGGCGCGGATTCGCGGCGTCGAGCTCTGCGCGGAATGCGCCTACCCCGCGCCGGGCGGGATGATCTCCAGGCCCGAAGCGACGGTCCTGCGGCCGCCGGCGTCGTAGACGACGTCGACGCTGTCGTTCTTGCGGTAGGTCCCGGCGACGCCGAGGAACATGCTCGCCCAGCGGAACAGCCCAAGCCTGCCCTCCTTGGCGAGCGGCTTGTGAAAGCGGAGGGTCCGGCCGGAGACCTCGTAGTCGAGTCCGGGCGCCTGGAGAACGCCGTTTACATAGACCTCGAAAGGTTCCTGCGCCCCCGGCGGCAGCGGGACCTGCCAGTCCTCCCCCATGCGCACCAAGGGTAGTGGAGTGGGCTGCGGGAGGGCCCGTCTCCCCCGAGATCGAACCCTCCTGCAACCCACCCCTCGGCGCGCGAAACACTCTCCCGGTGTCCGGCAGGTTGCCCGAGGAGGACAACCTCTGTGGATGAAACTGAACCACAGAACGGGTGAACTTCAACTCCCTCGTTCGAGGGATCTTTAGAATCCGCGCCGCCCGTGTTCGGGAGTCGCCTTGCCGCCGTCCTCGTCGCGCTGGTCCCGGCGCTCGTTGGGGCGGGGACCGCTGCGGCCGCCCCGGGCGGCATCGGACCTCCGGACCCGGTCACCGGAAGCGGCGAGGCCATCAACCAGATCTATTGGGTCGTCTTCGCCCTCTGCGCGGTCGTGTTCGTGCTCGTCGAGGCGGCGCTCATCCTCTTCATCGTTCGCTTCAGGCGGCGGCCGACCGTGACCGAGGACGCTGAAGGCCCGCAGATCCACGGGAACACACGACTCGAGGTCATCTGGACGATCATCCCGGCCGTCCTCCTCGCCGGGATGGCCGTCTTCGTCTTCGCGCGCACGCCGGCCGTGCAGGCGAGCGCGGACGGGGACGACGTTCTCACGGTCCGCGTGCAGGCACACCAGTTCTACTGGCAGTACGAGTATCCCAACGGCGCAATCACTCTCGACACGCTGCGGCTCCCCGTCGACCGTCCAATCCGCCTCGAGCTCCTGTCGCGCGACGTCGACCACAGCTGGTGGGTCCCCGAGCTGACCGGAAAGCGCGATGCCATCCCGGGCCAGACGAACGTGCTCGAGTTCGAGCCGAAACGGACCGGCACGTTCGAGGGGGAGTGCGCCGAGCACTGCGGCGCCCAGCACGCCGTCATGTACACGCAGGTCGAGGTGCTCGACCAGGGCGCGTTCGACACCTGGCTCCGCCAGGCGGGCGACGTAGGCCTCGAGGCGCTCGGACAGAACGAGTGGGAGGCGGCCTGCGCCAAGTGCCACGGTGCGGAGGGTGAGGGCGACCTCGGCCCGCCGATCGCGGGCAACGGCACGCTCCGAAACCGCCAGGCGCTCATCCGGCTCCTCTCCCGGGGCCAGAACACGCCGGCCCTCGACGGGTACATGCCGCCGGTCGGAGTCGGCTGGAATGGACGGCAGTACGACGCGCTGGTCGCCTACATCAGGTCGAACGCGAAGCTGAGCGGGGAGGCCGAGGGTGGCGGTTAGAACCGAGCGCGTCGCGCCCACGTGGCGAGAGAGCCCGGTCATGAGCTGGATCACGACCGTGGACCACAAGCGGATCGGAATCCTCTACATCGTCACGTCCTTCGGCTTCTTCCTCGCCGCCGGGTTGATGGCGTTGCTCATGCGCCTCCAGCTCGCCCAGGCGGAGAACGATTTCATCACGCGTGATTCCTACAACCAGCTCTTCACCGTCCACGGGACGGCGATGGTCTTCCTCTTCGTCGTCCCGATCCTGGCGGGCTTCGCCAACTACCTCGTGCCCCTCATGATCGGCGCGCGCGACGTCGCCTTCCCGCGCCTGAACGCCCTCACGTACTGGCTCTTCCTCCTGGGCGGCCTCGTCATCCTCGCCAGCTTCGCGGCCGACGGCGGCGCAGCGATGTCCGGGTGGACCGCCTACCCGCCCTTGTCGAACGAGTTCTTCAGCCCGGGAAACGGCCAGGACCTCTGGATCCTCGGCCTGCATCTGACGTCCATCGCTTCCCTGGCCGGCGCGATCAACTTCCTCGTGACCATCCACAACATGCGGACCGCGGGGATGACGTGGATGCGAATTCCTCTCTTCGTGTGGACGATCGAGGCGTACTCGGTGCTTCTCATCCTCGCCCTCCCGGCGATCTCGGCGGCGGTCACGCTTCTCCTTCTAGACCGACAGGCCGGCACTGATTTCTTCGCACCGGGGAACGGAGGCCCGGTCCTCTGGCAGCACATGTTCTGGTTCTTCGGGCACCCCGAGGTCTACATCATGATCCTGCCGGCGATGGGGATGCTCTCGGAGATCATCCCCGTGTTCTCGCGCAAGCCGATCTTCGGCTACAAGGCGGTCGCGCTCTCGACGATCGGCATCGCCTTTGTCTCGATGCTCGTGTGGGCGCACCACATGTTCACCGTCGGTTTGCCCATCGCGCTCCAAGGTTGGTTCATGGCCGCCTCGCTTGCCGTCGCCGTCCCGACCTCGATCAAGATCTTCAACTGGCTGGCGACGCTGTGGCGCGGGCACCTCTCGTTCCGGGCGCCCCTCCTCTTCTGCCTCGGCTTCATCGCCCTCTTCACCATGGGCGGGCTCTCGGGAATCATGCTCGCCGCCTACCCCATCGACTACCAGGCGCAAGACTCCTACTACGTCGTCGCGCACCTGCACTACGTTCTCTTCGGCGGGAGCGTCTTCGGGATCTTCGCCGGGCTTTACTACTGGTTTCCGAAGATCACCGGGCGGATGTACGACGAGCGGCTCGCCCAGTGGCACTTCTGGCTCATGTTCGTGGGCTTCAACGCGGCGTTCCTCCCCCAGCACATGCTCGGCCTCATGGGGATGCCTCGGCGGATCTACACGTATCAGCGCGAAGGCCTGTTCGAGTGGTACAACCTCATCTCGACACTCGGCGCCTGGCTCATGGGGGTCGCCATCCTCATCTTCTTCTGGAACGCGATGCGGAGTTGGCGGAGAGGCCCGCGCGTGGGCAACGACCCCTGGCGGGCGGATACGCTCGAGTGGTATGCGACCTCGCCGCCGCCGGAGCACAACTTCGACCGCGTTCCGTATGTGTCGAGCGCCCGCCCGCTCCGCGACCTGCGGCTGCGCGTGAAGGAGCTGCGTTGAGCGCAGGCCCCTGGTTGCGTCTCCTGACAGTCGCGTCGGCTGTCGGCGTCGCCGTGGTCGTCGCGACGGGCGACTGGGCCGTCGCTCACGACGTCGTCGCTCATGCGACGCACGCGCTGCTCGCAGCGGTGGCGCTGACGGCCTGGGCGGCCCATCGCCGCCTCTTCCCGGTGCTTCCCGCGGTCGCGTTCGCGCTTGCGGGCATCTCCGCGCTCGCGGGCGCTCCCGCTGGGATCCATCTGGGGCTCGGGGGGATCGCTCTCGCTACGGCTGTCGTTTCTGCTGGGCTCGCGTTCCGCACCGCGGGCGAACCCGTAGCCGCCGGCTCCTGGAGGGACTACGTCACCCTCACCAAGCCGCGCATCATGTCGCTCCTCCTCCTCACCGGGGCGGGCGGGATGTTCGTGGCGGCCCGCGGAGCGCCTCCGCTCGACGCGGCACTGGTGGGCCTGCTCGGGCTGGCGCTCGCGTGCGGCGGCGCGAGCGCGCTCAACCACGTCCTCGACCGCGACATCGACGTTCATATGCGACGCACGGGCCGGAGGCCGGTTGCGTCAGGCCGCGTCGCGCCGGCTCGGGCGCTCGAGTTCGGCCTCGCCCTCTCTGCGCTCTCGTACGTGCTCCTGGCGAGCTTCGTCAACGTCCCCACCGCCTTGCTCGCACTCGCCGGGAACCTCTTCTACGTCCTCGTCTACACCCGTTGGCTGAAGCGGACGACGCCGAAGAACATCGTCATCGGCGGGGCCGCCGGCGCCGTGCCGCCGCTCGTCGGCTGGGCTGCGGTGACCGGCGACCTGACGCTGCCGGCGCTGTTCCTGTTCCTCGTCGTCTTCGTTTGGACGCCTCCGCATTTCTGGGCGCTCGCTCTTCTGCTCAAGCCAGACTACGAGGCGGCGCGCATCCCGATGCTCCCGGTAGTGAAGGGTGAGGTCGAGACGACGCGCGCCATCCTCCGCTATTCGATCGTGCTCTTTGTGGTCACGCTGCTCCCGTTCGTCTGGCGCACGCTGGGCGTCGTCTACCTGGGCGCGGCGCTTGGACTCGGACTGGCGTTTCTCGCGCTCGCCCTCGCGCTGCGACGGCAGCCGTCGCCCGCGAGAGCCCGCAGGCTCTTCAGCTTCTCACTCGCCTACCTCGCGCTCCTCTTCCTCGCCATGGCCGTCGACCCGATGCTGCTCTAGATGGAGCCGGAGCTCGCACGCAAGAACGTCCGCTGGGGACTCGCCCTGCTCGGCCTCGCGCTCATCCTCTTCGCCGGCTCGATCGTCGTCGCGCTCATCTACAACGCCGCGAGCTGACTCCTTCAACGCGTTCCTCGCTCGGCCGGCAGCGCCCGGCGAGGGGATTCCGCTCGGCGTCAAGGACCTGTTCGACACCGCCGGCCTGACCACGACTTACGGGTCGGCGATCTTCCGCGATCATCTGCCGGAACGAACAGCCGAGGCGGTGCGGCGACTCGAGGACTCGGGCTATGCCAACGTCGGCAAGACGAACCTGCACGAGTTCGCGTATGGGATCACGTCGGAGAACGAGCATTTCGGCGATGTTATGAACCCGCTCGACGCCGACCGTATCCCTGGCGGGTCGAGCGGGGGGTCGGCCACCGCGCTCGCCGCAGGGCTCTGCGACGCCGCTCTCGGTACGGATAGCGCAGGCTCCATTCGAATTCCCGCGGCCTGCTGCGGCGTCGTGGGCTTCAAGCCCACGCATGGGCTCGTCTCCACGGAAGGCGTCTTCCCTCTCGCACCGACCTTTGATACCGCCGGGCCGATGGCGCGCGACGTCGCCGGTTGTCTCGCGATGATGCAGGTCCTCGACCCGCACCTCCCTTCCACCCCGGTCGATTCGCTGGAAGACATACGGGTCGCCGTCGCCTGGCTGGAGGACGCCGCGCCGGGAGTCCGTGCGCGTGTTGAGGCTGTGGCCGCCCGCTTCGGCTCGGCGGAGATGATCGACTTTCCCCTGCCCGATGATGTCTACCCATTATTCAGACGCGAGGTCGCCGAAGTCCACGGCGAGCTTTTTTCTGCGCACCCCGACCTTTACGGCAACAACATTCGGAGCAAGATCGAGCGGTGTCTTCAGGTGACGGACGCGGAGGTCCACGCCGCTGAGCAGGCGCGCGAGCGCTACCGCTCAGAGGCCCTCGACGCGCTTGAGGGGTTCGACCTTCTCGTCGTGCCAACCATGGGGACGGTCGCGCCACCGCGAACGATCCCCGAGCCGAACTTGCGCGAACCCGTCCTTCGCTTCACGGGCCCCTTCAACATGCTCGGCTGGCCGGTCCTCGCTCTGCCGTGCGGGCCAGCCGAACACGGCCTTCCGGCCTCCGTCTCGCTCAGCGCAACTTGGGGCGAGGACGACTACCTGCTCGATGTCGGAGTCACGCTCGAGGAGGCGCTGCGGCCTCGTCGGCCAGGACCACCGTCATCGGCGCATTGACGCGAGCGGCGGGAAGCGACCTATCGCCATCGAGCACACGTCCGAGAATCTCGCGCTTGTCCTCGCCCCCGACCAGGAAGACCGCGACCGGCTGACTCGAGATGTAAGCGA
>Ga0214472_10001436_pt1 | contig 26773 bp, 23 predicted proteins | sample RVTome_6_FD_207662 | JGI IMG/M metagenome (GOLD analysis project Ga0214472, IMG submission 207662) | Soil microbial communities from uranium-contaminated site in the Upper Colorado River Basin, Wyoming, United States - RVT140D175 | ecosystem: Environmental > Terrestrial > Soil > Contaminated >...
TTCATCCTCCTTTGGTACACGGACATCGAGGGCCATCTGAAGAGCTTTGCGATCACTCCGTACGAGCTCGAGGGCGCCCTCGACGACGGGATGGGCTTCGACGGCTCCTCCATCTCGGGGTTCAACGCGATCGAGGAGTCGGACATGGTCGCGATCCCCGACCCGTCCACATTCCAGCTGATGCCCAACGGCGAGCACAAGGTGGCGCGGATGATCTGCGACATCTTCACGCCCGATGGCAAGCCCTACGACGGGGACTCCCGCTACGTGCTCCGCCGCGCGATCGAGCGGATGCAGGGCATGGGTTTCGACGCGTTCAACGTCGGGCCGGAGCTCGAGTACTTCCTCTTCCGGGACGACAAGGGCACCGAGACCCTCGACGAGGGCGGCTACTTCGCCATGACCACCCTCGACGCCGCGAGCGAGCTCCGCCAGCAGACGGTCGGGGCGCTCGAGTCGATGGGCATCCCGATCGAGTACGTGCACCACGAGGTCGGGCCCTCGCAGCACGAGATCGACATGCGCTACGCGCCGGCGCTCGAGATGGCCGACCACACGGTCACGTATCGCCTCGTCGTCAAGGAGATCGCGAAGAAGGCCGGCTACCACGCTTCGTTCATGCCGAAGCCGATCTTCGGCGAGAACGGCTCGGGCATGCACACGCATCAGTCCCTCTTCGCAGGCGGCAAAAACGCGTTCTTCGAGTCCGACGACGAATGGCACCTCTCGGATGTCGGCAAGGCCTTCATCGCCGGCCAGCTTCACCATGCCCGCGAGATCTCGGCCGTCTTCGCGCAGTGGGTGAACTCCTACAAGCGACTCGTCCCCGGATACGAGGCCCCGGTCTATGTCGCCTGGTCTCGGCGAAATCGCTCGGCGCTGATCCGCATTCCGCTCTACAAGCCCGGCAACGAGCAGGCGACGCGTGCCGAGATTCGCTGTCCGGATCCAGCGTGCAACCCGTACCTCACGTTCGCGGCCTTGCTTCACGCGGGCCTCGAGGGGATCGAGCAGGGCTACGAGCTGCCGCCGCCGATGGAGCAGAACCTCTACCACCTCACCGCCGAGCAGCGGCGCGAGCGCGGGATCATCGCGCTGCCGGAGACGCTCGGAGAGGCGATCGACGAGCTCGCGGGCTCCGACCTCGCCCGTCGCGCGCTCGGGCCCCATATCTTCGACCGCTATGTCGAGCTGAAGCGGAAAGAGTGGAACGACTACCGTGTGCAGCTCACTCCGTGGGAGCTCGAGAAGTACCTTCCCGTGCTCTGAGCCGCGGTATAAGATCCGCCTCGGTGTCGCCGCTTCTCCGTTGGACGAAGCGGGGGACTGACTGACGGCCGACTACGAGCCGCTTCCTCTGATGCGGCTCGTGGTCGTTAACCACCGAAAATGCTGCGCATTTTCGGTGGGATTGGTTTGCCCGAGCCGATCTAGTTGATTCCCGCGAGAAATGCGAAGTATTTCTCGCGGCGGAGCGGCGCCCCAGGGCACGCCTAGGCGCCCAGCCTTGTAGGGGCGGGCTTGCCCGGCCCGGAGCTTCGCGGGCGGGATGAATCCCGCCCCTACGCGCGGGGACTAGCCAGCGCTTGGTGGAGCAGCGCCTTGTGGAGAGCCCGCTCGAGCTCCGGGAGCGCGAAGGGCTTGAGGAGATGGGCGACCGGCTCGAGTCGCCGGGACCCGGCCGTCGGAGGCTCGACGCTCAGGCAGACGACCGGGACGTCTGGGCACGCGGCGCGAACCGCGAGCGCCCTCTCCACCGACGTGGGATCTGCCGGCTCGACGAGAAGCGCTTCGACGTCTCTCGTGCCGTTCACCTCGCAGGTCGCCTCCCGGCCGAGACGCACGACGACGAGCCCGAGCAGCTCGCGCACCTCGGGGTCCGGCTCGCAGATCACAATCTTTCCCACCGGTCTCATCTTCCCGTCGCCGTCGCGGGATCTGGTATGGAAGCGGTATGAACCTCCCTCGCCTCTTATGAAGCGCGCGCGCATCCTCTTCGTCGACGACGACGCCGACATCCGCGGCCTGCTCCGGCAGCTGCTCGAGCGCGCCGGCTACGACCTCGTCGAGGCCTCCAACGGGAAGGATGGGCTGCGGGCCTTCTATGCCTCGGCGCCCGATCTCGTGCTCCTCGACGTTTCCATGCCGGAGATGGACGGCTGGCAGACGCTCGAGCGCATCCGTGACCTGAGCGACGTGCCGGTGCTCATGCTCACCGCACGGACGGCGGAGCTAGAGCGGGTGCGGGGGCTGAAGGCGGGCGCCGACGACTACGTGGCGAAGCCGTTCGGTCGCCAGGAACTGCTAGCGCGCGTCGAGGCGCTTCTGCGGCGGGCCGGGCCAAGGCAGGAAGAGGAGAAGACCTACGCGGACGGGCTCGTGACGATCGACTTTCCCCAGCGCGCGGTCACCGTGGCCGGCGAGCCGGTGGCGCTGACACCGCTCGAATTCAGGCTGCTCAGCGTCTTCACCCGGCACCCGAACCAGGTGCTGAGCCACGACCAGCTCCTCGAGCAGGTCTGGGGCGACGCGCTCGCCGGCTCTCGCGCCCGCACGAAGCTCTATGTCGGCTACCTCCGTCAGAAGCTCCGCGGCGCGGCGCCCGAGGCCAACCCGATCGAGACGGTGCGCGGCTTCGGCTACCGCTATCGGCCCTTGGAGGTCCCGCCTACGGGGGCATAGCCAAGCCCTCGGCGGCGCTGAGCGCCCCAACCTCGCCGTCGCCGAGCCACATCGACGAGCCCGAGCACCCGCCAAACGGTGACCAGCTGGCGGTAGCCGAGGTTCTCGCCGATCGCGGCCGCGACCATGCGCACGGCATCCCCGTCGTCCCCGTAGCGGCGGAAGCTGAACTCCTCGAGAAGGAGTGCGGAGATTGACAGGAAGATGCCCACGAGGATCGCGGTCACGAAGAAGGCGACAAAGAAGACGGGCGAAAGCGTCCCTAGGGCGGCGGAGGCGACGACGGCCGGATACCCGACGAGCTCAATGACGGGGCCCGCGAGCTCGAACAGGAGGAAGTAGGGGACGGCCAGCGTTCCCAGCAGTCCATAGCGTGGATTGAAGGCGACACGCCGATGCCGCCAGAGCGCCTCCCCCAGGCCGCGTTGCCACCGGCGACGCTGGCGCGAGAGCGTCGCGAAGTCCTCGGGCGCCTCCGTCCAGGCGACCGGGTCGGGGACGAACTCGATCCTGTACTCCTCGCCGCGGTCACGCAGATAGCGGTGCAGGCGGAGGACGAGCTCGACGTCCTCCCCCACCGTGCCTTGCGCGTAGCCGCCCGCAGCTTCCACGAGGTTGCGCCGGAAGAGCCCGAATGCGCCCGAGATGATGAGCAGCGAGCGCACCCCGCTCCAGCCCACGCGGCCCACGAGGAAGGCGCGGAAGTACTCGACCACCTGAAGAACCGCGAGCTTGCTCTGCGGCAGCCGTACGTTTGTGACGCGGCCATGCTCCACCCGGCACCCGTTCGCGATGCGCACGATCCCACCGGTGGCGGCCACGAGACCGGGATCGTCGAGGATCGGCTTGGCCACCCGGAGGAGAGCGTCCTCCTCGAGGATTGCGTCAGCATCGACGGCACAGAAGTAGGGATATCGAGAGGTGTTGATCCCGCAGTTGAGGGCGTCCGCCTTGCCGCCGTTCTCCTTGTCGATCACCCAGAGCTCCGGATGGCGGCGCGAGGCGTAGGTCGCGCGGACGCGGGCGGTCGCGAGGCTCGCTCGAATGGCCTTGCGGGCGGGGACGAGATCGAACGCCTCCGCCAGGCGGGTGAGCGTCCCGTCGAACGAGCCGTCGTTGACGACGATGACCTCAAACTCGGGGTAGCGAAGCCCGAGCAGCGAGCGCACGCTCTCGACGATTCCCGCTTCCTCGTTGAACGCCGGTAGCAGCACGGAGACGGGTGGTGTGAGGGGCGATGCGAACGCCTCTTCGACCGCCGAGTACGAGCGTGCCAGACGGTAGTGCCGCACGGCGCGCCAGGCCAGGCCCGTGAAGACGAAGTAGATCGTGTTCAGCACGGCGAAATAGCCGAACGCGACGAGTGCGAGCACTTCGATGGCGGTCCGGAGCGCGATCATCGCGCAGCCGCCGTCAGATCGGCTGCCTCGGCGAGATGGGGGCCCGACGTTCTGTCGCGTGCCGCGGACCAGAGCATCTGCGGATAGAGACGAGCGAGCGCCCGCGCGGCCGCCTGAGCCGGATCGAACTCGTCGCTCCGCGCCACTTCGAGAAGCGCGGAGGCCGAAGCGCGGTCTCCGACGAGGCCGAGGGCGACGGCCGCGTTGGCGCGCACGAAGCCGATCCGATCGCCGAGTGCCGCACGCAGCTCCATCGCGGCCTCTTCGGCCCCGAGCCTCCCGAGTGCGCGCGCAGCCTTCGCTCGAACCTCCGCCGAAGAGTCGCGCAGACGGCTGATGAGCAGCCCTGCGTCACCCGGCTCGCCAAGCAAGCCGACGAGCTCCGCCGCCGCGGCACGCACCTCTGCCTCGGGGTGGACGGCCAATGGCCGAAGGGGCTGAAGCGCATCGGCGCCGAGCGTGAGCAGCGCCTGCCCGCCGACCGCACGCGGGACGCGGCGCTCGACTAGAGCGAGGACGAGCGGCTCGACGGCGTCGCCCGACCCGAGACGCCCGACGCTCCGCGCGGCTGCCGAGCGGACCTCGCGGCTCGGATCCTGGAGTGCGCGCAACAGGGGCTCAAGCGCCCGGAGCGAGCACACGTCGCCGAGGAGGAAGGCGGCGCGGGCGCGTCGCCAGGCGGCACGATCGTCCAGATGCATGATCTCGCGCTCGACCAGCCCGTGCCGTTCGAAGAAGCGTGCGATGTTGGAGCGCGCCTCTCCCGTGAGGTGGCGTGAGTAGCGGGCCAAGAGCTCGGCGACGAGCTCCAGGTCTTCCTCGGCGGGCTCGTCAGCCTGAGGCAGGTCTCCCTCGGCAAGCGCGACTGCGACGGTCCTGAGGCGCTCCTCGCCGGCCCGGTGCCGGAGATCGGAACGCACCAGATAGAGGCGCCGGAGAGCCAGTGCGTAGGCGCAGAGCGAGCCTGCCGCCGTGAGCGCGAGCGCGGCCCAGACGACAGCGTCGAGACTCACCGTCGGCCGAGGATGGCCTGGACGCGGGCCCGCAGCTCCTGCGGGCTGAACGGTTTCTTGATGTAGTCGTCCGCGCCGGCCTCGAAGCCGCGGGTGATGTCTGCCTCCTGGACACGCGCGGTGAGGAGGATGACGGGCATGCCGCTCGTCGCCTGGTTCGAGCGCAGGCGCTGGGTGACCTCGTAGCCGTCGAGCTTCGGCATCATCACGTCGATGATGGCCAGGTCCGGCTGACGCTCGAGCGCCAGGCTCAGCGCCTCCTCTCCGTCTCGGGCAGGGAGCACCTCGTAGCCGGCGCGCTCGAGGCGGAAGCCGACGAGGGCGAGGATGTCGGGGTCGTCGTCCGCGACCAGGACCAGGGGTGTCCCATTCGTGGCCATTGCAACTGACATCGGATCGGCTCGCTTTTCTCTTTAGCGGGCGCGCTCAAAGCCCGATAGAGGTTCAGTGGCCGCCACGATTCTCATCTGCGACGACCAGGAGACCCTCCGCGACCTCGTGCGGGGCGCCCTGGCCGGGAACGGCTACACGATCGTCGAGGCGAGCGACGGCGACGAGTCGCTGGAGCTCGCGCGGACGCTGCGCCCCGATCTCGTCGTGCTGGACCTCGTCATGCCGGGCCTCAGCGGGCACGAGGTGCTCTTCGAGCTGCGCCGCGACCCGCTCCTCTCGGAGACGCGCGTGATCGTCTGTACCGCGACGAGCAAGACCATGAATGTGCACCTGGCTTCGGAGCTCGGCGCTGACCGGTTCTTCGAGAAGCCGTTCAGGCCCACCGAGCTCGCCGCGGCTGTGAGCGAGCTGCTCGGGGAGAAGGCATGAGACGACGAGACGGGCACACCCGCCGGCTGGCCGCCGTGCTCATTCTGATCAGCCTCGTTCCGCTCGGCCTCCTCACTTACCTGACTTTGCGGTTGGCCGAGAGTGCCGTCCGGGGCGAGGTCGAGCGCAAGCTCACCTCCACCGCGACGATGAGCGCGCTCCTCGTGGAGCGGGAGATGAGCTCGCTCGCCGACCTCGTTGAGGCCTACGCGGGTCGACCCAAGCTGATCGAGACACTCGAGGCTCCGGCGGACTTGGACCGGGAAGACATCTTCAGGCAGCTCGAGGAGCTTCGCGGGTCGAGCCCCGGCATCTACACGACCTTCCTGGCCCGGCCAAACGGAACGCTCGTGGATATCTCGCCGTCCACGCCCGAGATCGTCGGAAAGGACTTCAGCTTCCGGGACTGGTACAAGGGCGTGACGACGAGCGGCCGGCCGTACGTCTCCGAGGTGTACAGGACGCAGGCGAGGGGCGAGGCGCTGGTTGTCGCGGCTGCCACCCCGATTCGCGGAACGGGCGGGCGTTTCCTCGGAATTCTCGTCGCGGCGTACGACCTCGATTATCTGCGGACGGTGAGCGCTGGTCTGGAGCAAGCGCAAGACGTGAAGCTTCGGATCATCGATCAGAGCGGCGTGCCCATCGCATCGGGGTCTGACGCCTCGGTCGGGCTCGAGTCCGCCCGCAGCGACCCGCGGGTAAGGGCCGCCCTGGACGGCCGTTCCGGTTTGACGGAGCTCGAGACCGACGACGGGCCCCGTCTTTCTGCCTACGCCCCCGTACCCGCGCTGGGCTGGGCCGTGACTGCATCGGTGCCCGCGGACACAGCGTTCGCCGCCGTGGCCAACCTTCGCGTGACGATCATGGCGATCGGCATCGCCGTAGGCCTCGTCCTCGCGGCCGCGGTTGCCCTGCTCGTCCGCAATCTCCGCGCCCGTCGGCGCGCCGAGGACGAGGTGCGGCGGCTGGCCGACGTCAACCGGGCCGTGCTCGACGCGACCGTCGACGGTATCTCGATGGTCGACGAGGAAGGGAACACGGTCCTCCGCAATGCCGCGCTCGAAGAGATCCTCTCGCAGATTCCGGGGCTCCCCGAGGGAGGCACGATGTACGAGCGTGCCGCCGCTATCGGCGAGCTCACGACCGATCCGGTGGGGTATCGCGAGTTCATGGTCTCACTCGCGGAGAAGTCCGAGACCGTGGCCGAGTACGAGCTCGAGCTGCGCGAGCCGCGGTGGTCCTTCAGGCTCTTCAGCGCTCCGGTGCAGGGGGACGGCGAGCAGCTCGGGCGGATCGTCACCGTCCGAGACGTGACCCAGGAACGCGAGGCGGACCGGCTCAAGACGGAGCTCGTCGCGACGGTCTCGCACGAGCTGCGGACCCCGCTCGCCAGCATCCTCGGTTTCGCCGAGCTGCTCGTCGTCCGCGATCTCCATCCGGACACCCGGGCGCGCTATGTGCAGACGATCTACAAGGAAGCGAGCCGGTTGACGGGGCTGATCAACGACTTCCTCGACCTGCAGAAGATCGAATCGGGGGGGTTCACGGTGTCGCTCGAGCCGTTCGAGCTCCGAGAGCTCGTCTCCCAGCAGGTGGAGCTCTTCTCCGGACAGAGCCCGATCCACGAGATCGAGTTCGAGTCCGACGGGGACTCGATCGGGGTTCTCGCGGAGCGGGACCGCATTGCCCAGGTGCTGGGCAATCTCCTCTCGAACGCGATCAAGTACTCCCCGGGGGGAGGATCCGTTCAGGTCGCGACCGAATCGCGGGAGGGAGCGGTGCGGGTCTCCGTCCGCGATTCCGGGCTCGGTATCCCCGCGTCGCAGCAGGCGCAGATCTTCACGAAGTTCTTCCGGGTCGACTCCTCCGACACTCGCAAGATCGGCGGCACCGGCCTCGGGCTCGCCCTCAGCCGCGAGGTCATCGAGGCCCACGGCGGTCGCATGGGCTTCGAAAGCTCGGAAGGTGAGGGGTCGACGTTCTGGTTCGAGCTCCCCACAGGACCTCGCGTTCACGACCAAAGACCGCGCGCGCTCATCGTCGAGGATGATTCGGCGGCGGCCTCCCTCCTGGCCGAGCATCTGAATGAGCTCGGCTTCGAGAGCACCACCGTGGCGTCAGGCGAGAGGGCGCTCGAGCTTGCCTTCGCGCACACGCCGCTGCTCGTGTGCCTCGACATGAAGCTGGCGGGTGAGCTCGACGGCTGGGAGGTCCTCGCGCGCCTGAAGGAAAACGCGGCGACCGCCAACGTTCCCGTGGTCGTCTGCACCGGCCGTAACGGCCGCGAACGCGCGGCTGCCCTCGGTGCGGCCGACTTCATCACGAAACCGTTCAGCGCCGCGCGCTTGCGCGACGCCGTCAAGCGGGTGCTACCGGTGGGCGGCCGTTCCGTCCTCGTTGTCGACGACGAGGAGAGCGTGCGCCGCCTCGTCGTCGAGACCCTTGAGGGAGACGGCCTCGACCTTCGCGAGGCGGCGAATGGGGCCGAAGCGCTCGAGGCGGTCGTCCTTCGGAGGCCCGACGCGATAGTGCTCGACTTGATCATGCCGGAGGTTGACGGCTTCGTCGTTCTGGAGCGTCTCCAGGCGGACGAGAACACCCGCTCGATTCCGGTCGTCGTACTCACCGGCCGGAACCTGTCTACCGCGGAGCGCGCGCGCCTTCGGGCGGGCGCTGTCTCGCTCCTCGAGAAGACCGCCTACTCCTCCCAAGAGCTGCGTGCGCTGATCCTGCAGGCGGTGGGAGGAGGCGCCGGAGGGAGTAGAGTCGGTGTCTGACAAATGTCGACGGGGTCTACCCACAGAATCCTGATCTGCGACGACGAGGACGTCCTACGTGCGCTCGTGCGAGCGACACTCGACGATGCCAGCTACGAGATCGCGGAGGCCGAGGACGGGGATCAGTCGATCGAGCTCGCCCGGTCGCTCAAGCCGGATGTCATCCTCCTCGACATGATGATGCCGGGACGGAGCGGCCTTGAGGTACTGGAACTTCTCAGGGCCGATCCGGGGCTCGCCCAGACACCGGTCGTGATGCTCACCGCCCGCGCACGCGCGTCGGACCGCGATGCCGCGGTCGCCGCCGGTGCGGATCGCTACCTCGCCAAGCCCTTCAGCCCGCTGGAGCTCATCTCGGTCGTCGAGGAGCTCCTCGAGGCAGGCCGCTAGAACAGTCCGCCAAACGGGGGACAAAACGACCGCCGCGGGCGGGAAACGGGGGACACTCGGGGTGCCTATCCGAGCGACATTTAGAGCATGGCACGCATGCTCCGTTCGGGTCTCGCAACTCTCGCCGTCGCGCTCGCTTTCGCGGGCACGGCTGAGGCGCGCGGCGGCAACTACGTCTTCGAGGGGGGCAGCCCCGAGGCCCAGGCGCAGGTACGCGCCGCACTCGAGGCGAGCCGCTTCAACTGGAGCCTCGTCCCGCAGCAAATCACAATCCGGATCACCAACTGCGGTTGCGCGGGTGCCAAGCGGGGCCTGATCGTCCTGGACGAGAAGGTGCTTCTCGATCCGTCCCTGGGCCCGCGCTACGCCTGGGGCCTCGTGCAAGACGAGTACGCCCACCAGGTTGACTTCTTCCTCCTGGACGACGGCAAGCGAAAGAAGCTGCGCCGGATGATCGGCGGCAACGACTGGTGCTACGAGATCTCCGGACTCCTGCACGACGACCACGGTTGCGAGCGCTTCTCGGCCGCGGTGGCCTGGGCTTACTGGCGCTCCGCGGACAACGTGCAAGCCCCGCGCTGGGCCGGCGGTGCGAAGCTGAGCCCGGCGAGGTTCCGCAAGCTCCTCGACCGCCTGGTACGGACTTAGCAGAGCAAGTTGTCGAGCTTCGCGAGGAGCTCTTCAGCGGCTCGCTGAATGAAGACGGGCGCCTCGCGCCGGACCTCCTCGTCCTCCGGCCGGGTCCTGAGCAGCTCGGCGAAGCCCACGATGGCCGTCAGCGGCGTGCGAAGCTCGTGCGCGAGCTCCGAAGCCAGGCGTTCCACGAAGTCGTCGACATCCTCCGGCCGCCGAGGCCGCTCGATCGCGTTCACAGCAGGCCACGGTCGTAGGCGGCCGCCACGGCCTCTGCGCGGCGGCGGACGCCGAGCTTCGCGAACGTGCGCGCGAGAAGGGTCTTGACGGTCTCATCGCCGACCGAGAGCTCCCCGGCGATCTCGCGGTTCGTCGCGCCGCCCGCGACGAGGCGTAGGACCTCGCGCTCGCGTGGGGTGAGGGCACCGCGCCCGACGTGGCGGGTTGGGTGGCGGACGTCGAAGGAGCGCTCGCCCACGATTGCCGTCCGCAGGGCGTACAGGAGCTCGTCCACCCGCCCGCTCTTGAGCACGCTTCCCTGGCCGCCGGCCTCGCGGATCTCCTCGTTCAGCCCGGGTACTGCGTTTGCGGTCATGAGCACTGCCGGAATCGTCACGCCGCTGTGGCGAAGCTCGCGCAGAAGCTCCGTTCCGGTTCCGTCGGGGAGCCGGTAGTCGAGCAGGAGCAGGTCGGGACTACGCCGTTCGACGAGCTCGGCGACCACAGCCCCGCTCGAGGCTTCGGCCGCGAGCCGGAACTCCGTGCCGGTCAGCGACATACGCACCCAGCTTCGGACCATGTCGTCGTCCTCGACGAGCAGAACGCTCCATTCGACGGTCATGCCGCGAGCTCGTCCTCCTTGGCCATGAGCAGGAACGCTTCGGCGACGTCGGGATCGAATTGGGTCCCGATGCCCGCGGCGATCTCGCTCAACCCGGCGTCGATAGGGAGCGCCTCGCGGTAGGGGCGGTCGCTCGTCATCGCGTCGAAGGCGTCGATTACGGAGAAGATCCGCGCGGCCAGCGGGATTCGCTCGCCGGCGAAGCGCCTGGGATAACCGGTGCCGTCCCAGCGCTCGTGGTGGGCGGCGATCACTTGGCGCGCAAGACCGTTCAGATAGGGGACGCCGGCAACGATGCGCTCCCCCAGGACCGGGTGGTAGCGCATCTCGTCCATCTCGGCATCGGTCAGCGGGCCGGGCTTCAGCAAGATGGCGTCCGGAAGGCCGATTTTCCCGACATCGTGGAGGAGGAACCCAAACTCGAGCTGCGGTTCGGCGGTAAGTTCCGGTGCGATGCGCTCGGCGAGCCGCATGCCGAGGGTCGTGACCCGCTCCGCGTGCTCGCCGGTCTGGTCGTCACGGAGCTCGAGCGCCTTGGCGAGCGCCCGCACGGTTGCCGAGTACGACTCGTTGAGGCGTGCGAGCGCGTCCTCGGCGTTCTGCCGCTGGACGCGCTCCTGCGCATGGAGCAGCCGCAACTCCTGGGCATATTTGAGGGTCTGGGCGACGGCGAGCTGCTCGTCCATCTAGAGGGCCACGGCCTCCTGCTCCATCTCTTCGACCTGCGGCTGGCGCACGGGCAGGGAGATTCGGAAGGTCGTTCCGACGTTCTCCTCGCTGGAGACGCTGATGCGACCGCCGTGCGCCTCGACGATCGCCTTGCAGATCGCGAGCCCGAGACCGGTGCCCTGAATCTGGCGCTGCGTCGCGTTGGAGCTGCGGAAGAAGCGCTCGAAGAGATGCTTCTGCTCGGATGCCGGGATCCCGATGCCGCTGTCGCGGATCTCGACCACCGCCTTCCCGCGCAGCGTCCGCAGACGGAGGTCGACCTGGCCGCCTTCCGGCGTGAACTTGAGCGCGTTCGAGATGAGGTTGTCGAAGAGCTGGCCCAGCCGCGCCCGGTCGCCCGCGAGGAGCGGTGTCGGCCCCGTCGCGAGGCTGAGCGTGATCTCCCGCTGCTCGGCGAGCGGTCCGGCGGTCTCGACGCTCTCGGAGGCGATCGCGGCGAGATCGACTGCGCCAACCTCGAGCGCGAGCTTGCCCGCTTCGATCTGGGCGAGGAAGAGAAGGTCGCCGACAAGGGCCAGTAGGCGATGTGCGTTTCGTTCGACGACGCCGAGGAACTGGCGCTGCTCGTCCGTCAAATCGCCGGCCTCGCCGTCGAGCACGAGCTCGAGATAGCCCCGAATGGAGGTCAACGGAGTGCGCAGCTCGTGAGAGACGAGCGCGACGAACTCATCCTTTAGCCGGTCGAGCTCACGGAGCCTCTCGTTCTGCTCGCGCTCGAGCACGAGCAGGCGCTCGAGCTCGCGCTCCGCCTGCTTGCGCTCGGTGACGTCGCGGGAGATTGCCGATGCCCCGACGACCTTGCCCGCCGAGTCCCGAACCGGCGAGAGGGTGAGGGAGATGTCGAGCAGGCCACCGTCTCTGCGCTGGCGCACGACCTCTTGGTGCAGGAATCCCTGCCCGTCTCGCACCTGCTCGAGGAAGGAGAGGGGCTCCTCGCTGCGATCCGGCGGCGCGAGCATCGAGACGAGCTCGCCGACGGCTTCGGCCGCGGTCCACCCGTAGGTTCGCTCAGCGCCCTGGTTCCAGCTCGTGATCCGGCCTTCGAGATCGGTGCTGATGATCGCGTCGTCCGACGACTCCACGATCGATGCGAGCTGAGCCCGCGCCGCTTCCGCCGCGCGGCGCGCGGTTACGTCGAGGAGGAAGCCTTGGACGAAGGCGGGACGGCCCTCCTCGTCCCGGACGAGATAGGTCTCGTCCAGCACCCACACCGTGCGGCCGTCGGCCGCGATACAGCGGTACTCGCCGCGGAACGGCTCGCCCGTCTCGCGCACGCGGCGTCCCTCGGCGACGACCATCTCGACGTCGTCCGGGTGGACGACGTTCTTGAGGGTCTCGGAATCCTCGCGCCAGTACTCGGCCGGGTACCCAAGAATCTGCTCGATCTGCGGGGCGACGAAGATGTTCGAGCCCTCCATCTCGAGCGGCCGGATGTACATCGCCAGGGGAAGCTGCTCGACGAGCGTGCGGTAGCGGGTCTCGGCCTCACGGAGCAGTTCCTGTGCCTCTTTCGCCTCGCTGGCGTCGAAGATGGCCCCGTCGAGGACGACCTCACCGTCCTCCCGCTCGACAGCCTGGCCGCGCTCCAGGACCCACCTTGTGGATCCGTCGCTCGTGACGACGCGGTACTCCACCGCGTAGGGGCGGTCCGCCTCGACTGCGGCCTCGACCGTCTCGGCCACGGTGGCCTGATCGTCGGGATGGATGATGCTTACGAGCGGGCGTACGCGATTCGCGATGAAATCCGAGGCCGGGTAGCCGGTGAGCTCCTCGATCGCATCCGAGACGTACTCCGCAGTCCAGTCGTGGTCGAGTGCGCAGCGGAAGATGACGCCGGGAACGTTCGAGACCAGGGTGCGGAACCGTTCCTCGCTTCCGAGGAGCGCCTCTTCCGCTTCTCTTCGCTCGGTCACGTCGAGCAAGAACCCCTGCGCGTGCTGCAGCTGCCCCTCGGCGTTCCGAACGATCATGACCTCGTCGTGGATCCACACCGCGCGACCGTCCTTCGCCATGAGCCTGTACTCGGAGGAGAAGGAGGCGCCGTCTCGGTAGCCGCGCCGGTGCTCCTCGAGCACCCGCTCCCGGTCGTCCGGATGAAGGAGCTTGGGGAAGAAGTCCTTGTCGGCAAGCCATTCCTCGGGCGAGTAACCGAGGATCGGCTCGATCTGCGGGCTCATGTAGATGGTCGAGCTCGACTCGTTCAGCTCGTCGATGTAGGTGACGAGCGGCAGCTGCTCCACCAGCGCGCGGTAGCTGGCCTCGGCTTCCTGCAGACGGCGCTCGGTCTGCTCCCGCGCGGCCAGGGTCTGCTGCAGGGCCTTGCTCTGCTCGGTCAGCCGGCGATTACGTGTTGCGAGCGCGCCGGTGACCTGGTGCAGGATCGGAAAGAGAGCACCGTAGAGAAGCAGGAGCGCGATGGCGAGGACGACCGCGACCGGGATCACCGTCTCGCGTACGTCGGCGGCGAGCACGCTGTAGTCCTGGTGAAGCTCGAGGGCTCCCACCGGCTCGTTCGACCCCTTCAGGCGCACGGGGACGAAGGCTTCGAGGACCTTCTGCTGCCGATCGCGCGGGCTCTCACCCTGAAGATCGGTCGTCTCGAGGAGCCGCTCGCCCATGAGGACGCGCGCGAGATCGGTCGGCTCGCCCGTGAGCATGCCGATCTGGGAGGGGTCGTTCGAGTAGGTCAGGACCCCGTTCGGGCTCCAGAGCTTTACGCGGACGTCGCCGCTCCGCAGCTCGGCGCGGAGAACCTCGTTCAGCTCTCGCCGGCGCAGGTCGTCCACCGGCTCTGCCAGATCGGACGGCTTCAGCTGGTCGGAGAGGCCCGCAACGACACCGCTCGCGTGCAGCACGAGCTCGCGCTCGGCCTGCTCCACGGCCTTCGCCTGGACGAACCAGAAGATGGCGGCGCCCGCGAGCAGGAGTGCGATCGCGCTGTAGAACGCGAAGCGCAGGACGAGCCGCGGCGGCCTCTCGGCAACCGGAACGGGAATCACTTTCTCCTTATCGGAGGCTTGAAACCGTGGCTTAAGCTTCGGTTCGATGGATCGCTCGGCCCGTCACCTGCGCCTCCTCACCGAGACGATCGCGGCCGTCAACTCGACGCTCGACCTGGAGGAGGTCTTCGAGCTCATCGCGCGCAAGGTCGCGGAGGCGCTCGAAACGGACGCGTGCTTCGTCTACCTCTACGACGAAGCCGCCGACGAGCTCGTTTTGCGGGCCTCCTACGGCACGCGCGTGGAGGACATGACTCGGGTGCCCAAGATGCGTCCAGGAGAAGGAATCACCGGAACCGCTGCGGCCGAGCGGGCTCCCGTGATGATCCCGCGCGAAGCGCACCTCGACCCGCGCTTCAAGAGCTTCCCGAACCTGCGCGAGGAGCACTACCAATCGATCCTGGCCGTGCCGATCCTGGCCCGGGAACGGCTCGAGGGCGCTCTCAACGTGCGTACGGAGGAGGCACGCGAGTTCACGGGCGCCGAGATCGACCTCCTCATGGCGATTGCGGGCCAGGTCGCGCAGGTGATCGAGAACGCGAAGCTCTACGACGCTGCCCAACGACGTGTGGCCGAGCTCGAGGCCCTCGCGTCGATCTCCGAGGCGGTGTCGGAGTCGCTCTACCTCGAGGAGTCGCTGGAAGCGATCGTGCGGACGACGATGGATGCGGTCGGAGCGACCGGAGCCGCGCTCGTCCTCGAGGACGGCCGTATTGCCTGGCCCGAGGGGCGAGCGGGCCGGCATGCAGCGCGCTTTCCTCTCCGCTGGCGCGGCCGGGAGGTCGGCGAGCTCGTCTGCGACCGCGACACGCCGTTCAGCTCGGAGGAGCGCCGGCTCCTTTCCTCGATCGCCCACCACGCCGCCGTCGCGCTCGAGCACGGGCGAGCGGTCATGCGCGGGGTGGTCGCCCAGGAGATCCACCACCGGGTCAAGAACAATCTCCAGACCGTCGCCTCGCTCCTCCGCCTCCAGGCAGGGGCGCGCGAGATCGACCCGCGCAAGGCTCTGGCGGACTCGGTCAACCGCATCCTCGCGATCGCCGCGGTGCACGAGGTCCTGATGGAGCAGCGGGACGACGACGTCGACCTCGGCGAGCTTGTGGAACGACTTCGCTCGATGCTGGAGCAAGGTCTCGGCGGCGGCAAGCGGGTCAGCTCGCGGGTCGAGCCCGTCTCACTGCACGGCGAGCGCGCCACCGCGCTCGCGCTCGTCTTCAGCGAGCTCTTTCAGAACGCGCTCGAGCACGGCGGCGAGCGCGTGAGCGTCGAGCTCGAGCGGCGAAACGGCCGGGTTCGCCTTACGGTCTCCGACGACGGCCGCTGGGACGGTCGGGCGGAGGACGGGACCGGGCTCTCGATCGTGCGGGCCCTCGTGCGCGACGAGCTGAAAGGGACGCTCTCCCTCGCCGCCGACGGCGGGCTTCGCGCAGAGGTTGCATTTCCGGCTTGAGAATCCTCATCGCAGAGGATGAGACGATCATCCGGCTTGACCTGAAGTCGATCCTCGAACGCGCCGGCTTCGACGTCTGCGCGGAGGCGCGCGACGGAATCGAGGCGGTGGAGCTCGCGGCGAGCGAGCACCCCGACCTCGCCATCCTCGACGTAAAGATGCCTCGCCTCGACGGGATCGAGGCCGCACGGCGGATCCTCGCCGACCGGCCGATCCCGATCGTCGTCCTGACGGCATACGGGCAGGACGAGCTCGTCGCGCGCGCGGTCGAAGCCGGGGTCTTCGGCTACCTCGTGAAGCCGTTCCGGGAAGAGGACCTGCTCCCGGCGATCGCCGCGGCACGTGCCCGCCATGGAGAGCTCGAGGCGCTACGCGACGAGGCGGAATCGCTGGCCGAGGCGCTCGCTACGCGCAAGGTCGTCGAGCGCGCGAAGGGGCTGCTGATGGAACGGGAGAGCCTGACTGAGCAGGAGGCTTTCGCGCGGCTGCGGCGGGCAAGCCAGGTCTCGGGACGGCCGATGAAGGTCGTCGCCGAGGCCCTGATCGCAACGTTCGGGGAGTAGGGGCGGGATTCATCCCGCCCGGTCCACCAGAGCCTCCCAACGGGCGAGGAGCCCCTGCAGCTCCTCACGTGCCCGGCGGTGCGCGGCGATCTTGTCCGCGTCGCCCCAGTCGGTGGCCAACTCGGCCTCGAGCGCCGCAACGAGCCTCTCGTGGGCCTCAATCTCGGCCTCGATCTGCTCGAGGGGATCGATCGCGGTGCGAGCCTGGGGCGGCTTGACCTTCGCCGGCTTCCTAGGACGCTCTTCGAGCTCGGCGGCAACCGAGCGGGCACGGACGTACTCGGCCCAGCCGCCGGGGTAGACCCGCAGCGTCTCGTCCTCGATCGCAGCCGTCCGCTCTGCGACCGCATCGACGAGCGCGCGGTCGTGAGAAACGAGTAGAACCGTCCCCGGGAAGGCCTCGAGCGCGGCCTCGAGGGCCTCGCGGCTCTCGAGATCGAGATGGTTCGTGGGCTCGTCGAGGACGAGGAAGTTGGCTCCCGAGGCGACGAGGATCGCCAGCGCCAGCCGCCGGCGTTCGCCGCCCGAGAGCACGCTCACCGGCTTCGCGTGCGCGTCCCAGCCGGAGAAGAGGAACCGGCCCAGGAGCGACTGCGCCTCGGGCCGGTTCAGGCCCGTTGCACGCTCGACGCATTCGAGTGCGTTCCCCCGCGTATCGAGATTGACGGTGTGCTGGGCGAAGTAGCCGACCTCCACTCCGTGTCCGAGCTTGAAGCGCCCGGCGACGAGGTCCTCGAGAAGCGTCGTCTTGCCGCTCCCATTGGGGCCGACCAACGCTACGCGCTCGCCGCGCTCGAGTGCGAGCGAGATGTCATGGACGAGGACGCGCCCGCCGGCCACGACGTTCATGCCGTCGATCTCGAGGACGGTCCGGCCGCTCCGCTTCGGCTCCCCGAAGGCGAAGCCGAGGCGGCGACTGTGACGGGTCAGGAGCGCGTGCTCCCCGGCTGCGGTCGCGCGCTCCTCCTCGAGCCGGGCGATCTGCGTGAGCTTGGCCTGGGCCTGCTTGGCCTTGGACTTCTTGTAGCGAAAACGCTCGACGAAGCGCTCGAGCCGCGCGATGTCGCCCGACGCCCGCGCCGCAGTCTTCTGGGCGTGGAGCACTCGCTCGGCCTTCTCCCGCCGCCATACGTGCCACGGACCGGGAAAGAAGGTCGACCGGCCGGCCTCGAGCTCGAGCGTGGCGGTCGTGACCGCTTCGAGAAACCACCGGTCGTGCGCGACGAGCACGACCGCGGCGTCGAGAGCGACGAGCTCCCGCTCGAGCCACTCGAGTCCGGAGACGTCGAGATGGTTCGTGGGCTCGTCGAGGAGCAGGAGATCGGGATCGCCGGCGAGAGCCCGGGCGAGTGAGGCCCGGGTGAGCTCGCCTCCCGAGAAGCTTGCGAGCGGGCGGTCGAGGTCGTCGGGAGCGAAGCCGAGCCCTCGCGCCGCCGCGGCCGCCTGATCGCGCCAGTCGTAGCCTCCGGCGTGCTCGAGCCGGGTCTGGGCCTGAGCGTAGTGCCGGAGCGTCTCGGCGTCGTGCGCGCCCGACGCCATGGCCTTCTCGAGGCTTTCGAGCTCCGCTTCGACGGCCAGGAGCTCGACGGCCGCCGACAGGACGTACTCGCGCAGGGTGAAGCCCTGATCGAGAGGGGGGCGCTGGTCGTGCAACGCGATTCGCGTGCCCTTGGCCAGCGCCAGTTCCCCTCCGTCGGGTTTCAGCTCGCCGGCGAGGATTCGGAGCAGCGTGGTCTTGCCCGCTCCGTTCGGGCCCATCAGGGCGACGCGGTCCCGGCGCTCGACCTTGAAGCCGACGCCGTCGAAGAGTGGGTCGCCGGCGATCTCCTTGCGGAGCGCCGAGGCGACGACGACAGCCACGGGCGCGGCCGCCGGCTACTTGGAGACTGCCGCAGCCGCGGCAACGAGGCGGCGCGCCGCCTCGACGATCGCGTCGGCATCGATGCCGGCCGCCGCAAGCAGCTCTGCGGGCTTACCGGAGGTCGGCATCTCGCGGACGGCGAGGAGCTCGACCCGTAGCCCTTCGTCGCGGTCGGCCAGCGCCGCAAGCACCGCCTCGCCGAGCCCGCCCTCCGGCCAGTGATCCTCGACCGTGACGATCCGCCCTCCGGTTGCCTCGGCGGCTGTCCGGAGTGTCTCGGCGTCGATCGGCTTGAGCGAGTAGAGGTCGATCACCCGGGCGCCGACCCCTTCCTCCGCGAGCGTGTCTGCGGCCTTCAGCGCCTCGTGCAGCGTGATGCCGGCCGCCACGATGGCGACCTCGTCGTCGTCGGAGGACCGAATCACCTTGCTCCCCCCGATGGAAAAGTCTTCGTCCGGGTCGTAGACGACAGGAGTCGCGGCCCGAGTCGTCCGCATATAGGAGATCCCCTCGAGATCCGCCGTCGCGGCGACGAGCTTCGCCGTCTGGTTCGCGTCGCACGGGTAGAGCACTGTGCTCGAATGGACAGCCCGCATCATGGCGAGATCCTCGAGGCCCATCTGCGACGGCCCGTCCTCGCCGATCGAGACGCCGGCGTGGGAGCCGGACAGGCAAATGTCGGCGCGGCTGACCGCGGCCATGCGGATGAAGTCGTACGCGCGCGTGAAGAACGCCGCGAAGGTCGACGCGAACGGCACCCACCCGCGCACCTGCAATCCCACCGCCGCGGCGACCATCTGCTGCTCGGCGATGTACATCTCGAAGTACCGGTCGGGATGAGCCTTGGCGAAGATCTCCGCGAACGTCGAGTTCGAGACCTCACCGTCGAGCGCGACGACGTCGCCTCGCCCCGCCCCGAGGGCGGCGAGAGCCTCGCCGTACGCCTTGCGCGTCGCCTCCTCGGACCCGACCTCGTAGCGGGGGAGCTTGAGCTTTCCGGTCGGGAAGGAATGGGGCCGCCCGTCCGACTCCGGGCGCGCGACCTCGATCCGGATGTTCCGCTTTCCCCCGAGCTCCTCGATTGCCTCGGCGGGGTCGTCGAGAGCCTTCCCGTGGAACCCCTCCTTGTCCTGGACGGCCTTGACTCCTTTGCCTTTGACCGTCTTGGCGACGACGACCGTCGGCCTGTCGGTGGTCTCGGCGGCCTCCGAGTAGGCACGGTCGATCTGCTCGACGTCGTGCCCGTCGATCGTGATCGCGTGCCAGCCGAAGGCGCGGGCCCGGTCGGCGTAGGAATCGAGGTCCCAGCCGTGCATCGTCTCGCCTCGCTGGCCGAGCCGGTTGACGTCGATGACGGCCGTGAGGTTGTCGAGCTCGTAGTACGCCGCATGCTCGAAGGCCTCCCACATCGACCCCTCGGCCATCTCGCTGTCCCCGCAAAGCGTCCAGACGCGATAAGGAAGCCGGTCGAGCCGCTTCCCTGCCAGCGCGACGCCGAAGGCAAAGGGAAGACCCTGCCCGAGGGATCCCGTCGCCACGTCGACCCACGGGATGATCGGCGTCGGATGCCCCTCGAGCCGGCTGCCGAACTGGCGGAACGTGAGGAGCTCGTCGTCCGTGACGGCGCCGGCGGCCTTGAAGAGCGCGTAGAGGAGTGGGGACGCATGCCCCTTGGAGAAGACGAGGTGGTCGTTCCCCGGGTGCTCGGGCCGGTCGAAGTCGTACCGCAGGTGCTTCGCCAGGAGCACGGCCATCAGGTCGGCCGCCGACATCGAAGAGGTCGGATGTCCCGACTTCGTCGCCACGGCCGCGCGCACCGAGTCGACGCGCAGCTGCTGGCCGAGCTCACGCCAGAAGTCGTGCTCGCTCACGAGGGATAACGTACCCGCTGGTGCGAGTCGCAGTCGCCTTCGACCATCGGGGATTCAGGCTCAGGGATGCCATTCTCACCCTGGTCCGGGGCCAGGGTCACGACGTCGTCGACCTGGGGGTGGACGCTCCGGAGCCGAAGGTCGACTACCCCGATGTCGCGCAGAAGCTGGGCGAGACCTTGCTTGCCGGCGACGCCGACCGGGGCGTGCTCGTCTGCGGCTCGGGAGTCGGCGCCTCGGTGGCCGCGAACAAGCTGCCTGGGATCCGCGCCGCGATCTGCCACGACGTCTACTCCGCGCACCAGGGAGTCGAGCACGACGACATGAACGTTCTCTGCCTCGGGTCCGAGGTGGTAGGGCCCTCATTGGCCGCGGATCTGGTCGAAGCCTTCCTACGGGCACAATTTGGGGGAGGCGAGCGTTACCGTAGGAGGTTGGAAAAGATCAAGGAGATGGAAGGGATGACGCATGACTAAATCCCGTTTGCACCAGTTGGCCGACCACGGCCAGAGCGTTTGGATCGACTACCTCTCCCGCGACCTGATCCAGAGCGGAAAGCTCGAGCGGTTGATGCGTGAGGACGCCGTCGTCGGCGTTACATCGAACCCGACGATCTTCCAGAAGGCGATCTCGTCCGGAGACGCCTACAACGAGCAGTTGCGCGAGGTTGTTCGCGAGGAGCGGGATCCGAAGGAGATCTTCATCCGGCTCGCGGCGAAGGACGTCGGTGACGCGCTCGACCTCCTGCGCCCCGTGTGGGACGGGGGCGGGGGCAGGGACGGCTACGTCTCGATCGAGGTCGACCCGAGTCTCGCAGCGGACGCCGAAGGGACGGTTGAGGAGGCGCAGCGCCTGCACGAGCTGATCGACCGCCCGAATCTCTTCGTCAAGATCCCCGCGACCAAGGAAGGGCTGCCCGCGATCGAGGAGATGATCGCTCGGGGGCGCTCGATCAACGTCACGCTCATCTTCGGGCTCGATCGCTATTCCGAGGTCGCGGAGGCGTACATCCGTGGGCTCGAGCGGCTCGTCGAGGGCGGCGGCGACCCGACCAAGGTCGCCTCTGTCGCGAGCTTCTTCGTCTCGCGCGTGGACACCGAGGCGGATAGGCGGCTGGAGGAGATCGGCGGCCACGAGGAGCTCAAAGGGAAGCTGGCGGTCGCAAACGCGAAGCTCGCGTATCAGCGCTACAAGGAGATCTTCGCGGGGCCGCGATGGGAGGCGCTGGCAGCCCGCGGCGCCACCCCCCAGCGCTGCCTCTGGGCCTCGACGTCGACCAAGAATCCGGACTACCGCGACGTGCTGTACGTCGAGGAGCTGATCGGCCCCATGACGGTGAACACGATGCCGGAGGAGACGATCGAGGCCTTCCAGGATCACGGCCGCGTCGCTCCGACGCTCGAGCAGGAGCTCGACGAGGCACAGCGAGTCTTCGAGCAGATCGCGGCGGCCGGAATCGATTACGACGACGTCACCGACACGCTCGAGCGTGAAGGCGTGCAGAAGTTCGCCGACTCGTTCGCCGAGCTGCTCGAGGGCATCCAGGCGAAGGCCGGCGAGCTCGTCGCGGCCTAGCGGCGCCCGCGTGGCTCCCGTCGACACCGCGGATCTCGTCGAGCGTCTCTGGGCGCGCGACGCGACGGTCTGGACCGGCCGGGACGAAGCGCAATGGCTCGGCTGGCTCGACGAGCCGCTCCGTGAGCCGCGAGAGCAGATGGTGGAGGCGCTCGCCGCGCTGCGCGAGCTCGAGGTCACGAGCTGCGTACTGCTCGGCATGGGAGGTTCGAGCCTCGCTCCCGAGGTCATGCGCCGGGTGGCGGGAACGGAGGAGTTCCACGTGCTGGACACGACCCACCCGGCCGCGATCCGCTCCCTCGAAGAGAAGATCGATCCGGACACGACCCTCTTCCTCGTCTCTTCGAAGTCGGGAACGACCCTCGAGACGCGCTGCCAGCTCGACTACTTCTGGCGAGCCGGCCGCATGTTCGCCGCGATCACCGATCCGGGCTCGGAGTTGGAGGAGCTCGCGCGGAAGCGCGAGTTCGCCGCGGTCGTCTGGGGAGAGCCGTCCATCGGTGGGCGCTACTCCGCCCTTTCACCTTTCGGGCTCGTCCCGGCAGCGCTGATGTCACTCGACCTCGAGGGCCTCTTGGTGAGGGCGGTCGAGATGAGGGAAGCGTGCCGGAGCGACGCCAGTCCGGGCCTCGAGCTTGGGCTCACGCTGGGCAGCGGCTGGCTGGAGGGCCGCGACAAAGTCATCACCCCGAACCCGGGCGGTTTCGGGCTCTGGCTCGAGCAGCTCTTGGCAGAGTCGACCGGCAAGAACGGAAAGGGCCTGGTCCCGGCGCCGGGCGAGAGCTCGGAGGGACCCGACCGGCAGTGGCACGAGATCAAGGTGGACGAGCCGCTCGACCTGGGCGCCGAGTTCTACCGCTGGGAGTTCGCGACCGCCGTCGCGGGCTCGGTGCTCGGAGTCAACCCCTTCGACCAGCCGAACGTTCAGGAGGCCAAGGACCGCACGCTCGAGGTCCTTTCCGGCCACGTCCGAGGTCTGACCCCGGACGTGGCTGAAGGGGACCTGGAGGAGCTGCTCGCCGGCGCGCGGCCGGGCGACTATATCGCCGTCCTGGCGTTCATCGATCCCGCGCGCGAGAACGAGCTCGAGCCGCTCCTGGCGCGCGCCCGGGAGACCGGCTGTGTGGTCACTCAGGGCCTCGGGCCGCGCTACCTGCACTCGACCGGCCAGCTGCACAAAGGGGGCCCCCCGACCGGGCGGTTCATCCAGGTCGTCGACGAGCCGGGTGAGGAGGTCGCCATTCCGGGCCGGGACTTCGGTTTTGCCGAGCTCATCCGCGCCCAGGGCGCGGGCGACTACGCTGCCCTGAAAGAGCGGGGTCGCCCCATCGTTCGCGTCAAACTGGAGGAGCTCGCGTGAAGCTCGGAATGGTCGGCCTGGGCCGCATGGGCGGGAACATGACGGAGCGGCTTCGCGGCGACGGCCACGAGGTCGAGACGTACGCCCGGACCGCACCCGACCGCACGGCGGACTCGCTCGTCGACCTGGCGGCCCAGCTGGGGCAGCCGCGGGTCGTCTGGCTGATGATCCCGGCCGGCGATCCGACCGAGCACGCCTTCCAGACGCTCATGCCGCTACTCGAGGACGGAGACACGGTGGTCGACGGCGGCAACTCGAACTTCCGCGACTCGCAGCGACGCGCGGTCGAGGCCAGCGCGAAGGGCGTCTTCTTCCTCGATGCGGGCGTCTCGGGAGGCGTCTGGGGCCTGACCGAGGGCTACTGCCTCATGGTCGGCGGCGAGGAGGAGGGCTTCCGGATCATCGAGCCGGCCCTGCAGACGCTCGCGCCGGAAGACGGCTATGCCCACGTCGGCCCTTCCGGAGCCGGGCACTTCGTGAAGATGGTCCACAACGGGATCGAGTACGGCCTGATGCAGGCCTACGCCGAGGGATTTGAACTCCTGCGCGGCATCGAGGACTTCGAGCTCGACCTCGGGCAGGTCGCGGCGCTCTGGCAGCACGGCTCGGTCGTCCGCAGCTGGCTCCTCGAGCTCCTCGAACGCGCCTTCGAGGAAGACCCCGGGCTGGAGCAGATCCGCGGCTACGTCGAGGATTCGGGCGAAGGTCGGTGGACCGTGCACGAGGCGATCGAGGCCGCCGTCCCTGTGCCCGCGATCGCGCTGGCGCTCTTCGCCCGCTTCGCCTCTCGCCAGGACGAGTCCTTCGCGGCCAAGGTGAACGCGGCGCTCCGCAACCAGTTCGGCGGCCACGCGGTGAAGTCCGTTGGCCCAGGTAGCTGAGAACCCGCTCCTCGAAGGGCTGAGGGCGCGGCGGGCGCCCGAGCCCTGCGCGCTCGTGATCTTCGGCGCCTCGGGGGACCTGACCCAGCGCAAGCTCTTCCCCGCGCTCTACGCACTCGCATACCGCAACCTGTTGCCCCCCCAGTTCGGCGTGGTCGGCGTCGCTCGCAGCGACATGACCCTCGACGAGTTTCGGGAGCGGATGCAGGCGGCGGTCGAGGAACACGCACGCGACGAGTTTCGCGAGAACGTCTGGGAGCAGCTCGCCGACGGCCTCCGGTACGTCCGCGCCGACCTCGCCGATGCCGAGGACGACGAGGGGATCGTGGCGGCGCTGAACGACCTCGATGCGGCTCGCGGGACCGGGGGGAACCGCGTCTACTACCTCGCCGTTCCACCCAGCGCGATCGAGCCGATCGTCCTGCAGCTCGGCCGCCGCCGGGCCACGGGCGGCTGGACGCGCGTGATCGTCGAGAAGCCCTTCGGCCACGACCTCGAGAGCGCGCGGCAGCTGAACGAGGTCGTTCGCTCGTACTTCGACGAGAGCGAGATCTTCCGGATCGACCACTACCTCGGCAAGGAGACCGTGCAGAACATGCTCGTTCTCCGCTTCGGGAACGGGATCTTCGAGCCGATCTGGAACCGCCAGTTCGTCGACCACGTCCAGATCACTGTCTCCGAGTCGCTCGGCATCGAGGGTCGAGCGTCCTTCTACGAGCAGGCCGGCGCGATCCGGGACATCGTGCAGAACCACATGCTCCAGCTCGTCGCGCTGACGGCGATGGAGCCCCCGATCGACTTCGACGCCGACTCGGTGCGAAACGAGAAGGTCAAGGTGCTTCGAGCCGTGCACACGCCGGGCCCCAAGCACGTCGTCCGCGGCCAGTATGGGCCCGGTTACATCGAGGGCGATGAAGTCCCGGGATACCGGGAGGAGCCCGGGGTCACGCCCGACTCCATGACCGAGACCTACGTCGCCGCCAAGCTCTACGTGGACAACTGGCGCTGGGCCGACACGCCCTTCTACATACGCACCGGCAAGCGGCTTCCCCGCCGGGAGACGACGATCGCGATCCAGTTCAAGCGGGCGCCGCATCCACCCTTCGAGCTCGACGCGGGTGAGGAGCTGCGCCCCAACGTCCTGCTCGTCCACGTCCAGCCGGACGAGGGCGTCTCGCTCGCGATCAGCGCGAAGGTGCCCGGGCAGGGAATGACGATTCGGCCTGTGCACATGGACTTCCTCTACGGCGGCGCGTTTCGCGTCGGCTTGCCCGAGGCCTACGAGCGGCTCATCCTCGACTGCATGCTCGGCGATGCGACTCTCTTCACGCGAGCGGACGAGGTGGAGGAACAGTGGGCGATCGTGGACGCGATGGTCGCCCCCTGGAAGCGGGACCGTCCCCACTTCCCCAACTACGCCGCCGGCACGTGGGCTCCCGCGGCGGCAGACGAGCTCCTGCAGCGGGACGGGCGCTCCTGGCGCGGCCGGTAGACAAGTAGATGCTGGAAAACGTCACCATCCGCGACGTCGAGAGGGAGCTCAACGGGCTGCGGGACGCGTCGACCGAGCCCGGGCAGCCGCCGCGGCTGCGGACGAGCGTCATGACCCACGTTGCGTGGGTGCCGGAGCGCTGGGCCGAGGCGGCTCACGGGGTCATGGCCGAGCTGGGCGAGCGCCACCCCTCCCGGGTGATCCTCCTCTTTCCTCTTCCGGACGACCCGCGCGACGGCATCGACGCCGAGGTCGACTATCGCTGCTTCGTCCGAGGCGGCCTTGAGCGCGAGGTGTGCTCCGAGGTCATCTCGCTGCGACTCTGCGGCAGCCGGGCGAGGGCGCCCGCCAGCATCGTCCAGCCCCTCCTCGTCTCCGACCTCCCCGTCTTCCTCCGCTGGCGCGGCGACCTGCCGTTCGGCTCCGACGAGCTCTGGCAGCTCGCCGACGTCGCGGACCGGCTCGTCGTCGATTCTCGCGAGTGGGCCGAGCCCGAGCAGGCCTTCGCGCGGCTGCCGGAGCTGTGCGGCCGCGTGCACGTGTCCGATATCGCCTGGGCTCGCATACGGCCCTGGCGCGAAGCCGTCGCGGCGATGTGGCCCGCGGTGGCCGAGGCCGGCGCAATCAGGGTGGCCGGTCCGAAGGCGGAGGGGCTCCTCCTCTGCCGTTGGCTCGGGACCCGCCTCGGCCGCGAGCTCCAGCTCGAGCACGAGCCGGCAGGGGAAGTGGAGCTCGTCGAGGTGGACGGCCGGCCGGCCGTGGCCCGGCTCGAGCCGAAGTCTCCGGCCGACCTCCTCTCAGACCAGCTGGAGATCTTCGGGCGCGATCAGATCTACGAGGAGACCGTACGGAGCTTCTCGTAGGGCGAGACTTCGCGGAGCACGCCGCCGGCTGGATTGCGGATCGTGCGATCGACTCCGGTCCCTTCCGGATCGCGTTGACCGGCGGGTCCAAGGTCGGGGCCGTCTACGAGCGGCTCGCCGGCAAGGAGCTCGACTGGGGCTCGTGGCACGTCTGGTGGAGCGACGAACGCGACGTGCCTCCGGACCACGAGGACTCGAACGAGCGGCTCGCGCGGCAGACGCTCCTGTCGAGGGTGCCGATTCCAGAGGACCAGATCCACCCGCTCCGCTCGACCGACGTGGAGCTGGCACCCCGCTTCGACCTCATCCTGCTCGGCATTGGCCCGGACGGGCACACCGCGTCTCTCTACCCGGGCCACGACGCCGAGCTCGAGGCCACCGACCCGGTCATCTACGTTCCCGAGCCCGGGTGGCCGCCGCCGCTTCCGCGCTACACGTTCACGATCGCTTACATCTCGAGTCAGCCGGTCGCGGTCTTCCTGGTCGGGGGCGAGGACAAGCGCGAGATTCTCGGACGTGTGCTCGATGGCGATAGGTCGCTTCCCGCCGCTCGCGTCAATGCGCCGATGAC
>Ga0214472_10001437_pt1 | contig 26759 bp, 27 predicted proteins | sample RVTome_6_FD_207662 | JGI IMG/M metagenome (GOLD analysis project Ga0214472, IMG submission 207662) | Soil microbial communities from uranium-contaminated site in the Upper Colorado River Basin, Wyoming, United States - RVT140D175 | ecosystem: Environmental > Terrestrial > Soil > Contaminated >...
TTACCTCGGGACGCGGGATCCAAATCACCATCGTCGTGCCCGATCCGTACGGCCCCTCGAATGACGCGAGATCCCCGCCGTGGGCGCTGGCGATCTGCTCCACGATCGACAGGCCGAGACCGATCCGGCCACCCTCGGGCTCGTCGGGCAGGCCCGGGCCCTCGTCACCAACTGCAATCCATCCCCAATCTCCCAATACGCCGGCTCCGATTCGGATCCTGGCGCCCGGCGCGGATACGCCAACGGCGTTGTCGAGCAGGTTGGTGAACGCTCGATCCAGTGACACCTCCACGCCCTCGACGATGGCCGGGGCCGCCTCGGTCTCGAGCGCAATCCCTCTTTCGGCCAGCAGGCTCTCCACCTCGACAGACTTCGCTTCGACGAGGCTCGCCAGGTTCAGGGCCACGGCCTGCGCCCTTCCTGTCTGCAGCCGCGCCGTGGCCAGAAGCCCGTCGATCATCTGGGACATCTTCTCGACGTTGCGGCGCACGATGCTGCCTGCCTCGCGCCAGTCCTCCACCCTCGCCATCTCGTCGTCGGCCACCACCTCGATGTTGGACCTGATCACCGCCAGCGGGGTTCGCAAGTCGTGACTGGTGTCGGCCAGGAGACGCCTCTGGCTCGAGAACGCCTGATCCAGACGCTCGAGCATGTCATCGAAGGTCGACGCCAATCGTGTGATCTCGTCGTCAGGACCCTGAAGGGCAATGCGCCGACTCAAGTCCGAAGCCTGGATGTCCCTTGCCACCGACGTGATCTCTTCGACCGGTTTCAGCACCCGCCCGGACATCACCCAGCCCACGACCATGCTGAGCAGGAACAGGGCGATCAGGGCGAAGATGGTGAATCGGGCCACCTCGTTCAGGACGATCTCGTTGTAGACCGATTCGATCATGCGGATCTCACGTGCCTCGAGACTGGGGACGACGCCGATCTGATGGCCATCCTGAAACACCGGCCTGCCGGCCCATACGTACTGGGTCATCGTCTGGGAGCGAAGCCATCGCCGCAGAGCCAGGTAAACCAGCCCGAGCAATGCTCCACCCAGACCGAAGACGATCGCCGAGTATTGGACCGAGAGTCGAAACCGAATGGAGCGGAAGACCGGTGGCATCAGTCGTCCAGCCTGTACCCGCGCCCGGATACGGTCTTGATCAACTGTGGATCACCGAGCTTCTTTCGGAGATTGCTCACGGTGACCCTGACCACATTGGTGAGCGGATCGGCCATTTCGTCCCAGACATGCTCCAGAAGGTGCTCCTGACTCAACACTCTTCCCGCATTCGCCATGAAGTAGTGGAGCAGAGAGAACTCCTTGGCCGTCAGCACCAGCCCTTTTCCGTCCCGGGTGGCCTCGAAGCGGGCCGGGTCCAGACGCAGCGATCCGATCTCGATGACCGGGTCCACCTGGTCCTCCCGACGCAACAGGGCCCTCACCCGCGCCGATAGCTCGACCATGGCGAAGGGCTTCACCAGATAGTCGTCGGCCCCGGAGTCGAGACCTGCCACCCGGTCCTCGACTTCGTCCCGCGCAGTGAGCATGAGGATACGCGGCCGGTCGCCCTCGAGGGTTGGCAGGTCACCGCTCACCAGATCCCGGCACAACCCCAGCCCGGATCCATCAGGCAGGTTCCAGTCAAGGCAAACGAGGTCGTACCCGGCGGTGCGGAGCTTGATGTCGGCGTCGCCGGCAGTCAGGGCCACGTCGACCGCGTGGCCGTCGCGACGCAAGCCTCTGGCGATGGCGTTGGCCAGATCGGGCTCATCTTCTACCACTAAGAGGCGCACTGATCTCCAAGCTATTGAAGGTCGGCTAACGAATGGATAAACCGCGAACCACTGCCGCGTCGGGCCATTATGGGTCTTCCGGCCCTAAGGATCATGCAACCAACCACCGATGTATGGGGTCGGAGAAACATGGTCGTTACTTTCATCACCGAAGACCAAGACGGAATTCACACCTATACCGGCCACATCGTCAGCCGCGGGCCGGCCACGATTGTTGTGATGCTCACCGAGCCGTTCAACATGGCGGGCCGATCCGTCCAGTTCCTGATGAGCCACGTGCTGGAGGAGAAGGTCGTCTCGGCCTGACCCCGGTCGAAAGACCCATCGACTGCGTGGCAGTCGCGCTTAGTCTGTCCATATGTTCCTAGCAGCATCGACCTGGGAAGCTCTCGCCGTCGCCGGTGGCGTGGGAGCCGTCGCCGGTCTGATCGGTGGCTTCTTTGCCAGCGCAGACAACCTCTTTGGTGCTGCGCTCATCGGCATCATCGGCGGCATCGCCGGATCGGCGATCATGCGGATCGCAGGGGCGCCCTCGATCGCATCTGTCGGAGACGGTTTCTCGGTCGTCTGGGCCGCCGCCGGTGGCCTACTCCTCGGATACGTCGTCGGCCGATCCAACTGACCAATGGTCGTTTGAGTCTCCACGCTCGCAGGTAAGACCTAAAGTCCGGAGGGGCCGGACGAGATTCCACCAAGGAGATTTGCTACGTCCGACGCTTCTCGCTGGAAGCTGGAATCTTCAGGCTTCCTGGAGCGAGAAATAGAGCTCCTCTTCCTGATCGAAGTGAAGACGGAGGATGGCATGGAGGCTGTAGAGGATCCTCCGTAGGTCTCGATTGTCGGCTGGGTCCGGTCCTGTTCCAGGTAGATCAGAAAGCTGACGCTGATACACATCGACCAGATGGAAGATCTCTCGATGGGTCCTGCTCATCAGCGCCATCGGGTCCTCCCCACCGAGAAGAACCGCTACGTGCGGGTAGATCACCCGCTCGTCCTCGGCCTCGTGGGGAAGGATCTGATCGACCAGCAGCCGGCGTATCTCCTCCAACTCATCCCGGGCCGCCGAAGATGAAAGATCGTCGAGCCTGTCCGCGGTTTCCCGCAGCGAATCCAGCTTGGGCATCAACTCGTCGTGCTCGACGCGTAGCCGCTGGGAGAGCTCTGGTGAGAGCTTGGGCCCACTCTGGGACGGGGTCCTCCCGACGAGAGCGCGCAGGGCATTGGCGATCGCGACCACGTCGATGGCCTCTTGGACCAGAGCCCCGACGATAGGCGCCAGCAACCCAAAAGCGGCAAAGGTCATCGCCACCCCGGAGAGGCTCATGCCCACGACCACACTCTGCAGCGCGATTTGTCGGGAGCGTTGGGCAATGCCGATCGCGTCCACGAGACGCTGAAGCTGATCGACCATCAGCACCACGTCGGCCGCTTCGGAGGATGCGGTCGCGCCTCGAGCGCCCATTGCGACCCCGACATCGGCGGCGGCCAGGGCGGGGGCATCGTTGATCCCGTCCCCCACCATGGTCGTAACACCTTCACCCCGCAATGCCTCGACTGCTTCGACCTTCTCGGCGGGCGTGCACTCGGCGACAACCTCATCAACACCAATGGCGATCCCAACCGACCGGCCGACCATGGCGTTGTCCCCGGTAGCCATCACGATCCGCTCGACACCCGTCCGACGCAAGGCACGAATGGTGTGGGCCGCATCGGGTCTGATCGCGTCGTCGAAAACGATGGCTGCGACCACATCGCCATCGATGGAGACGAAGACCGCCAGAGGCGCCAAGCGCCGCGTGCGTCGGCGAAAGTCGACAATCGGCGCCGGTGGCTCGCCTTCGAGAAGCCACTCGAGTCTCCCCACTCCAACGGAGTGGTCATCGACCTTGGCGATCACCCCAGAACCGGCAACCTCGCTGACGTCGCTGGGCATTGCCAGACGAAGGCCTCGCTTCCGCGCCGCATCGACTATCGCCCGAGCCAAGACGTGGGTCGAGGTCTGATCGACGGAGGCCGCGAGCCGCAGCGCTTCTTCCTCGGCCCAGCCTTGGTCGAAGATCACCACGCTGCGAAGCGCCGGCTGGCCCACAGTCACCGTCCCGGTCTTGTCGATCAGGACGTTTCGTGTTTGAGCCAGTGCCTCGAGGGAAGCGCCGCCCCGGAAGATGATCCCTCGGTGCGCTCCACGGGATATCCCGGAGACGACGGCGATTGGGACCGCCAAGAGCAGGGGACATGGTGTGGCCACCACCAACACCGCCAACCCCCGCACCGGATCTCCCGACACTGCCCAAGCCAGACCCGAAACGCCCAGGGCCAGCGGCACGAACCAACCCGCCCATCGATCAGCGAGGCGAACCGACGGAGCACGGGTTTGCCGTGCCTGCTCGACCAGCCGGATGATCCCGGCGTATGTGCTGTGCTCGGCGTCGGCGGTGGCCTGGATCTCGAACACATCGGCGGCGTTCACCGCACCACTGCTGACCAGGTCGCCGCCCGCACGCTCGGCCGGCAGTGGCTCTCCGGTGAGGGCGGCCTCGTCGACCAGTGCTCGGTCTGTGAGGATCACCCCGTCGACGGGGATGACTTCGCCGGCCTTGATCAGTAGGCGATCTCCCCGACCGACTTCATCGACGTCGACGATTTCGATTTGACCATCTCTGACACGATTGGCGGATCGGGGAGCTCGGCTGATGAGCGCGGTTAGTGCCCGCTCGGCCCTGCCGGCCGCAAACTCGTCCAGGAAACGGCCGGTGGCCAGCATCAAGCCGATGATTGCCGCGGTGAGGTACTCGCCGAGAGCCAGGGCCGCGGCTACTGCCAGGAGGGCAATCACATCTACTCCCGGTTGTCGTTTCCGCAGCTTTTCGAACATGTCGCCAATGAGAGGAATCACCGGCAGCACTGCCACGGCAGCGAGACTCACGTTCGAAGCGATCGTCCATCCGGTCATCCACAACAGCCCACCCAACGCCAACCCGGCGGTGGTGAGGATGAGCATCCAGCGGGTGGCTCGTTCGGATGTCATGAGCAGAGTTAAGCCCGATTACGTCGATTCAGCGACGAGGTGGGTCGATCGTCCATGGGTTGGCCCGGCACTCCGAATCAGATGACTGACCCCGAGCGTCAGCCGCCTGAGCCTCCCCGATCGAGCAAGGTCACTTCCACCTCTCCCACGCGACGACGATCAGTGGTCAGCACTCTCATACGCCATTCGTCGTCCTCGATCTCATCACCGGGACGCGGTAGACGCCCGAGCCGGTCCATGATCAGACCCCCGATGGTCTCGTAGTCCCCGGCGGGAAGCGAAACCCCGTATCTGGACAGCTCATCGGGCCTCACCGACCCGGGCGCCACGATTCGACCATTCTCATCGACGGCTACCCGACGCTCGCTGCTGTCGTGCTCATCGGAGATCTCCCCCACCAGCTCTTCGGCGATGTCCTCGAGAGTGATGATTCCCGCGGTGCTGCCGTGCTCGTCCACCACTATCCCGAGATGGCTGCGAGCCCCGCGCATCTCGGCGAGAATGGAACGCAACGGCGCCGATTCGGGTACCACCAGCGCCTCTCGGATCAGAGACCGATCGAGGGGCATGTTGTGGTCCTGGTCATGGGTCACCATCAGGTCCTTCACGTGCACGAACCCGAGGATGTTGTCGACATCCCCGTCATAGATCGGGATCCGGGAGTGTCCGGTGACCCCCATCAGACCTTGGACCTGGGCCACCGATGCGGACGCGGGGGCAGCCTTGACGTCGGGTCGGGGCACCATGACCTCCGCGGCGTCGAGATCACCAAAGATGATGGCTCCCGTGAGCAAGCGATGGGCGAACTCTTCGATGACTCCCTCTTTCTGGCCGGTAGCGATGATCACCGCCAGATCCTCAGCCGAGTGCCCGACAGCCAGTGCATCGGTGGGAGGGACCCCGAACAGCTTGAGCACCAGGTTTCCGGTTCCATTGAGAAGTGCGATCAGCGGCCGGAAGATCACGATGAACGCCCGGAATGGAATGGCCAGGGCAAGCGCCGAGCGTTCCGGGTTGGAGATGGCGACGTTCTTCGGAGCCATCTCGCCGATCACCATGTGGAGGAACACGACGATCAACAGCGCGATGACCAACGCGACGGCATGGATGGCGTTGTCCGGGATCGAGATGAATCCGAGCAATCGCTCCAGGATCGAGGCGATCGCCGGCTCGGCTACCGCACCCAGGACCAGGGATGCCATCGTGATCCCGAGCTGTGCCGCGGCCAGACTCAGCGACAGATCTTTGTTGAGCCCGATCGCAACTTGGGATGACCGTGATCGGGTCTGCGCCAACACGTTCCTTCTGGCGGTGATATATGCGAATTCAGCCGCGACGAAGAAACCGTTGGCCAGAAGCAGAAGGACCATCCAGACGAGAGCGGACCAGTTCACCCGCTCTCCCTCTCCGATTCGGTGTCGCGTATCGCGCGCACCTGGTCGATCCTGCGCCCATCCATGTTCAGGACCTCAAAGGTGGTGTCACCGACTCGGATCACCTCGCCGACCTCGGGAAATCGGCCGAGCTGAGCAACGATGAACCCGGCGAGAGTCTCGTACCTGCCCTCGGGCCACTCGAACCCGATCAGCTCATCCACCTCATGGCGATGCAAGAGCCCGGAGAGCACCTCGAGCTCTTCGGTCTCGGTGTCCATGGTCGGCTCAGGGTCGTACTCGTCCTCGATCTCACCGAAGATCTCTTCGAGGAGATCCTCGATGGTGACGATCCCGGCGGTCCCGCCGTACTCGTCAACCACGACTGCCATCCCCCGACCCTTGGCCTGAAGCTCCCCGAGCAGGTACTCGAGAGTGCTCGACTCCGGAACCAAAAGCGCCGGCTGGGCGATCTCACCGACCGGTGTCACCGGGATCCTGGAGTCGGTGAGGTTGATACTGTCTTTGACGTGGACGATGCCGACAATGTCGTCGAGGTCCGCGTCGTAGACCGGGAATCGGGAGTGCCCCGTGGCAAGCGAGGCTCGGCGCAGCTCCCCGACCGAGTCGTGACGGCTCAGGCCGACCACCGAGACGCGAGGCACCATGGCGTCCGCAGCGACTTTCTCGGTGAAGGTGATGGCGCGTGTCAACAGCTCGAGCTCGTCATCGTCGAGACGGCCTTCCTCGCCTGAGGATCGGATCATCAACTCGAGCTCTTCCATCGACCGGACGCCGGCCAGCTCCTCTCGAGGCTCGATTCCGAGCCTGCGCACGGTCCAGTTTGCGGAGTGGTTCAAGAAGAGGATGAGCTGACGCAAGACCCGATTGACCATCTGCATCGGAATGGCGAACCAGACCGCCGCTGTGTAGGGCCGAGCGATGGCGAGGTTCTTGGGCACGAGCTCGCCCAGGACCATGTGGACGCCGGTTGCGAGAGTCAACGCCACCACGACCGAGACTGCCAGCGAGGACTCTTCGGGAAGAAACGGCAGGGAGGCAAGGATCGGATCGATCAGGGTGGCGATCGCCGGCTCTGCAATCGCACCCAGGATCAGCGACGTGGCGGTGATCCCGAGCTGCGCTCCGGAAAGCTCGAAAGACAGGTTGCGGAGCGAGACGAGGATTCGCCTGGCTGAGCGATCGCCTTCCTGCGCCTTTCGCTCGACCAGACTGCGGTCAACGGCGACTATCGCAAACTCCCCGGCGACGAAAAACCCACTGAGCAGGATAAGCACCAGGACCGCGAGCAGCCCGAGAACGCTACTGATGGGTTGTCTCCGGGCTCACGGTCGTGTCAAGGATAAGACGCCGATGGCATCGACGGAGAGACCCGGCCGTTCGACTGGGCTCGGCGTCGTTCAACCGACGGCGCCGGCCTCCACCATGTTGAGCTCGATCAGGCGGTTCATCTCGACCGCGTACTCCATCGGGAGCTCTTTGACGATCGGCTCGATGAACCCGGCGACGATCATCGACGTCGCCTGCTCCTCGGTGAGACCACGCGACATCAGGTAGAAGAGTTGCTCTTCGCCGACCTTTGACACAGTGGCTTCATGTCCGATCTCCGCGTCGTTCTCCTCGATCTCCATGTAGGGATAGGTGTCAGAGCGGGAAGCATCGTCGAGGATCAGCGCGTCGCAGCGAACAAATGACTTGGCATTCTCCGCCCCTGGCTCCACCCGGACCAGGCCCCGATAGCCGGAACGCCCTCCACCTTTCGCAATCGACTTCGAGATGATCGTCGAAGTCGTGTTCGGTGCGGCGTGAACGATCTTGGCGCCTGCGTCCTGATGCTGGCCCTCTCCGGCAAAGGCGATCGAGAGAACCTCACCGTGGGCTCCGGGCTCCATCAGCCAGACGGCGGGGTACTTCATCGTGAGACGTGACCCGAGGTTCCCGTCGACCCATTCCATGGTGGCGTTGCGGTAGGCAGCGGCGCGTTTGGTGACCAGGTTGAACACGTTGTTCGACCAGTTCTGGATGGTGGTATAACGACAGCGACCGCCCTCCTTGACCACGATCTCGACCACCGCGGAGTGAAGCGAGTCGGTGGTGTAGACCGGAGCCGAGCAGCCTTCGACATAATGAACGTAAGCACCCTCGTCGACGATGATCAGGGTCCGCTCGAATTGGCCCATGTTCTCGGAGTTGATCCGGAAGTAGGCCTGAAGCGGCTGATCGACGTGCACGCCTGGCGGTACGTAGATGAAGGACCCACCAGACCAGACCGCCGAGTTCAGCGCTGCGAACTTGTTGTCGTTGGGAGGGATGATGGTCCCGAAATACTCCTTTACGATCTCGGGGTAGTCGCGAAGGGCGGTGTCCATGTCGGTGAACAGGACACCGAGCGACTCCAGGTCCTCCCGATTGCGGTGGTACACCACTTCGGACTCATATTGTGCCGTCACCCCGGCCAGGTACTTGCGCTCGGCCTCAGGGATGCCCAGCTTCTCGTAAGTGGCCTTGATCGACTCGGGGACCATGTCCCAGTCCTTCTGCTGCTCACCGGCCGGCTTGACGTAGTAGTAGATGTCGTCGAAGTCGATGGTGTTGAGAGCGCCGCCACCACCCCATTGGGGCATGGGCTTGCGCAGGAATCGCTGGTAAGCCTTGAGCCTGAACTCCAGCATCCACTCCGGCTCTTTCTTCATTGCCGACATCTCGCGGATGACGGTCTCGTCGAGACCCTTGCGCGGGGTAAAGGCGTATTCGATTTCGTCATGCCAGCCGAGCTGGTAGGCGCCAAGGTCTAAGTCGACAGTGGTCACTGGGCACTCACCTCGAGTATTGATGTCGCGTTGCTCATCTATTCAACGGATAAAGGCTCTTTCGAATTTCCACTATCCCGGTAGTGGGATTGTACCGGACAGAGCGGGTAGGTGGTAACGAGTCAGGAACGGAGCCGGGCTACCACTCTCGCAATAGGCCAGACTGCAAAGTCCATCAACCCTCTGAGCTCGGTGAGCATGCGTCTCACGGTCTGGGGTCGGTCGTAGGGGCTCTGCTCGGGATCTGCCAGATAACGATGCTTCAAGTCCATGACACGGCGGCCTAGATCGACGATCCTCTCTTCGTCCCAGCCCTCCAGATCGAGGGGAAAGGTGAACGGCTCGGGATCGTCCGCGGTCTCGATATCGAATCCGTATGTCTGGAGAGTGGTGACCAGCATCGGGATCTTGAGCCCGAAGCCGACCTCTCCCATCGGTCCCTCCCGAGGAGGCAGGCCCAGGTACCGGACCACTCGGGCCAGGTCGACGATGTCCCCGCTGACATTGTCCAGTGCCTCGACGGCGTGAGGGAGACCCCCGGTGGCCGGAACAGGTTCGAAAGCACGGAACTGGTGGAAGGCGATGACGAGTCGACCGCCGCTACGGAGCACCTCGCCGAGTTGTCCCACCATGGTGTCCGGGTCGGCCCGGTCTCCTTCCCAGGTCGGGAACTGGAGCACCATTCGGGCCGCCACCAGATCGAACGAGGACGCTGGGAGCCTCTCGGTGATGTTCCCCGAGTCAACGCCTTCGAGCCACCGTATCGACGAGGATCCCAGTGGAGTCCCGACATCGGGCACGGTGGCGGTGACGCTGCTCGCCCCGCTTTCAACGAGATATTGGGAGAGGTCCCCCAGACCCGCGGAGAAGTCGAGGACGTCGCGACCGGCGGCCATTGCGGGGGGGATGAAGTCTTCCCGCAGGTAGTACACCAAGGGCCGCATCAAGTGCCAGGCGCGGTCATCTTCCCAACTCACTGCACCACATCACGTAGCTTGCCCCGGACATTAGGTTCGGGGTCATGCCGGTGATTGTTGTGGGCGCCGACACCAGATTGGGCCGGGCCGTGGTCGCAGGGCTCATCGAGCCAGGACGTGAGGTGCGCGCCTTCGTATCCGACCCCGGCGCCGCCGCCGAGTTGAAGCGAGCCGGGGTCAAGGTCGCTCTAGGAGATGTCTCCGACGACAGCCACGTGCAGGGAGCGAGCACCAATTGCTTCACGGCGGTGATGATGACCGAGGCGGCGCGTGACGGCAGAGAGCGCTCCTTCGCCGGGGATGAGCGGCAGGTGCTCGAGGGCTGGGCAGCTGCCGCCGAGGCGTCGGGAGTGGTCAGGGTGATCTGGGTTCACGACGGCGACGCTCCCCCGACCGGAACCAAGGAATCGGCCGTGGTTTCGACGTCGCATCCCGACCTGGTCGCCGAAGTCGTGGCCCTCGACGACGCAACAGCGCTCAGCTGAGCCTGGTCACCGCGGCCGTTGGCCCGCCACTAGGAAGCCCGGTCGGCATCGACCGAATGGGTGAGATGCCACAGGTCGACGAGTTGACGGGATCTGTCGCGCAGATAGGCGCTCTTGAGAAAGGGGTAAGGGTCGATCTCCCCACCTCCGTATGCGATCTCGAAATGGGTGTGGGAGCCGGACCCCTCGGCATTGCCGGAGTCACCAACCCAGGCGATGTGCTGGCCGGCAACGACGTGGCTGCCCTCGACCAAACCGGGGACCACCGTGAGATCCCAATCCGCGCTCCCGCTGTCGGTGCCGGGATCGTCGTTGTTGAGATGCATGTATCGCGTCGACCATCCCTCGCCGTGGTCGATCTCGATGTATCTCCCGGCGAGGCTGGATGTGGTTACCACGCTGATCATCCCATCGGCGGCGGCGTAAACCTGAGTCAACTTCGGCGCCATCAGGTCGTTGCCAGTGTGTCTGCGCCCGCCGGAACGGGGTGCTCCGAAGCTGGAGGAGAAAACCGTCGCCTCGGTCTCTTGGGGAAACCGCATCTCGAACGGTGGCTCCGGGGCGGCCGCGGCGGGAAGCGCCGGTACCACGACAGCGGCCCCGAGCAGGGCCGAGAGGGCGATGATGAGAAGGCGCGAACCACTCCTGGCGTACGTCATTGAGAAAGCCTCGTTAGTTGGGGAACAAAGAAGGGACTTTCCTGGAGTCCCTGTGTGGTCAAGCTAGGCGGGCGGAGTTTCTATGCCAACCCCGCGCCGTCCGCGATTTCCACGCGCCTAGAGCGCGCAGAGCTACTACCCGAAGTTTGGCGGGGTGTCCTCGGGGCGGGCGCGAACCGAGAATCTGAGACGTGAGACTGGCTCGTCATCGACCGAGATGACAAACGAATACGAGCCCTCGCGACCAAACAACAGGTTGTTGAACGTGAACGATCGGATCAACCCGAAGTCGGTGGCAGACGGAGGTTGGGGATGAGCGGGAAGCTTGATGTGGTGGGACAGGGGATGTGGCAACAGAGGTGCTCCGTCGGCGTCCTGCAGCTCGACCGACAGCTTCAACATCTCCTCACCCCACGATGAAGGCACCCGGAGCCGAAGACCGATGGCCAGACTCGGATGACGGGCGGGAAACGCTCTCACCCAGAGGGTGTCCCAGCCTCCTCCAAGGATGAACAGCTTGCCCCTCACCGCCTGGACCGCGTCGGCGAGCAGGGCGACATCCACTGTCGGGCCTAGGGAGTCCGGGGCGTGATCCATGCGGCCAAGCCTACGACGGGGGCGGGACGGCCCGCGCGCCGGCTGACCGGCGGTGTCCGGTTATGCCCTATCGTTGCCAGTGAGGAGGTCTCATGTCTGCCAATCAGCCACCGGCTCCGGCCACCGGGAAACTCGGAGTGCTAACCCCGGGGATGGGCGCCGTCGCGACCACGTTCATTTCCGGCGTCCTGGCTTCGCGCAAGGGGTACGCGGTGCCCTACGGATCACTCACCCAGCTGTCCCACATTCGCCTTGGCAAGCGGACCGCCGAGCGCAACCCTCTCATCAGAGAGTTCGTCCCTCTCACCGGTCTCGACGATCTCGAGTTTGGAGGATGGGACCCCTATTCCGACGACGCGTACACCTCGGCGATGAAAGCAGGCGTCCTCGACCCGAGACACATCGAGGGTATCGGAGAGGAGCTGCGGTCGATCAAGCCCTACCCGGCGGTGTTCTCGCACCGCTGGGTGCGGAACCTCGACGGTGTCGACCAGGTCAAGGAGGGAGCCACCCACATGGACCTGGCGGAGAGTCTCATGGAGGACATCGATCGCTTCCGGTCCGACAAGAAGCTGGATCGACTGGTGATGGTCTGGTGTGGGTCGACCGAGGCGTACGAGGAGCCGACCGAGGTCCACGCCGAGCTCCAGGGCTTCGAGCAGGGACTGAAGGACAACGATCCCGCGATCACGCCTTCGCAGATCTACGCCTACGCCGCACTCAAGATGAAGGTGCCGTTCGCCAACGGTGCCCCCAATCTGACAGTGGACATCCCAGCGATGATCGAGCTGGCAGCCCAAGAGGGGGTGCCGATCGTCGGCAAGGACTTCAAGACCGGCCAAACCTTGATGAAGACGATCGTCGCCCCGGGTCTCAAGGCTCGCATGCTCGGAGTCAAGGGTTGGTTCTCGACCAACATCCTGGGAAACCGCGATGGCGAAGTGCTCGACGATCCGGAGAGCTTCAAGTCGAAGGAGGTGTCCAAACTCGGGGTGCTGGAGCAGATCCTGCAACCGGACGTCTACCCCGAGCTCTATGGGGACCTCTATCACAAGGTCCGGATCAACTACTACCCGCCACGCGGTGACGACAAGGAGGGTTGGGACAACATCGACATCTTCGGATGGCTCGGCTACCCGATGCAGATCAAGATCGATTTCCTCTGCAAGGACTCGATTCTCGCCGCACCCATCGTCCTCGACCTGGCGTTGTTCATGGATCTGGCGGCCCGCGCCGGCAAGAAGGGGGTCCAGGAGTGGCTCTCCTTCTACTTCAAGAGCCCGCAGGCGGCGGAGGGCCTCTATCCCGAGAACGACCTGTTCATCCAGCTGACCAAGCTGAAGAACAACCTCAGGCACATGATGGATGAGGACCTGATCACCCACCTCGGCACCGAGTATTACCAAGAGGCGTGACCACAGACGGGATCACCGTCGGCGGCTGGCTGATCCCCGATGCCGAGATCGAAGAGCGTTTCGACACTCCCGGCGGCCCGGGTGGCCAGCACGCCAACAAGACCCAGACCGCGGTGACCCTGCGCTTTGATGTGATGGAGTCATCACTTCCGGTCGATGTCCGGAACCAGCTGATGAAGAAGCTTGGCCCGATGATCGAGGTCAAGGTCACCGATACGCGATCGCAGTGGCGCAATCGCGAGACAGCCCGGGAACGACTCGCGGCCAAGCTGGACGACGCCCTTGTCGTGCGCAAACCCCGGCAGAAGACCAAGCCGTCGAGAGCGGCCAAGGAGAGACGGCTGGCGAGCAAGAAGGCGCGTGGCGACCTGAAACGAAAGCGTCGCCCACCGGAGACGGACTAGCGGTCTCCCCGAATCAGCGTTCGATCGATCGCCCCAACGATGCACGCGACTGGTTCGCCATCGCGAGATGCCGGTCGTGGTAGCGCATCAGGTTGTCGCGCTGATGCGGTGTGATCCTCTGACACACATAGTCCCAGTGCATCGCCACCAGATCTCCGGGGTTCAGAAGGCCGTCGCCGACCGGCGGCAGCACCGGCTCGACTTGCTCTGGCGAGAGACGCAACCGAGCCCCGTCCCAAGTGAGGGGCCGCGACCTGACCATGACCCGGTCGCCGGCGAGCCCCACTACCTCACCCCATCGGATTCGACACCGATCCAGAACCTCGAGCGACTGCTCGACGGTGCCCGATCGGAGCAGACCCACCCAGGGATAGATGCAGAAGACATGAAACGAGTGGTTTGGCTTCCCCCCTGCGTTGAGGGCATCGGACACCGCGTTCCAGTCCCACCCGGCCCGATGGCGGAAGCGCTCATCGAGCGAGTTGCCCATCAGCAAGAGGTCAACCTGATCGAGGAGGGGATTACCCAGCCAATAGGCCTCGACCACCCCAGGGTCGAGCGGGTCTCGATTGGCGCAAGCGGCGATCAGCTCTAGATACGGCCAGGCCCCGGCAAAGGCGGGGATGATGTGGGTCATCTCTTCCAATCCCGACAGCCCTCCAACCATGACCTGCTTCAACAGACCGGTATCGGACGGCCCGCAGTACCCCAGCGAGTTGGGAGGAAAGGCGAACCTGGAGAAGAAGACCGATCCGGAAAGATCGGTCACTGCGCCGTCACCGGGCGACGCCAGCCCGCCGCGAAGACAACGAGCACGCCTACGGCAACAAGCACCAAGCCGAGCACAGGGGGAAGCCCCACCCCCCGCAGCCCCACCTCGAGAAGCGCAGTGATGATGGCTCCCCCGACGAGGGCTGCAGTCACGTCCACCGCTCGGGCCCGGGCCAGGGCTGCAAACCAGGTGGCGACGTAAGCCGACAGGGTCAGGCCGGTGACGACAATCCACAGGACATGTTCGGGAGTGACGCCGGTCAGCCCTGAGAACGCCCCGCGCCCGATGCCATAGACGACGAGTAGCACCGCTCCGCCGGCCATTCGGGAGACCCCGACTATGTGCGAGGGAACCGAGGCAAGGACTCGCTTGGCGATGACGGTCTCGATCGCCCAGAGAAGCGTTGCTGCCAGGATCATCCACTCCCCGGCGCCGAACTCGATAGCCCCGACTCCCCCGCTCAATGCAACCTGACCCCCGACGAGTAGGGCGATTGCCGCAATGTGAACCAAACCGATCCGCTCACGCAGGATGAGGGCCCCAAGGACGGCCACCCACACCAAGAGCGTCTTGTGGATGAAGGAGGCGTCGCTGGCGGTTGCGCGGGCCAGCCCCTCGAAGAAGAGCACGAACGGGATGCTCCCTCCAACGATGGCGATCAGAGCCAGGCCGGGCCACGCCTTTTTGACGTCAGACAAATCGACACCTCCGCTGCGCCCTTTGGAGAACGAGACGGCCACACCGAGAAGGATCATGGCCGCCACCGAGTTCTTCAGGGTCGTGTACGTGGTCGGATCCGAGATCTCCACCCAGGCCCGCACCCCGTAGCCATTCACAAAGATGGCAATGCCGCTGATCACGGCCGTTCCCGCTGCCAGAAGCACACCTACCTGCCGACGCTGCAGCCCTGCGATGTTTGAAATCTCTCTCACGGTCCCAGACCCTACCCACGGCCCCATTGCCAGAACTGTCAGCAAGATCGCCCGCACACACCCATCACCTTGAGCTGGGTACTGTCCAGAGGCATGGAGACGGCGTGAGTCAGGTAGTCGTCGATCGGGGCGACATCGGCACTCTCTTCGAGATCCTCGCATCCGACGGGTACACCATCCTCGGCCCCCGAGTGCGGGACGAGGCGATCGTCTACGACCAAGTCCGTGGTGTGGATGATCTGCCCATCGGATGGACCGACGAACAGGAGGGCGGGGCCTACCGGCTGGTGGCCCGTGACGATCAAGCACTTTTCGGGTATGCGGTCGGTCAGCACTCCTGGAAGAAGTTCCTCTTTCCCCCTAGGACGACGCTCCTCGAAGTGAAACGGGACAACGGCTCCCTCGAATTCGTCCAACACGAAGTGCCTGAGACGCGGTACGCCTTTCTCGGTGTCCGTGCCTGCGAGTTGGCCGCGATCGCGATCCAGGACAAGGTTTTCCTCGGCAGTGGGGAGGTCGACCACACCTACCAAACGGCTCGCCGGGACGGGTTCACCGTCGCCATCAACTGCATGGTTGCCGGAGGTACCTGCTTTTGCGTCTCGATGGGCACCGGTCCTCGATGCACATCGGGCTACGACTTGGTTCTCACCGAGGTGATCGACTCCGATCGGCACGAGTTCGTCTTCGAGGCCGGCACCGAGGCCGGGCAAAGTGTGGTGCAGAGGCTCCCGGGCCGGGTCGCGTCTGACCACGACGTGGTGAGGGTCGACAGGATCGTGGAGACCACCGCAGCGAGCATGGGCCGGTCCATGGACAACACGGGGGTCAAGGAACTGCTCTTGGCGAACCTCGAGCATCCCCGCTGGGACGACGTGGCGGAACGATGCCTCGCTTGCACCAACTGCACCCTGGTTTGCCCCACGTGCTTCTGCTCGACGATCGAGGATTCGGTAACCCTCGACGGCGAGGTGGCCACCAGGTCTCGTCGCTGGGATTCGTGCTTCACATTCGACTTCTCCAACCTGCACGGAGTGCCCGTCCGAAGCACGACGAAGTCGCGCTACCGGCAATGGATGACACACAAGCTGGCGACCTGGTACGACCAGTTCGGATCGTCGGGGTGTGTCGGCTGCGGTCGCTGCATAACGTGGTGCCCGGTGGGTATCGACATCACCGCGGAAGTAGCCGCGATCCGCGCCTCTCAGGAGGTGACCGCGTGAATCTTCGGTCGATACGCGAAAAGAGCGAATTGCTCACCAGGCTCTCCAACACCGAGCTCGACCTCTTCGAATCCGTCTCCAGCGAGGTCCAATTGGCCGACGGCGAGATCCTGTTCGAGGAGGGGGGCGTGGCCGACAGTTTCTTCACCATCGTGAGCGGCAGGATCGGTCTCGAGTTGACCAGTCCGGGCAGGGCTCCGGTGTCCATTCAGACCTTGGGGCCCGGAGAGCTGGTCGGGGTCAGCTGGTTCTTCGATCCCTATCGATGGAACTGGAGGGCACGCGCCCTCGGAGACACCCACCTGGTCGCATTTGACGCCGTCGCCATCCGCCAGAAGTGCGAGGTTGATCGGGATCTCGCTCTCGAGGTGTTGGGGGTGGTCGCCGAAGAGGCGGTCCGCCGTCTCCACCGCACCAGGATCCAGCTTCTCGACCTCTACCGGAGCTCCTGACCGATGACCGTGGCCAATTCGATGGTTTCGGGGCCTGTTACCGAGGCCATGCTTCCCCGGCCCTTTCGGGTCATCTCCCACCGCTTCGAGACGCCGGACACTGTCACCCTGGAACTGGAGCCCGACGATGGAGCCGACTTGTCGTTTGCCCCCGGGCAATTCACGATGCTCTACGTGTTCGGCGTTGGCGAGGTGCCCATCTCGATTTCCGGCGACCCTCATCGTCCAGAGATCCTGGTCCACACGGTTCGCTCAGTGGGCGCCGTCACCGCGGCCATCGCCGGGCTGGGCATCGGTGACCGGGTCGGCATCCGGGGCCCTTATGGAGTGGGGTGGCCTGTGGGTCATGCCGAGGGAAGAGACCTGGTGGTGGTGGCGGGTGGCATCGGCCTCGCCCCGCTTCGCCCGGTGGTGTACGACGTCATCGCACGCCGCGATCGGTTCGGAGCGGTCTCGATCGTCTATGGCTCCCGCTCCCCGATCGATCTGATGTTCCAGGAGGAGCTCCACTCATGGAGGAGCCGCTTCGACCTGCAGATCGAGGTGACTGTCGATAGATCTGACGAATCCTGGTTTGGAGATGTCGGAGTGGTCACCGGCCTGCTTCCTCGAATCCCATTCGATCCGGAGAGGGCGGTCGCCATGCTCTGCGGGCCGGAGATCATGATGAAGGTCGTGGCCAACGAGTTGGAGACTCGTGGAGTTGCGCCGGAGAACGTCTACGTCAGTGTGGAGCGCAATATGAAATGCGCCATCAGGTTCTGTGGTCATTGTCAGTTCGGCTCCGACTTCTTGTGTCGTGACGGCCCGGTGCTGGCATATGCCCAGGTATCCGACCGCCTCCGGGTGCCCGAGCTGTGAGCTCGCCGCGTCCCCGGCTCGCCGTCTGGAAGTTTGCTTCCTGTGACGGTTGCCAGCTGACTCTTCTCGACGCCGAGGACCACCTCCTGGACGTTGCCGGAGCGATCGACATCGCTTACTTCCCGGAGGCAACTCGAGGTGAGATCGAGGGGCACTATGACCTATCACTCGTGGAGGGGTCCATAACGACTCCCCACGACGCCGAGCGGATCACGCAGGTCAGAGAGATGTCGAAAGCTCTGGTGACGATCGGAGCGTGCGCCACCGCAGGGGGAATTCAGGCATTGCGCAACTGGGCCAACGTCGACGAGTTCCTCAGCATCGTCTATGCCCAGCCGCAATACCTCGACACTCTGGCGACGTCCACACCGATCTCAGACCACATCGATGTCGACTTCGAGCTCAGGGGATGCCCCATCTCCAAGCACCAACTCCTGGAGGTCATCGACGCCTTCATCCACCGGCGGAAGCCGAACATCCCCCGGCACAGCGTTTGTGTCGAGTGCAAGCTGCGGGGGACCAATTGCGTCATGGTTGCCCAACAGATCCCGTGCATGGGACCGATAACCCAGGCCGGGTGCGGGGCTATTTGTCCCGCCTACGACCGCGGGTGTTATGGCTGCTTCGGGCCCTCCCAGTCGCCGAACATCGACTCCCTGGCGGAATGGTGGGGCCGGCTCGGAGTCCCCGAAATCGACCTAATCCACGCCCTGCGTACCTTCAACGCCTATGCCCCCGAGTTCCGAGAAGCGAGTGAAGCCCTTGAGCGTTGAGCGAGAGATCGCGGTCGATTACCTGGCGCGAGTCGAAGGCGAGGGAGCGATGTACCTCAAGCTACGGGGCGAGGAAGTGCTCGACCTCAAGTTCAAGATCTTCGAGCCGCCACGTTTCTATGAGGCCTTCCTCCGTGGCCGCCGCTTCTCCGAGGCTCCCGACATCACCGCTCGCATCTGTGGCATATGCCCGATCGCGTATCAGACCAGCGCCTGCAATGCGATGGAATCGGCCGCCGGGGTAGAGCTGACGGGGGGCCTACGCGCCCTGCGCCGCCTCATCTATTGCGGGGAGTGGATCGAGAGCCACTCCCTTCACGTCTTCTTCCTTCATGCGCCCGACTTCCTGGGATACGACAGCGCCTTGGCGATGGCGAACGACTTTCCCGAGCAGGTGCAGATGGGCTTGAAGCTCAAGAAGATCGGCAACCAGATCATGACCCTGATCGGGGGCCGGGAAATTCACCCGATAAACATCCGGGTCGGGGGCTTCTTCCGGGTCCCAACCAAGACGGAGTTGGAGTCCCTGGTACCGGACCTGGAGTGGGCGCTGGAGGCTGCGATGGCAACCACCAAGTGGATATCGGACCTGCCGTTCCCCGATTTCGAGCGTGACTATGAGTTCGTCGCCCTTCAGCACCCCGACGAGTACGCCATCCACGAGGGTCGCATCGTCTCGAACCGCGGGTTGGACATCGGCGTGGACGAGTGGGACGACCACTTCGAGGAAACCCATGTCGCATGGTCCAACGCCCTCCACGCCCGTCGCAAGAACGGAGGGGCGTATCACCTGGGACCGATGGCCCGCTACTCGCTCAACTCCGAGCAACTCACACCCGCGGCAAAGGAGATCGCCCGGGTTGCCGGGCTCGGGCCTACCTGCCTCAACCCGTTTCGGAGCATCATCGTTCGCGCAGTTGAGATAGCGTTCGCTTGCGAGGAGGCATTGCGGCTCATCGACGGTTACGTCCGGCCCGAGGCGCCGTCCATCGAGGTGGAACCGAGGGATGCCATCGGCCACGGCGCCTCGGAGGCCCCGCGCGGCACTCTCTACCATCAGTACCAGATCGATTCAGGTGGCCTCATCATCGACGCACACATCGTCCCCCCCACCTCGCAGAATCAACTCAGCATCGAGGACGATCTACGGGCCTACGTGGTCGGTCGCACTCAGTTGACCGACGACCAGCTCCAATGGCAGCTGGAACAAGCCATCCGTTGTTACGACCCATGTATCTCCTGTGCCACCCATTTCCTCGACCTGACCGTCGACCGGGAATGAGAAAACTCTTGATCGGAGTTGGCAACCCGACCCGTGGCGACGATGCCGCCGGAATCGAGGTAGCCCGAAGAGTGCGCCGGGTGGAGGCATGCCAGGAGGCGAGCGGTTCGTACCAGCTGATGGACAGGTGGGACGGGGCAGACGAAGTGATACTCGTCGACGCTGCCCGCTCCGGTGCGCCTGCCGGCACCATCCATCGCTTCGAGGCTCACGATGAGCCGCTCCCCGGTGGAGTCCTGGCCACCAGCACCCACTCGGTCGGGGTGATCGAGACCATCGAGATGGCTCGCCGCTTGGGACGCCTCCCCGAGCGGGTGGTGGTGTACGGGATCGAGGTCGCCGATCTGTCACCCGGGGTGGGGTTGTCTGATCAGGTCGAGGCAGCTGTCAACGAGTTGGTCGCCGAGATCGATCATGCATGAGAGCGCGATAATCCGCGACCTGATGGCTCGGGTCGAGAGTGAGATCGACGGGAATAAGGTGAAGGTGGTCACCCTGAGATTCAGAGTGGGAGCCTTGTCCGGTATCGGCCCCGGCTCGATCGAGCAGGGTGCCCGTCACTATGCCCTGGAGGTGTGGGGCTACGAGCCTGAGGTGGACGTCGAGCAGTCTGCCGACCACACCGACCCAAACGCGCTCGGTGTGATGCTGGTATCGATCGGACTGGGGAGCTGACGATGTGCGTCGCCGTCCCGGCACGGGTCACCAAGATCGGAGAGCCTACGGCCGTCTCGGTCCCGGCGACTGTGTCGATTGTCGACACTGAGAGGGAGGTCGACCTGATCATGGTCCCTGGGGCCGCAGTCGGCGACTATGTCGTGGTCCACTCCGGATACGCCATCGAGGTCATCCCGAGGGAACGCGCCGTCGAGACCCTGAGGCTGTTTGGCGTCGACGGGGATTAAGGGCCGCGGCCCCGACAACATCGGGTTCTGGTGTTTCGCTCAGGCCGTCTTCTTCTTGGGCGGGCTCTTCTTCAAGTGCTCAACGATGGCGTCGCTCCCGGGGAAGACCAGCGACTCCCGCTCCTCGTCGGCCCACCTCACCAGGAACGGCGGCTCTCCACCCGCTCCGTGCACCTCGATGATCTCGCCGTCTTTCTCGATATCGCCCACATGGTGACCCTTGATCACCAGATGGTCGCCAACCTTGGCATGCATCAAGACCTCCTTGTCCTGACGCAATCATCTGCTTCGGGGTCTGGCACGGCTAGGGGCCAAAGACCCGATGGTGTCAGAGGAATGCCGCGACACGACCGCTTCACCCTTTCCCGTTGGGAGGTGCTCAGCTTCCGGTTTGCGACAGGCCCAACTCCTCTGAGCGCCGTACCCATCGAGCGATGTCCTGCGGTGTGATGATTCCCAGCACCTCGCCCGCATCGACCACCAGAACTCGATCCTGGCCATCCTCGCGCATGCGTTCCATGACCTCGTCCATCGGAGACGATGGCCCGACCGTACAGGTATCGTCGAGGTCGGTGACAGCTGTCCACACCTGTCGGATCTCCCATTGGTCCCGTGGAATCTGACGAACAGCTCTTAGCGTGAGCAGACCCGTCCTCTCCGTGCCGATGACGGGGAATGCTGAATGGTCGTACCGGAGGAAGTAGTCGTCCACGGCCTGTCTTATGCTGGTATCCCAGGGAATCGTGGTCAGCTCCGGCGACATCAGGTCGCGCGCCTTGACCTCCCTCAACAGGCGACGGAGCATCGCGTCCTTATCCGCGGCGACCGCGGCTTGGAAGAGGAACCACCCGATCATCGCCAGCCAGAGCCCACTCAGGTCTCCTCTGAACACGGTGAGCAGGCCAAAGCCGATCATGACCATCGCGATGACCTTGCCGCCCGTCGCCGCCCCCCGGGTTGCTTTGGTCAGGCTTCCGCTGGCGCGCCAGAGGATCGAGCGGAGCACCCTGCCGCCGTCGAGCGGAAAGCCAGGCAGCAAGTTGAACACTCCAAGGGCGAAGTTGAGCCAGCCGAGGTATCCCAGGGCGTAGTGCACCGGCTCGGGTAGGACGTCGCCACCCAAAGTCACTGTCAGCCACAACAGCCCGGCCAGTCCCAAGCTGGTCATCGGACCCACGACCGCGATGAGAAACTCGTCCCGTGGCCTTTGCGCCTCCATCTTGGTCTTGGTCACCCCTCCGAAGAGAAACAGGGTGATCCCCTCCACCGGGATACCCAGACCGCGCGCCACCACCGAGTGGCTGATCTCGTGGAGGAGAACCGACCCGAAGAAGACGAATACCGACGAACCGGCGAGCAGGACGTTGGCGCCCGGCTCCAGCTCCGGGAATCTCAGCTCGAACTGGGCATAGAACGACCAGGCGACCAGAAAGGCGATCACCAGCCAGGACGGGTCGATGCGCACTTCGATGCCGAAGATCCGGCCTATTCGCACTGTTCTGACCACATGGGAGACACTCCGGTCCGTCGGTTGGAACCTAATGGCTACATCACTATCGCCGAGCTCTACCAGTGCCACTTGGGACCTTTGGCCCTGGACACATTCTCCCTCCTCTGGCACTCTCCGCAGTGAAGGGCCCGAAGGGTGACAACGGGAGCTGGGTGACTTCCCGGCTGAGAAACCGACTGTAGGAGTCGGGTGACCGTAGAACTTGATCCGGTTAGTTCCGGCGCAGGAAGTTGCTCATCGGGTCCTTCAACTCGCGCCCACCGCGCACGTCGGCTCCACCGTCCAGGGGCTGCGGCACGCCAGCCGTGCGGCACGGTCGGGGTTAGGTTTGTTCCGAAGACCACCGTGCCCACTTTGCAGAAACGACCCATGAGATGACGTTCCAGCAGGAGATCGATGCGGCCCGGATCGATGCCGTCATCTTCGATCTCGACGGGGTGATCACCAAGACCGCCGACGTCCATGAGACGTCCTGGATCCGCATGTTCAACGATTACCTCGAGCGTCACGCCGAACGAACCGGTGAGCCCTTTGTCCCATTCGCCTCGGCCGACTACCTGGCCTGGGTTGACGGCAAACCCAGGTACGACGGGGTGCAGAGCTTCCTCGAGTCCCGCGACATTCACCTCCCATGGGGCTCGCCCAAGGACAGTCCCGACGAGGAGACGGTATGCGGGCTCGGCAACCGCAAGAACCTCTTCTTCCTCGATCACCTTCGCCAGGAAGGGGTCGAGCCGTACCGAACCAGCGTCGACCTCGTACGCGAGCTTCAACGTCATGACATCGGAACCGCGCTGATCTCATCGAGCCAGAACGTCAGCGATGTTCTCGCATCGGCGGGTCTGTCGGACTTGTTCTCGGTGGTCGTGGACGGGGTGACGGCCAAAGCAATGGGCATCCCGGGCAAACCCGATCCGGCCGTGTTTCTCGAAGCCGCCGCCCGTCTCGGCGCCAGGCCCTCGCGCTCGGCAATCGTGGAGGACGCTCTCAGTGGGGTAGAGGCCGGCAGTCGCGGTGAGTTCGCACTGGTCATCGGTGTCAACCGGGCAGACCAGGCGGGGGATCTGTCCGATCACGGGGCAACAGTGGTTGTCTCCGACCTCGACGAGATCAAGGTGAGACCATTCCCGGCCTCGCCCAGGGACCACCTTCCCGACGCCCTCGCCGACATGGGAGCGCTGATCGAGCGCTTGGCCGACAGGAGCCCGGCGGTGTTTCTCGACTACGACGGAACTCTGACGCCCATCGTGGCACACCCTGACCTGGCCGTGCTGTCGGAGACGACAAGGGCCGTGATCACGGAGCTCGCCTCTCTCACCACCGTTGCCGTGCTCAGTGGGCGCGACGTTGCAGACGTCAGGGACAAGATGGGAGTCAAAGGGATCTACTACGCCGGGAGTCATGGCTTTGACATCCTTGGTCCGGACGGCGAACCGGTTGCCGGGGAACGACTCAGGGAGATCGATAGGTACCTGGCTCCTCTCGAGGAGGCGGGCGAGCTGCTCGAGCGCAGGCTCGGAGGCATCGACGGGTCTCAGGTCGAGCGCAAGCGCTATGCCATCGCGGTGCACTTCCGGAGGGTGGAGGGCGACGATGTCTCCCTCGTCGAGAAGGCGGTCCACGAGATAGCACCACATTTCCCACAGCTCCGAGTGGGGACCGGCAAGAAGGTCTTGGAGCTGAGACCGGACTTCGACTGGGACAAAGGGCGTGCGTTGAACTGGCTGCTCTCGGAGCTGGGTCTCGATAACCCCGACATCACCCCGGTCTACCTGGGCGATGACACCACGGACGAGGATGCTTTCCGGGCAATTCGCAGAAGAGGCATCGGCATCGTGGTCGGCCAGGATGGGGAATCAACCCATGCCCAATGGATGCTCGAGACCACCGACGATGTCCGCAGCTTCCTCGCCGCGCTCGCCGATCGTGAGCGGAATCGATGAGCTCATGGTCGCTCACGTTTGAAGGTCAGGATCCCGACAACGAGGGACTGAGAGAGGCGTTGTGCACCCTTGGCAACGGGTATTTCGCCACCAGGGGTGCGGCTCCGGAAACCCGTGCGGGCGGATCCCACTACCCGGGCACCTACGTCGCCGGTCTCTACAACCGGCTCGTCACCGAGATTTCCGGTCGTGAGATCGAGAACGAGGATCTCGTCAATGCTCCCAACTGGCTGCTGTTCCAGTTTCGGGTGGGTGACGGCCAATGGTTCGAGCTTGCTGCCGCAACCGTTCAAGAATATCGCCAGGAATTGGATCTCCGGCGGGGGGTGTTACTCCGGTCGTTTGTGTTCGAGGACGAGGAAGGAAGACGGACCCGAGTCGCCCAGCGCCGCTTCGTCCACATGGCCGAGCGACATGTGGCAGGGCTTCAAACGACGTTCACGGCAGAGAATTGGACGGGAGCCCTCTGGATCCGCTCGGCGATCGACGGGCTGGTGACCAACGGCGGTGTGGCCCGCTACCGCAGTCTCAACTCTCAACACCTCGAGCCCGTAGCCACGGCATTCCCCGACCCCGAGTCGGTGTTCCTCCAGATGAGGACGACGCAGTCCCGAGTCGAGGTGGCGATGGCGGCCAGAACCACAGTGTTGCGCGACGGGGAAGGGATCGAGGTCGAGCGGCACAACGTCGAGGAGCCGGGTTTCGTTGCCCACCACCTGGCCGTCGACCTCGCTCAGGGCGAGTCGACGACCGTCGACAAGATCGTGACGCTGTTCACCTCGCGTGATCACGCCATCTCCGAGGCAGGACACGCAGCGCAGGTGTGGATCGAGCGGATCGGCTCATTCGACGAGATGTTGGATACCCAAGCGCTCGCCTGGGAGCTGTTGTGGCGGCGCGCCCACCTGACGACTGGAGCCGACGAGTTCGAAGCAATGGTCCTCAACCTGCACTCGTTCCACTTGCTCCAGACCGTGTCTCTACACACGATCGACCTGGACGTTGGAGTCCCGGCTCGAGGCTGGCACGGGGAGGCCTACCGGGGTCACATCTTCTGGGACGAGCTGTTCATCTTTCCCTACCTCAACCTCCACCTACCGGATCTGACCCGATCTCTGCTCATCTACCGGTTCCGGAGACTGCCCGAGGCACGTTGGGCTGCCCGGCAGGAAGGTCTGGAGGGTGCTCTCTACCCATGGCAGAGCGGCAGCAGCGGACGGGAGGAGACCCAGGTGGTGCATCTCAACCCCAAGTCGGGGAACTGGCTACCCGACAACAGCCACCTCCAGCGTCACGTGAACCTCGCCATCGCGTTCAACGTCTGGCAGTACTACCAGACGACCGGCGATGCCGACTTTCTCTCCTATTACGGAGCGGAGATGCTGCTCGAGATCGCCCGTGTTGTCACCAGCCTGTGCACCCACAACAAGGCGCTCGATCGCTACGAAATCAAGGGCGTGATGGGGCCGGACGAGTATCACGACGCCTACCCGGGCGCCAACGACCCGGGGCTCGACAACAACGCCTATACCAACGTGATGACGGCCTGGGTCTTGCGCCGGGCCCTCGACGCGCTGGAGACAGTCCCCGAATTCCGACGACTCGAGTTGACGGAGAGACTGGGCATCTCACTGAAGGAGCAGGGAAGGTGGGATGAGATCAGCCAGAAGATGCGGGTCGACTTTCACGGCGACGGAATCATCAGTCAGTTCGAGGGCTACGACGATCTCGAGGAGTTCGACTGGGTCGGCTACCGGGAGAAGTACGACAACATCCACCGACTAGATCGAATCCTGGAAGCCGAAGGAGACACGACCAACCGGTACAAGCTCTCCAAGCAGGCAGACGTGCTGATGCTCTTCTACCTGATGAGCATGAGCGAGCTCCACACGATCTTCGAGCGGCTCGGCTATTCGCTCGACGATGACGCAATCAAGCGCAACATCGACTACTACTCCCGGCGCACCTCACACGGATCCACACTGAGCAGGTTGGTCAACTCCTGGGTGCTCGCCCGATCTGACCGCCGCGAATCGTGGGCGGAGTTTCGCAGCGCGCTGCTGAGCGACGTGGACGACATCCAGGGTGGCACCACCCAGGAAGGAATCCATCTCGGCGCGATGGCCGGCACGGTCGACCTGGTGCAACGAGGTTATGCCGGGCTCGAGACCCGGGAGGACATCCTCTGGCTCGACCCCGCCATCCCCGAGGAGCTGGGCTATCTCAGCTTCGAGATCCGGTATCGGGGCCATCTCCTCGAGCTTCACATCACCAACGAGCAGTTGACCATCACCACCCGGCCCGGAGAGGCCAACCCAATCCGGGTCGGAATCGGCGACCGGATCGTCGAGGTGCCGGCGGGCACCACCGAGACCGTCGACATCTGACCCCCGGTACTGCGCACCTGAGGTGCGTGGCGCCATTTCTCCCCCCAGCGAACGAAGTGAGCCGTCTCTCCCCCCAGCGAACGAAGTGAGCCGTTTCTCCCCCCAGCGAACGAAGTGAGCGTTGGGGGGAGTACCGGCGTAGCCGGGGAGGGGGGTTCCTTT
>Ga0214472_10001439_pt1 | contig 26729 bp, 25 predicted proteins | sample RVTome_6_FD_207662 | JGI IMG/M metagenome (GOLD analysis project Ga0214472, IMG submission 207662) | Soil microbial communities from uranium-contaminated site in the Upper Colorado River Basin, Wyoming, United States - RVT140D175 | ecosystem: Environmental > Terrestrial > Soil > Contaminated >...
ACGCGAGCTGCACCGGCGAATAGCCGAGCTGATTGAAGTGCAGCAGCACGAGCATCCGCAGCGCGCCGTCGGTGAGCGTGAAACCCCAATACGCGCCCGTCACGAGCGCGTAGTTGCGGACATTCATGGGCGCGGCCACCGTGGTCATGATCGATGTAGGGCCGGACCTTGCGTCCGCGCCGGGCGGTCACCGTTGTGCGGCACGGACGCAAGGTCCGGCCCTACATGTGCGGCTCGAGTCTTCACAACGCCACCGCCACCTTCCGCGCGAGTTCCATCATGCGGTTTACGTAGCCCCACTCGTTGTCGTACCACGCGTAGATCTTCACGAGGGTGTCATCCACAATCATGGTCGAGGGCGCATCGATGATGGCGGAACGCCGATCGCCTTTGAAATCAACCGAGACGAGCGGGCGCTCCTCGTAGCCGAGGATACCGCGCAGCGGACCGGACTCCGAGGCGGCCTTGAGAAGCTTGTTCACTTCTTCGGCCGTCGTCCGACGCTTCACGTGAAACGCGCAGTCAGTCAGCGACCCACCGAGCAGCGGCACGCGCACGGCGTGGCCGTTGAGTTTGCCGAGCAGTTCCGGATAGATCAGCCCGATCGCAGTGGCTGAGCCGGTCGTCGTCGGAATGAGCGAGAGGCCGGCGGCGCGGGCGCGACGCAGATCCTTGTCCGGACGATCGACGAGGCTCTGCGTATTCGTGATGTCGTGGATCGTCGTGATCACGCCGCGCTCGATGCCGATGCCCTCGTGGATCACCTTGACGACCGGCGCGAGGCAGTTGGTCGTGCAGGAAGCGTTCGTGAGCAAGCGGTGTTTCGAGGGCTCGTAGAGATGGTCGTTCACACCCATCACGATGTTGAGCGCACCTCCGCCCTTCACCGGCGCGGCAACGATGACCTTCTTCACGCCGCGCTCGAAATAAACCTGGAGGTCCTCGGGCTTGCGGAACTTGCCGCTGCATTCGAGCACGATGTCCACGGCATAATCGGCCCACGGCACATCGCCGGGCTTCGCGTGCCCGGTGAATGGTATCCGTGTTTCGCCGATGGCGATGGCGGTCTCGCCATCCGCGCGTGCCTCGTGAGCCCAACGACCCTGCACGGAGTCGAAGTTGAGCAGATGGGCGGAGCATGCGGCGGCGCCTTTCACCTCGTTGATGAGGGCCCATTCAAACTCCGGCCAGCCCCAAGCGGCGCGGAATGACAGACGGCCCATGCGGCCGAATCCATTAATGGCAATGCGAGTGCGTTTCATGCGGGGGAAAGTCTGATGGGTGCGCGCAATGTCGCGCGCGGGTCGGTCGAGGCACGCGCAATCATCTCTGGGAATGAGGTTGGCCGTGCCGGTGCTGGCGGCCGATGGAATCGAGCGCAAATGCATCGAGCTGCTCGTCGCGGAAAGCTGTGAGGATGTTCAGCCGGGCGTTGATCTGCTGAGCGACGTCGACAAAGGCGCGCAGCGTCGCGGCGGGCGTGCCTAAGAATTCAGCCGGATCGGGCGAACTCCAGTGCGCGGTCACCGGTTGTCCGGGAAATGACGGGCAAGCCTCGCGCGCCTTGTCGCACACGGTGATGACGAAATCAAAATGCACCCCTTCGAATTCCCGCCATGATTTGCTGCGGGCGTCGCCCGCATCGACCTGAAATTGCTCGGCGAGAACCGCGAGCACCTGCGGATGGACCGCCCCTCGGGGTGCCATGCCCGCGCTGTAGGTTTCAAAGCGATCGCCGGCTCGCGCCCGCAGGATGTACTCCGCCAGGATGCTGCGGGCCGAATTGCCCGTGCAGACGAAGAGGACTTTGTAGCGATGCCTCATGGGATCAGCAGCCGCAGAGAGGGCCATTCTTCACCAAGGTGGGTCGGAGTTTGGCGGCGCGTTTGGCATCGCTGGCAAACGTCGCGTCTTCGCTCACGCAATCCTGGAGGCACGCGAGGTTCGCGCTCAGTTCATGCGGCTGTTTCTCCGGCAACCTGTAGATCATCCAGTTAGCCTGGCGCTCGGCTTCCACCATGCCGTGCTCCTTCAAGTAGCGGAGGTGCTTGGAAATCTTCACCTGCGGCTCGTCGAGAATCTCCTGGAGGTGGCAGACGCAAAGCGGTCCGGCCGCGAGCACATTGATGATGCGCAGACGCGTGCGGTCGCACAGGCATTGGTAGATGCGGACGAGTTCCATGCCCTCAGAACAAGCGCAAACAAGAATATGCTTCAAGAGGAATAACCGTCACCGAATCGTAACCTGGCGGGCTCGCCCGCGCAAAGGCTGTGGAATCACGCGCGCCAGCGTGTCACTGAATGCAATGTTCCCGACGCCTGCGGCCACGGCGTCGATCGCCACCACGGAAAAGAAGACGGCAATCAATAGTGCGGCTGAGTGGTTCGAGGCCATCCATACGGTCACTGCCAGCACACACCACACGGCCGCGCGCACGAGTGACTGGTGGCGATAGTAGCGCACGCGTCCTGACCGCGTGGACATCCACTGCCCGATCCACGGCTGCGCCAGCAGGGCCACCCCGTATTGGATCGGGACGAGCAGGCCGACCACGAATGCCGACATGGTGAATTCGCTCAGAAACCAAGTCAGCAGCAGTCCCGCTCCCAGGATCTTTCCAGCCGTGGGAAAGAACAGGCCGTTTATTACGATGGCTGCAAAGTTTCGTCGCACGACTTCGCGATTCTCCCTGGCTGGCGCGGATTTCGCGCTCGACCAGTCAATCGGCAGGAGGCGCGCAATTGCGGAAAAGATGTTCTTCACGGCTGATCTCGTGCGGAACTGCGCCGACGGGCACGCGGTTCCGAATTTGACAGCGACCGGATGCCAGGCAATCGGTTCCCGATAACGAGCAGCGATAGTCTACGGAACCGTTGGGCCGCATCGGCCGTCTATTCCGCCGCATCGGCCGCTCTCGGTCCAAAAAATATGGTAACCATTCAGCCCATGTAGGGCCGGACCTCGCGTCCGTGCCGTGTTTCGCGAGAGTAGCGGCGCGGATGCGAGGTCCGGCCCTACAACCGAAGGATACATGGCGCCGCCAATGATTTTGATGTTTAGCTGAATGGTTACAAAATATGAAAGGCGATCCGCACGACCTGTTCAGTGGCTTGATCCGCATCCACGTGTTGCATCATGCAGCGCAAGAGGAGCTCTTCGGCCTCGGACTGATCGAGGAGCTTCAGCGACACGGCTATCACCTTAGCCCGGGCACCCTCTATCCTATGCTGCCGGTGCCGATGCTCCGGACGACATCGCCTCATTGCAGCAGCAGATAATAAGATCTGCGTGGCCAGTTGCCCTCGAAACCCGGAAGCCCGAAGCCCTGAAGCTGTGACCTCATGAATCTCTCCCGCCTCCAACTCACCTCGGCGCCAGCGCCCACGGTGCTCATCCGCATCATGGTCGGTGCCGTGTTCCCCTCCGAGGGACTGCAGAAGTTCCTGCGACCAGGCGAAGTTGGCGCGGGTCGTTTCGCGAAGATCGGACTGCCATCCCCTGAAATGCTCGCGCCATTGGTGGGCGGGTTCGAGGTCGTTTGTGGAGTGCTGGTGATCCTCGGTCTTTGGACGCGGTTGGCGACGTTGCCGCTCCTCGCGATCATGGGGACCGCAATCGTCACGACGAAGATCCCTATTCTTCTGAACGATGGGTTCTGGACAATGGCGCACGCAGCGCGGACAGATTTCGCCATGCTGCTGGGCTCGTTGTTTCTTTTGATCGTGGGTGCTGGTCGGCTGTCGTGGGATGCCCGAGGTGCCTGCAACGAAGTGCCTCACGATGGCGGATGAGGTCTTCAACCTGCCAGGCTCGGTGAATGAATCGGCGGTGTCGCCGTCGCCCCCGCGCGCTGGAGGCCTGGGCGAGATCGCGGGTGCGTTTCTGAAACTCGGTTGCATTTCGTTCGGCGGGCCGGTCGCGCATCTCGGGTATTTGCACGACGAGTTTGTGCGACGTCGTCGCTGGCTCGATGATGCGGCCTACAGCGACTTGGTGGCGCTGTGCCAATTTCTGCCCGGCCCCGCGAGCAGCCAGTTGGTGTTCGCCCTGGGCCAGCGGCGGGGCGGATTCATCGGGGCGTTCGTCGCCTCACTCTGCTTTACTCTGCCGTCGGCGGTGTTGATGGTCTTGTTCGGCTATGGCGTCGCGGCGATTGGAGACCTGCGCGATGCCGGCTGGCTTCATGGGCTCAAGCTGGCCGCGGTGGCGGTCGTCGCCCAGGCGGTGTGGGGCATGGGCGTGAAACTGTGCCCGGATCGGACGCGGATCACGATCGCCCTCGCGGCGGCTGCGCTGCTTCTGGTTGTGCCGGGAGCAGTCGGCCAGATCGCCGTGATCGTCGCGGGAGCCGCGATTGGCTGGTGGCTTTACCGAAACGAACTACTTTCGACGCATACTGCAGGCGTAAGACTGGCACGGCACCACGTCTGGGCCGCCGCGACGCTGGTGGCTTGCCTCGCGTTGCTGTTCGTGTTGCCGGCCATCGCAGCGATCAGCGGCAACGAGAGTTTAAAGGTCTTCGACTCATTCTACCGCGCCGGGTCGCTGGTCTTCGGCGGAGGGCACGTGGTGCTGCCGTTGTTGCGCGCGGAAGTGGTGCCGCCCGGCTGGATCACGGATGATGCCTTTCTCGCGGGCTACGGTGCGGCGCAGGCGGTGCCCGGTCCGCTTTTCACGTTCGCGGCGTATCTCGGCACGATCATTCAAACGGGTCCACGCGGCTGGCTCGGCGGTCTCTGGTGTCTCTTCGCGATCTTCCTGCCCGCATGGATGCTCATCGGCGGAGCGTTGCCCTTTTGGGATTTGTTGCGCTCACGCGGATGGACGCAAGCGGCGTTGCGCGGCGCCAACGCCGCCGTCGTCGGCGTGCTTCTCGCCGCGCTCTACAATCCCGTGTGGCGCGAGGGTGTGACCAGCGCGCAGGACGTCGCCGCAGGCCTGGCTGCATTTGCGTTGCTCCAGTTCTGGAAAACGCCTCCGTGGCTGGTCGTCGGGCTCATGGCTGCGCTCGGTCAATGGGCACTTTGAAGCCGCCACCGCGAGGATCAACTCGACCAAAGTACCAACACTATGGTGGACGGACCTGGCTCTTCGATTCTCCGTCGCGGATGAGCGTATCGCGTCCACGGTAGCGGGAATCAACCGGCCGGAGCAACTGCGCGGCGTTCTGGCCGGGTGGAAACGGCTGATGCCTTGGCGAAAGAGATCACCCCGCAGGCGCTCCGGATTTGCACGGCCTTCCGCAAGCGTCACAAAATCAAAGCCAATGGCTCCGGTGTTCTGATCTATTAGCGGAGGAGACGTCCGCGCCGCCTCGAGTCGAGTTCACTCGGGATCACTCTTGTCGGTCCGGCGCGATTCCACCTTTCTGTTTCATTCCCGGGTCCAGTCAGATCCGACCCCCAATGCTGCCCCGCCGCTGCCCGCCATGGCCTTGCATCCTGAGTTCCCTCCGTCGCCCTACGTCCCGCTCATTCCAGAACAACGCTGGTTTCCGGCCGACGAGGCGCTCCGGGCCAACGCGTACGAGAAACTTCTCCCGCCACTGGTCGCCAAGATCCGCCGCGAGGTCCATGCGTGGCGCGCGTCGGGTTACGCAGGCGCCTCGCCCACATCGATTACACTCCTTCGTCACTGGTTCGAGACCGAGCATCTGGTCGATGCCGACGCCGGCACACTTTCGCATTTCCGCTATTACTTTGCGCAGCGGGAGGCGGTCGAGTCCGTCATCTGGCTGCATGATGTCCGGCGCGCCCGGGACAAGTTCGACCTGCTCCGCTTCGATGCCTCCGGCGCGGTTTCGTCCGGCATGTTCGACGAAGACTGGCCGCGTTACGTCGTCAAGATGGCGACGGGCGCCGGAAAAACCAAGGTGCTCTCGCTGCTCATCGCGTGGTCGTTCTTTCACAAGGTCTACGAGCCCGACTCGGTGCTCGCGCGCAACTTCCTGGTTATCGCGCCCAACATCATCGTGCTCGATCGGCTGCGCGCCGACTTCGATGGGCTGAAGATTTTCTTCAACGATCCGATCCTGCCGCCCAACGGCCACGAGGGCCGCAACTGGCGCGACGACTTCCAGATCGCGCTCCACATCCAGGACGACGTGCGCGTGCTACGCCCGACCGGGAATCTTTTTCTCACGAACATCCACCGCGTGTTTCTCGGCGAGGTGCGCGATCCGTCGCTCGAAGACGACGATCTGCGCGAATATTTTCTCGGTGACGCGTTCGGCGCCAAACCCGTCGGCCGCACCACGGACAGCAAGACCGACCTCGGCGAAATTGTCCGCGACATCGCGGAACTCGTGATCTTCAACGACGAGGCGCACCACATTCACGACAACCGGCTGGCGTGGTTCAAGAGCATCCAGGACATCCACCACAAAATGCTGCAGCAGGATTGCCGCCTCTCGCTGCAGGTGGATGTCACCGCCACGCCGCGCCACAACAACGGCGCGATCTTCGTGCAGACGATCGCCGACTACCCGCTCGTCGAGGCGATCCATCAGAATGTCGTGAAGCACCCCGTGCTGCCCGACGCCGCCAGCCGGGCGAAACTGCACGAGCGCAAGAGCGCGATCTTCCAGGAAAAGTACGCCGACTATCTCGCGCTCGGCGTGGAGGAGTGGCGCAAGAGCGCCGCCGACCACGCCCAACTCGGCAAGAAGGCGATCCTCTTCGTGATGGTGGATGACACGCGCAACTGCGATGAGGTCGGCGAACACCTGCGGAAAATCTGCCCGGAGTTTGCCGGAGAAAACGCCGTGCTCGTGATTCACACGAAGAACAACGGCGAGATCTCCGAGGCCGCCTCGGGCAAGAAGGAGGAGGAACTCCGCGCCCTGCGCAAGGCGGCCAACGACATCGACGACTTTAGCTCACCCACGAAAGCCATCGTCTCCGTGCTGATGCTCAAGGAGGGTTGGGACGTCCGTAACGTCTCCGTGATCGTCGGCCTGCGCGCCTATGCGGCGAAGTCGAACATCCTCCCCGAGCAGACCCTCGGGCGCGGCCTGCGCCGGATGTATTTCGGCACCGACTTCAAAGAAACCGTTTCCGTGATCGGAACGCCTGCGTTCATGGAGTTCGTCGAATCACTCCAGACCGAAGGCGTCACTTTTGAACGCGCGCCGATGGGCGAAGGCGCCGGGCCGGCACCGGCGATCATCGTCGAAGTGGATGCGCAGAACGAGGGGAAGAACCTCGACGCGCTCGACATCCCGATCCCGCGTCTGTCGCGCCGCTTTCATCGCGACTTCAAGGATCTCGACGCACTCGATCCTGCCGCACTGGGCAACGCCCGCCTCCCGCTCAAATTGTTCACGCCCGAGGAGACGCGCGAGATCGTCTTCAAGCGCATGCTCGATGACGAGATCGACCACACGATCACGCTCGATGGCACCGGCCCGGCCGACTACCGCTCGGTCGTCGGCTTTTTCGCGCGGGAGTTGCTCAAGGAGCTGCGTCTCGTCGGCGGTTACGATGTGCTCTACGGCAAGGTGAAGACGTTTCTGCGCGAGCACCTTTTCGCATCATCGCCCGTCGATCTCGAGGACGCGGTCGTGCTGCGCAATCTCTCCGAGCCCGAAGCCGGCAAGCTGCTGTTCGATTCGTTCAAGAAGGCGATCAACACTCTCACGGTCTCCGATACCGGTGTCGCGCGCATCGAGGACTACATCCGCCTGCGCGACACGCGCCCGTTCCGCACGGAGAACCGGCCGTTCCTCGCCGCGCGCAAGAGCATCTTTAATCGCATCGTCGGCGAGGCGCGGTCCGGTGGTTTGGAGCTTTCGTTCGCCGCATTTCTCGAAGCGGCGCCCGACGTCGCCGCGTTCGCGAAAAACTATCTGGCCGTCGGTTTCAAACTCGACTACGTCCGCGCCGACGGCGACCTCTCCAACTACGTGCCCGATTTCCTTGTCCGCACGGCTGACGCCACCGTCTGGATCGTCGAGACGAAGGGCCGCGCCGAACTTGATCTCCCGCAGAAGATGGCGCGCCTGCGCCAGTGGTGTGCTGACGCCACCGCCGCGGCGGAGAATGGTGTCCGCTACGATTTCGTCTTCGTCGATCAGGACGGTTTCGAAAAACATCCGCCGATGACGTTCGCGGGACTCGTAGCCGTGTTCACTGAATACAAGTCCCCTCTCTGAGATGCCGACGACGCCGGAACAATTTCAGCAGATGCTCGCCGCGCCCGAAGGCAGCCGGATCGAGTTCAAGTCTGCCACCGGCGGCTACCACTTCGATTCGCTGGCGCAGTACTGCGTCGCGCTCGCCAACGAGGGCGGCGGACACGTCGTCCTCGGCGTCACCGATCGGCGCCCGCGCGAGGTCGTCGGCTCCCACGCATTCGCGGAGCCCGGTCGCACTGAGGCCGGGTTGCATCAAAAGCTCGGCCATCGCATTCCGGTCGAGGAGTTTTTCCACGATGGAAAGCGTGTGGTCCTCGTGCACATCCCGGCTCGTTTGCCCGGCACGGCATGGCAGGTGGACGGACGCTATCTGAAACGCGCCGGGGACGGTCTCGTACCGCTTGACGCGGCGGAGTTGCGTGCCGTTTTCGAGGAAGCCGCCCCCGATTTTTCCGCCCAGCCCTCCGCCGCCACGCTCGCCGACCTCGCGCCGGAGGCCATCCACGAGTTCCGGGTGCGCTGGGCACGACGCTCGCGCAATGGCGCGATCTCCCGCGCCTCCGACGAGCAGACCCTGCGCGACGCCGAGTTGCTCGTGGACGGGCGCGTGACCCACGCCGGCCTCATCCTCTTCGGCACGCGTGCCGCGCTCGGGCGCCACCTCGCGCAGGCGGAGGTGGTTTTCGAATACCGCTCATCCGAAGCCTCCGGGCCCGCGGCCGACCGCGAGGAGTATCGCGCCGGCTTTTTCAGCTTCTTCGATGCGCTCTGGCAGAAGATCAACCTTCGCAACGATCGCCAGAGTTACCAGGCCGACTTCTTCCGCTACGACATCCCGACCTTCGACGAGGTGGCCGTCCGCGAGGCGATCCTCAACGCCATCGCCCATCGCGAGTATCGCCTCGGGGGCTCGGTCTTCATCCGCCAGTATGCGCGACGCCTCGAGATCGTGAGTCCCGGCGGGTTTCCTCCGGGCATCACCGCCGAGAACATCGCGGACCAGCAAAACCCGCGCAATCGCCGCCTTGCCGAGGCTCTCGCCAAGGCCGGCCTGGTCGAGCGCGCCGGCCAGGGGCTCAATCTCATGATCGAGACGGCGATCCGGCAGACAAAACCGCTGCCGGACTTCGCCGGCTCCGCCGCGCATGAGGTGCGACTCACGCTCGCCGGCACGGTGCAGAATCCCGCGTTCATCCGTTTTCTCGAGCGCCTCGGGGACGAACGCCTCGCGACGTTCTCCACCCACGACTACCTCGCGCTCGATGCGCTGCAGCGTGACCGACCACTGACGCCGTCGCAGCTCGCACGCATGCCCGGGCTGATCGAGGCCGGAGCCGTGGAGTCGCGGGGACGCGGCAAGGGTGTCCGCTACCTGCTGTCGCGTGAGCTCTATGGGGCGATCGGCGAACCGGGCACCTACACCCGCCGCAAAGGGCTCGATCACGAAACCAACAAGGCGCTGCTCATGCGGCATCTCTGGGACAACGCCGCCACTGGCGCGCCCAAGAGCGAATTGGCGCAGGTTCTGCCTTCGCTCTCGGGTCGGTCGATCAGCCGGCTCATGGACGAGCTTCGCCGCGGGGGCTTTAGCGAGATGCGGGGTGAGCGCCGGGGCGCCCGGTGGTTCCCCCTCCGGCGTTATGTGCCATCAGACCCCGCCTCTGGCACATAACTTCTGGCACATAACTTCTCAACCATCGCTCTTGCAGCGTCTTATATGACACGCCGATTCACCCAGTGGCACATATCCGACCTTTAGCCGCTGACCTATAGCCCGCACCACCTTCGGCCTTTCAGCCTTTCAGTCCTTCAGCCTTTCAGCCTTTCCCAGCATGCCCCGCCCGCCTGCCACCGAGCTCTACGACCTCTCCGACGCCGAGAAGCGCGACCTCATCGCGCTCATCCAGGCCGGCAAGCCGCTGCCCGACCGCTTCCGTTTCCTGCTCTTCGCCGACCGCCGCGAGGTCGAACTGGTCTGGAACGGCAAGACGCGCGACGTCACCACCGCCATCCTCCCGTTTCAGACCCTCGAGCCCATCGACGAGCCGCGGAAGCAGAAGCGCGCCGACGAGGAACTCGGCCTCGACACCGGCGGCCGCCAGATCAAGGGCTCGACCAACAAACTCATCTGGGGCGACAACAAGCTCATCCTCTCCTCGCTCAAGAGCGGCGCCCTCCGCCGCTCGATCGACGAGGCCGGCGGCCTCAAGCTCATCTACATCGACCCGCCTTTCGACGTCGGCGCCGACTTCTCCATGGACATCGAGATCGGCGGTGAGACGTTCCACAAGGAGCCCAACCTCCTCGAACAAATCGCCTACCGCGACACCTGGGGCCGCGGCGCCGACTCGTTCATCGCGATGATCGCCGAACGATTGGCCCTCATCCGCGACCTACTTGCCGCGGACGGCAACGTGTTTGTCCACTGTGATTGGCGCGTAAATTCGTACATGCGCCTCGTTCTCGACGAGCTCTTCGGGAGGCAAAACCAAGTGGGCGAGATCATATGGCAAAGAACGAATGCGCGGGGCACTGACGCGCGTTGGCCCCGAATTCACGACACGATCTTTCACTATGCGCGGGGTCCGGAATCGTACTTCAATAGCCTCACCGTGAAGGCCGATTCTGCAAAGCTTCCGCACACACTCATTACCGGCCCGGACGGGAAGAAGTATCAGACATACGAGTTGACCGCGCCGGGTGTAACGCAAAGTGGAGAGAGTGGAATGTCTTGGCGCGGGTTTGACCCGAGCAAGATGGGCCGGCATTGGGGCAACGTACCTGCCGTAATGGACGAGTGGGACCGAAAAGGGCTCATCCACTGGGCAAAGGACGGATGGCCGAGACGCAGAGCTGAAACGCCGTTCGTGCCTGAAGACCGAGTCGTCACGGTTGGTGACGTTTGGACTGACATCGACCGAATCAACCAAGCATCTACCGAGCGGCTCGGATACGACACGCAGAAGCCTGAAACACTATTACAGCGGATCCTAGAAGCTGCTTCGAAAGAAGGCGACCTCGTCGCCGACTTCTTCTGCGGCTCCGGCACGATGGCGGCGGTGGCGGAAAAGATCGGCCGCAAGTGGATTGCGGCAGATCTCGGCAAGTTCGGCATCCACACCACGCGCAAGCGGCTCATCGGCGTGCAGCGCGCGGCGAAGGCCGACGGCAAACCGTTCCGCGCCTTCGAGGTGCTCAACCTCGGCCGCTACGAACGGCAGGCCTACCTCAACATCTCCGGCCGGCTCTCCGGCAAGAAGAAGGAGCAGGCGCTGGCGAAGAAGGAGCGTGAGTTTCGCGAATTGATCCTGCGCGCCTACCGCGCCGAACCGCTGCCCGACAACGGATTTTTTCACGGCAAGGCCGCCGGGCGCCTCGTCGTCGTCGGCCCGATAAACCTGCCCGTCGGCCGGCTCTTTGTGGAGGAAGTCATCACCGAGTGTCGCAAGCGCGGCGCCTCGCGCGCCGACGTGCTCGCGTTCGAGTTCGAGATGGGCCTGTTCCCCGCCGTGCTCGAGGAAGCGAAGCAGAAGGGCATCGACCTCGCGCCGAAGACCATCCCGCCCGAGGTGTTCGACAAGCGCGCCGTGGACAAGGGCCAAGTGCGTTTCCACGACGTCGCCTACATCGAGGTCACTCCGCGTTTCGGAAAGAAGGACAAGTTCACGGTGTCCGTCGAGCTGACGGATTTCTCCGTCTTCTACACGCAGGGCATCCTCGACTCCGTCGCGGCGGAGCTGAAGGAGGGCAAGAGCGACGTCGTCTGCGACCTGCGCGGCGACCGGGGCCAGCTCATCAAGGTGAGCAAGGACAAGAAGGGCGTCATCACCACCGACGTGCTCACAAAAAAGTGGACCGACTGGGTGGACTACTGGGCAGTGGATTTCGACTACAACAGCCGCAAGGAGATCATCAAGGTGGCGAAAAACCTCGGCGTGGAGAACGCGCTGCCCGGCATGGTAGACACCGGCGAGTTCATCGAATTTGAAGAGCGCTGGACGGGAGGCTACATCTTCGAGAACGAGTGGCAGAGTTTCCGGACACGTAAGGACCGCGAACTCGAACTCACGAGCGCCACGCATACCTACACGAAGCCCGGTCGCTACACCATCGGCGTGAAGGTGATCGACATCTTCGACAACGACACGATGACGCTGGTGCCGATCACCGTCGGATAGTCGATCCAACCACTCTCGCTCTCTCCCATGATTTCCCAGCTCCAGATTTCTGGTCCATTGCCCGTCCGGATCACGCCCTGTCCGATCATCGAGGCGATCTTCGAGGCGCGGTTCGTCAGTGCGGAAACCTGGGCGATTCTGCCCGGGCTCCTCTACGGACAGATTCGCGATCGCTACAGGGAACAGGTCAACCTCCCGCTGCTGCAAGTGCCGGAGGTCATGCGCATGCAGGATCCCGCGCTCACGCATCTCCCGTTGCTACAGTTCAAGGGCGAGAAGTTTATCATCCAGCTCGGGCCGCGCGTCGTCAGCCTCGTCACCAAGCCTCGCGACTATCTGGGCTGGCCGGCGATCCGGGAGGAACTGGGCTGGCTGCTGGAGAAGGCGAAGGCCGCCGGTTTTGTGCGCGAAGCGGAACGCATCGGCGTTCGCTATATCGATTTCTTCAGCGGCGACATCTTTCCGCACCTCAAGATCGGTGCGCAGATCAACGGTCTGCCGCTGGCAGGAACTCAGGTCGATCTCACCACCGTTTTCCGGTTCGGCCACATCAGCACCCGGCTTCAGGTCACGAATGGTGCCATCGTCGGCGGTGGCGCACACGGGCCTCAAGTCGGCAGCGTCCTGGACGTAGACGGCTGGGTCGGGCCAGCCGATGCGGACCTGTTCGGACAGGGAGTCGGCCGGTTCACGGAATTGCACGATACGGTGAAGCGCCTATTCTTTGGGCTGTTAAAACCAGACTACCTCCAACAACTTAATCCGGAATACGCATGATCGCTTATCTGCCACCTCCCTCGGCGTCGGCCTACAGCCTGATCGAGGAGTTGCGCGAACCGATGGGCCTGCCCGGCATCCATCGCGTGGCCATGGATGATCTGGAGATCGAGCAGGCGTTGTTGGCCAAGCTCGGTGCCCGCGGCTGGGGGCGGATTCATCACTTCCGCAACCACTACAATCAGCCTTGGGGCGAACGACGGGGCGAGCCTCTGTCACCGCGCGCGCTGGATCTGCTGGCGCGCTTTGTCACGGCCGCGACCTTCCCGACCGGCAGCCAGCCCAGCGTTTTCCTCACCGATCACGGCACCCTCGAACTCTGCTGGGAAGACGCCACCGGGGCCGCTCGTCAGGTCGAGTTCAAGGCCGATGGCATCGACTACTTCATCGAGGCGACGGGCGAAGAGGCATCCGTGGGGTCGGACCGGCTGGGCGATATCGTCGGCAAGCTTGCCTGCACCTGATGCCGGTCGGTGCGGATGAGAACATTGTGCGCGCGATATGCTCGGACAAATGGGACGGCCAACGCCTGGCCCCGAGCCTATTCGTCGGTGCGGGCACCTCGGTCAGCCGCCTGGCGTTGACCTCGCTCGACGACCATTGGGATCTGTTTCGCCAATACGTGCAGAAGCCACCTGAGCGGATGCTGGAGATGCTGGGTGAGATCAATGTCGGTGAGTTGCACGCCATCGGCCTCGCGCACACGCCGTCAATCGAGCTTACGGTTGAGCCGAGGCCGGAGGATTGGAATCCGGCCCACGCCGAGATACCGCAAAGGATCAGCCGAGGCCTCGCCAACAAGATCCTGCCGGCCCTGAAGCGCCATCGGCCTCCGCAGGCAAGCTGCTAGGCCTACCGATGACGCCCTTACCGTCGCCGTCGACCTGACGGATTTCTCCGTCTTCTACACGCAGGGCATCCTCGACTCCGTCGCGGCGGAGTTGAAGGAGGGCAAGAGCGACGTCGTCTGCGACCTGCGGGGCTCTGCCCGCTTCGGGCAGAGCGGCCAGCTCATCAAGGTGAGCAAGGACAAGAAGGGCGTCATCACCACAGACGTGCTCCAGACGTGCTCACCAAGAATTGGACCGACTGGGTGGACTACTGGGCGGTGGATTTCGATTACAGCAGCCGCAAGGAGATCATCAAAGTGGAGCGCGGCACTGGAATCGGCGGAACCAAAGGCGAACTCGATCTACGCCCCGAAGATTTCGAGGATCGCTGGACTCGCGGCTACATCTTCGAAAACGAGTGGCAGAGCTTCCGCACGCGCAACAGCCGCGAACTCGAACTCACCAGCGCCACGCACACCTAAGCGAAGCCCGGCCGTTACACCATCGGCGTGAAAGTCATCGACATCTTCGGCAACGACACGATGACGCTCGTTCCGATCACCGTGGGATGACATGATCGCCGCTCCGAACACCCAGAATCCCGCCTCGTCGTCGCACCAGTCGAATCATGGCCCTCTATGAAATGACTCCCGGTGCGTTCCGCCCGATTGCGGAAGCGTCCTTCGCCGATTTGAAAGTTCGCGAACGCGGCGATTTGCAGCGCCTGTTGCGCACCCAGATCGATGTGCTCGGCGACGATCTGGCAGGGGTTGATCGGCATCGCTCGCCAGCGCCAGGCGCGACACGCCAACATCAAGCCCGGTCCCTATCACTGGCTCGGCGCGAGTTCCGGCATTCGCGGCCTCGGCCTCAACTACGTCATCGTGCAGGAGTACGGCATCACCGAGCTTTACATTGATCGGGGCGACGCGGCTGAGAACAAGGCATCTTCGATCTCATCGACGCCGAACGGGAGCCGATCCAGAAAGCGTTTGACGGAACGCTCTCGTGGGATCGGCTCGACGGCAAACGCGCCTGCCGCATCAAGCATTTGGTCGATCTCGGCTGTTACCGCAGCCCGCAATCGAAAACCCGAGTCCGAGCTCCCGGCCACTCGGCGCGAGCCGCTCCAGGTCGAGTTTGTCGATTTGCAGGGAGCGCTCCCGGCGGGCGTCCTGCTCGCCATCCGTCCCCGCTTCAACGGTGGACGTCCCCTCGTCGCATCATCATCGGCGGCGTGGGCACGCCCGGTTCCATATCCTATCCCAAAGCCGATCCGCCGGGCGGACCGAAGATCGGGCCCGATTGATGCGGGTTCACCGCCCGGCGCGGCGAGCAACCGCAGCGAACCGAACCGATCCGATCCACCCACGCGCCCGCCGAGAGCGAGAACAACGCCCGCACGATCGCGAAGAGCATGAAGCCCGTCGGGAACACGGCCGGACTCCAGCCGCGGATTTCACCTATCGTGCCCTGGAAGAAAATCACCCCCGTCCCCACGAACGGCACCGGCGCGGTCACCGCCAGCACCGCGTAAAATCGCCAGTCATGCAGCAACCGGCGGCGCTGGCCTTCTCCCAAAAGCCGGCAACCAACCGAAACGATACCGACGTGAGCGCTTCACGGTTGTCCTCCACCGCTGGGGTTGCATGGTCTGTTTCTCGTTCGTCGACCATGAAACCGACAGCTTCCCCCGGGGTGCATCCCGGACGACAAGAACCGTTTCGCGACTGCAGCTTCAACACCCGGCGCGATTCGCCACGGACGCACTGGTCTGCGTGCCGTGCGCCAACGCGCGCAAGAAGTGGGGATGTTGGGAGGAAGTCTCGAGGCCGGTGATCAAACCAGCTCCACCTTCCATGTACTAAAATCGGTCTCTTCCTTGTAGGAGCTTGCTTGCAAGCGATTCGGACCAGGCGTCGCTGGCCCATCGCCTGCAAGCAGGCCGAGGCGAGCTTTGTGTTGTCGGACCCATTACAGATGAACCGAGCGACGATCACGGTCAGCGAGGTGGACGGAACCCGCTGGCGAGTCGACGTGCGCGACGCCGCGCCGACTTCGCACGAGGTCACGATTCCTGAAGGTTATCTTGAGAAGCTCGGCCTCGCCGACATCGCGCCGGAGCGCGTCCTCGAGGAAAGCTTTCGCTTCCTGCTCGAGCGCGAGCCAAACACTTCGATCCTGCGCGCCTTTGCGCTGCCGGTGATCGCGCGTTACTTTCCGGAGTACGGGACAGAGATGCCGGGCCGTCTGCGCTGAGACGCAACGATTTGGTCATCCGTCACACTTCGCGATTTTTCGGCCCGCCGGGTCGGGTCCGTTTACCGTGAACCAATCGTCCGCGACGTGCGACCTGAGGGGCAAACGAGGATGAACCGCGATGCTCGACAAGTACTCACCGAATGGCTCGTGCTCAAGGCGCAGGCGGGCGACGAGCAGGCGTTTGCGGACCTGTATGCCTTGTGGGCGAAGGATCTCTGTCGCCTCGCTGCCGTGCAGGTGGAGCACCGCATTCATGCCGAGGAGGTGGCGCAGAACGCCTGGGTATCCATTGCCCGGAGTCTGCGGCGCCTGCACGACCCGGCGTGTTTTCCGCGCTGGGCGTTTCGGATCCTCGACCGGCGTTGCGCGGACTGGATTCGCCGCCGGCAGGTGGATCGCACGCGTAGCGACGCACTTCCTTCCGAGAACGAGCTACCGCCGGCCGAGACCGCGGTCGCCGAATCGAATGATGCCATCGCGCTGCGGGAAGCGATCGCCCGCCTGGAACCCGACGCGCGCAAACTGCTGCACCTGTTTTATGAACTCGGGCTCTCCGTCGCCGAGATCGCCGAGGTGTTGGACGTGCCGGCCGGCACGATCAAATCCCGTCTCTTCACGGTTCGCGAATCTCTCAAACAACAGATCGAAAGGATGAAATCATGAACGACCTCGACCGCAGAATCCAGGAAGCCCTCCGGGGCGTGGACGGAGGCGAAGCGCTCGCCCGGGAACCCAATATTGCGGAGGAACTGCTCGGCACCTTCCGGACGCGGCGGCGCTGGCTGCACGCGGTGCCGTTTGTCTTCAGCTTCGTCTTCCTCGCTGTCGCCGTGTGGAGCGGCTTCCGCTTCGTCGAGGCGGACGCGCCCCGGGAACAACTTCTCTGGGGCGGCGTCTGCCTGCTCGGCATGCTCTTCGTCGGCTTCATCAAGGTCTACTTCTGGCTGGAGATCCAAACCAACCGCGTCATGCGCGAGCTGAAGCGCGTGGAGTTGTTGTTCTTGCAGCGCGGGAAATAGACCGGATTCAGTGACGGCCGCGGCTGCCGTTCGATTGAGCTCGATCGGCCGGCGAACGGACGGGACGGAAACGGTTCGATCCACGGACGACATGGAGGTCGTCCCTCCATCAGACAAAGGGAAACGACGTCGCGTAGAGCGCGCGGGCGGACCGCTTCGTCACCGCGGTGGCAACTCCCGGCCAAAGAGCGTCTCGTACATCACGTCGTAGAGCTCGGTGTTGTCGAGGTTGAGCGGTAGCCGCTCGCGGTTCAACCCGTCGGTACGGACCACGATGCCGCCGACGAGATCGCCGCCCGAGCTGAAGGTGATGCCGAACCAAAACCTCCGTCCCTCACGATCGGGTCCCGAGAGAAAGGCGGCCGTGCCCGTGCCATCGACGCCATCGACGGGATTGCCCAGTTTCGTGGCGGCCGGAACGACCGGTGCCGGCTCGTCCGCCGAGTTCTGACGGCCGAGCCCCACGATCTGCAAGCCGCTGGCATCGCTGTCGGCGGCGGTCAAGAGCAGCGTTTTCGGGTCACGGGCGACGTAGGCCCGTGCAACGCCGATGGCGGCATCGGCCCGCCGGAACGCCGCGAAAACCCCGCTTGCGTTGGCGTAGTTGGCAAAGTCGTCCGTCCCCTCCTCCTCGACCACCAGCGCGAACCGCTTGCCCGTGCGCGCCAGCACGGCGAGCGCGGCCTCCGTCATCTCCGCCACTGTCGGCGCCGCCGGTTCATAAGCTTGAAGCCCGCGAGCCGCCAGGTCTTCCTCCGCGCCCACGTGATACGTCGCGCCCGCGGCGAAAACTCCGAGAAGCTTTTCCGCCGTGGCGGCAGCACTCTGCAACTCGGCGCGCGTAAACACCACTGTGTATCCAGCCTCTCGTGACGCTGCGATCAGGTCGCGACCGTCGGTGCGCACGCCTTCCTGGCCGTGAAACCCCCGCACGCCCTGCGGGAGCAGGTGGATTTCCCCGCCCGCCAGCATGACGTGCGCGCCGCTTGCCACAAGTTTGGCGGCGATTCCGGGGTAGTCATAGCGCGTCGGGTGGCTCGCGAGGAAAACGGCGGTGCCGGGCTCGGCCAGATGTCCGGATTGGACGTAACCGGCGGCGAGGCCGCTGTGCAGCGCCTCGGCCAGCAGCGGCAGCGACGCACCGGAGCGTGCCGTGATTTCACGCCCTCCATCGGTGCCGAACGAATCAGCGACCACCTTCACGCCCCACGCGTGGACGGTGCCGCCACCGTGCGAGGTCGGCGACAGGCCATCCGCGAAATGACTCCGGTAGAGCGCCACACCGGGCAGGTGGTCCCACTCCGTCATCCCATCCGGACCCACGGTTGAGATTCGGAACGCGTTCCACGCATTCAACGAGGATCCATCCGGGTGGATCAGGATCACATTGCCGGCCTGCGGAGCGGCCGCCGCGGTCAAACCGAGGAGGAGGAGGAGCAACACGCCATGCTTCATGGAGATACGATTGCACCTCCGCAGAACGAAGCTGCAATCCACAATCCGATCGTCACCGGCAATTCACGTGCCGTGCGAGCAACGGGGGCCGTCTCCCTTGGCGCGGGTCCCTTCCGAATCCCACCGACGTCGAGCCAGGAGGCCCGGACCGAGGCCGTCTGGCCTACACTTTTCAAGCACCCGGCGTAAGCGCGTACGTTCTGTGGACGCGGGCGGGCTACGGGTCGGCGGACGGGGGTGTCGGCGGACGGGGTCCGCTGTTTGTTGATTTCACGAAGAGTCCGCGCCCGCTGGACCGACCAAGGAAGAGGGCCCGACGCGATCAAGCGGCGGCAACGGTGTCTCCCGGCGCGCAACCGCACGCTCGGCCAGAAGCCCTTGACCGAATCAACAAACAGCGGCCATCTGTTCCCCGTCCCGGTGCGCAGCGGTTGCACGGCCGCCGGCAGGAACTGGTGAATCTACCTGAATCTGGCACGGAGAGGGGCCGACGGAATGGAAGCCCTATTTGTAGTTAAACACTCGACCAGGGATCGGGCGGGGATCAACATACACGTCAGTCCTCGGTGGAGGCGAATCGGGGCATATTCCTGCTCGGCACAAGCGAATCGAAACATCTTTTCTCCGTCGTGCGCCGGTTGCCCCGATGAAATACCAAGCGTTCCTATCGCACAACTCGGCCGACAAGCCGGCGGCGGAGGCACTGGCTCGGCGACTGGAGCAGGATGGAATCACCACCTTTCTCGACAAATGGCATCTGATTCCGGGCGATCCGTGGCAAACGGCCCTGGAGCAGGCGCTGAACGATTCCGAGTCGTGCGTGGTGTTCATCGGTCCCTCCGGCCTGGGACCGTGGCAGAACGAGGAGATGCGCGCGGCGATCTCTCAGCGGGTGTCCGATCCGGCGCACGCGTTTCGCGTGGTGCCCGTCGTGCTGCCCGGCGCCCAGCGCGAGCAACGCAGCAAGCTCCCGGCCTTCCTGAGCGCGGGCACCTGGGTCGAGTTCTCACGCGATAGTCTCGATGACGAAGACGCCCTCCATCGGCTGAAATGCGGCATTCGCCGCATCCCGCCGGGACCCGCTCCCGGGGAGGCGATCTACGAGGGACAATGTCCCTATCGCGGACTGCGGGTCTTCGACGTCGACGACGCCCGCTTCTTCTTCGGGCGCGATGCGGAAGTGGACTGGCTGCTCGAGCGCTTGATGGTGGGCTTCGGCAACGTCACGAATGAGAGCCGGTTTCTCGGGGTCGTGGGAGCATCCGGGAGCGGCAAGTCTTCCCTCGTGCGGGCCGGTTTGATTCCCGCGCTGCAAACCGGCCGAAGCCGCAGCGGCAAGGGCATTCCCGGCAGCACCGCCTGGCAGGTCGTCATTCTCCGTCCCGGCTCCGAACCGCTCAAGGCCCTCGCCGACGCGCTTTGGGGAAACCCCGCCGCTCGTTCGGCGGTTTCCGATCCGCTCGCGTTTTCCGACCAACTGCTGACCGACCAGCGCCGGCTTCACGCCACGATTGGAACGGCGCTGCACGGATCGCCGGAAGACCACCGATTCGTCATCGTGGTGGATCAGTTCGAGGAGATCTTCACGCAGTTCGAAGCCAGGTTTGCGGAGATAGGTGATGATGACGGCAAGCGTCAACGATTGGAGGCGGAACGGCAGGCGTTTATCGCCAACCTGCTTTATGCCGCCGCCGTTCGCGGCGGGCGGGCGCTCGTGATCATCACGATGCGCGCCGACTTTTATGGCAAGTGTTCCCGCTATACCAACCTGTGCCACGCCCTTTCCGACGGGCAGGATCTGATACCGCCCTTCCAGGAAGATGGCCTGCGCGCGGCGATCGAACAACCGGCTCACTTGTGCGGCCTCGAGCCGGAGGCGGGGCTGGTCGAAATGCTCCTGCAGGACATGCGCAAACAACCCGCCGGCGCGCTTCCGCTGCTCCAACAGACATTGTTCCTGCTCTGGCAACAGCGCGGCGGCCGGCGTCTGACGGTGCGGGCCTACCGCGACATGGGCAGGATCGAAGGCGCTCTCGAAGCTCACGCCAACCATATCTTCGAACGCGAGCTGCGGAATGACGAGCAGCGTGAGATATGCCGCCGCGTCATGCTCACGCTGACGACGCCTGGCGAGGGAACGGAGGACACGCGTCGCCGCGTAACCCGCTCGCAACTCGGCGAAAGCGAGGCCGTCGAGGGAGTGCTGCAGCAACTGGCGAATGGACGCTTGATCACGCTCGGCGAGGGCGACTTGCCGCAAGTCGAAATCGCGCACGAAGCGCTGATCCGCGGTTGGGGCTAACTCAGGCAGTGGCTCGACGCCGATCGCGAATCGCTCCGCACCCTCCACCAGGTGCTCGATGCGGCAGAGTCGTGGGATCGCGACAGACGCGACCCTTCATATCTCTTTTCCGGCTCGCGCCTGTTGCGGGTCGTGGAGTGGCAGCGCGCCAGCTCGACCGGGGTCGAATATCTGCCTCCCGTCGCAACAGAGTTCATCGCCCGGTCCTGGCAACGGCAGGAGGAAGAAACCCGCGAACGGGAGCGCCTCGAACGGGAGGCTCGCGAGGCGGAACAGCGCCGGCTTCGGGAACAGGCCGAAGCGGCCGGATAACTGGCTGCCGAGCAGCAGGCGAAAACGAAGAGTACCCGGCGGCTGCTGGCCCTGGTTTCCGCGGTGGCGGTGCTGGCCGTCTCTGCTTTTGTTGCGGTCGTTATATTGTTGAAGTCGCTCAAGGATTCCAGGGACCAAACTTTAGAGGCGCTCAACGAGGCTGAGGCCGAGACAATCCGGGCCGAGACTGCGACGGCGGAGGCCGTCAGGCAGCGCGAAGTGGCGGAAGCGCAGAAATCACGAGCCGAGAAGGCACTCTACGTATCCCTGATCCGTTCAGCCGATGAAAGTTGGGATCGGGGTAATATTGACGAAGCCTGGCGAAACCTCGATGCCGCGCATTGGAACTTGCGCGGGTGGGAGCACGACTTCCTTTACAGCAAATTCACCCGTGGACAGACAACCCTGCGCGGGCACACGGACGCGGTCTCGAGCGTGGGCTTCAGCCCGGACGGGACCCGGATCGTCAGCGGCAGATTCGACAACACGGTGAAGGTGTGGGATGCGGCCAGCGGGCAGGAGACGCTCACCCTGCGCGGGCACACGAGCCCGGTTTGGAGCGTGGGCTTCAGCCCGGACGGGACCCGGATCGTCAGCGGCAGCGGGGACAACGCGGTGAAAGTGTGGGATGTGGCCAGCGGTCAGGAGACCCTCACGCTGCGCGGGCACACGGGCTGGGTCTACACCGTGGGATTTACTCCGGACGGCAAGCGCATCGTCAGCGGCAGCGCGGACCGCACGGTGAAGGTGTGGAATGCGGCCAGGGGACAGGAGACCCTCACCCTGCGCGGGCACACAGCCGCTGTCTACAGCGTGGGCTTCAGTCCGGACGGGAAGCGGATCGTCAGCGGCAGCGTGGACGGCACGGTGAAGGTGTGGCAAGTGGCCAGCGCACGGGAGACCCTCACCCTGCGCGGACGCACAAACTGGGTCTCGAGCGTGGGCGTGGGCTTCAGTCCGGACGGCAAGCGGATCGTCAGCGGCAGCGACGACAACACGGTGAAGGTGTGGGATGCGGCCAGCGGCCAGGAGACGCTCACCCTGCGCGGGCACACGGGCTGGGTCTCGAGCGTGTGCTTCAGCCCGGACGGGAAGCGGATCGTCAGCGGCGGCAATGACAAAACGGTGAAGGTGTGGGATGCGGCCAGCGGTCAGGAGACCCTCACCCTGCGCGGACACACAAGCACTGTCTGGAGCGTGGGATTCAGCCCGGACGGGACCCGGATCGTCAGCGGCAGCGGGGACAGCACGGTGAAGGTGTGGGATGCGGCCAGCGGGCAGCCCGGAACCCCGCCTCATGCGGATTCCGCCCGCCCCGACTCTCAGATTGAGTAGCTTCCGGCTTTGCTGAATCCGGGATTCGCAAAATCGGATTTGACACCATAGCTCCTTCTCGACGCACGGAGACTGCAGCCCTCTCAGCACCGCGCCGCGGGCTCTGATCGCCGGTTTTGTCGCGAGTCAAGACGTGACGTCATGGTGCGGACCCGAACGCTTGGCGCGTGGTGAAGATGCGGCTGCGCAGCTCGCGGCGTTCCCGCGTGAGCTCACGGCGAACACGATGTGCTTCCTGCTGTTTCGGGATGCTCTTGCGGAGTTCTAGCAGCTTGGCGGCATGGTCGGAGGCGTCCTTCTTGACCTTGCGGATAAACGCCATGTCGAGTTTGATCTTCTGCTTCTCGAGCTCGCGGCGGATGTCCTCGATCTTCCCCTGCGTCTCCTGCTCTTTGATCACCCACTCCTTGAGCTGCAGGTTGATCTTGTCGACGGCTTCCTTGACCTTGCGAAGCAGCTGGCTGGCCAGCGTGTCGCAGTCGGTGGCGAGTCCGATGATAAGCGCGTTCACGGCATCAAACTCCGCCTTGCCGACGACGAGTGTGCTTCCGTCCAAGCCAGTGGTAAGCGCCTTCAGATCGGCACCGACAGTGCTGTCTTCAGACGACTTGATGATGGCGTTCAGCTGATCGATGAGTTGGCTGCGGAATTGGCGGCCGTTGGCCAGCTTCTGCTCTAGCTCTACCACCTCGCCAGCTTTCTGCGCCTTGAGAACAGCTACCTGCTGGTCGGCGACCTTCTTCGCGGCCTCGATCTCTGGGATCCGGTTGATATCGAGCTGCAGGCGCTCGATCTCCGTCTGATTCGTGCGAAGCGCGGTGCGCAGCTGCTCGTCCCGCTCTTGGAGAGGCCCCAATTGGATGAAGCGGTCGAGGAAATTGAGGAGGACCCCTGGATCCTTGTCGCAATGTTGGATCGTCTTGGCGGTATCCCCCTGCCCGTAGCTTTCGATCGCGATCGAGGTGGGGCCGTTAGGATCAGCATTGGAGACGGCATTCAGCTTGCCGCGGGTCAACGTGTGGCGCCGGCCGACCTCGTCCTCGTAAACGAGGGTGATTTGGTCCGGCCAAACTTCCGAATCAATCAGGTCATTCTCGACTGCGTTGCCCGAGGATACGCGAAGAGCTTCGAGCATCGTCGACTTGCCGGCGCCCCGGCCGCCGATGATGCACGTGAGGTTCGAGCTGAAGTGGACGACTTGGTCCTTCAGGAACCCGCCCTCGAGTTTCTTGCCGACGAAGCGTGAGACGCCGACGGGAATCAGGTCCTCGATGCGCACTCGGGCGACTCCATCGATGAGAGCGATGCGCAGGGACTCGAAAGTTAGAGCCTCCATTTTGACCCGCGTGAGCTTGCGCGCACCGGCGGCGTTCTTGCCCAAAGCTCCGAGCGAGTGGGCGTCGGACGACATGATCTTGGTTAGGTCGTGTCCGTCCTCTAGCCCCGACCTCTGGCAACGGAGTGCCGCGCACTGTTTGCGGTCGGCATTTGCGTCGGCGATCGAGAACCAATCGCCGGCCGCTGCGCTGGCGATCTCGAGGCCGAGTAGGTTTGGGCAGTCAAAGACCTGCTGCTTGAAGGTATCGAATTTCGGATGTGCTTTCTCAAAGCCGGCATCGAGCTCGATGTGGGCACAGATCCCGAAGCCGCCGAAGTCCTCGGCGATCTTTAGGAACTGCCAAATAGGATTCGAACACGCCTTCTTGTCGGCGGAAATGTCCAGCTTACCGACGTAGGCCTCGAGTTGTTCGGGAGTCGGGCAGTAAACGAGGAAATGCCCTTGCGGTGTAGAGAGTTCGACGCCCGGTACAATCAGGATCGGTTTGCCCCTAGCATGATCGATGGCTCGGCGGACGTTGCCCGCGGCGTTGTGGTCCGTGATCGCGATGACTTGAAGATTCTCCTTGAGCGCCGTGTCGACGATCGCTTCCGGCGTCATCGTCTTGTCAGTCACATCGTATGAACCGCCCGGGCCGAACGAGTGGATGTGTAGGTCAGCGCGGCGGAAGGTCGCGCCGCAGGAATGCTGCAAAATCTCCTCTTGAAGCGTCTCGGCCATGACGAAAAGGTGGTCGGGCATTCTTCCCGTGACCAAGTCTAACACAAGGCCGTTGTCCGGGCGTTTGAACGCGGCCTGCGAAAGTTAAGGACGTCATGTCTCGACTGTCGACAGGCTGGTGCGCTTTCAGCCGGGCTGACCATCGAGGCTGGAAAAGACGTCACGTCGTGACTCCTGACTGGCTGGCCGTATCGGGCCCTTGCGCCGGGTGATTCGGTACGCGGGTTTTCGACGGGTAGGGCGTTGTGCGGCAGCATAATGTTGGTGCAACCGTGGTCACTGCCGCGGCGTTGTTCTGTTTTCGGACAGCTCAGTTCGCCTCCACCACCCGCACGCGAGCGGTGAGCTCAGGGTCCGGCGAGGTCCGGGGTTTTCGGCCGCTGGCCGTGGTCGGGTGGCGGAACGTCACCTGTTCGGTCGGGCGATAGGGGAACGGCTGTGCCGCCGTGTCCGGCGTGCTGCCGTCCGGATCCGCGAAGAGGTAGGGCCCCTCGTACGCGCAAATACGCGGCGAAAAGATGCCAGGTCTCGACTCCCGACACATCGGTGACAATGGAAGCAATCCGAACTGGTCAGGATCTGGCGATTGCCGTTCATTCACGAAGGCACGCGGCGATTCGCCTGGGATGCAACCGCACGCCGGACGGACCGCTTACGTCGGCGGTCTTCCTGCGTTGAGGCTGGCGACGAGCGTGGGTATTTCGGCGGCGGGCACGACGGTGATCTTCTCGGTCAGCTCGTAGCGTTTCTCGCCCGGATAGATCACCCACAAGTGCGCGAGGCTGAGATCGGCCAGGGCGGTGTGCATGGACTTGGTCCGGCCGGGCGCGTCGGTGTATTTGATCTCAAAGCCGTGGCGGCGTCCGCGCAGGATGGTCATGAAGTCGAGTTCGGCGCCGGCGTGCGTGCCCCAATAATAGGTGTCTCGCGTGGCCAGCAGGCTGATGAGCTGTTCGATGACGAAACCTTCCCACGATGCGCCGAGTTTGGGATGACCGAGCAGTTCGTCGATGGTGCCGAGGCCGTGCAGCGCGTGCAGTACTCCCGTGTCGCGCACGTAGATTTTGGGCGCCTTCACCTGCCGCTTGCCCAAGTTTTCAAACCACGGCGGCAGCACGCGGACCATGAACGCACCAGCGAGAATATCGAGGTAGCGCCGGGCGGTCTTTTCGTCGGCGCCGAGGGATCGCGCAAACTCGGCGGAGTTCCAGGTCTGACCGTGAAAGTGTGCGATCATCGTCCAGAAGCGCCGCAGCGTCGCGGATGGAATCGTGATGCCGAGCTGCGGCAGATCGCGCTCGAGAAAGGTCCGGATGAAATCCTGCCGCCAGGCGAACGAGGCGCGATCGTCGACTGCGAGAAATGAACGCGGAAAGCCGCCCCGCAGCCAGAGTGCCCGCAAGGTGTCCGTGCCCGTCTCCGCGAGGTCGAAACCCGCGAGATCGACGATGCCGATGCGTCCGGCCAGGGATTCGGAAAGGCCGCGCACCAGTTCGGGCGAGGCACTGCCGGTGAGCAGAAAGCGCGCAGGCACGTCTGGGCGGTCGAGCAGGACGCGCAACATTGGAAACAGTTCCGGCAGGCGTTGGGCCTCGTCGATCACCACGAGACCGCGCAGGGGACGCAGGGTTTGCAACTCCTGATTTTCAAGGAAGTTGCGGAATCGATCGGTCGGACGCTGGTCAACAGCGAGTTAGCAGGGAGAAGTTCCTGACAATACGAAGGATAAGTTGCGCAAGTCGCTGAAAACGCTTCAGTAGCCAGCCATCGAGCGAATCGTCCGCCATGCTCGGCGGAAACGCGATATCGAGGTGCTCGACCCACAGCGCGCCCAAGATCCGGCGCGGAAGCAGGATCAGCGGTCGAGCTTTGGCTGGCGGACAAATCCAGCCGGGCCTCGGCTCAGTTCGCCTCGAGCACCCGCACGCGCGAGGTGAGCTCGGGGTCCGGCGAGGTCCGGGGCTTTCGGCCGCTGGCCGTGGTCAGGTGGCGGATCGTCACCTGTTCGGTCAGGTGATAGGGGAACGGCCGTGCCGCCGTGTCCGGCGTGCTGCCGTCCGGATCC